>Ga0172372_10000266_pt1 | contig 80866 bp, 67 predicted proteins | sample LakKiv5m_2_FD_114544 | JGI IMG/M metagenome (GOLD analysis project Ga0172372, IMG submission 114544) | Freshwater microbial communities from Kabuno Bay, South-Kivu, Congo - kab_092012_9.5m | ecosystem: Environmental > Aquatic > Freshwater > Lake | place: Democratic Republic of the Congo... | reverse complement strand
GATCGGCCGCAGCGGCCTGGGCGGCGACGGCAAACCCTGGCGCATCGGCACGGAAGTCTATGGCGACCGCGACATCCTCCCGCGCGACGTCATCAGCCGCAAACTGAGCGTGCCCAACGCCGAACGCATCTTCTTCATCCGCCACGCCCTCCGCGCCGGCTTCACCATTGAGGAGATCTTCAACCTCACGAAAATTGACCGCTGGTTCCTGACGCAGATCAAAGAGATTGTGGATTTCGAGGAAGAGCTGGCAGGAGCCAGTAACTGAGCATGAAAGTCCGCGACATCATCCGGCTCGTCGAGGACGACGGCTGGTTCATGGTGCGGACCCGTGGGAGCCACCGGCATTTCAAGCATCCGTCCAAGCCCGGTCTTGTGACCATCGCCGGGCATCCCGGCGTTGACATGCCAAAGGGCACATTGAACAGTGTGTTAAAGCAGGCCGGACTGAAGGACTGAGCGATATGCGATACGCGATTGTGATCGAACAAGGCGATGACAGCTACGGCGCTTACGTCCCGGACCTGCCGGGCTGCGTGGCGGCTGCCAACACGCGCGAAGAGGTCGTAAAGCTCATCCACGAGGCCATCGAGGAGCACATCCACGTCCTGCGCGAGGAAGGCATGCCTGTGCCCGTGCCGCATTCGACAGCGGAATACGCGGAAGTCGCGGCCGCATGAGTGCCGGGCGCATCCGCTTCCACCGCCACGCCCTGCGCGCCGGCTTCACCATCGAGGAGATTTTCAACCTCACAAAAATCGACCGCTGGTTTCTGGTGCAGATCAAAGAGATTGTGGATTTTGAGGAGGAGTTGGCCGGGGCGAGGAACTAAACCTGTATGTCACTCACGTCGCTTTGGAAATCTCAGCAGACTGAACTCTCGGCAAAGCACATCCAGGCGATGGTCGGGTTGGCCGGAGACGGTAAACTTCGCGACGGCGGCAACGCTTCAAAAGAATTCCGCGAATTTCTATCGCACGTTCCTTCTGAATTGCTCGCGCGCTATGCGAACGAGTGTCTCGGAGCTGAAAAGTTCGCTGAGGCGCGCTCTGCACTACAGGACGTGATTAACGAGGTTGGCCGGCGACTCGGGTTCGAAGTAGAGAATGGTCTCTATCGCGGCAAAGTTAATGACATCGGCAACGACGGCCTTTGGCGCTCAGATGATGACTCGGCCATCATCTTGGAAGTTAAGACGACCGACACCTACACCATCGATCTCGATACGCTTGCCGACTACCGCAAGGCACTCGGGACTGCCAAGAAGGTCGATTTTGACAAGTCTTCGATTCTGATCGTGGTCGGTCGTAGCGACACCGGAAGTTGGGAGGCCCAAGTTCGCGGTTCGCGCCACGCTTGGGACATCCGGATGATTAGTGTCGATGCGCTACTTCGGTTGGTTACTGTCAAAGAAGAACTCGAAGACCCACAAGTGGTCCGAAAGATTCGGCATATTCTTCGGCCAAAGGAATACACGAAGGTCGATGAGATCATCGACTTGGTCTTCTCGGCGGCTGAGGATGTTAAGAAAGAAGAAGACCTCCAACAGGCGGTCCAGCCCGAAGACGGCGAGAAGAAATTCACACCCGTGAACTTTCGGGAGGAATGCATTGCGCGAGTGCAATCCAAGTTGAAGACCCTCCTAGTCAAGCGGTCTTCCGCGCTCTACTCGTCAGCGGATGATAAGATCGCGGTCTTTTGCTTAAACTCGCGAGAGTATGGCTCAGAGAGCCAACCAAGGTATTGGTTCGCTTTCCATCCCCACCAGAAGGAAGCACTGTCCAAGTATCCGAACGCGTATGTCGCGTTTGGTTGCGGCAGTTCACGACGAGTCATCCTGATCCCCGCCGACGATTTCGTGCCTTGGCTCAAGCGGTTTCACGTCACCGATCTAGGTGATCGGATGTATTGGCATGTGCGAATCAACTGCGATGCAGACAAGATCAGTCTCGTGACCAAAGCGGGAGAGACTCACCCTGACATCACGAAGTTCTTGATGAAGTGAGCGGTGCGTCCACCCGATGCGACTGGTCCTGTGGACACAGCGCGCTCCGTTTCACACGCCCTGCTTCAAGTGATACACCTTGCGCGGATCCTGAGTGCTGCTGCCGATGGTGACGAGTTGCCCGAGTTCGACGAGGCGCTTGAGGCGCGTTTGCGTGGCGCGGGTGGTGCGCTTGATGGTGGCGGCGATCTGGCTGGTGGAGGCACCCGGTTTGCGGCGCAGGAATTCCACGATGGCGGTGTCGAGCCGGTCGCGTTCGGGTTTCGCCACACGTTCGCGGCGGATGGTGACGCGGAAGCTGCTGCCGATTTCCTCCAACTCCGGTTCGGGCAAACCGGCGGCGCGGCAGGCGGCGGTCATGCGCTGGATGCCGCTGCCCCATTGCTCGATGAGGCCCAGCTCATGAAAGACACGACCGATGACGCGGTTGCGCAGCTTGGAAACGCCGCGCCGGATGTCTTCCACGGTGAGGCCGGGCGGCAGGTTGCCGGGGTTCTCGATTTCGATGCGGTCGCGGAAGATGGCGAGGCGGATGGGTGAGCCGCGTTGCGCGTAGTCAGCGTGGACGAAGGCGTTGGTGATGGCCTCGCGCAGGGCGACGACGGGAAATTCCCAGACTTCGCGATGGCGCACGCCCTTCACTTCGAGGGCGCGGCGGGTGTTGCGCTGCACGAAGCGGATGGCATCCTCCACCGCGAGCACGGGATAGCTCGTGAGGTTGGCGGAATCGAGGATGACGCTCTTGTCCACGCCCTCGAAGCAGCCGGCGCGCAGCCAGGCCTCGGGGAATTGCTTCAACCGCTCGGTGCCAAACAACACAACACCGCCGACGGTCGGCACTTCGCGTTTCTGATGCGGAGCGAGGAGGTGAAGCGTCCGCAAATCTTTCTTCCGCAGCCGACGAATGGACGCGAAGCACTCGGAAGCAGCTCGGAAGTCGATCACTTCCGAGTGCAATTCCGGCAACGGCTCTTCGTCGTAGCTGCGGCCACGCACCACGCGCTGGAGTTCCGCCACCGCCGCCGCGTCCGCCTGGCGGTTCGTGGAGCCGACACGGACATAGACTCCCGCCGGATAGCCGATGGCCTTCACGTAGTGCGGACGGCTGGGACTGGGAAAAAGCTCGACGGCCAGGACGTGCGTCTTGCGGAATGGAATGATGTGAATCTCCGGCACCAGGCGCGGCTCGATGCGGTCGGAGATGAAGCTGGCGAGCTGCTCCTCGGTCTTGGCGATGTCCGGCACGCCGATCACCCTGCGCGAGCCGTCCAGCACACCGATGAGCAGGACGCCGCCCGCACCATTGGCGAAGGCCACCAGCGTCCGCATCACCTTGTCCGGCGAGGACAGGTCGCGTTTGAACTCCAGCGTCTTCCCTTCGTGCTGGCGCAGCAGTTCCGCAAGGTTGAACATGGTCGGAAAACTACTCGGAAGCGGTCGGCGTGGCAAGGCTTCCGAGCAGAGTGTCCGCGTTTCGCCATCGAGAAATTCCCGCGAGCCGACCCCACGCTCACCACGCAGATGAAAAGCGTTGGCGAAGCGATGGCCATCGGGCGCACGTTCAAGGAACGCCTGCAAAAATGCCTGCGCTCGCTGGAGATCGGCCGCAGCGGATTGGGCGACGACGGCAAACCCTGGCGCATCGGCACGGAAGTCTATGGCGACCGCGACATCCTTCCGCGCGGCATCATCAGCCGCAAACTGAGCGTGCCCAACGCCGAACGCATCTTCTTCATCCGTCACGCCCTGCGCGCCGGCTTCACCATCGAGGAGATTTTCAACCTCACGAAGATTGACCGCTGGTTCCTGGTGCAGATCAAAGAGATTGTGGATTTCGAGGAGGAGCTGGCAGGGGCCAGGAACTGATCGGAACCCGAGCAGCTTGGCCGGCACCGGCTGCGACACGGCCTACATCACGCGCTGGACGGCTGAACTGGACTGAGGCGCGTTCACCGCCGCTTTTCACCCACCGCATCGCCACCACGAGCGTTGTTCCATTTGCGTTCCTCCCTGCGCCTGCGCAACGACCTGGGCGGCTGTCGCAAGCCGCCGCAAACAAATCGCAAGCCACCGGAAGCGATTGGGTCCGCCCCGCCGCAAACTGGCCGGGCTGGCGACAAAACGAGTTCACAAGCGCCCGCCTGATGGATACGTTGCCTGCGAACTTGGATTGATGACGGCCGCCACCGCTGAACTGAAACCGCCTGCCGCGCCCGCCGCTTCGCCACAGCGAGGCGCGTCGGCGGGAGTGCGCGGAGAGACGGCCGTCGTCCCGGTGTTCACGCTGGTTCTTTGGCTCGCCTGCCTGCTCGTGGGGGGCCTGGGCTTCGTGCTGCCCTACGCGCGTCCGCAGCCGCCCGCGCCGCCCGTGCCCGTGGTGCAGGCGCAGCTCATCAGGGTGGAGTTGACGAGCCAGCCGAAACCACCGCCCGAGGCGATTCAGCCCGCCCCGCCCGATCCATCGCCGCCGCCCCCGCTCTTCGCGCCCGCCCCGCCCCCGCAAGCACCGCAGCTCGTCGCCGTGGCGCTGCCGAGTCCGGCGGTTGCCTTCGCGCTGCCCATCGAGGCCCCCGCGCGCATTGTCGAGGTCAAGCAGGCGGCCTTCGTTCGCCCCGCTCCGCCGCCGGCACCGGTGGCACCCAGCACCGCGCCGGGCAGGAGCAGCAGCCCACCCTCCACCGGACCCGGGGCGAGCAGCGGCCCGCCGGGCAAAAATCCCGCGCCTGCGCCGGCCGTGCAAACGCTCACTTACGGTGAAGGCGAGGGCAACCAGCCGGCTCCCGGGTATCCGGTGGCCGCGCGGCGCGCCGGACAGGAAGGGACGGTGGTCATTCGCTTCAGTGTGGGCGCGGATGGGCGCGTGCTCGCGGCGGAGCCAAGCTCGCCGTCGCCGTGGGGCGCGTTGAACCGCGAGGCGCTGCGCGTCGTCCGCGAACAATGGCGCTTCAAGCCCGGTCCCGTGCGGCTTTATGAGGTCGCCATCCGCTTTGAACTGAGAAAGTGATTCCCGCAATGAACCCGCTGCTCGCCAACGTCGCCGTGGACACGTTCCTCAAGGGTGGCCCCGTCATGTGGCCCATCCTGGCCTGCCTGCTCGCCGCGCTGGTCGTCGTCATCGAGCGCGCGCTCTGGTGGTGGCAGCTCAAGCGCCGCTGCAACGCGCTCGCGCTCAAGGAGACCTTCGACGCCGTCGCCGCCGGCAATTTCGACCGCGCCATCTGCCTCACCGAATCCTCCGGCGACCCGTTCCTCCGCACCGTTGGTGAAGGCATCCTGCAAGCGCACACGTCGCTGCTCGGCGCGATGCAGCTCCGCGCCACGGACGAACTGGAACGCGCGGAGAAGCGGCTGTGGATTCTCGGCACGTTCATCACGCTCGCGCCGCTGCTGGGCCTGCTCGGCACCGTCACCGGCATCATGCACTCGTTCAACTTCGTGGGCGACGAGGCGCTCGCGCCGTCGAAGGTCAGCGGCGGCATCGCCGAGGCGCTCATCGCGACGGCGGGCGGGCTGGGCATCGCGATCCTCTGCCTGCTGCCCTACAACTGGTTCAACCGCCGCCTCGCGCACTACCGCGCGGCGCTGGAGCGCACCATCAACCACGCCGAGCTGCTCGTGGAATCCGCCAAACACCACGGCCACGACCTGGAGCAGTTCGCCCGCGCCCGCGCCCTGCGCGAACGCGAGCGCGCCTTCCGCCCGAAGGAAGAGAAGGCCCCGGCCCCCGCCGCGACTCCCTGACGCGCCAGCTTACGTTTTACGCATTACGCATCACTCCCCATGCCCGTCAAACTTGGCTCCAAGCTCCCGCCGGAAAGCGCCGAGGCGCGCATCGAGATCATTCCGCTCATTGACATCATGTTTTTCCTGCTCGCCGCGTTCATGCTGGTGAGCCTGAGCATGGTGAACATGAAGAGCGTGAAGGTGAACCTGCCCACCGCCACCACCGCCACGGCGGACACCAAGCGCGACTTCGTGAACATCTCCGTGGACAAGGCCGGCCTCGCCTACCTCGACACCAAACCCGTCGGCCCGAACGAACTGGTGCTCGCGCTCGCCGCGCTGGCCAAGGCGAACGCCGAAGTCCGCGTCTTCATCAGCGGGGACCGCGACGCGCGCCACGGCGATGTCATCCGCGTGCTGGACCTCGTGCGCGGCACGGGCATCCAGAAGGTGGCGTTTGAGATTCGCGCGTCCGAGAAGTGAGCCACAGATGAACACAGATGGAACACAGGTGATTCGCCGCGCAAGGGCGCAGAGAGCGCAAAGGGGAGCGGAGCAGGGGTTTTCCTTGCGACCTCTGCGCCCTTTCGCGGCTATTTCCTGTTCTTGTCCGTGGTTTGGCCCTCCTTCCTTGGCATGAGCCGCTTTCTCCAATGGTTCAACCTCGCCGGCGTGGTCGCGCTGGCGCTGCTCTGCGTCCTGCAATGGCGCGTGAACCGCCAGCTCAACCTCGACTTGAACGCGGCGGAGAAGACCCGGCAGCAGCAGGCTGCGCGCTTGGACGACACCGAGAAGCGGCTCAAGGGCGGCGCGTCCGACCTCGACGGCTTCCGTGAGCAGCTCGCCCGCGCGACTTCCTCACTGAAGGAAACAGAAACGAAACTGGCCGCGCTCGACCGGCAGGTGAAGCAGCTCACCAACGAGCGCGACCAGCTCAAGACCAGCGTGACCAACTGGGCCGCCGCCGTCGCCGCGCGCGACACGCAGTTGAAGCGGGCCGGCGTGGATTTGCAGAAGCTCGCCGACGACCGCAACGCCGCCGTGCTCAAGTTCAACGAGGTCGCCACGAAGCAGAACGAGCTGGTGAAGGAACTGGAGCGCCGCACGAAGGAGCACAACGCCGTGGTCGAGACGCTGAACCAGCGCACCCGCGAGTTCAACGCGCTCGTCGTGAAATACAACGCGCTGGCGAAGCAGGCGGCCCCCAAGCCCGCGCCTTGACTCCGGCGCGCAGCTTGTCCGGCTGCTCAGGCCTCGGGGCCGGCGAGCGTCAGCCCGCACCAGCCCAGCCAGGCGCCCAGCAGGACGGCCAGCGCGCAGACGGCGGCGGCCGGGGCATCCAGCGCGGGATGGTGGAGGAGGAACCCGAGCGCGCCAGCCGTCAACAGCCCGTCGGCGACGAAGAGGGAAACTTGCAGGCGGCGCTGGTTGGGTGGCTGCCCCGGTGGTGGTGGCGCGGGCGGCTGCCGGCCGCGCGCCAGCGTGCCCACGCCGTTGCCGCGTGCGCTCTTGCCATCGTTGAGCAGCTCGCCCAAGCCTCGTCCCAAAGCGGTTTTCGCCACGCGCGGAGGCTGGGAAGCGGGCGGCGGGCGCGCAACGCAAAGTTGTTCACATCGCAAAGACTCACTTGACCGCTGGCTGGGGCGGGCGCACTTTTTGCCCACTGCCTATGAAAGTCACGCCGCGCCGTGTTCCATCCGTCCGGGCTGGGTTCACCCTCATTGAACTGCTGGTGGTCATTGCCATCATCGCCATCCTGGCTGGGATGCTGTTGCCGGCCTTGAGCAAGGCCAAGGAAAAGGGGCATGAGGTCAAGTGTTTGAGCAACAACCGGCAGTTGACCCTGGGCACGACGCTTTACACGGGCGACAACGACGACAAATACTTTTGGGGCCGGGACATCAACGGCGCGAACGGCGCGGGCGGCGTGGCCACCGCCAACCAGCCCGATGCCTGGCATATCGTGCTGGCTCCTTACGTGGGCGTGAAAGTCATCAACGCCCAGACCGTGGTGCCCGTCTATCGCTGCCCCAAGGATCGCAGCTCGGAGCCGGCCGCCGTCTGGGTTGGCTCCAGCTACCGGGCCAACGAGCACGTTTACCGCTACGCGCCCACGGCGACCGATGCGACCGGATCAGGCGCGATCAACCGTTACCGGACCCCGCTGCGCACCAGTGGCATCGGCAAGCCCGCCGCGATCCTGATGATGATCGAGAAGACCAAGTCCAACATGGCGTATCAGTGGCAGCAGAATAACCTGGAGAACCAGCGCCAAGGCTGGAACACCCCCAACGCGAACGGCCTTTTCAACTACGGTGGCACCGTCCGGCACAAGCACGGCTCCACGACCTTCGCCGCGGACGGCCACGGGGAGACGCTCCGGCTGCCGCCCTACAACCCCGGCGGCGCGGTGCCGGCGGACATGGAGGACATGGGGGACGTGGTGGGCAACGTGACCGGCGGCGGGTCGGCAGTGGTGAACAATTTCGTCTCCACGCGCGCCAAGCTCTGGATGCGCGAAGTTCCCTCCTGGCCGGGCTTCTGACGTTCAGGCCGTCAGCCCAGTTTCTGCCAGCTCCGCCCCTCGTGGCCGAACCGGAACTTCTCCGGGTGCAAAATCTCCGCGAGAATTTCCAGCGACTCCACCAGACGCGGGCCGGGGCGGTTGAAATAGGCGCTGCCGTCGCAGAGGAACACGCGGCCCTTGCGCACGGCCCTCAGGTCGGCCCAGCCGGGCCTGTTCAACAGCCCGGCCATCTCCGCGCGCGCGCGGGCGAGGTTGAAGCCGCACGGCAGCGCGAGGATGAAGTCCGGGTCCGCCCCGCGCAGCTCCTCCCACCGCAGCCGGCCGGTGTGTTTGCCGGCCTCGCCGAAGAGGCTTCTGCCGCCCGCCAGGTCCACCAGCTCCGGCACCCAGTTGCCCGCGCCCATGAGCGGGTCGAGCCATTCGAGGCACGCGACCGTCGGCCGCTCCAGCGGGCACGCCTTCTCGATCACGTCCACGCAGCGGACCTTGAGCGCGCGGAGCATTTCCTTGCCGTGGTCCGACACGCCCAGCACGGCGGCGACGCGCCGGAGGTCCTCCCACACGTCGGCGAGCCGGTGCGGGGTGAGCGAGAGGATGGCCGGCGGCGAGCCGGGCCAGTTGCCGAGCGCCTTCGCCACGTCGGCCTCGCTGGCGGCGCAGACGTCACACTGCGACTGCGTGAGGATGAGATCGGGCTTCAGCTCCTGCATCAGCCGCGTGTCGAGCCGGTGGATGGAGAGCGAAGCGCCGAGGAGGTTGTTGATCTGCTCGTCAATCTGCCGGCTCGAAGAGTTCGGCAGCAGCTTGGACTCCGTGCAGACCGGCAGGCTCGTCACCTCGACGGGAAAATCGCACTCGTGCGAGCGCCCGACCAACTGCGCGCCGCAGCCCAGCGCGCAGACCATCTCGGTCGCGCTCGGCAGCAGGGAAATGATGCGGCGGCTCAATGCGAAATCGGGGCGAGCTTACAAACGCGCGCGCGGGCTTCCCAGTGGATTTTCCAGGCGGGGCATGGTCTGATCCCCCTGAACTCTCCGCGCCTGCCGGGCGTCGAGACTTCCGTTGCCATGAAACCCGTCCTGCTCACGCTGCTGCTGCTCGCCTCCCCCGCCTTGGCCCTCGACCTCGTGCGCGATGGCCGGCCGCTCGCCACCATCGTCACCGCCGCCCCGCGCGCGGCGGCCGAACCCGCGCCCGCGAAGGGCAAGGCCCCCAAGCGCAAGGCGGCGGCCGAGTCCGACGAAGCCTTCGCCGTGCGCGTGCTGGCCGAATGGGTGAGGAAGATCACCGACGCCGACCTGCCCGTCGCGGACCAGGCCCCCGCCGGGCGACCGGCCATTTACGTGGGCCGGGCGGCCTTGGCGGCGGGCCTCAAGCTCGATGACATCGCCAGCCCCAGCCACGAGGGCATCCGCATCGTCGCGGACGGCCAGCGCGTGCTCATCGCCGGCCAGAGCGAGGCGGCGACCTTGAAGGCCGTCTGCCGTTTCCTCGAAGCGCTGGGCTGCCGCTACTTGATGGACGGTCCGCTCGGCGAAGTCTTTCCCCGCTCACCCACGCTGGCGGTCGGCGCGTTGAACCTCACCGAGAAGCCCGGCCTGCTCTGGCGCAACCCGAAAGGCCCGTCGTGGAACGCGCGGCTCTGGAAAGCCTGGAACGGCGCGGGCGGCGAGCCGTTCGGCCACTCGCATTCCTGGGGCAGCTATGTCTCGCCCTCCGTCTTTGACACGCACCCGGAATACTTCTCCCTGGGCGCGGACGGCCAGCGCAAGGCCGGGGGCTGGATCTGCACGTCGAACCCCGGGCTGCGCGCGCACTTCGCGTCGAACGTCGTCGCCGCCATCGAGCGTGGCACGCGCCATCCTTCGCTCTCGCCCACGGACGGCCGCGGTTACTGCCAGTGCCCCGTGTGCAAGGCGCAGGACGACCCCAAGGCCATCGAGCCGTCCAGCGGCACGCCGTCGGTCTCGAACCGCTACGTGGACTTCTTCGACGCCGTCGCGCGCCGCGTCGGGCAGACGCATCCCGAGGCCGTCCTGAGCTTCTACTGCTACGCGGACTACACCCAGCCGCCCACGGTGAAGCGCCCGCTCGCGCCGAACCTGTGCGCGATGATCGCCCCCATCCGCTACTGCCGCCTCCATCCCGTCGGCCACCCCGGCTGCACCTCCCGCGAACAGCAGGTGAGCATGACCGATGGCTGGGCGTCCGTGGCCAAGCGCCTCGGCTATTACAACTACATGTATAACCTCGCGGACGGCACGCTCCCGATGTTCAAGTTCAGCGCCTGCCAGAAGGAATTTCCCTACCTTGCGGCCAAGGGCCTGACCTACATGACCATCGAGGTGCTCTCGAACTGGCACATCTACGGCCCGCAGATTTACCTCAGCCTGCGCCTCGCCTACGACCCGCACGCGGACGCCAGCGCCATCATGGAGGACTACTGGGTGAAGTTCTACGGGCCGAAGGCCGCGCCGCACATGAAGGCCTACTGGATGGGCATTGACGCCGCGCAGCAGCGCCTCAAGACGCACGCCGGCAGCTTCTTCGGCCTCGCGCAGATTTACACGCCGGAGTTCCTGGCGCAGTGCGAGGGCCTGCTCGCCAGGGCGGCGGCGGCGGCCAAAGGCGACGCCGCCCACGAACAACGCGTCGCCCTCCACGCCGAGGGGCTGCGCAGCGCGCGCGACTACCGCACCATCAGCGACGCCATGAACCGCGGCGACTTCGCCGCCGCGCTGCGCGAATATGACGCGACCTTCGCCCGCATGAAGGCCGTCGTTGCAAAGGGCGGGGCGAATCCCGAATACGGCACCGCCTATCTCGAACGCTTCCTGAGCAAGCCCGTGCGCCAGGGTGCCGCCGCCACCGCCGCGCCCAACCGTTTGCTGCAGGTCATGCCCGACCAATGGCGTTTCTCGTTCGACGCGGCGGACACCGGCAACGAGCGCGGCTTCCATCGCGCTGACTTCGCCGACACCGCCTGGCCGCTCGTCGCCACGCGCAACATCACGCTCGACGCGCAGGGCCACGATCAGAACACCGTGATGTGGTATCGCACGCGCTTCACCGTCCCGCCCAAGCACGCCGGCCTCGCGCTCTTCTTCGGCGAGGTGGACGGCGCGAGCGAAGTCTATGTGAACGGCAGGAAGATCGAAGTCCCCGCGCCGGTGGTCGCGCCGAAGGCCCCGAAGAAAGGCGCCGCTGCCAAAGCTTCTGCCACGCCCGCGCCGCCCGCCCCGGCAACGGCTGCCGTCGCCGTCCCGCCGCCCGCCAAGCCCGCGCGCACCGGCCTGGGCAAGGCCCGCACCCCCTTCGAGGTGGACGTGACCGCCGCCGTGAAGCCGGGCGAAAACGTCCTCGCGGTGCGCGTGGACCACACCCGCATCACCGACCTCTCCCTCGGCGGCATCCTCCGCCCCGTGGTGCTCATCGAGAAGCCGAGGCCGTGACCAGCCGGCGCAAATTCCTCGGCGCGGTTTCAGCCGGAGCTGGCTCGCTGATGCTCGCCGATTCCGGGTGCGCCGCCGGTGCCCAGCGCAAGGCCCGCGTCGCCATCACGCTGGACTTGGAGATGTCCCGGAACTTTCCGACGTGGGAGCAGACGCATTGGGATTTTGAGAAGGGCAATCTCGACGAAGCGACCAGGCGCTACGCGGTCGAGGCCGCGCGGCGCGTGCAGGCGCGCGGGGGCGTGGTGCATTTCTTCCTCGTGGGCCGCGCGCTGGAGCAGGAGAACGTGGACTGGCTGAAGCAGCTCGTCGCCGACGGCCATCGCATCGGCAACCACACCTACGACCATGTGAACGTGCAGGCGGCGAAGGCGGAACAAATCCAGTTCCGCTTCCAGCGCGCGCCGTGGCTCATCGCCGGCCGGGAGCCGGACGCGGTCATCCGCGAGAACATCGCGCAATGCACGGCGGCGATGCGGTCGCGGCTGGGCGTCGCGCCGAACGGCTTTCGGACGCCGGGTGGCTTTGGCAACGGGCTGGCCGACGCGCCGCAGGTGAGGCGGACCCTGCGCGAACTCGGCTTTACTTGGTGCAGCAGCAAGTATCCCGGCCACGCGATGAGCAAGCCGGGCGAGGAACCGGACGCGGCGGTGGTGGACAGCATCGTGCGCGCGCAGGCCGGGGCGCAGCCGTTCCGCTACGCGGGCGGATTGGTCGAGGTGCCGATGAGTCCCGTCAGCGACATCGGCGCGTTCCGCAACGGGCGATGGAAGCTCGATTGGTTCCTGCGCGTGACGCGCGCGGCGGTGGAGCACTGCGTCGAGCACGGGCTGGTCTTCGACTTCCTTGCGCATCCGAGCTGCCTCGGCGTCGTTGACCCGGAGTGTCGGACGGTGGAGCTGATCTGCGAGCTGGTCGCCAAGCATCGCGAACGCGCGGAACTGACGGACTTGGAGGCGGTGGCGAAGGCGGTGGCCTGAGTGACCTCACCGCCATGGCCCGCGCGAATCGAAGCCGGTGACGCGGGCGGTTCTCCCGCTCACGGCTGCTTCGCGCGCGTGTCGAAGTTCAGCAGCGCGGTGCGGAGGCGGGCCTCGATGGTGTGCTGGCGGTGCGGAGCGGTGATCTTCTCCCCGTTCAGCTCGGTGACGTAGAAGCTGTCCATCGCCGCGCCCTTCTCGGTGCTGATCTTGGCGATGGAGATGTCGAGGCCCAGCTCGCTCAAGGTCTGCGAGAGCGTGTAGAGCAGGCCGACGCGGTCCTCGGCCTCCACGTCAACCACGGTGCAGCGCCCGGAGGTGTCGTTGTCGAAGGCGATCTCCGTCGCGATGCGCTCGCCTTCGAGCGACTGGTAGAGCGGGTTCGCCACTTTCTGCCGGGCGATGAGCGGATCGAAGTCCACATGGCCGACGAGCGCCTTGCAGAGGAGCTGGTCGAACTTCTCCTTCTCCTCCCGGGCCGCGAGCAGTCCGGTGCGGGCGCTGGTCACGTCGAAGGTGTCGAGCACCACGCGGTCGGCGCGGGTGAAGATCTGCGCGCTGAGGATGTTCAGCCCGGCGGCGGTGAAGGAGCCGGCGAGCTTGCTGAACAGGCCGGCGCGGTCCCAGGTGCAGACCTTGACGCGCGAGCAGCCACGGTCCGGCTCGTCCGTCCACTCGATGGCCGGGGCGAGCGACACGTCCGGGTCGTTGCCGAGGAGGTTGCGCATGAAACGGTTGGTCAGCGCGAGGTCGGCGATGATTTCCGGGGCGGCGTGGATGAGAAAATAGCGCGGCGGCAGGGTGCCAAAGTGGGCCTGGGCCTCGCCGAGCTGCACCTCGCGCGGGAGCAGGCGCACCACCTCGTCGAAGAGCAGTTCGCGCTGCTTCGCTTCAACCCGGATGAAGATGGTCGCGCCGGTCAGCTCGGCGAGCGTCTTGCGGTGGAGCGTCCAGAGCAGCATGTCCTTGAAGCTGTTCCAGAGCTTGTCGCTGGTGCCCAGCGAGTCGGCCAGCGTGTGGAGCGTGAGCTTGTTCAGGTTGTCCGGGGTCTGCACCAGCCCGGCGAAATGGCGGACCACCGCCGGGTCGTCGAGGTCGCGGCGCTGGGAGATTTGAATGATGGCCAGATGATGTTCCACCAGCAGCCGCAGGATGTGCGTGGTCGCGCCGTCCAGCCGGAGGCGGTGGGCGACGCGCTCGGCGAGCTGCGCGCTGTCGAGTTCGTGGCGCCTGCCGCGCACGGCCTTGCCGGAGTCGTGCAGGAGCAGGGCGAGGTAGAGGATGAACGGGCGCTCGATTTTCTGAAACAGCTCCTGATACGGCGTCGCGTTGGGCACGCGGCCGGCCCAGATGTCGTCGAGTTTCTGGAGGCACATCAGCGTGTGCTCGTCGGCGGTGTAGATGTGGAAGAACTCGTGCTGGACGAGGCAGGTGAGCTTGCCGAACTCCGGCAGGTATTTGCCGAGGAAATCCACCTCGTGCATGGCACGCAGGGCGGCGGCGACGTTGCCGCGCTGGCCGAGGATTTCACGGAAGCTCTCGTGGACGTGGTCGTTGCGGAGGAAGTCCGAGTCCACGAGGCGCAGCTCGCGGCGGAGGAGCTGCGCGGTGTCGGGGTGCAGCTTCGCGCCGCGCTGCTGGGCGTAGAGGAACACGCGCATGAGCCGGCACGGATCGTCGCGGAAGACACGCGGCGAGAGGTGCAGCAGCTCGCCCTCGACGAGGCGGAAGCCGTCCACCTCGGGGTCGGGCGGCTTGCGGCGGCCGGACAGGAACTTCTTGAGGAAGGGCATCCGCACGGGCTTGGGCAGCAGCGCGAGGCGGCGCTCCACCGTGCGCGTGATCATGTCAATGTTGCGCGCGTGCAGGTAGTAGTCGCGCATGAACTGCTCCAGCCGCCGGCTGGGCGAGCGGTCCGTGTGGCCGAGGTTGTGCGCGACGGCGGGCTGGACGGCCTTGGAGAGCACGTCGCCCGCGCGGTTGGTGTGGTAATGCAGCTCGTTGCGCGCGCGCAGGAGAAAATCGTAGGCCGCGTCGAGCTGCCGGCGCTCGGCGTCGCTGAGGTATTCCTTGGCCTGCAGGTCCGCGAGGTTGCGCGGGCGGTCCCTGGTGAAATACGCCATCCACAGCAGGTTCTGGTAGTCGCGCAGGCCGCCGCAGCCGTTCTTGATGTTCGGCTCCTGCATCAGCGGGGAGTTGCCGTATTTCTGCCGGCGCGATTCCTGGTCCGCCAGCCGCGCGGCGATGTAGGTCTCCTCGTGGCCGCGCACACAGCGGGCGAGCACCACGGCCTGCATCTCGCGGAACAGGGCCTCATCGCCACAAAGCAGCCGCGCCTCGATGAGCGAGGTCTTGGTCTGGATGTTCTCGTTCGCCGCCGTCACGCAGTCGTCGAGCGTGCGCACGGAGTAGCCGACCTTGAGGCCAAGGTCGAACAGCGTGTAGAGCAGCCCGCCCGGCTCGGTGAGCAGCTTGATGAACGGATGCACCCGCCCGCGCGCGGCGGCGGCGCTGTCGCCCGTGTGCAGCAGCATGATGTCAATGTCGCTGTGCGGGTTCAGCTCGCCGCGCCCGTAGCCGCCGATGGCGACCAGCGCGTAGCGCGGCAGGCTGCGGCGCGCGTCATCGTCGAGCGTGTTGACGAGCGCCTCGAGGATGTGGCGGTGCAGCGCGTCGAGCACGACGGCGCGCGCGCGGCAGATTTCGCGGCCACTGCCCCCGGCACGGTGAAGCATCTTGAGCCGGGCGGTCTCGACCTTGAGGAACTGCTTGTAACGCGACAACTCGCGCGCCGGCTCGCGACCGGGTGGCAGCGAGAGGCGTTTGACCGCACTGGCTTCGATTTTGTCCGCGAGGCTCGGCACAGGTGGGCGGAGGGTAGGGAAACACATTCAAAAGGCAAGCGGGGCACCAGTCCGCGCGGGTGGAGCGCCGAGCATTGCCCGGCGCTCCACAGAGTCCGCGAATCCCACTTGGCGGGGAGCGGTTCGGAAATATACTTCGCCCATGCAACTTCGCCGCCTCCTGGCGCGCCGCTGCGCCGTCTGCGTTTTGCTCGCGTTCCTCCTGGCTTCCGCCACTGCCGCGAATTGGCCGGCGTGGCGTGGACCCAACGGTGATGGCTCCTCGCCCGAGAAGAACGTCCCGCTGCAATGGAGCGCCACGGAGAACGTGCGTTGGAAAATCGGGCTACCCGAGCCGGGCGATTCCTCGCCCGTCGTCTGGGGCGACCGCGTTTTCCTCACGCAGTCGTTCGAGAAGGACGGTGGCCGCACCGTGATGTGCTACGACCGGCGCGACGGCAAGCTGCTCTGGAAGTCCGGCACGACGTGGACGCAACGCGAACAGCGCTACGGCAAGAATCCGCACTGCGCCGCGTCGCCGGTGACGGACGGTGAGCGCGTCATCGCCTTCTTCGGTTCGGCGGGGCTGTTCTGCTGGGACATGAACGGCCAGGAACTGTGGCGGCGCGACCTTGGGCGGCACGCGCACGAGTGGTCCTACGCCGCCTCGCCGCTCCTCCACGGCGACGTGTGCCTGCTCTACTTCGGCCCCGGTGCGAACGCCCGGCTCATCGGTCTCGACAAGAAGTCCGGCAGGACGCTCTGGGAGTTCAAGGAGCCGGCTCCTGAATCCCGCCCGCGCACCGATGGCTTCAAAGGCAGCGAGCGTGGCGGTGTGACAGGCACGTTCGCCACGCCCATCATCGTCCGCGCCGGCCAGCGGGATGAACTCATCCAGACTTTTCCGCAGTTCACGCGCGCCTTCGACCCGCGCACGGGCCGCGCGCTGTGGCACTGCGACGGCCTCAACGAACTCATCTATTGCTCGCCCGTGGCTGGCGAGGGCGTGCTGGTGGCGATGGGCGGCTTCCTCGGCACCAGCCTGGCCGTGAAGACCGGCGGCAGCGGCGACGTGACCAGCACGCATCGCCTCTGGCAGACCGTCCGCACCAAGAACCGCCTCGGCACCGGCGTCATCTCCGGCGGCCACTGCTACATCCTGAACACCGAGGGCATCGCCGAGTGTCTGAACCTCCAGACCGGCGAATCACTCTGGCAGGAACGCGTGAAGGGCATGGGCAAGAAGGGTGACTCGTGGTCCTCGATGGTCTTGGTGGACGGCCACATCCTCTGCCTCAACCAGAGCAGCGAGACCATCGTCCTCAAGGCCAGCCCGAAGTTCGAACTGGTGCGGGTGAACCCGCTGGACGGCGACCTCGCAAACTCCTCCCACGCCATCAGCCACGGGGAAATCTTCATCCGCACGCACCGGCACCTGTGGTGCATTGAGAAAAAGTGACGGGGAACACCATCTCCGCCAGGGCCTGGCTGCGGCACGGATTGTCCACGGCAGGGAGTGACAACGTGGTCCGTGTTTCGTGATGGTTGCCGGGCACAGCCAGGCGTGGTCACGCCCCACCTCAGTCATGCAGCTTCGCCTCCAGCAGCTTCGGCCGGCGGTCGTGCAGCGGGAGCCAGACGCGGAACTGTGTGCCCTCGTCCACGCGGCTTTCCAGCTCGAGGCGTCCGCCGTGCTCGCGCACGATGCGCTGCACGATCATCAGGCCCAACCCGCTGCCCTTGGCCTTGGTCGTGTAGAACGGCTCGAAGATGCGGTTGATCTGCTCCTGCGGGATGCCGCCGCCGGTGTCGTTGACGCTGAACCACACGCCGCCCGCGCCTTCGCCGGTGGTGAGCGTGAGCGTGCCGCCCTTGGTCATGGCCTGCATGGCGTTCTTGATGAGGTTCACGAGCACCTGCTGGATTTGCACGCCGTCCATCGGCACCAGCGGCAGGCTGGGGGGAAGCTTCTCCTCGACGTGCAAACGGCGGTTCTTCAGCTCGGGGCCGAGCAGGTCGAGCGACTCGCGGATGACTTCGTTGAGCGAGGCGGGCTGGAGCCTGGGCGGCGAAGGGCGGATGGCCTGGAGGAATTGCGAGACGATGTAGTCGAGGCGGGTGATCTCGCCCTTCGCCACATCGAGGTAGCCTTGCAGCTTCTCGGTGACGGCAATGGTCTCGGCGTCGGCACGGCGTGACTGCCGGTAGCGGGTGAGGCGCGTGGGCTTGGGGCCGGCGTCGGGGGTGCGGAGCTTCTTCAACTCGCGCTCCATGAGCTGGAGGTGGATGTGGAGGGCGTTGAGCGGATTGCCAATCTCGTGGGCGACGCTCGCGGCGAGCAGCGTGAGCGCCTGCATCCGCTCGCTCTCGATGGCCTCGAAGGTCTTCTGCCGCGCCTCCGTGGCGTCGTGGAGAATCAGCGCGACACCGGACGCACCGCTGGCCTCGCCATCGAGCGGCGCGGCGTAGAGGCGGAGGAAGCGCGGGCGCGGCCACTCGACTTCCAGCTCGTGCCGGAGGACTTGCGGGCCGCCGGCCTGGTCCCAGCGGGCGAGCTTCTTCCAGTCGAGGCCGGGCAGGAAGCGCGTGATCGGCTGGCCCTCGTCGGCGTCGGGCTTGAGGCCGAGGAGGCTGGTGACGGACTGGTTGAAGTAGATGACGCGGCCCTGCTCGTCCACGACGAGGACGCCGTCCTCAATCACGTCGAACAGCGTCTCCAGAAAGCTCCGCTCGCGCGCGAGCCGCTGGATGACGGTCTGCAAGCCCTCGGCGTCCAGCCGTCCGATGCGGCCGAGGACTTTGTCGAGGAAGCTGGATTTCGGGGCGGGCATCAGGAACGCGGAGCGCGGAGCGCGGAACGCGGAATGAAGGCAACGGGCGGACGGGCGACTCGGCCCGGTTTCGCGTTTCGCGTTCCGAGTTTCGCGTTGGTCAGAACCATTTCCGCTTCTTCACATACCACCAGGTCGCCAGCGTGGTGAAGGCGGTGAGGCTGAACACGAACGAGTAGCCGTGCAGCCACTTGAGCTCCGGCATGCCCTCGAAGTTCATGCCATACCAGGTGCCGACCAGCATGGCCGGCGTGGTGACGATGGTGATGAGCGTGAGCGCCTTGACCGTCTCGCCGGTCTTGTTCGACGTCATGCTCAGGTGGATGTGGAGAATGCCGGTGAGCGAGTCGGTGAAGTTCTGCGCGAGCGTGGCGATGTGGAAGAGACGGTCGTAAATGTCCCGGAAGTAGGGGACGAGGTGCGCGCGGATGAGCTTGAACTCGCCCTCGGCGAAGCGCTTCAAGACCTCCTGCTGCGGGCCGATGATCTGGCGCAGATGGAGCACCTCGCGCTTGATGCCGATGATTTTGTTGAGCGTGCGCTGGTTCGGGTGCTCCACCACGTCGTTCTCCAGCTCGGCAATTTCCAGGGACAGCTCCTCCAGCGCCGGCTTGTAGTTGTCCACGATGGAGTCCAGCAGCGTGTGCGCCACGCGGTCGGGCGCGCGGGCGATGTGCATGGTGCTCTTGGTCGCGCGCTCGGCGGTGGCGGAGACGCTGCGCAAGGGCGCGTCGTGGTAGGTGACGAGGAAGTTTTTCCCGAGGAAGAAGTTCAGTTCCTTGGTGGCGAAGACGCCGTCCTTGCGGCTGTAGTCCACCGCGTGAATGACCATGAAGAGGTAGGGCGCGAACTTGTCCTCGTCCTTCGGCGCGTATTCCTCGACCTTGGGATTCGGCGTGGCGTGGATGCAGTCCTCGATGGACAGCGGGTGGAAGCGGAAGATGCCTTCGAGGATGGTCTTGGCCTCCTCCGCCGTGGAAGCCTCCAGGTCCACCCAGAGAAACAGGTTCGTGTCCGCCAGCAGCGTGGGCATCAGGAACACGTCAATGTCCTGGGTGTGCAGGCGGCCCTGGGTGGTGAAGGCAAAGGAACGAATCATGCGCCGGACGGGCGAAAGCTAAGGCCGCGCGCCGGGCGAGGCAAGGCCAGGCTTGGAAAACAAGCGGCCACCGCGCTCACATCCCGGGCAGCGGCCGGTCCGGCATCGGCGCGGGCGGCGCCGTCCAGGTGAACGCCGGCTCGTATTGGATGGCCAGATGCGGCGTCTCCAGCCGCTGGCCGGCCTGCTGCCGTGACTGGAACGCGGCGGCGAGCACGCCCGTGGTCAGCAGCGTGCGCTCGACCGGCCACGTCGGCCTGCCGGTGTAAATCATCTTCTCGATGCCTTGCAGCAGGAATCCGAAATGCCCCAGCGGGCGCGCTTCCTGGGTCCAGAAGACGGTCGCGGGAATGTCCTTCCGTCCCTGCTCGCCCCACGCGACGATCCACTCGTTGTGCCCGTCCTTGTTGTCGTGGATCATCGTGGACTTGAAGCCGTCGCGATGCTTGATGAAGAACGCCGCCGGATTCTTCACCTGCTCGATGAACGGCTTCTTGAACCGCTTCTTGTTCTCGCGCGCGTTCACGGCGGCCTGAAACACCTCCTCGCTGAAGCGGCCCTTGCGCATCTCCTCCCACACCTCGGGGCCTTGCATGAACTGCACCGCCGCCACGCCCGCCTCGCCGCCGCGCCGCCGCTCGACGAGGCATTGCAGCGCCTCCAGCCCATGGAAGCCGTAGCCCTCCAGCGGTCCATACGAGAGTCCGACCGCCTCCGTCGCGCGCGCGCCCAGCTTCATCTCAATCGCCGGGTGCCGCCACAGGCACGGCAGCGACGAGCCGGCCATCATCGGCGCGTTCAGCTCGCGCGCCGTGTCATACATCCACTTCGCGTCGGTCCAGTTCCAAGAGAGATGCTTGTCGGAGAACACCGGCACGCTGCGGCCCACCTTGCGGAAGACCGCCGCCGTCTCCTCGAAGAAGCGCCGGCGCGGATACATGGTCTGCCCCGTGTCCGAGAGCGGATACTTGCCGTGCTCGCCGATGAGCAGCACGCCGTCCACCGCGAGCGAGTTGCCGCCCAGCGTCAGCGCCTGTTCGATGCTCTTCGCCAGCAGGAACCCGTGCTCCGCTGAGAGCCGCGCGCTGGTGTCCTTCGGATGCTGCTGGTCCACAAACACGCTGGCGAGCTTGAGCCTGGGCCAGCCTGCGCCCGGCGGCCATGAGCCTTTCCCGTCCATCGAATGGCTGTGGATCATCCGGCTGACGAGGACATCCGCGTGCGAGTTGTGGATGTATTCAGTGACGATGGCGGCCACGCGCTTCAGTGGCGCGGGCGCGGCGGAGGCGAACCCCGCCCCTGCCGCCAACGTGAAGCCGCCGACAAACCCGCGCCGGGAAAACATCGGTCGGGCCTGGGCTGGGAGGGCAGACGCGCGCGCTGAATGATGGGATTGCACGGGCAGTGGACGCGCGGCGGAAACCACTTCTTGAAAGAAAGTGCGCCTCCCAGCGAGGGGGCGAATGCGGGCGACGCCCGGCGGGCGCGGGCAACGACGGCTGCCGCTTGCCGCTCCACTATTCTCTTGTTGCGTCAGGGCGGGCGGGCGGTAGGCTCCCCTTCACGTCCTTTCAGTTCAGCTCAACCAAGCATTGCCCATGAACCTACCCAAGACTTCCCGGCGTCAGGTGCTCAAAGCCGGCGGCGTCGGCCTGCTCAACCTCGCGGTCCCCGGCCTCGTCGTCGGCAAGGACAAGTTCGACGCCTCGGGCAAGGCCGTGGCCTCGAAGAAGTGCTGCATCTTCGTGCTCCTGTGCGGCGGCCCCAGCCACATTGACACCTGGGACTTGAAGCCCGACGCGCCGTCCGAGGTTCGCGGACCTTACAAGCCCATCCGCTCCAAGGTGCCGGGCATGCAGTTGAGCGAGCTGCACCCCAAGCTTTCCCAGGTCACCGATCAGTTTTGCCTGATCCGCTCGATGACGCATCCGCGCCCGATCAACAACCATTTCGACGCGATACACAACCTGCTGTGCGGGCAGGTGGTCGAGCGTGTCCGGGAAGGCGTCCCCGATGATCTGCCATACATCGGCTCCGTGGTGGCCAAGCATCTTTCCAGCGACCGCAACCTGCTCACCAACGCGTGGCTCATCAAGTGCGTGGGCGCGCCGGTCTTCTGCGCGCCGAACATCGGCTCCGGCGGCTACCTCGGTTCGAGCTACGCCCCGGTGTTCATCGGCTCCGCCGACAACCATCCGGCGATGCCGAAGTTCAAGCTGCCGGAGATTTACGACATGGGCGATCCCGCCCGCATGAAGGAACGGCGCAAGCTGCTCGCCAGCCTGGAGTCCGACCGCCTGTCGGAAGATGCGCAGGCGAAGGACTGGGGCGATCTGCGCGAGCTGGCCTACGACGCGATGACCCGGCCGGAAGGGCGGGAGGCCTTTGATTTGCACAAGGAGCCGTTGTCCGTCCGCGAGCGCTACGGAATGCATCCGCTCGGGCAAAACCTGCTCCTTGCGCGGCGCATGGTGGAGGCCGGGGTGCGCTTCGTGACCGTCAATGGCTGGGTTGGGCCTGCGCCGGGGGAGAAGGGTGGTGGGCCGCCCAGTTCCAGTTGGGACATGCACGGCGGCAACATGGGCATGGGCAACGCCTTCAGCAATGGTTCCTACGGCATGAACCACTGCCTGCCGCGCCTGGACGAAGCCCTCTCCGCGCTGCTCACCGACCTCAAGGAGCGCGGAATGCTGGAGGACACCATGGTCGTCGCCGTGGGCGAGTTCGGGCGCACGCCCGTCATCCTCACGCAGGGGCCGCCCGGCCGGCAGCACTGGCCGCAGTGCTTCTCCGCGATCGTGGCCGGCTGTGGCATTCGCGGCGGGGCCGTCTATGGCGAGTCGGACAAGACCGGGGCCGCGCCGAAGAGCAATCCCGTCACGCCGCAAGACCTTCACGCCACCATCCTCCACGCGTTGGGGGTGCCCCTCAGCGATCTCGGCAAGAACACCGGCATCATCCGTCCGCCCTTCTCCTCGGGCAAGCCGGTCATGGCGCTGTTCGGTTGAGCTGGCCCAAGCGTCAGCCCGGCAAGACGGCGAGTCGGTTCACCTCCCCGCCACTCCACCGCGCTGGCCGGCTGCGCGAACCTTGAAGCGCCGCCGCCTTTCATCGCACCATCACTGCATGATGACCGACGCGACCACTAGCCCGACTTCCGCGAGCCTTCACCAACGGATTCACCGCTCCGGCGTCATAGCCGTGCTCATGATTGACGCGGCCGATGATGCCGTGCCGGTGGCGAGGGCGCTGCTTGCCGGCGGCGTGGACTGCATCGAGCTGACCTTGCGCACGCCCGTGGCGATGGCCGCGCTGCATCGCATCCGCAGCGAAGTGCCGGAACTGGTCGTGGGCGTCGGCACCATCCTCACGCCGCAGCAGGTCAACGAGGTCAAGGCCGCCGGAGCCGCGTTCGGCGTGGCTCCCGGCATGAACCCGCGCGTGGTGGCCGAGGCGCAGCGCGTGGGGCTGACGTTCTCGCCCGGCATCTGCACGCCCTCGGACATTGAACTCGCGCTGGAGCATGGTTGCCGCCTGCTGAAATTCTTCCCCGCCGAACCGTGCGGCGGGCTGGCGTATCTCCGCGCCATTGCCGCGCCCTACGCACATCTCGGCGTGAAATACATCCCGCTCGGCGGCGTGTCGGCGGGCAACGCGGAACAGTATTTGAAGGAGCCGGCGGTCCATGCGCTCGGCGGTTCGTGGCTCGCCCCGCGCGAGCTGATCCAGCGCCAGGACTGGGCGGCCATCACCGCCAACGCGAGCGCGGTGTCCGCCATCGTGAAACGCGTGCGCGGAGGCGTGGCGTGAGCCGCGTCGTCGCGTTCGGCGAGATCATGGGGCGGCTGGCCGCGCCCGGCTTCAAGCGCTTTCAGCAGGCGATGCCTGGCGCGCTCGACGTCACCTTCGCCGGGGCGGAGGCCTCGATTGCCGCCTCCCTTGCCTATCTCGGCGGCGACGCCGCATTCGTGACTGCCCTGCCCGCGCACGCCATCGCCGATGCGTGCGTGGCCGACCTGCGTTCCCTGAACGTGGACACGCGCCACATCCTGCGCACGGCGCAGGGCCGGCTCGGTTTGTATTTCCTCGAAGCCGGCGCGAACCAGCGGCCCGGCAACGTGATTTACGACCGCGAAGGTTCCGCCGTGGCGATCACGCCCGCGAGCGCCTACGACTGGCCGGGCATCTTCGCCGGCGCGGAATGGCTCGTCATCTCCGGCATCACCCCCGCCATCTCGCGCAACGCCGCCGAGGTGGCCCGCACCGCCCTGCGCGAGGCCACGCAACGCGGCGTGAAGGTGGCCTGCGACATGAACTACCGCAGCAAGCTCTGGCAGTGGGAGCCGCCGCTCGCGCCGCGCGAACTCGCCACGCGCACCATGCGCGAGTTGCTGCCGTTCGTGGACCTCTTCGTCGGTGGCCGGGAGGACGCCGAGGCGATGCTCGGCCTGTCCGGCACCGCTTCGCTCGAAGCCCTGGTGCGCGAGATCGCGAAACAATTCCCCCGCCTCCAGCGCGTGGCCATGACGCTGCGCGAAGGCGTGTCGGCCACGCACAACAACTTCGGCGGATTGCTCTACGAGAAGGCGGGCGACCAGTTCAGCTACGCGCCGGACGAAGGTCGTTCGTATCCGATCACCGACATCGTGGACCGGCTCGGCGCGGGCGACGCCTTCACCGCCGGGTTGATCCACGCGCTGACGACTCCCGAGCTGGCCGCGCCGCAGACTGCGATCCGCTTCGCCGCCGCCGCCGGCTGCCTCGCCCACTCCATCGAAGGCGATTTCAACTACAGCACCCGTGAAGAGATCGAAGCGCTGATGAACGGCGCGGCCTCGGGGCGGGTGAAGCGGTAATTTGCCGGCATCCTCCCGCCGCAAATTCCCGTGGCGATCTGGGGCAGGTGCCGCAGGTGCGGCAATGGGCAGGACGATGGGTCTCACCCCTCGTCGCCCAAAGCGGATGTCTTGGGTGCCGGAGACGCCCACGAATTCCCCGGCTCCTAAGCCAACTTCCTAGCGGAGCTAGTCTGCCTGCCAAAGCATTATTAGGGCAGCCACGGATTGTTGCCCGCTGGTTGCCGCCTAAGGTTGCGGTGTTAGAAGGCCGCCCTGCGAAGCAACGCGGGTGAAGGGCCTGTGCGAAATCTGGGCCGGCCCGCATGCGTGAGCCAGCCTGGGTGGTTCGGCCTTTCGCGGCGTCCGGGGAATCTTCTCCGGGCTTTAAGGGCCGCCACCGTGAACGAACAAAAACCTGAACCTTTCCAAAGCCCATGAGTGACGAAGTGATCGCCAGCCTGGTGTGCATCGGGTTTCTTGCAATGATGTGCGCGTTCAGCGCGCAGCGCGGGCGCGCCAGCCAAAAACCGGGGCGTCCGGGAACCACGCCCGGGCCGGCGGCAGGGCGGAAGGATGCGCCACCGGCATAGGACGGGAAGGCCGGTCCGCCGGCCTCCCCTCCTGCGGGGACCGTTGCCGCGTGTCACTCATCGTCTGTTGTGAGGGGTTGTTACGATACCGCGAAAAAAACCGTGTCCACGCAGAGCCAATCCATTTTGAGCACGCGTTCCGTGTTCGCCAAAGCCGTCAAGGAACGCCGCCTCGGACTCGGCATCACCCAGGAGGAGCTGGCCTGGCGGGCGGGGCTGCACCGCACCTACGTCACGGACATCGAGCGCGGCGCCCGGAACCTCTCGTTGCAGAGCATCGAGAAGCTGGCGAGCGCGCTGCAGGCCACCATTGCGGAGCTGTTTGCCGGATCCGAAGCTGACGTGTCGCAGCCAGCCGTTCGCCAGTCCGGCGGCGACATGGGAGCCGGCGTGGACATCCTGTTGGCGGAGGCCGATCCGAATGAGGTGGAGCTGACGCTGCAAGCGTTCCGGGCCGCGCGGATGAGCAACCCGGTCCACCTCGTCCACGATGGCGCGGAGGCGATGGATTTTCTGTTTCGCCAGGGCCAGTATGCCCGGCCTTGGATCCCGCACCGGGCGCTCGTGGTGCTGCTGGATCTCAGCCTGCCCAAACTGGGCGGGTTGGAGGTGTTGCGGCGCATCCGCAGCGACGCCCGGACCCACGACGTGCCGGTGGTGGTGCTCACCGACTCCGCGAAGCGCCGGGAGATTGCCGGGTGCCGGCGGCTGGGTTGCGGCCACTTCCTCGTCAAGCCCGTTGGCTTCGAGAACTTCAGCCAAATCACTCCCGATCTGCGCTTCGATTGGCGGCTGGTCCGCCGTCCCCGGAATGGCGGCTGACCGATGCCCGAACTGCCCGCCACCCCCGACTATGCACCTGCGGTGCCGGGCGGAAAGGGGTGCTGGGCGCGATGAAACCCCGAGGAAGGGACGGGTGACTGCCGGAACTTTGGTTCGGACCTTCAGTTCTTGAAACGCAGTTGCAGCCCATTTGGGTTCAGATCTGGTTCGCCGGCGCGGGCGGCTTCCGGCGCGAGTGCGCGGTGCGGTCCCGGGCCAGTTCCACCTCGGCGAGGATGCGGGCGGCCAGCCGGGGACCCAGCACGCCCTTCTGCAAATAGTCCGCCGCGCCGAGCCGGCTGGCCTCATGCTCGTGGGTCAGGCTGGGATAGGCGGTGAAGAACATGACCGGGACATCCTGCAAGGCGGGATCACTTTTCAGGCGGCGGCAGACTTCGGTGCCGTTGATGCCGGGCAGCCACTGGTCCAGCAGGACCAGGTCGAACTTTTGCTCATGGGCCAGGGCCAGACCCTGCTCGCCAGTGGGGGCGGTGGCGACACTGATCTGGGCTTGCTCCAGTTCGAGCTGAACGAGTGCGGCCACGGCTGGCTGGTCCTCCACGTAAAGAATCCTGGCCAGTGATCGGGGCAGGACGCCTGGCGGCGGCGGGGCGGAGCCGCCCGAGCCTGTTTGCCGGGCACGCCAGCGCGCCCGCAGCGCCTCCGTGCCGCAGGCGGAGAGGCCCAGATGGGCGAGCACCCGCGTCTTGAAATCCTCCAATCCAAACGGCTTGGGCAGATAGTCCACCGCGCCCAGATGGAAAGCCTGGTCCACAAACTGGCGGCTGGTCTCCCCGCTCGCGAAAATGACGGGGATGCGCTGCCGGGCAGGGTTCAGTTTCAAACGCCGGCAAACTTCCAGCCCGCTGATGCCGGGCAGGTTGATGTTCAGGATGATCAGGTCAAACCGATGCTCCCGGACCAGTTGCATGGCCAGCTCGCCGGAGCCGGCGATGGTCAACTCGACTCCCTCCGCCTGCAGCGCCCGCTGCATGAGGCCGGCGAGGTTCGCGTTGTCCTCCACGGCGAGCACCTGCGCGATCGGGCTTTCAGACGGGTTCATGCGCACGACTTTGCCTGCGCCGGCCGCGTTCCACCCACGACGATGCACAGGCATCTGGAACGAAAGGTGGCATGGGTGAAGGAATTGGGAATAGGGAGCCACCCTCTATTTTTCTAGGACTTTCCATTACGGGTCCACCTCGCTTGGCGCGGGGCTGAATGCCGGCCGCCGCCTTCCAAGGCCGGCATTGTCTGTGGCCAGCGTCTGCCCCCGGCTGGTGAGTCCGCCGGCGCGCTGTTTCGGGCAGGCACCCGAACCCGCCCACGTCACTCGGAGTCGGTTGCCGGGCGTGATAGCTTTCCGCCATGCAACAGAGAATGCTCGCAGCGGGAGATGGGTCGCGGTCGCGGGGGAGAAGCTGCCCGGTGGCGCTTTTTTGGGGATGTTGACTCCACGGTGTTCGTGCCGTCCCTTCCCGCCCCCTCATCCGCACCGCTGCCCGACTCAGCCCCATGAAAGCACTCCTTCGCGCGTGGTTCGGAGAAGATCCGGAGTGGTCGGTCACCCTCGGGCCGCCGCCCGCGGTTCTCTGCTGGTCGCGAAGTGCCGTCCCCATCACACCCCCGCCCGCCGAAATCCGTTGATCCGCCAGCCATGACGACGAACAAGCCAGCGACCATCCTCGTGGTGGAAGACGAGGGCATCATCGCCGAGGATCTGGCCGCCAGTCTGCGCAAGATGGGCTATGACGTGCCGCTCACGGCCAACTCCGGCGAGGAGGCGCTGACCCTGATGGAGGCGCGGCCGCCCGACTTGGTGTTGATGGATGTGCGCCTGCGGGGCGGGATGGATGGGGTGGAGGCCGCCCGCCGGATCCGGTCCCGCCACCGGCTGCCGGTCATCTACCTGACCGCCTATGCGGATGACGTGACCTTGCGCCGCTCGCTGGACACCCAGCCGTATGGCTACCTGGTCAAGCCGTTTCAGGACAAGGAGCTGCGCACCACGATTGAAGTCGCGCTTCGACGGAGGCAGTTGGAGGAGCTGCTGCAGGAGAGCGAGTTGAAGTTTCGCCAGCTCGCCGAGCACATCGAGGAGGTTTTCTGGATGACCGACCCGGCGAAGCGCCAGATGCTCTACATCAGCCCGGCCTACGAAACCATCTGGGGCCGGTCCTGCGACAGCCTCTATCGTTCGCCCCGAACCTGGCTGGAGGCCATTCATCCGGACGACCGGGCGCGCGTCGAGCAGGCGGCCCTGACCCGGCAGGCGGACGGTTTCTACGATGAGGAGTATCGCATCCTTCAGCCGGGGGGCGCCCTGCGCTGGATCCGTGACCAGGCCTTTCCGGTGCGGAACGCGGCGGGAAAAATTCACCGCCTCGTCGGCGTGGCGCGGGACATCACCGAGCGGAAGCTCGCGGTGGAGGCGCTGCGCGAAGGCCAGCGCCTGATGGAGAAGGCCCAGCAGGTCGGCCACATCGGCAGTTGGGTTTCCGATCCCGGCCGGGACGGAAAAATTTTCTGGTCGGCGGAAACCGGGCGGATCTTCGGTTTTGTCCCGGGGGGGTTCGATGGCCGGAGGGAGACATTCTTCGCGCTCGTGCATCCCGAAGACCGGGAAAAGGTCGCGCTCGCATCCCGGACGGCGCTCGCAGGGGAGCACCCGTATGACCTCGAACACCGCATCGTGCGGCGGGATGGCCCGGTGCGCTGGGTGCATCAGCAGGCGGACGTGGAACGCGATGCCGCAGGCCGTCCGCTGCGCATGGTTGGCGTGGTGCAGGACATCACCGAGCGCAAGCAGTTGGAGGAGCGGTTGCGCGAGTCACAGAAGATGGAGGCCATCGGACAACTGGCCAGCGGCATCGCCCACGATTTCAACAACCTGCTGGGGGCCATCATCGGCAACGCGGAACTGGCCGGCATGGTGTCCCCGGCCAGTCCGGCCATCACGGAAAACTTGGAGGCCATCATGAAGGCCGGCCGGCGCGGCGCGGACCTCGTGCATCAGATCCTCGCCTTCAGCCGCCGGGACGAGCCGAAGCGCCGGCCGATGCAGCTGCACATCGTCGTTCGGGAAGCGCTCAGGCTGCTGCGGGCCACGGTGCCCGCCACGATCGAGTTCCAGTCCAGCCTGGCACCGACGCCGACCGTGCTGGCGGATGCGTCACAGATTCATCAAGTGATCATGAACCTGTGCACCAACGCATGGCATGCCATGCGGGACCGGCCCGGATGTTTGGCGGTCGCGCTTGACGAGATGGAAGTGGACGAGGCCTTTGCGCAGGTCAACCCGGACCTTCGGCCCGGCCGTTACGTGCGCCTGACGGTCGCCGACACCGGCTGTGGCATGGACGCCGCCACGCGGGCACGGGCGTTGGAGCCTTTCTTCACCACCAAGCCGCCCGGGGAGGGCACGGGCCTGGGCCTGGCCGTGGTGCATGGCATCATGAAGAACCACGACGGCGGCCTCACCGTCGCCAGCCAGGTGGAACAGGGCACGACCTTTGACCTGTATTTCCCGGTCTTTGAAGCCGGGACGATGGAACCCGCCGGCGAGTTGCAGCCGGTGCCGTGCGGCACGGGGCAGCACATCCTCTTTGTGGACGATGAAGAACCGCTGGCCAGAGTGGGCAGCGCCGTGCTGGAACGCCTCGGCTACCGCGTGACCACCATGACCAGCGCCACGGCGGCGCTGGCCGCCTTCCTGCCGCAGCCCGCGGAGTTTGACCTGGTGGTCACCGACTTGAATATGCCCGCCCTGAACGGGGCGGACCTCTCCGGGAAACTGCTGGCCGTGCGACCGGGGCTTCCGATCATCCTCACAACCGGCTTCAATGCCACCCTGACCCCCGACACCGCCCGTGAGCGCGGGTTCTGCGGTCTGCTGATCAAGCCCTACGACTTCCGGGACTTGGGCGAGGCCGTGCATCGCGTGTTGAACGAAAGCAACCCCGCCAAACAACCATGACCAAAATCCTGCTGGTGGAAGATGAAGACCTCTTCGCCGCGATGATTCAGAAGAGCCTGGCCCCCTTTGGCTACGAGGTGGTGCGCGCCCGCCATGGCAAGGAAGCCTTGAAGCTCTACGAGCCGCAGACCATGGGCCTCGTGCTCACCGATCTGATCATGCCCGACATGGAAGGAGTGGAATTGATCGTGGCGTTGCGCAAGGCGCATCCCGCGGTGAAAGTCATCGCCATGTCCGGCGGCGGCCGCAACCAGCCGGCGACCTATCTCGCCATCGCGCAGCAAGTCGGCGCGGTGAAGACGCTGGCCAAGCCGTTCCCGCTGGAAGAATTGTTGCGGACCGTGCGGGAGTGCCTGGATCCCCGGCCGCATCCGCCGGCGCCGGGAGTTTCATCGCCGCGCGTCCCCCCGGTGGCCTAGGCAGTCTTCCTAGCGGGTCTAGCTCGTCTGCCGAGCGGTTTTTAGGGTGGCTACGGATTGCTGTCCGTTGGACACGCCTTAACGTGCCGGGGCATGAAAGTCATCCCTTCAACTCCGCGTCTGAAGGTTTCGACTCAACCCCACCCCACCTCACCCCCGAAGCATGTCCGCCAAACGAGACCCCGGCACCCAGTGGATTTGCCTGAACCAGCCATGCGATGACCACTTCCCTCATCGTCGAGCCAGAACTCAGAAGCCAGCCTTCGTCGGATGGCGCGTCGGCTTTGGAGACCCCGCTGCGGACCAGTCCGGCCTCCGCCGCAGACAAGCGACGATTGAATCCACCGCGAAATTGCCGAAGTCAAGGCGGCGAAGTTCGCACCCATCCCCCTGAATCCCTCTCCCCCTCAGACGGGGAGAGGGTCCGGGAGGGGGCCGCGCCTGAGATGAAATTGCCGGCCGGGGAGACCAACGATTTGCCGCTCGGGCAGCGGCTTCACTTGCAGTTGGAAATGATTTACGGACATCAGCCTGCCAGCCCGCTGGATGACTGAAGGCCGGACCCCTTGCCCGCACCGGCCCGGCCCGGGCCGGGCGGGGCATGAAGACCACATCAACCAATACCGGACAGCCGCCGCCAGTTACCGGGCGGCTTGGCACCATGACCGAGCAAAGCCAGCACCGCCGAATCTGGACCGGGCGCGCCTCGCTCTTGAATGTCGCGCCCGGCCAGTTGGAGCAGGCGATTGACCACCTCGAGTGGCAGCCGGCGGACACCGGGGTTTCCGAGGAGAAGACCGGTGCGGCCGTCCTGCGGCAGTTCGTCCTCAAGCACAACCTCCAGGTGACCCACTACGCCCGGTGCGACGACTTCCTGCCGCTCTGGCTCTACGGCCTCCGCTCGGATTTCTCGAAGGGCGTGGCCCAGGCCTATTTCGTTGAGGCTGGCTCGGAAGCAATGCTCGTCGCCTGGGACTATTTTCCAAAGAACGGCCCGCCGCGTCCGCCGGCCTCCCCTCCGCCGACCAGCTCACGGGGCCGTCCGTCTTCACCGGGGATCGCCAGCCGACTTCCCGCACCGGATGCATCCGCCGAGGCCGCCGGCTTGAAGCCCGCCTGAATTTGGTCCGCACATCCTCCCCTCCCCAAGCCCCACCTTATGAAGAAGCATCACTCGCCGAACATCACGCTGGCCAAGCGACCGCCGCGCTCCCGGCGAGCCAGCCACGGGCCGAACGGTGGCCGACCGCACCACGCCAATGATGGCCGCAGCCGGCGCGGTGCGGAATCCGACCGGCCACACGCGGCCAACGGACACAATGGCGGTGATGAGGCCATCAACACCACGATCCTGCTGAACGCGCTCACGGCCCTGAAGAACGGCGACTTCTCCTTCCGCCTGCCGGTGGAGTGGACCGGCACCGCCGGCAAAATCGCCGACACGTTCAACGAAGTCGTCGAGCGCAACGACCGCATGGCGCACGAGTTGGAGCGCATCAGCCGCGTGGTCGGCAAGGAGGGCAAGATCAGCCAGCGCGCCTCGATCGGAGTCGTGGCCGGTGCGTGGGCGGATTCCGTCACCTCCGTCAACACGCTGATCAGTGACCTGGTGCATCCCACCAGCGAAACCTCGCGCGTGATCGGTGCCGTGGCCAAAGGCGACCTGTCCCAGACGATGGCGTTGGAAATCGAGGGCCGGCCGCTGGAGGGCGAGTTCCTGCGCACCGCCAAGACCGTCAACACGATGGTCAACCAGCTCGGCTCGTTCGCCTCCGAAGTGACGCGCGTGGCGCGCGAAGTGGGCACCGAAGGGAAGCTCGGTGGCCAGGCCAAGGTCAAAGGCGTGGCCGGCACCTGGAAGGACCTGACCGACTCGGTGAACTCCATGGCCGGCAATCTCACTTCCCAGGTGCGCAACATCGCGGCGGTGACAACGGCGGTGGCGAACGGCGACTTGTCCAAGAAGATCACGGTGGACGTGCGGGGTGAGATTCTGGAGCTGAAGGACACGATCAACACGATGGTGGACCAGCTCCGCTCGTTCGCCTCGGAAGTGACGCGTGTGGCCCGCGAAGTGGGCACGGAAGGAAAACTGGGCGGCCAGGCCGAAGTGAAAGGCGTGGCCGGCACCTGGAAGGACCTGACCGACAACGTGAACTCGATGGCGCGCAATCTGACCGGCCAGGTGCGCAACATCGCGGCCGTGACGACCGCTGTCGCCAACGGCGACTTGTCCAAGAAGATCACCGTGGACGTGAAAGGCGAAATCTTGGAGCTGAAGAACACGATCAACACGATGGTGGACCAGCTCAGTTCGTTCGCCTCGGAAGTGACGCGTGTGGCCCGCGAAGTCGGCACCGAAGGCAAACTGGGTGGTCAGGCCGAAGTGAAAGGCGTGGCCGGCACCTGGAAGGACTTGACCGACTCGGTGAACTCCATGGCCGGCAACCTCACGTCGCAGGTGCGCAACATCGCCGCCGTGACGACCGCCGTCGCAAACGGCGACTTGTCCAAGAAGATCACGGTGGACGTGCGCGGTGAGATTCTCGAACTCAAAGACACGATCAACACGATGGTGGACCAGCTTCGCTCCTTCGCCTCGGAAGTGACGCGCGTGGCGCGCGAAGTCGGCACCGAAGGAAAACTCGGCGGCCAGGCTGATGTGAAGGGCGTGGCCGGCACCTGGAAGGACCTGACCGACAACGTGAACTTGATGGCCGGCAACTTGACCGCGCAAGTCCGCAACATCGCCACGGTCACGACCGCCATCGCGACAGGAAACCTCTCCAAGAAAATCACCGTGGATGTGAAAGGCGAAATCTTGGAGATGAAGAACACGATCAACACGCTCGTGGACCAGCTCAGCTCGTTCGCCTCGGAAGTGACGCGTGTGGCCCGCGAGGTCGGCACCGAGGGCAAGCTCGGCGGCCAGGCCGAAGTGAAAGGCGTGGCCGGCACCTGGAAGGACTTGACCGACTCGGTGAACTCGATGGCCGGCAACCTGACCGGCCAGGTGCGCAACATCGCTGCCGTGACAACCGCTGTGGCCAACGGCGACTTGTCCAAGAAGATCACGGTGGACGTGCGGGGTGAGATTCTGGAGCTGAAGGACACGATTAACACGATGGTGGACCAGCTCAGCTCCTTCGCAGCAGAAGTCACACGCGTCGCGCGCGAGGTGGGCACGGAAGGCAAACTCGGCGGTCAGGCCGACGTGCGTGGCGTGGCTGGCACTTGGAAGGACTTGACCGACTCGGTGAACTTCATGGCCGGCAACCTGACCTCGCAGGTGCGCAACATCGCTGATGTGACCAAGGCCGTGGCGAACGGTGACTTGTCCAAGAAGATCACGGTGGACGTGAAGGGTGAAATCTTGGAACTGAAGAACACGGTCAACACGATGGTGGACCAGTTGAACTCGTTCGCCTCCGAGGTGACGCGCGTGGCGCGTGAGGTGGGCACGGAAGGCAAGCTGGGCGGCCAGGCGGACGTGCGCGGCGTGGCCGGCACTTGGAAAGACCTGACCGACTCCGTGAACTCCATGGCCGGTAACCTGACCGGCCAGGTGCGTAACATCGCCGCCGTGACCACCGCTGTGGCGAATGGCGACCTGTCCAAGAAGATCACCGTGGACGTGAAGGGTGAAATTCTCGAGCTGAAGAACACCATCAACACGATGGTGGACCAGCTCAGTTCCTTTGCCTCGGAAGTGACGCGCGTGGCCCGCGAAGTCGGCACGGAAGGCAAACTCGGTGGCCAGGCCGACGTGAAGGGCGTGGGTGGCACCTGGAAGGACCTGACCGACAATGTGAACTTCATGGCCGGCAACCTCACGTCACAGGTGCGCAACATCGCGGCCGTGACGACGGCGGTGGCGAATGGTGACTTGTCCAAGAAGATCACGGTGGACGTGCGCGGTGAGATTCTGGAGCTGAAAGACACGATCAACACGATGGTGGATCAGCTACGCTCCTTCGCCTCCGAGGTGACGCGCGTGGCGCGCGAGGTCGGCACGGAAGGAAAACTGGGCGGCCAGGCCGATGTGAAGGGCGTGGCCGGCACCTGGAAGGACCTGACCGACAATGTGAACTTCATGGCCGGCAACCTGACCTCGCAGGTGCGCAACATTGCCGCCGTGACCACGGCCGTGGCGAATGGTGACTTGTCCAAGAAGATCACGGTGGATGTGCGCGGCGAGATTCTCGAACTCAAGGACACGATCAACACGATGGTGGACCAGCTTAGTTCCTTCGCAGCCGAGGTGACGCGCGTGGCGCGCGAAGTCGGCACCGAGGGAAAACTGGGCGGCCAGGCCGATGTGCGCGGCGTGGCCGGCACCTGGAAGGATTTGACCGACAATGTGAATCTGATGGCCGGCAACCTGACCAACCAGGTGCGCGGCATCGCGGTCGTTGTGACGGCCGTCGCGAACGGCAACTTGAAACGCAAGCTGACGGTCGAGGCGAAGGGCGAGATCGCCGAGCTGGCCGACACGATCAACAACATGACCGACACGCTGGCGACGTTCGCCGACCAGGTGACTTCCGTGGCACGCGAAGTGGGTGTCGAAGGCAAGCTGGGCGGCCAGGCGAGCGTGCCCGGCGCGGCCGGCACCTGGAAGGATTTGACCGACAACGTCAACCAGCTTGCGGCGAATCTGACGACCCAGGTGCGCGCGATTGCCGAGGTGGCGACCGCCGTGACGAAAGGCGACCTGACCCGGTCCATCACCGTGCAGGCGCAGGGCGAAGTGGCCGCGCTCAAGGACAACATCAACGAGATGATCCGCAACCTGAAGGACACGACGTTGAAGAACAGCGAGCAGGACTGGCTCAAGACGAACCTCGCGAAGTTCTCCCGCATGCTACAGGGGCAGAAGGACCTGCTGACGGTGGGCCGGCTGATCCTCTCCGAGCTGGCGCCGGTGGTTTCCGCGCAGCAGGGCGTGTTCTACACGGTGGACTCGGTGAAGGATGAGGCGTATCTGAAGCTCCTCGCCAGCTACGCGTTCCGGGAGCGCAAGAACGCGGACAACAAGTTCAAGCTCGGCGAGGGACTGGTCGGTCAGTGTGCGCTGGAAAAGGAAAAAATCCTGCTTACCAACGCGCCCAAGGATTACATCAAGATCAGCTCCGGCCTGGGCGAGGCAACCCCGCTGAACATCATCGTCATGCCGGTGGTGTTTGAGGGGCAGGTCAAGGCGGTGATCGAGCTGGCCTCGTTCGACCGGTTCAGCCCGACGCACCAGGCGTTCCTGGACCAGCTCACCGAGTCCATCGGCATCGTGCTCAACACCATCGAGGCGAACATGCGCACGGAGGATTTGCTCAAGCAGTCGCAGTCACTGGCCAAGGAGCTGCAAAGCCAGCAGGAGGAATTGCAGCAGACCAACCAGGAGCTGGCGGAGAAGGCGAAACTGCTCGCCGACCAGAACGTGGAAGTGGAGCGCAAGAACCGGGAGGTGGAACAGGCCCGCCAGGCGCTCGAGGAAAAGGCCAAGCAGCTCGCGCTCACCTCGAAATACAAGTCGGAGTTCCTGGCGAACATGTCGCACGAGCTGCGCACGCCGCTGAACAGCCTGCTGATCCTGTCCGACGAGCTGTCCCGCAACAAGGACACCAACCTCACCGACAAGCAGGTCGAGTTCGCCAAGACGATCCACTCCTCCGGCAACGACCTGCTCGCGCTGATCAACGACATTCTCGACCTATCGAAGATCGAGTCCGGCACGGTGATCGTGGACGTGGGCGAAGTCGGCTTCCGCGACCTGCAGGACTACGTGGATCGGACCTTCCGCCATGTGGCCGAGTCGAAGAAGCTGGAGTTCGACCTCGCGCTGGCGACGGACCTGCCGCGGGCCATGCAGACCGACGCGAAGCGGTTGCAGCAGATCTTGAAGAACCTGCTGTCGAACGCGTTCAAATTCACCGAACGCGGGACCGTGGCGCTCCAGATCGCCCCGGCCTTCGAGGGCTGGAGTTCCGATCACGAGACCCTGAGCCGGGCCAGGTCCGTGCTGGCCTTCGCCGTCAGCGACACCGGCATCGGCATCTCGCCCGACAAGCAGCAGATCATCTTCGAGGCGTTTCAGCAGGCCGACGGCAGCACGAGCCGCAAATACGGCGGCACCGGCCTCGGCCTGGCCATCAGCCGTGAAATTGCCCGGCTGCTCGGCGGGGAGATCCGCCTGAGGAGCACGCCCGGCCAAGGGAGCACGTTCACCCTCTATCTGCCGCAATCCTACGTGCCGGCCAAGCCGGTGCGCCGGCAGGCCTCGGTGCCTTCGGAGCAGGGTGCGATTGTGATCCCGTCCGACCTGGGACTGCCGCGCAGCCAGCCCGAGCCGGCCCCGCCCGCCCCGCTCCAGGTGGTGGACGACAGCGAGGCGATCCTGCCGGACGACCGGGTGCTGCTGATTGTGGAGAACGACGTGGGCTTCGCCCGCTTCCTCCTGGAAATGGCGCATGAGAACGCCTTCAAGGCCTTGATCGCGGTGAACGGGAGCGACGCGGTGATGCTGGCCCGCAACCGGAAACCGCACGCCATCACGCTGGACATCAACCTGCCGGACATCAACGGCTGGCGCGTGCTGGCCCGGCTGAAGGAGGACGCCGGCACCCGCCACATTCCCGTGCACATCATCACGACGGAGGACGAGCACGAGCGCGGCCTGCGGATGGGGGCCATTGGGACGGTGACCAAGCCGCTCAAGTCCAAGGAGGCGCTCGGCGAAGTATTCTCCCGGATCAACGACTTCATCATCCCGCGCCCGCGCCAACTGCTGATCGCCCATTACGACGCGGCCCAGCGCGAGGAGCTGACCGGGCTGCTGGGCGGCGAGGGCATCCAGACCACGGCGGTGAGCAGCGGCGAGGAAGTGCTGGCCGCCCTGCGGGAGAAACCGTTCGACGCCGTGGTGCTGCCGTTCGAGTCGCCGGAGTTGAAGCCGTTCGAGCTGGTGGAGGAGATCAAGAAGGACGCCCGCCTGAGGGATGTTCCCCTCATCGTTCACGTGGACCGGGAACTGTCCAAGAAGGACGAGGGCCACCTGAAGCGGCTGCGGCATACCATGAACCTGAAGGACGTGCGCTCGCGGGAGCGGCTGCTGGACGAGACCGCGCTGTTCCTGCACCGGGATGTGAGCCAGATGCCCGTGGAGAAGCGGGGCATCCTGGAGCACATCCACCAGGCGAACACGGTGCTCGCCGGCAAGCGGGTGCTGATCGTGGATGACGACATCCGGAACATCTTCGCGATGACCAGCCTGCTGGAGCGCTACCAGATGCAGATGATCCCGGCGGAAACCGGCAAGGCCGCCCTGGAGCACCTGCAAGCCACGCCGGACATAGACATTGTCCTGATGGACATCATGATGCCGGAGATGGACGGTTACGACACGATGCGGGCCATCCGCAAGTTCGGGAAGTTCAGGGCGCTGCCCCTGATCGCGCTCACCGCCAAGGCGATGAAAGGCGACCGGGAGAAGTGCATTGACGCGGGGGCCTCCGATTACATCGCCAAGCCGGTGGACACGACGGAACTGCTCTCCATGCTCCGGCTCTGGCTCTACCGCTGACCCGTGATGACGGCATCCGACTCAACCGAACTGCATGTGAACGGCTTGGTGGTCGAGTCACCGCTGGTGGAGGCCAGTGCTCCGGCGGAGGAGGAAACCGTCAACATCCTGCTGGTGGACGACCGGCCGGACAAATTGCTGGCCTTGGAAAGCGTCATCGCCACGCTCGGCCAGACCATCGTGAAGGCCAGTTCCGGCAAGGAGGCGCTGCGCTGCCTGCTGCACCAGGATTTCGCGGTCATCCTGCTCGACATCAACATGCCGGGCATGGACGGCTTCGAGACCGCCTCGCTGATCCGGCAGCGCCGGAACTCGGAGCACACGCCGATCATTTTTGTGACCGGCATCAGCGACACCGAGACGCACGTCTCACGCGGCTACTCGCTGGGCGCGGTGGATTACATCCTCACGCCGGTGTTGCCCGACGTGCTGCGGACGAAGGTGTCGGTTTTCGTCGAGCTGCACAAGCAGACCCAGCAGATCAAGCGGCAGGCCGACTCGTTGCGGCAGGCCCACGACGAGCTGGAAGTCCGCGTGCGGGAGCGGACGGCGGCGCTGGCCAGCGCCAACGCGGCGTTGACGGTCGAAATCGCGGTGCGCCGGCAGGCGGAGGCCCAGGTCCGCGAGTCCCTGAAGGAAAAGGAGATTCTGCTCAAGGAAATCCACCATCGCGTCAAAAACAACCTGCAAGTCGTGTCGAGCCTGCTCCGGCTCCAGGCGGCGGGCATCAAGGACGAGGCCACGGCGACCTTGTTCTACGAAAGCCAGACCCGGGTCCGGTCCATGGCCCTGATCCACGAGGAGCTTTATCAGGCGGGCAACCTCGCGCGGGTGGACTTCGCCTCGTATCTGCGGCGTCTGCTGCCGGACCTGGCCCGCTCCTACCGGGCCGATGCGGCGGAAAATGTGGACCTGAAGATCGAGGCGATGGACGTGTCGCTGCCGGTGGACCGCGCCATCCCCTGTGGGCTGATTGTGAACGAACTCATCACCAACGCCCTCAAGCATGGCTTCCCGAACGGACAGCCCGGCAGCATCCGGGTGCGGCTGGCCGCCGAGCAGCGGCAAACGACGCTGGCGGTGCGGGATGACGGGGCCGGCTTTCCCCCGGACTTGGATTTCCGGCAAAGCCGCTCGCTGGGGCTGCAACTGGTCTGCACGCTGGCCAACCAGCTCGGCGGCACCATCAGCCTCGAACGTGATACTGGCACTGAATTTGTTATCACGTTCCCCGACAGTGAAGCCGTCTAACGCCGACACCAAGAGCATGAAAACTGCCCCGACCATCATGGTCGTCGAAGACGAGCGGGTTGTGGCCAAGGACCTGGAGGTGACCCTGCGGCGGCTGGGTTACGAGGTCTGCCTCACGGCGTCCACCGGCGAGGCCGCCGTGGAGCTGGTGGAGTCCAGTCAGCCGGACCTGGTGTTGATGGACGTGCGTTTGCGCGGCGGGATGGACGGCGTGGAGGCGGCCCGCCTGATCCAGTTCCGACATGATTTGCCGGTGGTTTATCTGACTGCGTTCGCCGACGAAGTGACGTTGCGCCGGTCCCTGGAAACCCAGCCCTACGGTTATCTGGTCAAGCCGTTCCGGGAGAAGGAGCTTCATGCCACGATCGAAACCGCGCTGTCCAAGAGCCGCCTGGAGAGGCTGCTTCGGGAAAGTGAGGAGCGCTATCGCGCCCTCAGCGAAGCCATCCCGCAGATGGTCTGGACCGCCCGCAAGGACGGCGCGATGGAATACTTCAACCAGCGCTGGCAGGACTACACCGGACTGAACCTGGCGGCGAGCGAGGGCGATGGCTGGCAGCAGGTGGTCCACCCGCATGACCTGCCCGAGCTGGCGCGGAGCTGGCGGGGGGCCTTGGAGACGGGCATTGATTTCGAACTCGAATGCCGGCTGAAGCGCAGTCTGGACGACCGCTATTTCTGGCATGTGTTGCGGGGACATCCGCTGCCGGATCACAGGGCCGAGATGAAATGGTGCGGCACGTTCACCGACATCGAGTTCGAGAAACAGAGCAAGGAGGCCCTGCACCGCAGCGCGGCGCTCAAATGCGCGCTGATGGACGCCTCGCCCGAGGCCATCCTCACGCTCGACCTCGAAGGCCGGGTGCTGGAAGTGAACCCGGCGGCGGAGAAGCTCTTCGGCTGGTCGCGCTCGCAGGTGATCGGCAAGCCGCTGGGCGGCTCGCTCCTGCCCCCCGAGGGGATTGAGCGACAGCGGCAGGTGTTCGCCGGCCTGCTCGACAACGATCACCGGCAGGCCTCCCCCCGGCGCGCGGAAATGACGCTGCTGCGCGCGGACGGCGGCCACGAAACGGTGGAGATGTCCGTGACCCCGGTGCAGAGCGTGAGGCCGCCGTTCTTCACCGCCTATCTGCGGCCGGTGGACGAAAAGCGCGTGCCGCCGCTCCAGGCGCACCCGCGAGCGCTCGCTTGGACCGGTCCCCACCCTGCCGTGCTGCTGATCTGTGCCGGGTGCAGGCGGACGCTGGACGCCTCTGGCCGGTGGCAGCCGGCGGGAGCGGAACAACTGGCGCTGGACGGCCTGAAGGGTGACCAAGGTTTTTGCCCGCAATGCGCGGCGAAACTATGGGACGAGATGCCTGCCACCTGAAGCGCGCCGCGGTGGCGACGCCGGGATTGGGCTGCCGTTCTCAAGCAGCCGGCGCGAACCCCCTTTCCTGATCTGACAGCGAGGTTTTTCGAACGGCTTCCTTGACAGTGGGCACGAGCGGCGGTGCGACGCTGAGAGCGCGGACACCAATGCCCAGCAATGCGGGTATGGCATCCAGCCGCCCCGCCAGTTCGCCGCAAACCGCCACCCCCGCCTGCCCGGCCTCCTCAACGGTCAGCCGCACGAGCCGCAGGACGGCCGGATGGGCCTCGACAAAGTAGTCGCTCACCAGCCCGTTTTCACGGCTGGCCGCCATCGTGTATTGCGTCAGGTCGTTCGTGCCGATGCTCAGGAAACTCGCCTGCTGGGCGATCGCGCCGACCGTGAGCGCCGCCGCAGGCGTCTCGATCATCGCCCCCAACGGGGGCGGTTTCTCCACGCTCATCTCCCGCGCAATGGCCGCCAGGCGGTGGCGGACCTGCGCCATCTCATCCGCGAGCGTCACCATCGGGACAAGGATGCGCACGTCATGGTCGCGGGAAAGCTCCAGCAGCGCTTTCAACTGTGCATCCAGCAGATCGGGAAACCGCAGCAGCAGGCGCACCCCGCGCTGGCCGAGGAACGGGTTGTCTTCCGGCGGCAGCTTCAAAAACGGCAGCGGCTTGTCGCCGCCCAGATCCAGCAGGCGCACGGTGACCGGCCTGTCCCGGAGCGGGGCGAAGGCCGCCCGCAGCTCCCCGACCAGTTCCGGCGCGGTGGCCGGTGTTTTGCGGGCGAGATAGAATTGTTCCAGGCGATACAGCCCAACCCCATCGGCCCCGTTCTCCGCCGCCGCCGTCACATCCTCGCGCCACCCCGCGTTGGCCATCACCGCGATGGCGGTTCCGTCAAGCGTGCGGGCTGGTTCGTGGGACCGCGCTTTCGCGCGGGAGAAGCCTTCCCGCACGCTCCTGATCCGCTTGCGGCATCGCTCGCGCGTGTTGGCGTCCGGGTTGAGGATCACTTCACCCAGGAAGCCGTCCACCACCAGCGTGTCACTGCCCCCGATGGTCTTCATCAGGTTGGGGATTTGGGCGACGGTGGGAATCCCCAGCGCCCGGGCCAGGAGCGCGGCATGAGAGCCTGGCCCGCCGAACTCCACCACGATGCCCACGACCGCCCGGCGCGGCAGCGCCACCGTGTCCGAAGGCAACAGGCGCCGCGCCACCAGCACGCGCCCCGTGGGCATCTTCTCCAGCGTCGTGGTCTTCACGCCCGCCATCTCCCGCAACAGCCGGCGGCCCAAGTCCGCGACATCCTCCGCCCGCTGCTGCTGCACCTCGTGGGTCATGTCGCGGAACTTTCGTTCCCAGCGGCGGAAGACGCGGGCCAATGCCTGCGTCGCGCTGATCAGCTCCCGTTCCACCTCGTCGTGGATTTCCCGGCGCAGCCCCTCATCCTGCAGCATCAGCTCGTGCGCTTGAAAAATCGCCCCCAGCTTTTCATCCGTGCGGGCCTCGATCCGCCGGGCCGAAACCTTCAAGTCCGTGCGCACGGTTTTCACCGCCCGTTCGATGCGGTGCAGCTCGTCGTCAACTTGATGCCGCTGGATTTCGTAAGCCTCCGCCAAAGCCTCCTGCTCGAGGTAGATGAACGCCCGCCCGAGCGCCAATCCCGGCGAGGTCGTCCGCCCTGCGAGCCTGACATTGTGCTCCTTCGCTGGCATGGCTCGGCGCAACTGGCCCGCCGGAACGGATTGGGCTGCGCGCCGGAAGCGAAGCCGTGCGCCGGCTCAACGGGTCATGGTTTGACTGCTTCGCCGTCACACGTCGCCAGTTCGCCCGGCGGCAGCGTGGCGAGGATCTCGTCGGCGAAATCAGGGTAAAGCTTGCGGATGCAGGCGGGGCAGAGGCTGTGCGTGAAGGTGGCGTCGGAATGTTTCTGGATATACCGCTCCACGCCTTCCCAGTAGCCCTTGTCGTCCCGGATTTTCTTGCAGCCCGCGCAGATCGGCAGCATCCCGCTCAAGGTCTTGACCCGGGCGAGGGCGTTCTGGAGTTCGCCGATCAGACTCTCGCGTTCCTGCTCCAGGAGTTTGCGCGGGCTGATGTCCCGGAACACGATGACGACGCCCACCGTCTCGCCGTTCTCGTGGCGGATGCGCGTGGCGGCGTAGTCAATCGGCGTGCGCGGCCCCTCGCGCGGCCACACATGGGTGTTGCCGCTCCAGTCCACGGCGAAACCCTCCCGCAGGGCCTCGGCAAACGGGCTGCTGACGCCGCCCGGCGGGTTCTCCCCGGAGAGCACCAGCACCTTGTCCAGATGCTGGGCGACGGCCTGGTCCCGTGGCCAGCCGGTGATGGATTCGGCCAGCGAGTTCATGAACCGAACCTGGCCTTGCGGATCGGTGGCAATCACGGCCTCGCCGATGCTGGCGAGGGTGTCGGTGAACCAGCGCTCCCGCTCGATCAACTGGCGTTCGGCCTGATGCTTGTGCAGGGCCATCTCAATGCCGATGCGGAGATCCCGTTCGACGAGCGGCTTGACCAGATAGCCATACGGCTCGGTGGTCTTGGCGCGCTGGAGCGTCGTGTCCTCCGAGTAGGCGGTGAGGAAGATCACCGGGATTTGCAGTTGCTCCCGGATATGCGCGGCGGCCTCGACGCCGTCCAGCTCCCCTGCCAGCTCGATGTCCATGAGCACCAGGTCCGGACGCAGCTCGGACGCCTGCTCCACCGCCTCCTCGCCCAGCACGGCGACGCCGGCAAGCTCATGGCCCAGTTTCTGGAGGGTGTTCTGAATGTCCATCGAGATGATCGCATCATCCTCCACCACGAGTATCCGCGCCTTTTTCATGGTTGGTCTCCCGTTGCTTCGCTGGCCGTCCCCGGAGGGGGGACAAACGCGCTCACCTGGCCGGGATTTGCCGCGGGACGACCGCCAAGCCCGCCGGTTCCAGACGGCTCAACATGGATGGTTTGGCCAGTTTTCACGGGGGGACGCACCTTCTGCCAGCGGCTGAAGTTCAGTATTGGCTTTGGATTTTCGCCAGGACCGTCCGGGCCGCCGCCTCGTCGCCGACCAAGCCGACGCGGATGCGGACTTCGGTCATTTTTTCTCCCGTGCTCTTGAGGGCGACGATCACCCGCTTGTCCGCCGCGCCGACGCCCTCATACTTGGCGCCGAGGGCGTCCTTGGTGCTGCTGACGGGTTTGAACTCCATCGCCTGGACCGCCTTCTCCGTGGCCACCCACGCCCGGTCAATGGAGACGGAGTCAGTGCTCTTGAGTTCGCCATTCCGGTAAACGACCACGCCGGCGCCCGCCGCAGCCGCCACGCCGCCGACTACCAACGCCGCGCAGCCCTGCAACAGCAGTGCGATGAGGGCCGCCACACAACTGATCTTGGTCATGGTTTTCATGGGATTATTGGGGTTGAGTGGTCTGGCCAGGCCGGGCATCAGGGCCGGACCACCACATTGTGGAGCGGACTTCGCTGTGAACCAGAGCGACCCGGAGCCTTGTTGGGAGGCAAGCGCTCATGCCGCCTCAACATAGGGCGGGCGGCGGGGGCCGCAATTCGTGCCCACCCTATAAATGTCTCGGCAGATGGAGGAGCGCCGTTAGTGAAACCTCCTAGACCGGGTGAACCCTGGCCCGGCGCGGATCAAGCCTGCGTCTCCACCCAGCGGACGGCGTAGTGGACCAGGTCGGTGCCCGCCTTGAGCTTGAGTTTGGCCTTCATGTTGGCGCGGTGGGCTTCGACGGTCTTGATGCTGACGTGCAGTGTCTCGGCGATGCGCCGGCTGCTGTGGCCGTCGCCAATCAACTGGAAGACTTCGAACTCCCGGTCGGTCAGCGACTCCAGCGGGGAGGCGGGCTTGCCCGGGCGCATGCCAGCCAGGTTTTGCAGGAGCTTCGAGGACATCTGGTCGCTCAGGAAAACCCGCCCCGCGAGCACCTCGCGGATCGCCTGGAGCAGCGCCTTCCCGCCGGCCTTCTTGGTGACGTAGCCCTGCGCGCCCGCCCGCAGCACCCGTTCGGCGTAGAGCGACTCATCGTGCATGGAAAGCACCAGCACGGGCAGCGCCTCGTGCTGGATCTTCAAGTCCTTGATCAACTCCAGGCCGCTCCTGCCGCCCAGGGAGATGTCCACCAAGGCCAGGTCAGGCCGGAGCGAACTGACGGCCTGCAAGGCCTCCGCCGCGCTGGGGGCCTCGCCGCAGACCTGCAAATCCGGCTCGCGGTCAATCAGGCCGGCCACGCCCTGGCGCAGGAGCGGGTGGTCATCCACGATCAAGATGCGCTGCTTCGCGGGACGGGGGGGAACTCGCTTGGGAATCATGGCGGTGGCACGGTCAGGGTTTCTTCTTCGAGGTGGGCGGACTGAACTGGTTGTGGATGGAGCAGACCACCACGGGCTGCCGGTCCGGGGCATGTTGCAGGTCAATCACACCCCCGATCATGCCGGCACGAAAATTCATGATGCGCCCGCCCAGCCCGCCCCGGCCGGGCTGGTGCTCCGGCAACTCGGCCCCGTCATTCTTGATGGACAGGACGGTCCAGTGCCGGTCCCGCGCGAGGTTGATGACGATGCGCCGGGCCTTGCCATGTTTGATGGCGTTGCTCACGGCCTCCTGGGCAATGCGATACAAGTGCGTGGCCACGACATTTTCATGGATGAGCACCGCGCCGTCCGAGCGCAGCTCACACCGGACCTGGAACAGCCGCTCGGTCGTGGCCGCCAGTTCCTGCAGCGCGGACATCAACCCGCCCGCCTCCAGCGGGACGGGCGAGAGACCGCGCGCGAGATCGTGCGCGTGCGCGCTGGCCTGGCCGATCAGCATGGCGATCTGCGCCGCCTGGTCCGCCTCCGCGTGGCCTTTGTCCGCCAGGCTGGCCTTGAGCGACTGGGTGAGATACTCGATGCCTGCGAGGTGCTGGCACAGCCCGTCGTGCAAATCCTGGCCGAAGCGGCACTGCTCACGGTCGCTGATCTCGATGAGCTCCTTTTCAATGAGCTTGCGCTCCGTGATGTCGTCCGCGATGCCGGCGATGCGATGAATCTCCCCGGACTCGTCCCGCACCGGAAAAGCCCGGTCATGAATCCACCGGACGGAGCCGTCGGCTCGGCGGACACGATAGATCAAGTCGTATTCCCCCGTGATCTGTCTGGTCTGGGCCGCCTCCCAGACGCGCTCCCGGTCCTCCGGGACGATCTGCGCCAGCCATTCCTGCGGCGACTGGTAGAAACTCGTCCGTCCCCAAAGCCGCTGATAGCCGGGGCTGAGATAAATCATCCGCCTGGTCTTCAGGTCGGCCATCCAGAAAACCTCGCGCATGTTTTCCGCGAACTGGCGGAAACGGCCCTGCGCCTCGTTCGCCCGGGTCTCAGCCTCCTTGCGTCCGGTAATGTCCAGCATCACGGTTTGCACGACCACCCCCCGCGACCCGGCCCCATGCGCGGGCAGGCTGACCAACTGCACATGGCGCGGGCTGTCGGGCACCCGCTCCGCGAGCAGGAATTCGCTGGCGGTGAGCTGCCGGCCCCGTCCGCAAAGCATCAGGTGGTGGGCGAAGCCCTTGCTCGCGCCGCGCGCCACGAACTGGCTGAACGGTTGCCCGAGCAAGTCCGCGCGCTCGGCGCCCAGCATCCGCGCGCCGGCCAGGTTGATGTCCTTGATGATGCCCCGCCCGTTGAGCGTGACACAGGCCACCGGCGCATGTTCGTAAACGTGACCGGGACACTTCCGGCCTGCCTCCACCTCGCGCCCGGTCGTGCGCAAATCGCGCTTCTGAAACTTCAGCCCGGGGCGGCGGTTGAGGTGGCGCCGGCGGGCGGCGCTCTTCCTGGCGGCCTGCCGGGCCAGTGAAGTTTCGCGCTCCGCGGCCTGCAACGCTTCGACCAGCTCAACGCGCGTCATTTTCTCGTGGCGCTTCATCACACATCCGGCTTTCGTCACGGTCCCGAAGTTAGCAGGCGGAATCTAGGCCCAACCAACCGCCCAGCACAATGTTCCTGTTTTCCGCCGCGCTCGGTGGGCTCCGGCCGGTGGTTGCGCCCGTGCGGATGCGCTTCACCGCATTTGGCTATGGCAAACCTGCCGGCGGACGCTACAACTGCCGGCATCGCCGTGAACTCGAAGTTTGTCATCTGGTTGGTCGCCGTCTTCGTCTGCGCCGCGCGCGCGGCGGACTTGCCGGAGCCGGTCGCGGTCGAAGGCCAGCCGCTGGCGGCGAATGTGCAGCGCGTGGTCGAGGCGCTGGAGTTTCTGGGCGCGCCCCTGGCCAGGGAAAAGCAGGCCGCGCTCGCCGCCGCAGGCAAGGCGCGTGATGCCGCGAAGCTCCAGCAATTGCTCGATGCCGAAGTCCTGTTCGTCGTGAACCTCAATCCCGAGGCGCGAGTGAAGGTGGCGCGCGGCCTGGCGACGGCGCGCTTGCAGCAGGCGGGCTGGACGCCGGTGCTCATGAAGGTGGTCAACGAAAGTGGTGGCACGCAGCGGTTGCGCGTGCGCAGCCCGCAGGCGGGCCCGGTCTATGCCGGCGTGGCGAAGTTGAGCATGGATCGGCAGAAGCAGGAGCGGCTGCGTGCGAACGAAAACACCAAGGGCGTCGCCGACCGTTTCCTCGAAGCGGAGATGTTCACAAGCCGCCCGATGACGGAGAACCTCAGCGGTCTGCGGGTGGAATACGCCCTCGCGCTGCTCTACAGCGCGGAGTCCGGGAAGCGCGAGGCGACCATCGGTTTCGACATCGGTCAGGGCACGGAGGACTTGGGCTTCCGCAGCGAGTTGCCGGTGCTGTTCGACGTGCGGCCGGCCATTCCCGTGAAGCTCTCCGTCCGCGACCACGACGGGACGCCGACCGTCGGGCGCTTCCTGTTCCTCGACCAGCACGGGCACGTCTTTCCGCCGCAGACCAAGCGCGTCGCGCCCGACCTCTTTTTCCAGAAGCACATCTACCGCGCCGACGGCGACACCGTGCTCCTACCGCCGGGCGAGTTCACGATGTTCTACGGACGCGGGCCAGAATACCGCTGGCAGCAGCGGCAGGTGAAAATCCCCCCGCCCTCCAGCGCCCAACCCCAAACTCCAAACCCCAAACTCGAAACGCAACTCGCCCGCTGGGTCAACCCGCGCACCCACGGCTTCCTCTCCGGCGACCACCACATCCACGCCTCCGGCTGCGCGCACTACACACAGCCCAGCGTCGGCTTCTCGCCCGCCGACATGTTCCGGCAGGTGAAGGGCGAGGCGCTCAACGTGGGCTGCGTGCTGACGTGGGGGCCAGGCTTCGACCACCAGCAGCAGTTCTTCTCGCCCGACGCCGACGCCCTCAGCGAGCCGCTCACGGTCTTGAAATACGACATCGAGGTCAGCGGCTTTGGCTCGCAGGCGCTTGGTCACGTCTGCCTGCTGAACTTGAAGCAGCAAATCTATCCCGGTGCCGACGGCTCGAAAGGCTGGCCCACCTGGACCGTGCCCGTGCTCCGCTGGGCCAAACAGCAGGGCGGCGTGACCGGCTACGCGCACTCGGGCAGCGGCCTGCAAATCGAGCCGGCCGCTGCTGCGAAACGGATGCTCGCGGCGCTGGACACCAACAAGGATGGCAAGCTCGACGCGGGCGAGGTGGCGAACGGTTTGTTGCCCGAGCCGTTTGCCACGGCGGACGCGAACCGCGACGGCGCGCTGAGCGAAGCAGAGTTGACCGCCAGCCATGACCGCGTCTCCGACGTGCTGCCGAACCTCGCGATTCCCGAGCTGAACAGCGTCGGCGCGCAGGAGGTTTTCGTCACCACGGCGCTGGGCCTGTGCGACTTCATCAGCGCGATGGACACGGCGCGGCTGCGCGAGTGGAACTGCTGGTATCACCTGCTCAACTGCGGCTTCCCGCTCAAGGTCAGCGGCGAGACGGACTTCCCGTGCATGAGCGGCACGCGCGTCGGGCAGGGGCGCGTGTATGTGAAGCTGGCGGCGACGAACCGCGTGGACTTCCGCGCGTGGTGCGAGGGCTTGCGTGCGGGCCGCAGCTACGTGAGCGACGGCTACGCGCACGCGCTGGCCTTCACGGTGAACGGCAAACTGCCCGGCGACACAGTGCGGCTGGAGAAAGCCGGCACAGTGACTGTCCGCGCGAAGGTGGCCTTTAGCGCGGAGACGCCGCTGGAAGTCTATTACGGCGGGGCGATGCCCGTCGGCGGCCCGCGCCTGCTCGGCGACACCGTGGTGCTGCACGAGACGAAAGGGCCGGGCGTGTTCGGTGGTGGCCGGCGCAAGTTGGAATTGGTCGTGAACGGCCGCGCCATCGCGGAGAAAGAGGTTCCCGCTGATGGCCGTGAGCATGAAGTCGAGTTCAAGGTCGGCCTCGACCGGAGCAGTTGGGTCGCGCTGCGGCAGTTCCCGCAGTTGCACACGAACCCGGTCAACGTGCTGGTCGGCGGCCAGCCCATCCGCGCGTCGCGGGCGAGCGCGCGCTGGGCCATCGAGTGCATCGAGCAGCTCTGGCGCGTGCGTAGCCGCAGCATCGCCGCCGGTGACCGCGACGAGGCGCGCCGCACCTACGACCGCGTGATCGAGCAATACCGGCGCATCGCGAGCGAAGCGCCGGAGGGAAGCTGAACCGCGTGCTGCGTCCGCGAGGTTTTGGATTGCGCCAGTCCTCTGGCGCTTTGTCAGGGCGGGTTGGCTCCAAGACCGTCGCAAAAGCGGCAGAGGACTGCCGCAGTCCAAGACGCTGGCGCGACCAACCAAGCCCAACCAGTTCGGGCCGCGATTGACGCGGTGGTGGCGGCTTCGCTACTTTGCCCGCGCCTGAACCTACGCGACATCCCCATGAAACGACTGCTCCTGACTTTGGCCCTCGGCCTCGCCCTCACCGCCTCCGCTGCGGACAAGGACGGCTGGATTTCCCTCTTCGACGGCAAGTCGCTCGCTGGCTGGAAGGCCAACGAAAACCCCGACACCTTCAAGGTCGAGAACGGCGAGCTGATCGTGAAGGGGCCGCGCGCGCACCTGTTCTACGTGGGCGACGTGGGCGGCGGGAAGTTCAAGAACTTCGAGCTGAAGCTGGACATCAGCACGCGGCCCAAGGCGAACTCCGGCGTCTATTTCCACACCGAGTTCCAAAAGGATGGCTGGCCCGCGAAAGGCTACGAGGTGCAGGTCAACAACACCCACGGCGATCCCAAGAAGACCGCCGGCCTTTACAATGTGAAGGACAACCTGGAAGCGCCGGCGAAGGACGGCGAGTGGTTCACCATGACCATCAAGGTCGTCGGCAAGCACATCACCACCAGCGTCAACGGCAAGGTCATCGTGGACTACACCGAGGAGGAAAATCCTCCGCGCAAGGCCAACCCCGGACGGCTCATCGCCAGCGGCACCTTCGCGTTGCAAGGCCACGACCCCGGCAGCGAGGTCCACTACAAGAACATCGCCGTGAAGCTGCTGCCGTGAGGTGCGGCCCGATTGCCTGATCACATGAAAGACCACATCGTCGAGGAAATCCGCAAGGTCCGGGACGCCTACGCGGCGAAGTTCAATCACGATGTGAAGGCCATGCACGCCGACATGAAGCAGCTGCAGGCGAAGTCCGGTCGAAAGCTGGTGTCGTTCGATACCGGCGGGGAGCGCCAAGCCTGAGCAACGTATTCGCTGAACAGCATGAAGATTTCAAAAAGCTCCCGACACTCCAAAATCACGGGCGACTTTGGGGAAGCCTTGGTTTTGTATTGGCTTTCCAAATATGGGTTTGAGTGCGCGCTTGTGGATCACACTGGCATAGACCTGATCGCACGGAGGCCGCACAGCCACGAAGTAATGGGCATCTCGGTCAAAAGCCGCTGCCGCGACACCAGCACCGAGGGTGAATACCTGAGAATTCCACGCGATGACTTGGAAAAGGCCGACCGAGCCTGCACATCATTTGGATGCGTTCCTTACTACGCCATCATAATTGATGCCGGGAACCTACTGCGTGCATACATCATCGCAAAGCAGCACCTGTTGCTCGTTTGTCCTCCGACTCCCAGCGGCGTGGCTTGGCGGATGACGCCTGCGCACGTGAGCCAATACGAACAGGACGCTCAAATCATGGCGTTTGAGTTCCAGTCGCTGACAAAAAGGTGGTGGAGTTAGCGACACGATCCAGCGGACTATCAATGCGCTCACACCAGTGAAGAAGAAGCGAAAACCATCATCTGACAAATCCGACGCCCCGGGGTTGGCGGGAGCCTTTGCATTGGCACTCCAGCCCAATTACCTCGGCTCTCCTGAAGTGGTCGGTTCGCTCGTTTCGCGGATTTTTGAAGTGACGGTTGACCAACACGCCAGACGAGCCACATACGAACAGGGCGTGCAGGTAAATGCCGAGGTCGCGTCCGCTTTTGCCTCTGATGAGGCGGGATACACTCGAATGCCTGGTTGGCACACCTCCAGCATACTCGGCAACGCAATCATCGAGTCGTTCAACCTCGATGTGGATTACTACAAAGGCGAAAACCTGTTCTACCTTGTGTCAGAAGGCCTGTGTGGCGTCTCGCTCCACATCTCGGAGATGCTCAAAGCGATCAGCCAAGACCCGAAGGCGAATTGGAATGAACACGCTCTCCCACGGTTGAATGAGCTGTTTGACTTCGTTGTCGCCGTCCTGCTGGGGACGAACTCCGTGTCGCATCCCGGTAAGTCGCTCAAGGACTTCTCGTGGATGCCGGTTAGTTGAAGTTGCACCTCGTTTTAGCGGGGAACGATTGCTGCAACGGCGTTTGATTGGCATTGTTTGGCCTCATGTCCCACGTCTCCGACTTCCTCACGCCGGCCGAGTTGAGCAAGGTCGCGAACCTCCAGGTCGTCGCGCGGCTGGTGGTCGAGGGCTTCTTCTCCGGCCTGCACAAGTCGCCGCACAAGGGCTTCAGCGTCGAGTTCGCCCAGCACCGCCAGTATGTGCAGGGCGACGAAATCCGCCGGCTCGACTGGAAGGTCTTCGGCAAGACCGACCGCTACTACGTCCGCGAATACGAGGAAGAAACCAACCTCCGCGCCACGCTCCTGCTCGACCTCAGCGGCTCCATGCGCTACGCGGGCGCGGGCCGCGCACCCAAGGCCGACTATGCCATCCGCCTCGCCGCCGCGCTCGCCTACCTCATGCTCCAGCAGCGCGACAGCGTGGGCCTCGTCACCTTCGACACCAAAATCCGCCGCTACATCCCGCCGCGTTCCAGCGTCCCGCACCTGCGCGTGCTGCTCGATGAACTCCAGTCCGCCCAGCCCGGCGGCGAGACCGCGCTCGGCAACGTCTTCCACGACCTCGTCCCGCGCATCCAGCGGCGCGGCCTGCTCATCGTGCTCTCCGACTGCTTCGGGGACCCGAAGGAGCTGGTGAAGGCCCTCGCGCACTTCCGCCACGCCCGCCACGAGATTCTGCTCTTCCAAATCCTCGACCGTGACGAGCTGGAGTTCCCCTTCACGCACTGGACGCGCTTCGAGTCGCTGGAAAAGGCCGGCGCGCACCGCATGATTGACCCCGCGCAGTTCCGCGCCGCCTACCTCGACAACCTGAAGAAGTTCCAGGACGAGCTGACCAAAGGCTGCCACCGCCACCACGTTGACCTCGTGCAAATGGTGACGGACCAACCCTACGCCGAGGCGCTGGCGCAATACCTGACGCGGCGCTTGGCAAGATGAAATCCACCTTCCCCGAATCCATCCGCCGCGCTAAGTTCGCGCCATGAAGACCGTCACCCTGCCCAACCTCGCCCGCCGGGCCGACAGCATATTCGCGGCACTCGACGCGGGCGAATGTTTCGTGGTGAAGCATCGCGGCAAGCCGGCGGCCCGCCTCTCCGCCATACGTGGCAAGGTCAGGCCCGCCAAGGACGACCCCTTCTATTCGCTCGGTCGGCACACGTTCAAGGGCGGCTCCCTGTCCAACGAGGAGCTGGACCGGACGGTTTATGGCGCGTGAGACCTTCATTGACAGCAGCGGCTTCTACGCGCTCCTGTGCGAGGATGACGCCGCCCACCGGTTGTCGCTGAACTGGCTGGCTGAACTTCGCGCCCGCTCCGGCACCGCCGTCACCACCGACTACGTGCTCGACGAAGCAGCCACGCTGCTGAAGGCACGGGGCGGCGGGCATCTGCTGCCGGATTTCTTCAACTTGGTCACCGGCTCGCGCGCAGTCCGCGTTGAATGGATGCACCCGACGCGCTTCGCGAAGGCAAAGGACTTTTTCCTCCGCCACGCCGACCACGGCTACTCGTTCACCGATTGCGTCAGTTTCGTGCTGATGCGCGAACTGCGTCTGACTGACGCGCTCACGACGGACAAGCATTTCCCCGAAGCCGGCTTCAAGGCGCTGCTGCGCGCCTGACCGCGCGCAGCATGACGTTCCTGAACTTCATCCTCCTCGGCGGCATGGCGGCGGCGGCGATTCCGGTGCTGCTGCACTTCTTCAACCGCTCCCGCCCACGCGTCGTGCCGTGGGGCGCGATGCACCTGCTCGACGCCGCGTTCCAGGCGCACACGCGGCGGCTCAAGTTCGAGCAGCTCCTCCTCCTGCTCGTGCGCTGCCTCATCCCCGTGCTGCTCGCGCTCTGCATGGCGCGGCCCGTCCTCACCGGGATGCGCGCGCTGCTCGGCGGCGCGAAGACCTCGCTCGTCATCCTGCTCGACAACTCCTACTCGATGTCCGCCGGCGCGGGCGCGGCGTCGAACTTCGCGCAGGCCCGCGACGCCGCTGCGAAGCTCATCGAGCAGGCCGGCTCCGGCTCCGATGTCGCCGTCATCCTCATGGGCGGCACGCCGCGCCAATTGCTCGAAGCCCCGACGCTCGACACCGTGCGCGTGACGAAGGCGCTCGCGCAGCTCGACGCCAGCCACGGCGCGGCGAACTTCCCCGAGGCACTCGAACTCGCTGCCAACGTCGCCGCGCAGATGCAGCACGGGCTGAAGGAATTCGTCGTCCTCAGCGATTTTCAGAGGGTCAGCTTCAGCGACGGCGAGGCGGCGGCGCGCGGACGCGCGTTGGCCGTGTTGAAGCGCCTGCCCGTCCCGCCGCGCGTGACCTTCCTCCACGTCGGCACCGAATCGCGCGACAACGTCGCCGTCGAGTCGCTGGAGCTACCGAAGCTCGCGCTCGGCGTGAACCAGCCGCTCCAGGTTCGTGCCACGCTCCGCAACTTCGGCGAGCGCGCGTGGCCCGATCTGCGCGTGTATTTCCGCGCCGATGGCCGCGAGCGCGGCGCGCAGCAGATTGCCCTCGCGCCCGGCGAGCAGCGGCAGGTCCTCTTCCCGCACGCCTTCGACACCGCCGGCTTCCACACGCTCGAAGTCCACGCCGACGCGGACGCGCTCAAGGCCGACAACTCGCTCGCCGCCGTCGTCACCGTTTGGGAAAAGCTCCCCGCGCTGCTCGTCAACGGCGACCCCAGCCCCGAGCCGCTCAAGGGCGAGACCGATTACCTCGACATCGCGCTCTCGCCCGCGATGAAGGCCGCGACCGGCAGCAGCGACCTCATCCTCACGCGCGTCATCGCGCCCGGCGACCTCACGCCCGACGCTCTCTCGAAGGCCCGCGTCGTCGTGCTCGCGAACGTCCGCCAACTCGCCGACGCACAAGTCGCCGCGCTTGCCAGCTTCGTCGCGAGTGGCGGCGGCCTGCTCGTCTTCCCCGGCAACCGCGTCAACACCGACTGGTATCATCGCACGCTGCGCGCCGCCGGCCTGCTGCCGCTGCCCTTCACCGCGCTCGCCGGCGGCCTTGAGGACGGCAAGCCGCGCGCGAAAATCGTCGTGCAGCCCTTCACGCATCCGGCGATGGAACTCTTCAACGACGCGCGCAACGGCAATCTCGCCGACGCCGAGTTGAAGCTCTGGTTCCAGCTCGGCACGCGGCCGGAGCAGGCCGACCCCGGCCTCGCCGTCGTCGCGCAACTTAGCACCGCCGATCCGTTCCTCGTGGAGAAGAAGCTCGGCGAAGGCCGCGTGCTGCAATGCGCTGTCCCGTGCGACGCCGACTGGAGCAACCTGCCCGTGCGCCCGGTCTTCGTGCCGCTGATGCAGCGGCTCGTCATCTACCTCGCGTCGCAGGCGCAGCCGCCGCGCAACGTCGAGGTCGGCCGGCCGCTCACGGCGTTCGTGTCGCGCGCACACGTCGGGCGCAAGGCACACTTCACCGCGCCCGACGGCGAGCGGCACGAGGCGGACATCACCGGCCGTGGCGCACTCGGTTACGTTGAGTTCACCAAGACCGGCCGGCCCGGCACCTACACGCTCACCGCGCCCGACGGCGGCCCGACGCCGTTCGTCGTCAGCACCGCGCGCGCGGAGTCCGACCTGCGCCAGCTCACGGAGCCGGAGCGCAAGGCGCTGGCTGAGTCATTGCAGGCCACGTTGCTTGCATCCGTCGCCGACTACCAGCAAATGGACAAAGACCGCCGCTTCGGCCGCGAAGTCTGGCAGCCGCTCCTCTGGGCCGTCCTCGCGCTGTGCTTCAGCGAGCTGCTCCTCGTGCAATGGTTCACGCGACAAACTGGAGGGACCAAGGCATGAGGGATTGCCCGCGAAACACGCGAATAGACGCGAAAAGAGGACACGCTACGAGACGTGCTACCGCACTCCACACCCGCGCTCGCGCTGCATCCGCCCTGCTTCCACATTCGCGTCTTTTCGCGTATTTCGCGGGCACTCCCTCTTGTGCCTTCTTGCGCCTCTTTGCGGCTAAACAATGACTGACCTGCGTTTCATCGGCGACTGGCGGTTGTGGGGCGGCATGGCCGTCGGCCTCGCGCTGGCCGTTGCGGCGTGGCTGCTTTACTGGCGGGAGACGCGGGCGCGCAGTGGCGCGGTGCGGTGGTTGTTGCCGACGCTGCGGGCGATGGCGGTTTTGCTGCTCGTGCTGATGCTCACGGGGCCGGTGCTGCACCACCGGAACATCATCGGCGAGGTCGCGCGCATCCTGCTTTTCGTGGACGCGTCGGCGAGCATGAGCATCACAGACCAGGAGATGGATTTGCCACGCAAGCTCTTCATCGCCCAGCAGCTCGGCTGGCTGGCGACGAACAAGTTCGACCCCGACCTCCGCGCCGCCGCCGCCTCGCTGGCCAACGCGCAGGAGACCGCCGCGCGTGCGAAGTCAAACCTGCCCGCGCCGCAGTTCCACGAGTTCGTGCGCGGCTTCGCGACGAACACGGCGAACGCCACCGAGTCGCTCGGCAAAGTCGGCACCGCGACGTGGCCGCAAATCACCGGGCAGGTCGGCAAGCTGAACACCGAACTCGCCGTGCCGTCGCGCAAGCTCGCGGAAATCGCCGTGGGCCGCGACCCGAACGTCACCGAGCGCGAGCTGGCGAAGCTCTCGGCCATCGCCGCACGTTTCGAGGCGGAGCTGCGCACGGCGTTCACGAACCACGTCCTCGCCATCGCGGAGAAGCGTGAGGCGGATGTGCTCGCGGCCATCCAGAAGTTCGACGCGCAGACGCGCTGGCAGCGGCTGGAAGCGGCGTTGCTCGGCAGCTCGGAGGGCGTGGCGAAACGGCTGGCGGCGCAGCACAACCTCGAAGTCATCGCGCTTGCGGGCAAGAAGGCCGAGCCGGTCTGGCTGCCGGGCGAGCGCAAGCGCGGCGACGCGCCGAAGCCCCCGACCGCCTTCACGCTCGCGGCCACGAACTTGAACACCGACCTCGCCGAGCCGGTGAAGATACGCGCGTTGTCGTTGCGCGAGGGCGAGCGCACGGCGGTGATTCTCCTCAGCGACGGCCAGCACAATGCGGGCGAGCCGCCTGCCGAATTGGCGCGGCTGCTGGGCGCGCGCGGCGTGCCGGCTTTCCCCGTCGGCGTCGGGATGCAGCAGCGCCCGCCGGACCTCGCGGTGCTCGCGGTCAAAGGCCCCGACACCGTCGCGGCGGATGGGCGCGTGCGCGGGACGGTGGAGTTGAAGGACGACATGCCGGCAGGCAGGACCTTCACCCTGCGCGTCGCCCACGGAGGACGCGTGCTGTGGACCCAAGAGTTGACCACGGACGGCAAGCATCTGCGCTCGGTCGAGTTTGATTTCCCGGTGAAGGACTTGGTCGCGGACGAGCTGAAGCGGCAGGACAAGGATTTGCGTTTCGCGAGCTTGCCGCTGCACTTCATGGCCGACGCGACGGTGCTCGACGGCGAGAAGGACAAGTCGAACAACGTCGGCGCGCTGTGGGTGAACGCGACGACGCAGCGGCCCAAGGTGCTGCTGCTCGACGGTCGCCCGCGCTGGGAGTTCCGCTACCTGCGCAACCTGCTGGAGCGCGACGACCGCTGGGAGGTCAACGCGCTGCTCGCGGGCGCGGGCGGCGAGCAGAAGTTCTGGCCGCGCGGCAAGCTCATCGGCCAGTTCCCCGGCGACCGCGAGACGCTGTTCACCTACAACCTGATTATCTTCGGCGACCTGCCGGCGAACCAGCTCCGCGCACCCGAGCTGGAGTGGATTCGCGACTTCGTCGGGCAACGCGGCGGCGGGGTCATCTTCATTGATGGACGACAGGAGCGTTTGGCATCGCTGGCGCAATCACCGCTCGCGCCGTTGTTTCCCGTGAGCTTCGAGGGCCGGCCAGCTGACGGTGTGCCAATGAACTTTCAACTCAAGGCCACGGGCAGTTCGCTCACGCCGCTCACGCTCACGAGCGACCCGCTGGAGAACGCGCGGCTGTGGTGGTTCCTGCCGTCGCCGCACTGGCTCGCGCCCGCGCGCGCGCTGCCCGGCGCGGAGACGTGGCTGGAGGCCGTGGCCGGCGAGACGCGCAGCGCGGCGGCGGTCTTCCGCCGCTACGGCGCGGGCAAGGCGCTCTACCTCGCGTTCGACGAGTCGTGGCGCTGGCGCTACAAGGTCGGCGACCTCTACCACCAGAAGTTCTGGAACCAGGCGGCGAAGTTCGTGATGGAGTCGCCGTTTGCCGTGCAGGACAAATTCGTCTCGCTCGACAGCGGCGCGTTGAACTACGAGCCGGGCGCGACCGCCGAAATCCGCACGCGCATCCTCGACGCGCAGGGCCGCGCGGTGCCCCGCGCGCGGGCCGAGGCGTGGCTGCTGCGCGACGGCCGCAAGGTCGCCACCATCCCGCTCACCGCTGACGAGAACGAGACGGGCATCTACCGCGCCCGCACCGCGCCGCTGGCAGACGGCGACTACGAAGTGCGCGTGCGCGTCGAGGGCCTGCCGGAGAGCGAGATGAAGGCGCGCACCGGTTTCGCCGTGCGCCGGCCTGAGACCGGAGAGTTGGCCGAACTGAACTGCAACGAGTCGTTGCTCCGTGAACTCGCCGCGAACTCCGGCGGCCGCTACTTCCGCGAGGAGGAACTCGGCGCGCTGCTCGAACGCCTGAAACCCCTGAGCCAAGGCCGCGTCGTCGAGACCGAGACGGTGCTGTGGCAGAGCTGGTGGTGGTTCGGCGCGGTCATTCTCCTGCTGGCGCTGGAGTGGGCGCTGCGCAAGCGGGCGGGGATGATGTGAGGTTCCCCACCCCGGGCTTGCGACATTTGTTTTGCCGCTCTGGGGCGGCTGGAATACGTTCGGCCATGCCTTCAGAGCAGCTTTTGGAACGCATCACGATGGACCCGATGATCTGCCACGGGAAGCCGTGCGTCCGGGGGTTGCGGTATCCGGTCGAGTTCGTGCTGGAGCTGATGAGCAGCGGAATGACCACGGAGCAGATTCTGACTGATTACCCTGACTTGGTGCGGGAGGACTTGCTGGCGGTGTATGCCTACGCGGCGAAGTTGAGCCGGGTGAAGCGCATGGAGCCGGTGACCGCATGAAATTCCTGGTGGACGCGCAGCTTCCGCGTCGGCTGGCGCAGCAGCTCGCTGCGCTCGGCCACGATGCGGTCCACACGCTTGACTTGCCCGCCGGCAACCGGACTTCCGACGCCGACATTCTCGTCCACGCCCGCCAATCGGGCCGTGTGGTCATCACCAAGGACAGCGATTTCGTCACCTCGTTCCTGCTGTGCGGGGAGCCAAAGCAACTCCTGCTGGTGTCCACGGGGAACCTTCCCAACGCCGAGCTGGAGGCGATGTTTGCGGCAAACCACGCGGCGCTGGTGAAGGCGCTGGCCGAGAGCGCATTCGTGGAGCTGAATCGCACCCGTTTGGTGGTTCACGCTTGAGTTGAGCCAAGGCGCGTGGTCGAGACCGAAACGGTGCTGTGGCAGAGCTGGTGGTGGTTCGGCGTGGTCATGCTGCTGGCGCTGGAGTAGGCGCTGCGCAAGCGGGCGGGGATGATGTGATGGCGTTGCCGCCGCGCTTGCGAAGTTCCGATGGGCTGGCGTAGGCTCCGAGCATGGCAACCGCCGGAGTCGCTTACGAACACTTGGATTGCTCGGTCGCGGGTCGTCCGGTCATCGCGGGAAAACAGTTCAAGGTGATGCACCTGATTCGCGAGCACGTCGCCTATGGCTGGAGCGCGGAGGAGCTGGCGCTCAACCATCCGCAGCTCACGCTCGGTGAAATCTACAGTGCGCTGGCCTACTACGCGGACCATCGGGAGGAACTGGACCGCGAGCTTTCCACCAGCGAAGCCGAGGCGGAACGCCAGCACGCCGAGCCACGCCATCGGCGGGTGGCCGACCGCTTGAAGCGCCGCCGCGCCTGACCCGCGCGCCATGCCGCTCGCTTTCTACTTCGACCAGCACGTCCCGGCGGCCATCACCCGGGCTTTGCGGCTGCGTGGCGTTGACGTGCTCACGGCCTACGACGACGGAGCGGAGGAATTCCCGGACGAGGCGGTGCTGGCGCGGGCCACCGCCTTGAACCGGGTGCTGTTCACGCAGGATGAGGATTTGCTCGCCATTGCCCACCGGCTACAGGCTGAGGCGGTGCCGTTCAGCGACGTGGTGTATGGACATCAACTGCGCGTTTCCGTTGGCCGGTGCGTGGCGGATTTGGAGCTGCTGGCCAAGGTTTGTTCGCCGGAGGAATTGGCGAACCATGTGGAGTTCTTGCCGCTTTGAGGACCGCTGCGCAAACGGGCAGGGATGATGTGAGCTTTGGCAGGGAATCGGCCACGAGGCAGTCTTGCGCCATGCAAACCACCGCTCCCCGCCCCAGCGGGAAGCCGCGAGCCTTGGTTCCCGCCGCCAAACCCGCGCGCCGCCCGGCCCGCCCTGATTTCGGTGCCGCGATGAAGCACATCTACGGACGCACGAGCAGCCGCGAGAGGTTCTCGTATGCGGACCTACTGTAACCTGGACGTCGTCTGAGGCTCACGTCTATCCGATGGCCGACAGCCCGGCGGTGCGCCGTCTCAACGCGCAGTTGGAGCCGCCGTATTTCATCACCTGGCTGCATGTTCTGCACGTTGATTACCTGTTCCTGTCACGGGCGCAGCACGCGTCGCCGAATGCGTTGGAGAAGCTGCGCGCGGGACAGCGCCAATGGCAGCACTGGCTGGACGAAGGCATCTTCGACCAGCACACGCCCGTGCGCTGGGAAGCCGCCTTACAACGCGCGGCCAACTGGAACCGCGAACAGCTTGGCAAGCTTCTGCCGCCCGCCGCTTTGCTCGACCCGGCCTTGGCTGCGGAGAGCGGTTGCGAGGTGTTTTACAGTCTGAACCCCTCCGCGCGGAAGTATGCGGCACGCGCGGGACTGCGGTTGTTTCCTGAACGGTTGGTTTGAAGCGGAGACAAGAGCGGTGCTGTGGCAGAGCTGGTGGTGGTTTGGCGCGGTCATTCTCCTGCTGGCGCTGGAGTGGGCTTTGCGCAAGCGGGCGGGGATGATGTGAGGCTACTTCAGCGGCACGGTGACGATCAGGCCGGCCAGCCGGGGCGTCGAGGGCGGGCTGCGAAACATGCCGGTGTGGCAGTTGACGCAGCCGTCGCCGAGCGGGATGGGGCGGGCGATGCGCAGGAAGTCCTTGTCCACGGCCTCGAAGCGCTCCTGCCCGGCGGCGATGGCGGCGGCGGCGCGCTTCTCGAAGTCCGACTTCGGCTCGTGGTGGATGCTCATGGCCTTGGTGTTCACGGCGATCCAGCTCCCCTCGACCTTTGTCTGCTCGGCGACCTCGGCGAAAACATCCTCCATCGCGCGCGCGGGAAGCACCGCCTGGCCGCGACGGAAGTAATGGCGGTGCAGCATCTCCATCGTGGTCGCATAGATGACGTGCGTGAGCGCCGCCCGTTCTCGGGCGGCGGCGACGGCCGGGCTTTCGCCCGACTTGGCGCGCGGCTCCGCGGCACCTGCGGACTGAACGGGCTGGAAGAATCCCACTCCACCCAGCCAGCAGACGGCGGCGACCACGAAGCCGGGGATGAACCAGCGCGGAAATAATTTGGCAGTCATCGCGGTTCGACGCGGTTCCGCCGGAGATGATTTGAGCCGAAGCGAAGCCTTTCTTGGCCTCAGCACGCCCAATCTTGCGCCACCTGCCGCGACTGGCCCAGGCCCTCGATGCCAAGCTCCACCACGTCGCCGGCCTTGAGGAAGACCGGCGGCTTCAGACCGAGGCCGACGCCGGGCGGCGTGCCGGTGCTGATGACATCGCCGGGCAGCAGCGACATGAACTGGCTGATGTAGCTCACGAGCTGCGGCACCCGGAAGATCATCTGCGCCGTCGTGCTGTTCTGGCGTTTCACGCCGTTGACCGTGAGCCACATCGCGAGCGCGTGCGGATCGCGGATTTCGTCCTGCGTCGCGAGGAACGGCCCGAGCGGCGCGAAGGTGTCGCAGCTCTTGCCCTTCACCCACTGGCCGCCGCGTTCGAGCTGCCAGGCGCGCTCGCTGTAGTCGTTGTGCAGCGCGTAGCCGGCCACATGCTTCAGCGCGTCGGCCTCGCTGACGTAGCTCGCCTGGTGGCCGATGACGATGGCCAGCTCGACTTCCCAATCGGTCTTCTGCGAGCCGCGCGGGATGATGAGCGGGTCGTTCGGGCCGGTGAGCGAGCTGGTGCTCTTGAAGAACAGGATCGGCTCCTTGGGAATCTCCGCGCCGGACTCGCGCGCGTGGTCGGCGTAGTTCAGCCCCACGCAGACGATCTTGCTCGGGCGCGCGACACACGGGCCAAGCCGGGTGGATGGGTTCACCGTCGGCGCGTTGGCGGCATTGGCTGCGGCCCAGGCTGCGAGCCGCTGCAAGCCGTCGCCGCCGAAGAACTGCTCGTTGTAATCGGAGCCGAACCCGGAGGCATCAATCCAACGCCCGTCGGGCAGCATGAGTCCGAGCTTCTCCTGACCGGACGGGCCAAAGCGAATCAATTTCATCGTGTGTTTTACAGGTGGCGCGTGGCACGGCCAGGCGCCGGTTCATCGTGACAACGGCGTTTGTCTAACAAGGCGACGCTGACGCGACGAACAAATTGTTTCCGCAGGGAACAAATCGCCAGCCAGGACGGCCGCTACTTCGCCTTCGCCGCCTCGCGCTGAAAGAACTCCAGCCAGCCGAGCAGGATGGCGTCGCCGATGGTGTTCGACTTGCGCAACTCGGCAGGCGTCTTGCCCCAGTAGAAGCCAATCCAACCGGAGGCCACCGTGCGCGACTCGGTGATGAACTGGCCGAACTCGGGAAAGCCGGCTTGGAGCGGGAAGGTTTCCTCGATGACCACGGGCTTGCCGACGGCGAAGCCGCGCAACGTCTCGATGGCTTTCGGCACCTCGCCTTTTTTCGGGTAGATGTGGACGCAGAGGAAGTCGAGGTCAGCGACGATTTTGTCCGGCACGAAGCCGCTGCGCAGACCGGGGCGGTCCAGGCTCCAGTCCACGAGACCGACGGTGACGAGGTGCTTCGTGTCGTGCTGCCGGATGGCCTTGGTGAGCGTGCGAATCCACTCGCTCGCGACGGTGTGCGGCACGCGCCCAGCGGCGTCGAGGGTGATGAACTGGACGAAGTGTTTGCCCGCGAACGCGCCGCCGAGCCATTCGCCGGGCTTGCGCTTGCCGCCCGCGACGACCGGCTCGTTCATCAGGTCGTAGCAGAAGACGGCGGGGCTGTCCTTGCACTGCTTCGCGATGGCGGCCCAGAAGTTCGCCTGCGCGGCCCAGCGCGCCCGTTCGTCGAGCGCGTCATACCACGCGGGCACGTCGGCCTTGTGGTAGCAGCCCAGGCCGGTGAGGTCCAAGTAGAGGCCGGTGCGCTCGGCGAGAGTCAGGAGCTTGGCGAGTTGCTGGAGCGAGGTTTCGTTTGGCTTCTCCGCCGCGTCCATGAACTTGCCGAACTGGAGGTGAATCCGCACGACGTTCGCGCCGAGCTCCTTCATCTCGCGGAAGTCCGCCTCCACCTTCGGCCATTCGGTGAGCCAGTAATCTTCGAGCAGGCGGCCTGGTTCGTCGTGGTCATAGTTGAAACCCCACGGGACGAAGGGTTTTTCCGAGCCAGCGAGCGTGAAGCCTTTGCCATCGTTGGAAACAACGACCCGGTCGAGGCGAGGCGCGCCCGCAGCCGGCAGCCCCGCGCCGGCGAGGAACAATCCAACGCAGCATCCGGCCAGTGCCCGCAGGTGTCTCATGCGCACAACCTATCCACCAACCACGCGGGAGGGAAGCCCGTGGCGGCAAAGCAAAAGACCGCCGGTTGCCCGACGGCCTGGTGAGTGACGATCAATCCGACCGGCCGTTCAAGGCTCGGCGAGGATCTTGGCGCGCTGCTGGTGATACTCGCGCGGCGTGATCTTGTCGGTGAGATAGAGCTGGAGCAGCTCCTTTAGGCGCTGCTCCTTCGGCTTCACGGGGCCTTTCTTCGGCTCCGGCTTGACGGAGGCCGGCGGAGTCACGGCCGCCGGGGACTTGGTCACTGAAGACGCGGCGGGTTTCTTGCCGGCGGCGGCCTTGCGCTCTTCCTCCGCGCGCTGGCGCTCCATCGCCTTGAGGCGGGCCTCGATTTCGGCGGCCTTCTTCGCCTCGGCCTTCTTGGCGGCCTCGGCTTCCGCCTTGGCTTTGATCTCGGCGGCCTTGGCGGCGGCGGCGTCCGCCTTGGCCTTCCGGTCGGCTTCCTCGGCGAGGCGCTTGGCCTCGCGATCCGCCTTGATCTTGGCCGCGGCTTCCATCTTGACCTTGAGGGCGGCGGCTTCGCGCTCGAAGCGCTGGGCATCCTCCTGGGCTTTCATCGCGGCCTTGAGCGCGGCTTCGGCCTCCGCCTTGGCCTTGAGGTCCGCTTCCAACTTCGCCTTGGCCTGCGCCTTCTGGAGGGCAATCTCGGCTTCGAGGGATTTGCGCATGGCGGCCTCCTGCGCCTCGCGGGCCTTGCGCTCCTCCTCCAGTTTCAGCTTGGCGAGGCGCTCGGACTCGGCGGCGGCCTTGCGCTCCATTTCGAGCTTGGCCCGGGCCTGCGCCTCCGCCTGCTGGGCGGCTTGGAGCTGGGCTTTGCGGGCGGCCTCGATCCGCGCCTCGGCGGCGGCCTTCGCCTGACGGGCCAGGTCCGCCGCCATCTTCGCGCGGGCCTCGGCCTCGGCTTCCTGCGCCTTGCGCCTGGCCTCGGCCTCGGCGGCGGCCTTCTGCTCCGCTTCCTGACGGAGTTTCATCTCGGCCTTGGCCTGCGCCTCGGCGGCCTCACGAGCCTTGCGGTCGGCCTCGGCTTTGCGGTCGGCCTCCATCTTGGCGATCCGGTCGGCCTCTGCCTTGGCCTTCTTTTCCAGCTCCATCCTGGCCTTGGCGTCCGCCTCCGCCTTCTTGAGCGCCTCCGCCTGGGCCTTGGCCTCGGCGGCCTTCCGATCCGCCTCGAGCTTGGCTTTCAACTCGGCGTCGCGCTTGGCCTGACGATCGGCCGCTTCCTTCGCCTTTTTCTCGGCCTCCATCTTCATCTTGGCGTCAGCCGCCGCTTTGCGGTCGGCTTCCAGCTTGGCCCGCTGGTCAGCGTCGGCCTTCTTCTCAGCGTCCAGCCTGGCCTTGGCTTCCGCCGCCTTGCGGTCGGCCTCGGCCTTCTTGTCGGCTTCCATTTTCAACTTTGCGTCCGCCGCCGTTTTCTTGTCGGCCGCGAGTTTCGCCTTGCGGTCGGCGTCGGCCTTATTCTCCGCCTCCAGCTTCGCCTTGGCCTCGGCGGCCTTGCGGTCGGCGTCGGCCTTGGCTTTCGCTTCGGCTGCCAGCCTGGCTTTCCGCTCGGCTTCGGCTTTCTCGGCGGTGGCTTTGGCCCTGGCCTCGACGGCGGCCTTTTTCTCCGCCTCCAGCTTGGCCCTGGCTTCTGCGGCTTTGCGATCCGCCTCGGCTTTCTTGTCGGCCTCCATTTTCAATTTCGCGTCCGCCGCCGCTTTCTTGTCGGCCGCGAGTTTCGCCTTGCGGTCGGCTTCGGCCTTTTTTTCCAGATCCATCTTCGCCTTGGCCTCGGCGGCCTTGCGGTCGGCGTCGGCCCTGGCTTTTTGCTCGGCTTCCAGCCGTGCCTTGCGCGCGGCCTCGGCTTTGGCGGCCTTCTCGGCGGCGGCCTTCGCCTCGGCTTCCGCTTCGGCTTTCTTCTCCGCTTCGCGCCGGGCCATGCGCTCGGCTGCCAGTTTCTTGTCGGCCTCGGCCTTGGCCTGCTGGTCGGGCGTCGTGGAAGTCTTCTTTGGCGGCGGAACTGCGGCGGGAACGGGCGCGGGCTTGGGCTGGGCGGCCATCTTCGCCTTGGCTGCTGCGGCGGCCACCCTGGCGGCTTCAGCAGCCGCCTTCCTGTCCGCGTCCAGTTTGGCCCTGGCTTCGGCGGCCTGCTTCTCGGCGGCGAGTTTGGCGAGCCGCTCGGCTTCGGCCTTGGCTTTCTTTTCGGCCGCCATCCTCGCCTTGGTCTCGGCGGCGGCTTTCTTCTCCGCGTCGAGCCTGGCCTGGCGCTCGGCTTCGGCCTTCTTCTCGGCCGCGAGCCTGGCCTGCTTGTCCGCCTCCAGCCTGGCCTTGCGTTCCAGTTCGGCTTGCTTGGCGGCGGCCTCGGCGGCCTTCGCCTTGGCCGCGTCTTCCACGGCCTTCGCGCGCTTGGCGGCCTCGGCGTCGGCCTTGGCCTTGGCTTCCATCGCGGTCTTGGCTTTGCGGTCGGCCTAGGCTTTCGCCTCGGCCTCGGCCTTCATGCGGCGCTCGGTTTCGAGTTTGGCCTTGCGGTCGGCGTCGGCTTTGGCTTCCGCCTCGGCCTTCATCTTTTTCTCAGCCTCCATTTTGGCCCTGGCTTCGGCGGCCTGTTTCCGCTCCGTCTCGAGTTTGGCCAGCCGGTCCGCCTCGGCCTTCGCTTTCGCGTCAGCGGCGGCTTTGGCCTTGGCTTGCGCGGCGGCGGCTTTGGCCTGTTTTTCGGCTTCCGCCTTGGCCTTGGCCTCCTGCTCGGCTTTGGCTTTCGCCTCGGCGGCGGCCCTGGCTTGCGCGGCCTCGGCTTCCGCCTTGGCCTGCTTCTCCTGCTCGGCCTTGGCCTTGGCCGCTTGCTCCGCCTTGGCCTTGGCGGCGGCGGCGGCGGCGGCCTTGGCCTTGGCCGCTTGCTCCGCCTTGGCCTTGGCGGCGGCGGCGGCGGCGGCCTTGGCGTGGTCCGCAGCGATTTGCGCGGCGCGGACGGCTTCGGCCTCGAGGGAGGCTTTCCGGCCAGCTTCGAGTTTGGCGAGCTGGGCGACTTCGGTCCTCTGCTTCGCGGCGATGGCGGCGGTGGTGGTGGCCTGGTCGGCAGCGGCACGGTCAGCCCTGGCTTTCTGGTGGGCAGCCTCCGCCGTGGTGAGCGCGACGCGGGCCTGCTGTTCAGCGCGGGCCTTGGCCTGCTCGTCGGCCTGGGCGGTCGCGAGCGCGGCGGCGGCGACGGACGCGGCGGAGGGAGCGGGCCTGGCAGCGGCGGCCTTGGCGGCTTTCGCAGCCTCGGCGTCAGCGGCGGCCCGCGCCTCGGTGGCGGCCTTCACGGTGGAAGCGGCGGCGCGCTGGGCCGCAGTGGCCTTGCTGCCGGCTTCGGCCAGGGCCTTGTTCGCGGCTTCGGAAGCGGCTTGCGCGGTCTTGGCGGCGTCGGCCTTGGACTTGAGGGTGGCCTTGGCGGCGTTGAGGCGCTCCTGCGCGGCGCGGGCGTTGCGCGAGGCGGTCTCAGCATAAACCGTCGCGGCCTGCAGGGCGGCCTGGGCTTCGCGCTCGGGCTTGTTCTTCACGGCGGCGGCGTAGCCTTCCTTGGCGCGGATGGCATCAGCGGCGGTCTTGTTGGCGACGACGAGGGCGGCTTCGAGTTCGGCGATGGACGCGCTGCCGGTCTTGGCGTCGGCGGCGGCCTGGGTGGCGCGGGCGGCGGCGGCTTGCGCCTCGGTCCTGGCGCGGGCTTCGGCCTGGGCGAGGCGGTTGGCCTCGGCCTGCGCGGCGGCGGCGGTGTCTGAAGCGGCCCTGGCTTTGGCGTCCGCGGCAGCCTTGGCCTTGGCGATGGCGTCGGCGGCCTGGAGCTGGCGACGAGCCTCGGCCTCGGCCTTGGCCTTGGCTTCCGCGTCCGCTTTGGTCTTGGCCGTCGCGGCGGACTGGGTGGCAGACTGTGCCGATTTCAACGCGTGGGCGGCGCTGTTGGCAGCCGACCTGGCTTTGTCGAGGTCGGCAGCGGCCTTGGTTTCAGACGCGCGGGCGGCTTGGGCGGTGGTGGCGGCGCTTTTCTCGGCAGTCTGCGCGGCTTGTGCTTCGGCGGCGGCGCGGGCGGCATCGGCGGCGGCGGCCTGCGCGTCGGACTTCGCGCGGGCGGCCCAGCCGGCGGGGTCGGCCTTGCGGGCGGCAAGTTCGGCGGCGCGCTTGTTTTCCTCGGCTTGCCGGGCGGCCTTGAGGTCGGCGAGGCGCTTCGCCTCGGCGTCGGCCCGGGCTTTCTTCTCGGCGACGGCCTTGGCCTGCGCGGCGGCCTCGGCCTGCTCCTTGGCCTTGCGATCGGCGTCCGCTTGCGCCTTCTTCGCGGCGTCCGCCTTGGCCTTGGCGTCGGCCTGGGCTTTCCGGTCAGCTTCGATCTTCGCGCGCTGGGCGGCCTCGGCCTCGGCCCTGGCCTTGCGATCCTTCTCGGCTTTGACCAGGGCCTCGGCCTTGGCGCGGGCGGCGGCCTCGGCCTGGGCTTCCTTGTCGGCGGCGGCGCTGGCCTTGGCCTTCGAGTCAGCCGCGCGGGTCAGGATCGGCGCGAAGCACAGGCTGCCGGCAAGCAGGATGGCCAGCACGGTCAATTTGAAAAGCTGCATAGGGCGTTGGTTTTAGCGAAGGGAGGGGGGTGAATCAACTTGAATTGCGGGTGTCGGCCAGGGGGAACAGCCGCCGCCAGGACTCCGCCCACGGGTAGCGCAGCACCGAGCCGGCGATGATGCCGCGCACTTCGCCGCGGGAGGTCTTCACCGTGAGGCGCGGGTCGAGGATGTTGGCGGCGCGGAGTTTCTCGACGGTCTTGATGCCGATGAGCACGGGCCACGCGCACGCGAGGCGCACGCGGACGAAGCGGCGCGGCAGCGAGTTGGTGTATTCCCAGCCGGCGGCGAGGTGGGCGGCGGCCTTGTCGAGATACGAGTGGTAGAGCGCGCGGAACTCCGGCTCGTTCGCCACGTCGAGCAGGTCGGCAGGATGCAGGCCGATGGCGCGGAGCCGTTCCTCGGGGAGATAGCAGCGGCCCTGGCGCAGGTCGCGCGGCAGGTCGCGGAGGATGTTGACGAGCTGGAGGCCCTTGCCGAAACGCACGCCGTCGTGCAGCAGCTTGGCGTCATCGAGCGGCGCGACCGGGAACAAATGCGCGCGGGTGATGCGGGTCCAGAATTCGCCGACGCAGCCGGCCACCCGGTAAGTGTAATCCTCCAGCTCCTCCTCCGTGCGCAGTGCGGCGATGCCCTTCGGCGACGCGCCGTGAAAGCGCTTCAGGTCGAGTTCCTGCCCGCTGACGATGGTGGAGAGCACCTCGCGGATGCGCTGCTGGTCGGAGTAGGTGAAACGGTTGAACACGCCCAGCGCCTCCTCGACGCGCTCGAGCAACATGCGTTCACCGGGCGAACTCTGGCGCTCGGCGAACGCGCCGAAGTTCACCGGGATGAGCCGGGTGCCGGCGATGCGCTCGCGGAGCGTCTGGAGGGCCTTGAGGCGGTCGGCCAGCGGGACCAGCTCCGTGTCCGCGATGGTGTCGGTGGCGCGGGCGAGCAGGTAGGCCAGACCGATCTGCGGGCGGACCGGGCGGGGCAGCACGCGCAGCGTGAGGTAGAAGGAACGCGAAACGTCGCGCAGCAGCGCCGTGAGCAGCGGCGATTGCGGATGTGGAATGGCGGCGGCCTCGTAGCCTGACTCGCTCATGCGGCGAACGCGGTTGGTTGCACAACTCAGGCGCGGCTCCCGCTGCCCACGGAAACGGCGACGGGCGGAGGATGGAAAGAAACCCGCCAAGTTCAAAGTTCAAAGTTCACCGCCGCGCCGGGAGAAGGATTGACTTCGCGGAAAACGCGTTGTCGAATCCGCGCGCTCCATTGCACGGTCGTGCGCGCAGCGCGGCCTCCTGGGGCGGCTTTTCGCAACACTCAACGCACATCACATCATGGCCAAGAAACAACTCCGCATCGGACTCATCGGCTACAGCTTCATGGGCCGCGCCCACAGCAACGCCTTTCACCAGGTCAACCACTTCTTCCCCTCCTCCTACGAACTCGTCCCGCAGGCCGTCTGCGGGCGTGACGCCGCCAAGGTCCAGGAGTTCGCCGACAAGTGGGGCTACCAGTCCATCGAGACCGATTGGCGCAAGCTCCTCGAACGCGACGACATTGACGTCGTTGACATCGCCACGCCCAACAACATGCACGCCGAGCAGGCCATCGCCGCCGCCAAGGCCGGCAAGATGATCCTTTGCGAGAAACCGCTGGGCCTGAACTCGAAGGAAGCCGAGCAGATGCTCGCGGCCATCAAGAAGGCGAAGGTGCCGAACATGGTCTGGTATAACTACCGCCGCTGCCCCGCCGTCGTGCTGGCGAAGCAGCTCATTGACGCCGGCAAGCTCGGCCGCGTCTACCACTACCGCGCGAACTTCCTCCAGGACTGGACCATCAACGCCGACCTCCCGCAGGGCGGCACCGGCCTCTGGCGTCTCGACGCCAAGGTCGCCGGCTCCGGCGTCACGGGCGACCTGCTCGCGCACTGCATTGACACCGCCATGTGGCTCAACGGCGGCATCAAGGACGTGAGCGCGATGACCGAGACCTTCGTCAAGGAGCGCAAACACAACCTCACCGGCAAGGTCGAGAAGGTCGGCATTGATGACGCCTGCCTCTTCCACTGCCACTTCAACAACGGCTCGCTCGGCCTCTTCGAGTCCACGCGTTACGCGCGCGGGCACAAGGCGCTCTACACCTTCGAGATCAACGGCGCGAACATGAGCCTCAAGTGGGACTTGCACGATCTGCACCGCCTCCAGATCTTCGACTACACCGACGAAGGCCCCGAGCGCGGCTGGAAGAGCGTCCATGTCTCCGACGGCGACCATCCCTACTGCGGCAACTGGTGGGTGCCCGGTCTCCAGCTCGGCTACGAGCACAGCTTCATTCACGCGATGGTCGAGTTCGTCCGGGGATTGGAAAGCGGCAAGGGCTGCAAGCCGGACTTCAAGGACGGCCTCGCCACCGACTACGTGGTGGACGCCGTGCTCGCCTCGGCCAAGGCGAAGAAGTGGGTGAAGGTCAAGCAGGCCAAGTAGGCATTTCCAAAACGCAACGGGCGGCGAAGTCACCTTCGCCGCCCGTTTGCTTTTCAGATTGGAACTACGCGCCCGCGAGCATCGTGGAGAGCGCGGAGGAGTGGGTTTGCTCCCACTCGTGGAAGGCGACGACGAGCTTCTCCCGCGCCTCGCGGAAGTCGTGGGAGAGCTGGGCGACCTTCTCGCGGGAGGCCTCGATCTTCTTCTCCATCGCGCGGCGGTATTCGAGCTCGAGCTTTTCCCAGCGCTCGAACGCCTCGTGGAGGCGGGCCTGCACGGCCTCCACCTGCGCCCGCACCGGAGCAAGCTGCGCGGCGGGCAGGGCGGCCAGCTTCATCGCGAGCTGCCGCTGCTGCTCGGTGATCTCGGCGTGGCGGATGCGTTCGGCGGGCACGCGGCGGAGCTGCGAGGCCAGGCCGACTTTCGAGAGCAGCCAGATGGACCACTTGGTCGGGTCGAACTGCCAGGCCTTCACGCCGTTGCGGTAGTCGTGCTGGAAGGCGTGATGGAAGTTGTGGTAGCCCTCGCCAAAGGTGAAGAAGGCCATGAGCCAGTGGTCGCGCGCCGTGCAACGATCGGAGTAAGGCTGTTTGCCCATCGTGTGGCAGAGGGAGTTGATGAAGAACGTCGAGTGATGCACGAACACGGTGCGCGCCACGCCGGCGATGAGGAATGCGCCCAGCGCGGCTTCCCCGCCGCCCCAGAACCAGCCGAGGAGGGCCGGCAGAACGAAGCCCGCGAGGACTCCGATCACGACGTAATACTTGTGCTGCCAGCGCACGAGCGGGTCACGCTCAAGGTCCGGCACGCTGGCGAAGGTCGGCGGCTCGCCGAGCTTGAACATGATCCAGCCCATGTGCGCGTGAAAGAAGCCCTTGGAGATGTCATAGGGATCCTCCTCGTGATCGGTGTGCTTGTGATGCCGCCGATGGTCATCGCACCAGGTCAGCGCGGAGTTCTCGAACGCCGCCGCACCGAAGATCAAGGTAAGCAGCCGCACCGGCCACGCCGCCTGAAACGCATGGTGCGAGAACAGCCGGTGGTAGCCCAGCGTGATGCTCAAGCCCGTCAGGATGAAAAACAGGAGGAAGAGGCCTGCGTTGAACCAGGAAAGCCCGGAGTGCCACAGGTAAATGGGCACCGCCGTCAAGGTGACGACTGCCGTGCCCAGGAGGAACACCGTGTTATACCAGTTGATCGTCTGCCAGGTCATTCGAGTTTGAGCCATAATTTCTCTTTCGCCGCACACTCTGACGAAGCCATTGGATGAACCCAAGCAAAAATAACCGACCTTTTTTCACTGCAACCGTTGCAAGAAACGATTGACCTCCCGTCTGAGCCGGCCGCTTTTCAGAACTTTACCGTCAGTTGCGCTGCCAAAAGCTGTTCTCCCTGCTGAACCGGGCCGTTTTCGTGCGAAAGGCTGTATTGGACCTTGCCCTGCAAATGACGCGTGAACCGGTAGCCCAGCGCGGTGTCCACACGGAAGATATTCCGGTCCCAATGCTGCTCGCCGCCCGCCCCGTCCGGCACGGTGTCGAAGAGCTGCTGGTTCCAGCGGATGGCGGCAAAGAGGTTCGGGGTGAGCTTGTATTTGGTCTCCACGAAGTAAGTGAACGTGTCCGCGTTGCCGACGTTCGGCACTTGGAAGCGGGCGACCATCGCCTCGCCCCAGACCTGCCAGCCGTGATGCGACCACGAGAGGTCCGTGCCGAGGGTCGTCTGCCGGTAGCTGCTGCGACCGTAGGCCCCCGGCACCGTCGCGTCCGCAGCCGGGAGCAGATACGCGCCGTGGCTGGCGGAGAAGCCGTAGTTCCACGCGGCGTTCGGGGTGTGCGCGAGGCGCGCGGAGACGGTCGGATGCTCCCAGCCATTGTCTTGCGCGTCCCACGCGTTCGGGCGTGAGGAGATGGAGGCGTTCTTGAATTCGAGGGCGTAATCGAACTTGCCCAACTGCCCGAACGCGCTGGCACCGCTCGTGTAGGCCGGACCCCACACGACCGGCAGCCACGTCGCCTTTTGGTCCGCCAGACTGCGCCGGCCCAGGAACGCCGCACGCGTGCCGGGCGCGGCCTGGTCGGTGATGGTGGTGATGTTCTCGTAGGCCAGCGGGGCGGTGATGAAGGGGTTCTGCCACGAGTCGTGCCGCTGCACCCACTTGCCAAAGACGGTGGCGAACTTGCCCGCCTGCACGTTCAGCCGCCCGTCCTCCCACGGCGTCCAGCGCAGCAGGTATTCATCGAAGCGCGCGTCGCCGTCGGGCTTGAAGCCGGGATCGAAGCCGCGATCCGCCCGGAACTGCACAAGGCTGTAGAACTGCGGACCGAGGTGCGTGTCGAGGACGAGCGAGAGGCGGGGACTGAACAGGTCGTCATTCCCGAAGAACAACCCCGGCGGCCGATGGTCAATGAAGTAGCCCTCGACATCCACCAGCCCGCTGAGTTCGGAGCGGAAGAAGCCGTTCGGTGACTGGTAACTGAGCGCATCGTCGAGCCGCTGAAGCAGGGATTCCTGGCCGCAAGCGAACTGCGCCGCCAGCAGCAGGCACGCGAACGAACTTGTCAGCGAAGTTTTCACACGGGCTGGACAGCGGGTTGGGATTCGGTGCGGACTTCCAGCAGCTTGAACGCCACGATGCTGTCGCTGAAACCCTTGAGCTGGAGCGGGTCCATTTCCTCGACGGCGATGAGGTCGCCCAGCTCCCCGCGGGTGGTGGGGCCGATGACGATCTCGCCGCGCCGCGCGACGCTGCACAGGCGCGCGGCGAGGTTCACGCGCTCGCCGAGCACGGTGTAGTTCGAGCGGTCGGCGGACCCCATGTTGCCGGCCAGCACGCGCCCGGAGGCGAGGCCGACGCCCATCTGGATTTTGTAGCGGGAGGTTTCGTTGAGCTTGGCGCGCTCGGCCATCATCCGCTCCGCGCAGCGGACGGCGTTGAGCGCGTCGTTGCCGTAGTTCTTGGGCGCGCCGAAGATGGCCATGATGGAGTCGCCGATGAACTTGTCCACGACGCCGTGGTGCTCGGTGACGATGCGGGTGAGCGCGGTCATGTGCTCGTTGAGCAAGGCGATGACCTCGGTGGGGTTCATGTTCTGCGTGAGCGCGGTGAAGCCGCGGATGTCGCAGAACATCACGGTGGCCTCGCGCAGTTCGCCGCCGAGCGCGATCTTGCCGTCGAGGAGCTGCTGCGCCACGTCCTTGTCGGCAATCGTGTGGAGGATGCTGTGGTATTTCTCCTTGAGCGCGAGGCCGGCGGTCATCTCGTTGAAGGAGGCGGCCAGGCGGCCGATTTCGTCGCGGCCGCGCACGGGCACCCGCACGTTGAAATTGCCCTTCTGCACCTGCGCGGTGCCGTCCACCAGCTCCAGCAGGGGCACGGCCAGGCCGTGGGAGAGCAGCACGCTGATGCCCAGCGCGATGAGCAGGGCCAGGCCGCTCAGGAGCAGGATCTGGTTGCGAAGCTCCTCCTGCGCCTTCACGGCGGTGGCCCAGGAGTAGAGGCCGACCTTGTAGGCCTTGGGCAGGGGCGAGCCGCTGTTGAGCGCGGTGTAGAAGACGCGGTGGGGGATGCCGTCCCGGACGAGCAGCAGGTCGTCGCGGGACTGCTCGCGCGTGGGGATTTCCGCGACCAGGATCTGGTTCAGCTCGCGGCGCGTCGTTTCCTGGATGGTGCGGGTGTAGAGCCGCCCGTCCAGCCAGACGCCGTTCTCGATGTCGCTGACCTCGCTGATGCGCTCCTCGCCCAGGTCCAGGAAGGGAAAGCCCAGCACGAGGGTGCCGAGGGTCTTGCGCGTGGTCGAGTCCACCACCGGGGTCACCACCACCTCGAGGATGCGGCTCTTGGACTTGTCCTCCTCCATCTCGACGTAGATGTAGCCGACCTGCTGCGTGTCCAGCTCCTCCACCGCCGCGCCGATGTTCGTGAGCTGCGCCTCCAGCCGGGGCCGCACCGCGCCCTGGATGCGGAACAGGACGGCCAGATCCTCGCTGGGCCGCAGGATCTGGCCCTTGGCGTCGAGGAAGCGGCACAGGTCCGCCACGGTGGGCTTGCGGGCGGCGAGCCGCTTGGCGGCGTCGCGCGCCTTCTGGAGGGCCGGGCTTTTCGCCCGCAACGGGGCCGGCGTGGCGGCGGTCAGCCGCTGTTCCAGGGCGCGCCGCTCGGCCTCGTTGAGCAGCGGCGTGTCGGTCTTGCGCAGGATGGTGCTCAGTTCATCGAGCGCCGTCTGGTAGAGCTGGTCCACGTCCCCCGCGTCAAAGGCGGCCTGGAGCCGCACGGACTTGGCCACCTCCTCGCACCGCTGGCGCACGGCGCTGAGGCGGGCCTCCTGCTCCTTGGGCAGGTAGGTGATCTGGGCCTCCACCTTTTCCCGGAAGACGCGGTTGTAGGCGGCCTGCACGCGCTTCTGGGTGAGCAGCAGGGTGCAGAGCGACACCACCATCACGACGAGCATCATCGCGAACAGGAGCTTGAAGCGAAAGCTGAGGCGCGGCATGGCGGCTAAGGCGCGGGAAAGTTGACGCGGGCGGTTTCGCCGGACTTCAGCTCCACGGGCCGCTCGTGGACCAGCTTGTCGTCCAGCCACGCCTTCAGCTTGAACTGGCCCGCGGGCAGGCCGGTGAGGCGATAGACGCCGTTGGTGTCCGTCTTCACGAAGTAGGGCGTGTCCAGCACGACGACGGTGCCGCGCATGTGCTCGTGGATTTCGCAATACAGCTTCACCACGCCCGGCTGGTTGAAGGTCACGGTGGCGGGTTTCTCGTCCTTCAGGAAGCGCCCGAGGTCGAAGCGCCTGGCCTTCGAGTAGGAGAAGACGTTGTGGTAGAAGTCGTCGCCGTTCGGGAACTCGATACGCGTGCCCTTGCGCACCGCGAGGAGGCCCGGCCAGAACTGCATCCCCTGCTGCACGACTTGCAGGACATTCGTGCCGGGCTTGTCATCGGCCGGGAGCGGCGCGCCATCGAGGAAGACCACGGCGGTGGGCGGCTCCGGCGGCCGCAAAGCTCCGGCCTGCCCGGCATAGCGCGCGTTGAGTTTCGCCGGCGGCGGCGGCTTGGGCAGCGTGACCGTGCCCTCGGCGGCGGCGCCCTGCGCGGCGGCGGTGATCGTCCCAAGCAGGAGCGCGCAGGCGATGACGATGGCTGGCATGTGCATTGATGACGCTGGCTTGCTCCCCGTGGTGACGAGGGTGGTTGTTTGACGGCGCGACGCTAGCAGCCCGCCGCATTTTTTCAGTAACAAACTTCACCGCAGCCCCGGCGGGTGGGGCGAGCGTCCCACCCCGCGCAGCTCGACGCTGCCCGGCTTGTTGTGCTAATAACTCCCGCCGTGCCCGACACCGCTCCGCCAACACCGTCCATCACCGCGTGAAACGGAACTGGATTTACTTCCCGTTCGCCGGACTGGTCGCCGTGGCGCTGCTGGTTTGGGTGGCGAAGCAGGCGTTCAAGCCGGGGGAGGGGCCGCCGGTGGAGAAACCGACTGAAACGCCCGCGTCCAAAGTCGGCCCTGCTCGGGTTCCAACAACAACTCCCGCCGTGGAGATGCACCGCTTTCCCGGCGTGGTCGGGCCGACGAACGCCTCTCACATCGCCCCGCCCGTGCCCGCCGACTGGCGGCGCTACGGCGCGGGCGGCACGAACCGCCTCGCCATCCTGCTCACCGACACCGGCTCAGCCTGGCTCGGCCTTGCGCACGGGCTGCGGAGCATCGGCGTGCCGTTCCTGTTCACCACGAACACCGCGCGGGCGCTGCAACATCGAGTCGTGCTCGCATATCCCGAAATCTCCGGGCGTGTGCTGACCGCGTCAGAACTCCGCGCACTCGCCGCGCACCCGCGCACCGGCGGGACGCTCATCGCGGCGAACGTCCTTGGTGGCGGTCTGGAAAACATCTTCGGCTTCGCCCAGGCCGTGCCTTCCAAGGCGCACTATGAAATCGGCTTCCCCGCGCAGCACCCGCTGACGGCGAGCTTCACCCACCCGCGCGAGCGCGTCATCCGCGTGGCCGAGCCGAAGAACCCCGCCGCCGTCGCCGGCACGCACCACTACACGCAACCCGCCGTGCCGCCGCTCGCGATTTACGAGGATGGCACTGCGGCGATTCTCCTGCGCCCGTGGGAGGCCGGTTACGCCTGCGCGCTCGGCTTCGACCCCGGCTATTTGCTCCTGCTCGGCCACAACAACCGCGAGGAAGGCATCGCACGCGCCTACGTCAACCAGTTCGAGCCGTCGCTCGACGTGCTGCTGCGGCTGTTCAAGGAACTCTACCGCGCCGCCACGCCCGCGCCGGTCACGCTCGGCACGGTGCCGTTCGGCCGGCAACTGCCCGTGCTCATCACGCACGACGTGGACTACAACCGCTCGCTCACCAACGCGCTGGCCTACGCGGAGTTCGAGGCCAGCGTCGGCGTGCGCGCGACCTACTTCGTCCAGGTCAAATACCTCCGCGACTTCAACGACACCGCGTTCTTCAACGACACCGCGCCGCCCATCCTCCAGCGCCTCCGCGCGCTCGGCCACGAGCTGGCCAGCCACACCGTCTGCCACTCGAAGGTCTTCTCGCGCTTCCCGCTCGGCACCGGCACGGAGCGTTACCCCGATTACCAGCCCTTTGTCCGCACGCCCATCCTGACCATCGGCGGCTCGGTGCTCGGCGAACTGCGCGCAAGCAAGTTCCTGCTGGAGAAGTTCGGCGGGCAGGAAATTGTCTCGTTCCGCCCCGGCCACCTGCAGAATCCCTACTCGCTCCCGCAGGCGCTCGTCGCCACCGGCTACCGCCACAGCTCCTCCGTCACCGCGAACGACTCGCTCACGCACCTGCCCTTCCAGCTCAACTACGATCGCCGCAGCGCCGCCGAGACACCCATCTTCGAGTTCCCCGTGACCATCGAGGACGAGGAGCAGCCGCCGCTCGGCCAGCGCGTGCAGGCCGCGCTGGATGTCGCGCGCGAGCTGGCCCGCTACGGCGGCCTGATGAACGTGCTCATCCACCCCGACATCACCGGCCACAAGCTCCAGTTCGAGCGCGACTTCGTCACCGCGCTGAAGCCCGTGGCGTGGTTCGGCACGGTGAACGACTTCGCCTCGTGGTGGGCCGCGCGCAACGAAGTCGCCGTGGACGTGGAACTCTCCGCGAACTTCGCCGCCGTCACGCTCACCGCGCCGCAGCCGCTCAACGGCCTGCCACTGCAAGTCCCGGCAGGCTGGCGGCTGCAATTGACTGAACCTGCCAGTCTTAAAACCACGCCCGCCGAGAACGGCTTGGTCCTCGATCAAGTCCCCGCCCACGCCCGCCTCGTCTTCCGACGGTGAAACCCTTTTACACCCCACCACCCCGCCGCTACAGTCCGCCGCACAATTCGCCTCCAATCTATGCTTGACGCTCCCGCTCCCGCTCCGTCCTCGCCCGCTGTTTCCGACACCGATGTCGCCGCCATTGACGCGATGCGCACGCTCCACGCGCAGCTCCGCGCCGAGGTCGCGAAGGTCATCATCGGGCAGGAAGCGGTCATCGAGGAACTGCTCATCGCCATCCTCTCGCGTGGGCACGCGCTGCTCATGGGTGTGCCCGGCCTGGCCAAGACCACGATGGTCCACGCGCTCGCCGAGGTGATGAGCCTCCAGTTCAACCGCATCCAGTTCACGCCCGACCTGATGCCCAGCGACATCACCGGCACGGACATTCTTCAGGAGACCGACCAGCCCGGCAAACGCGCCTTCGTCTTCCTGAAGGGGCCTTTGTTCTCGAACATCGTCCTCGCCGATGAAATCAACCGCACGCCGCCCAAGACGCAGTCCGCGCTGCTCGAAGCCATGCAGGAGCACAAGGTCACGGCCAGCGGCAAGGTCTTCAAGCTGCCCGAGCCGTTCTTCGTCCTCGCCACGCAGAATCCCATCGAGCAGGAGGGCACCTACCAGCTCCCCGAGGCGCAGCTCGACCGCTTCATGTTCTTCATCCATGTGCATTATCCGAGCATGGAGGAGGAGCGGCAGATTGCCCGCGCCACCACCGGGAACGCGCCTGCCGCGCTGGAGAAGCTCATCAGCGGCGAGCAGGTCCTCGCGTTCCAGCAACTCATCCAGCGCGTGCCCGTGCCCGATCACATTTACGACACCGCCGTGGAACTCGTCCGCATGACCCGCCCCGCCGACGAGTCCGCGCCCGCGTGGGTGAAGAAATGGGTGACATGGGGTGCCGGCCCGCGCGCCGTGCAGTATCTCATCCGCGGTGCGAAGGCCCACGCCGTCCTGAACGGCAGCTACCTCGTCCGCATGGAAGACATCGAAGCCGTCGCCCAGCCCGTCCTGACGCACCGCATCCTGACCAACTTCCAGGCGCAAACCGAAGGCGTGACAAGTCCGAAGATTATCGAGCGGTTGCTGGGGGAACTGCGGGGGAAGGAAGCGGGACGCAAATAGCTCACCAGTCGTCATGGTAGCCGCCGACAAATCCAAACTGGTGCTGGCGCGCACGGCGTCTGACCGAATCTGGGGTTGCGTTTTCGGCCTGCTGGTGACTCCGTTCATGGCCTACATCGGCTACTGCCTGCATGAAGGATGGAAGCCCGCTGACCGCGCTGAACAACTCCTCCAGTTTCTCGTCGTGGATTTCTTTTTCACCTCCGCTTCCTTCCTAGCACTTGGTCTCGTATGGACCTTGTTTGCGCCCCGCTGGCTCGCTGGCGTGCTGCAAGGCTCTTACGGAAAATTGAAACTGGCAATCGGCGGATTCGTGGTGGGCTTTGCGTTGAGTGTGGCTTGCTTGGCATTCGCAAGATGAGGTCAAAGCCATCCACGCGTGAAGTCATTCGAGCCGGTCGCGTCATTCAAGGTTTCCGGTCAGCGACGGACTGGAGGGACAGTGCCTTGACTGGAGGTTGGCGGCGGCAGACTCTTTCCCCATGAAGACCGCCCCGCCCAAAGCCCCGCGCAGGAAAGTGTCGAAGGCTTCGCTCCGCGCCAAGCCGCCGGTGAAACGCCCGGATTTTGAGAAGGAGTTGCAGGGCATTTTCGGGGACAAGCACATGGACCATTTACTGGCCCCGATGATGCCGGAGCTGTTTCCCGACCTGAAAACCGTCGCTCTCACACAAGCAGCCTACGAGCGGCTCGAAGCGTGGCGTGAGCAGACGGACGAGCCAATTTCCAACGTCATCCTGCGGGCCGTTCCGCCCAAAGGGTCGTTCGATGCGCTGGCGAAGGCGGCCCAGCATCTGCCTCCCTTGTCAGCGAAGGGCGAGCGGGAGCTGCTGGCATCCTATGAGCGTCGCCAACCCGCCGGGGCCGCATGGAAATAGCGGCCGACACCACGCTGCTCGTGGATTTGTGGCGCTGCCGCAAGCGCCCACAGCGACTGGCTGAAGCCCGCGAGAAGTGCGCCGGCCACACGGTGCTTCTGCCTTGGATGACGCGGGCGGAGTTTCTGCGTGGAGCGTTTCACCAAGGCTGCCCGGAAGCGCAGACCGAATCTTTCCTGTCCGCATTTCAGCACGTTGCCTTTACCGACGGACAGGTGTCCCGCTATGCGCGGGTCTGGGCGGATTTGGCGAAAGCCGGACAAGTGGTGGACTTCCCCGATTTGTGGATAGCCGCCATTGCGCTGGACCGGGGCTGCCCGGTGATTACCCGGAATGGCCGCCACTTCAACCGGGTGCCGGGCTTGCAGGTCATCGAATACACGCTGGCCTGAATGTCCACCCCCGACGCCAAACCCCACTCCTTCCTCGCCGCCGAACTCACGCATCCCTCGGTGGGCTTTCCGCGCCATGCCTGAACTTTCCCGCTTCTTCGGCATCGTCATCCGCATGTATTTCGAGGCGGGTGGGCAGCACCACTTGGCGCACTTTCACGCTTACTATCAGGAGCACACGGCGGTCTTCACGATCTCACCGGTGAACTTGCTCTCCGGTTCGCTGCCCACGCGCCAACAACGACTGGTCGAGGCTTGGGCGGAACTGCATCAGGAGGAATTGCTGAACGACTGGAATCTGCTCCAGCAGGGACGAAAACCTTTCCCCATCCGGCCTTTGGAGTAAGCTACCGCCATGAGCCATCCCATCCATCGGGTGCAATCGTTCGAGCCAGTCGCGCCGTTCACCTTGCGCGTCCGGTTTGCTGACGGGCTGGAGCGCACCATCAACTTCGCGCCCGTGCTGGCCGGGGAGTTGTTCGGCCCGCTGAACGACCCCGCCGTGTTCGGACAAGTCCGCCTCGACCCGGAGGCGCAAACTCTCGTCTGGCCCAACGGCGCGGACTTTGACCCAGCCACGCTCCACGACTGGCCCGAGCACGAAGCCGCTTTCCGCGCCGCCGCCGCGCGCTGGGAACGCCAATTGGCCGCCGCCTGACCCGCTTGGAAACTAAACCCCACTCCTTCCTCAACGCCGCCGCGCTTGCGCAGCTCGCGCACCTGCCGCTGGTGTCGCGCTTCGCGATGGAGGGCAGCGTCTCGGGCCACCACAAAAGCCCGCACCGCGGCTCGAGCGTCGAGTTCGCCGAGTATCGCAGCTACGTGCCGGGCGACGACCTGCGCCGCCTCGACTGGCGTGTGCTCGGCCGCACCGACCGCTACTACATGAAGGAGTTCGAGGCGGACACGAACCTCCGCTGCTGCCTCGTGCTCGACGCCAGCGCCTCGATGGGCTTCGCGGGCAAGTCCGGCCCGAGCAAGTTCGCCTTCGCCCGCCAGCTCGCGAGCACGCTCGCCTACCTCGCCGTCCAGCAAGGCGACGCCGCTGGCCTCTACTGCGTCGGTGAAAACGCGTCTCCCGAACTCCCGCCGCGCCGCAACCCCGCGCACCTTCAGGAAATCCTCAACGCCCTCGAAAGCCTCGAACCGCGCGGCCCCACCACGTTGCTCCAATCCCTCCACGACCTCGCCGAGAAAATCCGCCGCCGCGCGCTGGTCATCGTGCTGTCCGATTTCTTCTGCGAGCTGGAGCCGCTGCTCGGCTGCCTGCAACACCTGCGCTTCCAGAAGCACGACCTCGCCGTGTTCCACCTGCTGGACCGGATGGAGCTGGAGTTCAAGTTCGACCGCCCGCTGCGCTT
>Ga0172372_10000260_pt1 | contig 82076 bp, 86 predicted proteins | sample LakKiv5m_2_FD_114544 | JGI IMG/M metagenome (GOLD analysis project Ga0172372, IMG submission 114544) | Freshwater microbial communities from Kabuno Bay, South-Kivu, Congo - kab_092012_9.5m | ecosystem: Environmental > Aquatic > Freshwater > Lake | place: Democratic Republic of the Congo... | reverse complement strand
TACCTTAGGCTCAATCACTCCAGTGTCATCGACATTGCTGATAAAATTTCTAGTGTGTGCCATAATTTATTTACCTCTAATAGTGGGGTGTAAGGTGATCTGGAATTCTTGGTAGGAATGGTCTGATCACCTTACTTTTTTTAAGTATAAAACTATTTGAACAGATATGCAAGAGGTTTATAGAAAATAATTAATAATTTTTGTAAAATTTTTCGACTTGTCAAGCATAAATGAAAAATGTAAGAATCTCACACCCACCCAGTTGGAGGATAAGAACTTCCAAGGGTCAATAGTCAACCCCCACTATTGGAAAATGGGAACTCTATATAGTTTATGTCCTAATCTTGATGGCTACAGCTATAATTGCCAGTTATATGAACTTTCCATTCCGTCAGGACTTTACCGTTTTCAGTATTATTAATCACTAAAAATATGTTGAATATTCCCCAATTAGTCGCTCTTGAATTAGGACTTAAAGTTAACCAGGTACAAAACGCCTTAGCTCTCTTAGCTGAAAGTGCAACTATTCCCTTTATTGCACGTTATCGTAAGGAACTTACCCAAGAAATGACGGAAGTACAACTACGAGATTTATCCGATAGATATACATATTTGACAGAACTAGAAGAGAGAAAACGGGCAGTTTTAAGCGCCATATCAGAACAAGGTAAACTCACGGACAAACTGGAAGAGAAAATCAGCTCCTGTTTACAGAAGACGGAATTAGAGGATTTATACTTACCCTACAAACCAAAGCGTCGCACTCGTGGTACTATTGCTCGAGAAAAAGGTCTGGAACCCTTAGCAGCATTTATTAAATCATTAAATGTAAAAAATGGTACATCCATTTCCCTGGATTCAGTAGCAAGTAAATATGTTGCCCAGGAAAAAGGTGTGAATACCAGTGAAGAGGCGTTAAAAGGCGCTAGTGATATTTTAGCGGAAGAAATAGCTGACAAGGCTCATTTAAGAGCCTATATCAGGGAATATGTGTTGGAAACGGGTGTGATTATTTCCCGAATCAAAGAGGAATATGCGGAAGGGACAACTAAATTTGAAATGTACCGTAACTATCAGGTTAAGGTCAAAAATGTTGCTCCCCATAATATGTTAGCTTTAAGTAGGGGAGAAGCGGAAAAACTCTTAGTCTTTGACATTGGTTTTGACCAAGATTTTCTACTTGCTTATTTGGAATCTCAGGAAATTCACACCCGAACACAAAATATCAGACAGTTCTACCAAGCTATGTTAAAAGATGCTTTTAACCGCTTGATGAAAACTTCGTTAATTAATGAAGTAATTAGTGAAAAGAAAACCTATTCTGATGTTGAATCTATTAAAACCTTTGAAGCAAATCTGAGGGAGTTGTTATTGTCTGCACCCGCAGGGATGAAACCCACCTTGGCCATAGATCCAGGGTTTAGAACGGGTTGTAAGACAGCGATTTTAGATCCGACGGGTAAATTCCTAGAATATCAAGCTGTTTTTCCTCACCAGGGAGGGGAACAGAGGCAAAAAGCGGTTCAGACGGTAAAAAAGCTCATAGAAAAGTATGAGATTCAACTAATAGCAATTGGCAATGGCACAGCATCTCGCGAAACGGATGAATTTATCACTGAGGTTTTAAGAGATTGCCACTCCAAACCAATTAAGGTTATGGTGAATGAGTCTGGTGCATCTATATATTCAGCTAGTGAAGTAGCTAGAGAGGAATTTCCTGATTTAGATATAACTGTCAGAGGTGCAATTAGTATTGGGAGAAGATTGCAAGATCCCCTGGCTGAATTAGTAAAAATTGACCCCAAATCCATTGGAGTGGGACAATATCAGCATGATGTGGATCAAAAACTCCTGAAAAAGAAATTACATGAAACCGTTGAAAGTTGTGTCAATTATGTGGGAGTAGATTTGAATACTGCTTCTAAAGAACTGTTGACATTTGTTTCTGGAATTACCCCTACAGTTGCTAATAATATTATCACCTATCGCAATCAATATGGGGCATTTAAAAATCGTCAACAACTGTTGAAAGTGCCAAAACTTGGTCCGAAAGCATTTGAACAGTCAGCAGGGTTTTTAAAAATTAGAAATGGGGAAAATCCCCTGGATAATACTGCAGTTCATCCGGAAAGTTATCCCCTGGTAGAAAAGATAGCAGGGGATTTACAAGTACCATTAAATCAAGTTACCCAAATAGCAGAACGGTTGAAAAAAACTGGCATCAAAAAATACCTTACTGATGCCATCGGAGAGCCTACTTTGCGAGATATTCTCAGGGAACTGGAAAAACCAGGAAGAGATCCTCGTGCGGAATTTAAATATGCCACCTTCCGGGAGGGAATTAAGGAAATTAGGGACTTAACTGTGGGTATGGAATTGGAAGGAATTATTACTAATGTGGCTAATTTTGGTGCTTTTGTTGATATTGGAGTTCATCAGGATGGATTGGTTCACATATCCCAATTAGCAGATAGATTTGTGGAGGATCCCAAAACCATCGTTAAGGTGGGACAGTTGGTAAGGGTGAGGGTGCTGGAGGTGAATGAAAAGTTAAAACGTATTAGTTTATCTATGAGAAAGCCTAATTAAGCTCCCATACCTGAATACTGCTTTAACCCTAAGCGCCATAGTAGGCGATTGGCTATCCAAAATATGCACAACCAAGCTAAAATGGATAAAAATCCCCTGGTTAAATCTACGGGTAGACCTACTAAAATGCTTGCGGGAAAATGAATTAGGTAGGGAAATGGTGTCCATAGGGCGAAGTTTTTAACCGCTGGGGGAAAAACCTCTAAGGGTGCAATCATACCTGATAGAAACAGAAATAATAAGAACCAAAAGTTTTCTAGGGATGTAGCTCTTTCAGTCCAAAAGGCTAACATTCCTAGAGTGTACTGGATTAGGAACCTCAATGCAAAAGATAGGAATGCAGCTAGGATAAACCAAAAAAAGCTGGTAAAACTGGGGATCCAGAAAGCTTGGGGGTAAAATGCGAAGAATATGCCCACAATTGCCACAATAAATGGCATTCTGGCAAATCTTTCACTAATGTGACCAGCAAGATGATGAAATACCGGGTCTAAGGGTTGTAATAATCGGTTGGAAAGTTTCCCCTCGACTACTTCTCTTTCAAAATCATAAATTACCCAAACAACCGTTAGTTGTCTAAATAGAAATACTGCAAAAAAATAGCGGGTAAAGTCAAGTGGACTTAAACCAAAGTTTCCCCCCTGTGCTGCTTTATTCCACACACCCATAATTATTATGGGTAGGGAACCAGATAAAACCCATAATAGTAGTTCTGAGCGATATTCTAGCATGTAGGCGTAATACACTGTGAGGAAGATGTGGGCCTTCCTGAAAAAATACTTCATCTTTATTTACTTACGGTGGGTTGGTGATATAAGAACGGACTGGAAAACTTTACCTATTACTTCTTCTACTGGTGGTTCGGTGACAGTTAAATCTACCACGTCTAAATCTGCTAATATTTGTCCTACGGTGCGGGTTAAACCTTCCCTTTGCACGAGTAAACTAACTCTTCTACCTTCCAGATGTTCTACCTCTCCATAGTAAGTAAGTTTCTCAATAGGTAGTGACTGGGACAATTCTATGTAGATTTGACGATAGGGGGCAAATTTCTGTATTAATTCTTCCAGTCTGCCATCATACATCAGTTCGCCTTGGTGAATTACTAACACTCTTTCACAAAGAGCTGTGATATCCGCCATGTAGTGACTTGTTAATAATATGGTAGATTGATAAAGTTGGTTATATTCTCTTAAGAAGTCTCTTACGTTAACTTGGGCGTTAATATCCAGTCCCAGAGTTGGTTCATCTAAAAACAGAACCTGGGGACGGTGTAAAAGAGCGGCTAAAATTTCTGCCTTCATTCTTTCACCTAGAGAAAGTTTCCTGACTGGTTGGTTTAGTTTGCCACATAGGGAAAGCATTTCTGTCAGTTCACCAACTCGCTGCTGAAATTCTCTATCGGATATATTATATACTGCAGCATTGATTTTTAGGGAATCTATGGCTGGTAAATCCCATAATAATTGCTGCTTTTGTCCCATAACTAGGGTAATTCTTTGCAAAAATGCTTCCTGACGACGAAAAGGACTGAATCCCCCCACTTTGAGTGATCCGCTGGAAGGATGAATTAGACCAGTCAGCATTTTTAAGGTCGTGGTTTTACCCGCACCATTGGGCCCCAAAAACCCCACTATTTCTCCAGGTTCTATAGTGAAGGTTACATCTTTAACAGCTTGAATATGACGATATTGACGATTGAAGAAGTGGTTTATTGTACCAACAAACCCAGGTTGTTTAATGGCAACTGAATAAGATTTGCTAAGATTTTGAGCTTGGATAATCGACATAAAAATATTATAATATGTGCTGAAACGTCAAGCCTTTGCCTACAAAAGATCCGTAAATCGAGGATCACTCTGTAGTTTCTTTAACACCTGTTTAATTTCCTGAGTTCGATCTTTGTCAACTATTAGGGTAACATTGCGATCGCGCACAATCACCAAATTTTCTAAACCGATAGTGACCACTAAATCGTTGGGATCGGAAGCATAAATAATAGTTCCTTGGGTATGGAGACCGACATGGGTAGCTAATTCTACATTTTGATCTTCCTGGGTTTTGAGTAGACGTTCAATGGCATTCCAGTCCCCCAGATCATCCCAGCCAAATTCTACTGGTAAGACATAAGCCAAATTAGTCTTTTCCATGAGGGCATAATCTATACTTTGCTTAGGCAAAGAAGGGTAAATCCCAGGTCCATGTTCTGCTAAAGGGATGACAATTTCTGGAGTATGGGTGTGTAATTCTTGTAGTATGACTCCAGCGCGAAATACAAACATGCCACTATTCCAGCTAAAACGTCCTGTAGATAAAAAATGTTCAGCTATTTCTCGGTTGGGCTTTTCAGTAAACCGGTTGACGTGATAGACTGGTAGATTATTAAATTTACCAACCCTTTCACCCTGTTCAATATACCCATAAGCAGTGGATGGAAAACTAGGCTTAATCCCCAAAGTGACGATCGCCTGTGTGCTGGTTGCTAATTGGGTAGCAGCACTGAGAGTGTTTTCAAACGCCTCCTGGTCAGCAATCCAGTGATCAGCAGGGAAAAATCCAATCACAGTGTCATCCCCATGACGCTTCTGGATTTCCAAACTGGCCCAGGCGATCGCAGCTGCTGTATCCCTACCCTCCAATTCAACTAACAGGTTTGAGGGTAACAGGTTGGGCAATTGCTGTTCTACACCCTGAGATATTTGGCTGGAAGTGATTACCCACAGATTATCCCAACCTCCAGAGACATTTAGCAGTCGCTTGGCTGTGGATTGCAGTAAACTTTGGGAACTACCATCCAGATTTAAGAACTGTTTAGGTTTGTCTTTGCGACTTAGGGGCCAAAAACGCTCACCCTTACCACCAGCCAAAATAACGGGGATCATGGAACTAGTCATGTTGTTGTCAGAAAATGGGAACTACTGTGAAACAATATTAAGTCTATATTTATTATTCATGCCATTTGGAATAATCTTGACTGAATCCATCTGGCCAATGGGGAATTATTGAATAAAAAATCTAGTAGTCTACATTAATTTCAGATCAAGGTTGGTTTGGGTTGTTCAAGAGGTTTCCCTGCAAACCTAATTTTCCCTGCACCATCTGAGTTCTAACCTGATGATAACAGAAATTTGTAGCTTATATGAACATATTCTTATTAAAAAGTGATCGAGTGGGGAGGTAATTGTGATCAAACAAGTTCAGTGGTTAGAAAATCAGCTTGCAATTCAACAAGTAACTGCTTTAGAACATGAGGGACAGCTGGAGCAATTTATGTCAGTTGAAACTCAGACTGTGTCAAATCCGGTATTGAGAGCGGAGGGAACTGCAGGGGGTGTAAATAGTCAACGAACAGTCGCTGAACTAATGGGATCAATGCCATATCAGCTTTCTGACAAATTAGGATTAAGTATGCCTCGTTGGCTATTGTGGGTATTAACCTTTTCTATAAGCATCACCTTATCAGGGCTATTCATGTCAGCAGTTGCTTTATGGACTCCCCTATGGAGTAACTTAGAGAAAGCAGAAGATGACGGATTTACACCAAGTAATAGAGATACTTTAAAAGTATCGGATGGTTTATGGAATAAACTTTCCCTTTATCAACTATCCAAACCCATGAACATTTTAGTGATGGGTGTTGAACCGATTAAAGGCACCCTAGATGGTTCACCAGAAAGTTTCGCCGGTAGCAGTGACACCATGTTACTAGTGCGGTTAAACCCTAGTGATAAATCCATAAGGGTGCTTTCCATTCCCAAGGGGACAATGGTGTCCTTACCAGAAGATGGACTCAGCAAGATATCAGAAGCTAATACCAAGGGTGGTCCGGTATTAGCTGCACGGGTAATCAGTCGCACTTTTAGTAACGCTCCCATAGATAGGTATATTCGTATTTCCACGAGTGGTTTACGAGAACTGGTGGATCAGTTGGGGGGAGTAGATATATTTGTACCCCAGTCTATGAGCTCTCAGGAGCAAACTGGTGGAACACCGACAAATTTAGTGAGTGGGTGGCAAACCCTCAACGGTGAACAGGCGGAATTATTTGCTCGTTTTCGGGAATCTAGTCTGGGAGATATAGCCAGGGTGCAACGACAACAAGCTCTGATTGGTGGTCTGGTTCAACACTTAAATAATCCTGTCGTCCTACCTCGGTTACCCCAACTTACTCGTATGATGCGCAAGTATTTTGACACTAACTTGAGAATGGAAGAGATGATGGCCTTGGCCAATTTTGCCGTCAATGTGGAACGGGATAATTTTCAAATGACCATGCTTCCTGGTACCTTTAGTAAGTTCAGTAAAGATCCAGAAAGTTACTGGTTGAATCTCACCGGACAACAAAGTTTGTTAAAAAATTATGTTGGGGTGGATATTTATCAAGTCAAATCAGACTCTCGTTCAGTTTCTCAGCTAAAAATTGCCATTCAAAATGCCAGCAGTCAACCTCAAGTGACTGCAAAAGTTATCAACCAACTCAAGTCCAAGGGTTTTGCTAATATTTACACTGTTCCCGATTGGGCTGAAAACCAACGCCAAACCCAGATCTTTGTTCGCAGAGGAACTCGACAACCAGGAGTAGAGCTACAGACAATATTGGGTAGGGGTCAAATTGAAGTTTCCGCTCAAGGAGATTTAGATGCAGATCTCACCATTCGCATTGGTGAAGATTGGAAATAGATTAGAAATGAAAGGCGAAATTTGAGGCCACTATCAATATTCCCCGTACCATCAGGTCGGGGAGTATATCAAAAAGCATGTTTAATTCCTAGGAAAGGTCTGAATGTATTTAACTACAGCTGGGTGGAATTTAGATAGTTTCTAACCAGTCATAGATCTGCTCTAACTGGTCTAGAGTTATTAGTCCATATTGCCACAGGATCATGGTTAGGGATCCAGTATCCTGCTCAGGGTGACGCAGAGCAACAGCTAGGGAAGCTGCTGAAATCGCTAAATCTTCCTGCAGGAAATTGATCAGACGGGTGTATCTCGATTGTACCATTTCTATCTCACCTCCCGGGGGTAAAGCATATTATCTTATATCGTTTCTTTTTTTTTAGTTACCTAAAGACAGTATTTAATGTGTCACCTGAGCGGTTTGAACACCTCAATTTTGACCCTATCTCCTATTTTGAGACCCAGTTCCCGGGCCCGTTCAGCTCTTAATTCAACCACTTGGTCTATTAGCACTCTTGGACCGTAGGTAGGACAGGGTTCATTTTTGCAGGGGGGGGCGGTCTTGATATATTGAACCACGCCTCTGTTAATAAATACCATGTCTAATGACACTGGTACATTCTTCATCCAAAATCCTACTGGTTGGGGTGAGGGAAATGCAAACAACATACCCCGGTTATCTGGTAAAGCTGGACGATACATTAACCCCATCATCTGCTGTTCTGGTGTTTTTGCAACTTCCAAATCAATTTTTTTGCCATTGGCAATGGTCATTTGAGCGGAAACTGGCAAGTATTGACCTTTAGTGTTTGACTGGGGTAACTGAGCATTTAAGGTGGTATTGAGTTGGGCCGAACTCGGAGCAGAACAGCTGGTGAGTAAAATACTCAACAGTAAATAACATATTATAAGACAGTGTAACATAAGTTATGAAATATCTCATCCATGTCTAAATATCTAAGATATACCCAACTAATATCTAATGGTTAGTCGACAATTAATTTCCCAACTCCTCAATGTTTTTCATGGTCTGTTGATATAATCCCCTGTTACCCTCTTGGTCAAAAATAGTTGCTGCTTTTTGCAAGTCTTGTAAAGCACGACGTTTATCTCCAGAAGAGGCAAAAGCATTACCACGATTATTATAAGCAGGAGCAAACTGTGGATTTAACCGAATGGCTTGATTATAATCAGCGATCGCTTTTGATGTATTTCCCAGACTAGAATAGGCATTACCGCGATTATTATAAGCAACGGAATAATTTTGGTCAATGCGAATAGCTTGAGTATAATCTTCTAGAGCTGCATTTTTGTTTCCTTGAGCAGCATGGGAATTGCCTCTATTATTGAAAGCTTCATCATAGTTAGGCGCTAAACGAATAGCTTCATTATAATCTTCTATGGCACCTTTTTGGTCTCCTAAAGAAGCACGAGCATTACCTCTATAGTTGTAAGTCTCTGGGTCATTAGGGTTAATTTGCAGAGACTGATTATAATCATTAATTGCTCTTTCTTTATTATTTAAGTCAAAGTAAGCTAAGCCACGAGACTTAAATGCAGGTGCATAGTCAGAATTTAAACTGATAGACTTACTATAAGCAGCAATAGCAGCTTGAAAATTGCCTCTGGAGTGCTGATTTTGTCCCTGGAGATAAAATTCTCCTGCACCAGAGGTTTTACGGGTGGGACGTTTAGGGGGATTGACCCCTATTTCAGTTACCAAAAGATCCTGATTGCGATTACAAGAAACGCATAAAACTCCAGTCAACCCAGTAAAGACTAATATTGTGAATATTTTGCCTAGCACTTGCTTATTATGTGTCAATAACTGCCATTTCATAAGTTTCTATTAATGACTTTCCACCCACTTACTTTCTCCTAAATTTAACCAAATAATTAAACATTTTAATGTATAAACAGTTTCATTACTAATATGGCATAATGTTCAATTGATATGTTATACTAGGAGGAGATGGCTAAAACAGGATTAAACCCCAAGCCATAATAGGCCATCTCATATTACAGCTTACCAATAATACTAACTATGGTGAAAAAAAACATGATGAAACTACCGGGTCAGTCCCAAGCTCCTAGATTTCTACAGAGGATCAACTGGGTTTTTAATCCCGTGCAATTAATGGAAAAATCTGCCCAAGCCTACGGGGATTTTTTTACACTCAACTTATCCAGTAAAGAACCATTTTATCTACCAATATTGGGCGCGAATCTTAAATATGTACCCCCTAAACCTTCTACAATGCTGCGAGTATTTGCATCCATCATTTTTTGATAGGTTTCTCCATCACTACCTGGTTCACCCAATCCATCAATATAAAGTGGTCGAGGAAAAATTTTCACTTTTGTTTTTTTGGCAATTGGCGCAAGTAACATCAAATTAACTGCTCTATCAGCAAAAATTATTGGTGCTTGGGTTGTTTTAATATATTCAGCTAGACTTTTAGCTTTTTTAGCTGTTAATTTATCTTCATTGCTGATATCTGGTAAGGTTCCTTTATAATCTAACCCATAGGCCTTGACGTAATAAATCATCGCCCCATGGGTGGTCAGCAATTTCCGTTTTTTGTCAGGAATGGTGGAAAGAGTAGATTTAATCCACTGGTTTAATTCTTTTAATTCTCGGGTCAGTTGGCGGGTATTACTATTATATCTCTGTTGATTTTCCGGTGATATTTTGCCTAATTGAAAATTCACTACTTCTACCATTTTGATGGCATTTCTCACATCATGCCAAATATGTGGTTCGTTAATAATTTTGCCATTTTGGCGCAGTTTTTGTGGTTGTTTCACAGCACGTTGACCAACTGATATTTTGGCTATGTTTTTTCGACTATTTTTGAAGGACTTAATTAGGTTAGGCTCAAAATTATAACCGTGATATAAAATCAGATCTGCTTTTTTGATGGCTTTGATATCTTCCGGTGTTGGCTGATATATAGGAGGTTCCAAACCAGGAGGAACTAAACAAATTAGATTGATACTTTCTTTGGCTATTTGGTTAGTAATATCGCAGAGTATGGTTGTAGTAACTACAACTTGGGGTAGATTTTGACTGATCTTTTGATTCTGCTGATCTTGAGTATAGTTATTATTTAGATTCCTATGATTACAACCTAAAATTGCTAGTATTATTGGTAGGCCAATTGGTAAACAAATATTGCAAAACTTACAATTTAACAACTTATTCATCACAATTATTCTAGCCTATAACTTCACACTGGGAATTATTAGATGACCAAATAATTAATTCCCCTTGGTCTCCACCCGCTGCCAAAAATTTGCCTTGGGGTTCCCAAGCTAGGGTAGAAAAACCTTCAGTTACACCTGACAAAATTTCCCATACTTGAAAATTTTCATCCCATAAACACAACCAACCATCAGCACCAGCAGAAGCAAGTATTAACTCATTATTTGGCAATCTATAATTTAAGGACTGGGGTGGGTGGGCGATCGCAGTTACAATGTCGAAGTGATTAGTCAAAATTGTTGACTCCCAACCTACAGATTCATCAACAGATTTATGCCACATTACTACACCTTCTACACTGGCACAAGCTAAGATGGGATCTCCTGTATCACTTGTTCTATTAGACCAAGCCAATTGACGAATTTTGCCGGGAAAACCACGCATTAGCCAGGGATCGGGATTTTCCCACTCTAATACTGCGATACTGCGATCCATATTTGCTGAAGCCAAATATTTACCGTCACTGGACCATGCCACACCCGTACTGACTGTATCCGTATACAGTATATAGGGTTCCTCATCCCAATTTTCCCTATTCCAAACCTTAACTCCTTTATAACCGCTAATAGCCAAATATTTTCCATCCTGACGCCAATCAATTCCTAAAATTGATGAGTTTTCAAAGTTGAGGGTGACTACCAGTTCCCGCGCATCCACATCCCACACTTGAACATAACGACCTAAACTAAAAGCTAATAGATTATTGGTATGGTTCCAAGCCAACTTATCAATCCAAGCTGGAGCGTTTGCTAGGGTTTGAATTAACTCTTTGTCCTTCCAGATTTTTACGTTTCCATCCTGACCACCTACAGCCAAATACTGGTCATCAGCTGAGAAACCTCCACAGTCTAGGGATTTACCTGTGGAAGTTTGGAGATTGGTAATTGTTTGGTTTTCCCAAATGATTACCTCTCCTGATGCGGAGGTGACGGCCAGCTTGTGACCGGATTTAGACCAGTTTAAGGATGTTACATATTCTGTTAGCTTTTCTGAATAATGGGTGGTGAATTTTTGCGGTTTGTTAGTGGTGAAGTTCATATATGGGAAATATGGAAATTGGGAATATCAATTCTGTTGATGATCTTGGGAGCGATTATAGCATACAGGATAAAAAATCTTGTTTTAATTTTGTCCCATCTAGGTTCCTTCCGATAAAAACTAGTTGATTTTTTCTCGGTTCACTATATTTCCAGGGTCTATCTGGTCTACCATCAAATATCATGTGTACCCCCTGAAAGACAAAACGCTCCTCTTCACCAGCAATATTTAAAATGCCCTTCATGCGAAAAATATCTTGCCCTTGATTGCGCAATAATTGCCCTAACCAAACATTTAATTTCTCCCCATCTAAGGCACCTGATTCTACTAAAGCTACTGAACCTACGCTATTATCATGTTCATGAGTATCTTCACCTAAAAAATTGGGATCTATTTCCAATGCTCTGGCTAAATCAAAGGCTCTCACACCTAATAAGGCATCCATGGATAGTTGGGAATTCTGGGTATGGTAAATTTTAGCCATGGCGTTCATGGCACGAATTCGCTTTTCTAATTCCTCCAAAGTTTCTGGGGAAACTAAATCGGTTTTGTTTAACAAAATTACATCGGCAAAGGCTATTTGCTCCTGAGCTTCATCCGCTTCCCAATGTTGACAAATGTGTTTAGCATCCACAACTGTTACTACCGCATCTAATGATAGTTGATTTTGCATGTCCTCATCTACAAAGAAGGTCTGAATTACAGGCGCAGGATCTGCTAATCCGGTGGTTTCAATCACTAAATGGTCGAATTTATCCCGCCGTTTCATTAAGTTACCAATAATCCGAATTAAATCCCCACGTACTGTACAGCAAATACAGCCGTTGTTCATTTCAAAGATTTCTTCGTCCGCATCAATCACTAGTTGATTATCAATCCCCACCTCCCCAAATTCATTGATGATTACAGCTACTTTTTTACCGTGCTCGTAGGTGAGAATGTGATTCAGTAGGGTGGTTTTTCCTGCCCCTAAATAGCCTGTTAAAACGGTTACAGGTATGGTAGTCGAGATTTCTGAAGCTATCATAATTTATCCATTTATCCCCAGTTTTTGATAATCATTCTTTTTTTAACATAAGTTTTGGCAGTTGGGAGCCTTATTTTCCGGGAGGAATCACTTAATTTGTTTGAAGTTTTGTAAAGTTTAGCAACAATTTGCTCATACAGGAGTTGAGATGAAGGTGGTATGCTCACTGGGTGAATGGTAAGTTAAATGTTAAAGAAATATTTAGAGAACTAGAATCTTGTACTAACTTTTGTAAAATCTCGGATACTAAGTAGTTGGTCAGTTCCTATGTCTTATCCGTTATACGTCGCTTTTATCTGGCATCAACATCAACCACTGTATAAGTCACCCGCTAATAACCACTATCGTTTGCCCTGGGTGAGGTTACATGGCACAAAGGACTATTTAGATTTAATCCTATTACTGGAAAAATATCCTAAATTGCACCAAACGGTAAATTTGGTCCCGTCTCTAATTCTCCAGTTGGAAGATTATATTAAGGGTGATGCTTTTGACCCCTATCTGACGGCCAGTTTGACCCCTGTGGAAAATTTGACCATAGAACAGAAAGAATTCATTATCCAACACTTTTTTGATGCTAATCACCACACTTTAATTGACCCCCATCCCCGTTATGGACAGTTATACCACCAAAGACAGGAAAAAGGACAGAACTGGTGTTTGTCAAATTGGGAATCGGCGGATTACGGCGATTTATTGGCTTGGCATAATTTGGCTTGGATTGATCCCCTATTTTGGGATGACCCGGAAATTTCAGCTTGGTTAAAACAGGGACGGGATTTTACTTTGGGCGATCGCCAAAGGATCTATTCTAAACAGAAACAAATACTAAGTCGCATTATTCCTCAACATCGGAAAATGCAGGAAACCGGACAGTTGGAGGTGACTACTACTCCCTATACCCATCCCATATTACCCCTATTAGCAGATACTAATGCTGGAAGGGTGGCGGTTGGAAATATGACATTGCCCAATTCTCGGTTTAACTGGGCCGAAGATATTCCTCGTCATTTACAAAAAGCCTGGGATTTCTACCAAGAAAGATTTGGAAGGGTGCCAAGGGGTTTATGGCCTTCGGAGCAGTCCGTTAGTCCGGAGATTTTGCCCTATGTGATAAAACAAGGATTCAAGTGGATTTGCTCGGATGAAGCGGTTTTGGGTTGGACTACAAGACATTTTTTCCATCGGGATGGAGCGGGAAATGTCCAGGAACCGGAACTACTATATCGTCCCTATAGATTACAAACTCCTGAAGGTGAGGTGTCTATTGTTTTTCGGGATCATAGATTATCGGATTTAATCGGGTTTACCTATAGTTCTATGCAACCTAGGCAAGCGGTTGCCAACTTGGTTGGACATTTAGAGGCAATTTCTAGACAGCAAAGAGAGAGGTCAACTGAACAACCCTGGTTGGTCACTATTGCTTTGGATGGGGAGAATTGCTGGGAATTCTACCCGGAAGATGGCAAACCCTTTTTAGAAACTTTATATCAAACCCTAAGTCACGAACCTAATATTCAACTAGTAACGGTTTCTGAATTTTTAGACAAGTATCCTCCTACAGCGACTATTAATGGAGACAGGTTACATAGTGGTTCCTGGGTAGATGGTAGTTTTACCACTTGGATAGGAGATCCGGTAAAAAACCGAGCTTGGGATTATCTTGTTCAAGCTAGACAAACTTTAGCCAGACACCCAGAAGCTACGGAAGAAAATAATCCTGCTGCATGGGAAGCTTTATATGCTGCTGAGGGGTCAGACTGGTTTTGGTGGTTTGGGGAAGGACATTCATCAAATCAAGATGCCATATTTGATCAGTTGTTTAGAGAGCATCTTTATGGCATTTATAAAGCACTAAATGAACCCATACCTGCTTATTTAAATTCGCCCTTAGAAGTTCATGAAGTGAAAGCAGACCGTCGCCCAGAAAGTTTTATTCATCCAGTTATTGATGGTAAAGGGGATGAGCAAGATTGGGACAAGGCTGGTAGGGTAGAAGTGGGTGGTGCTAGAGGAACAATGCACCAAAGTAGTCTAATCCAGCGTCTTTGGTATGGGGTAGATCACCTCAACTTCTATTTGCGAGTGGACTTTAAAAATGGACTTACCCCTGGAAAGGAATTGCCACCGGAATTAAATTTACTGTGGTACTATCCAGACAGACCAATGGTGAACAGTTCCATACCTCTAGCGGAGGTTCCGGATATGGCTCCGGTTAATTATTTATTCCACCATCACTTAGAAATTAATTTGATTTCCCAATCAGTTCAATTTCGGGAAGCTGTAGAGAATTATCAATGGTTACCCCGTGCTAGTCGCGCTCAGGTGGCTTTAAATACCTGTTTGGAGGTAGCAGTGCCATGGGTAGATTTACAGATTCCTCCTGATTATCCTCTGCGGTTAATTTTGGTTTTGGCTGATGATGGCTGTTTTCATAGTTATTTACCAGAAAACGCCCTGATTCCTATCGAGGTTCCCTAAAAGCTCTAAAATCTATTCATCAAAAACGGTGGGGAGATTAGATTTCCCCACCGTTTACTGATGTTTAAGGTTTAAGGTGTTTAAGTTTTTAAAAACTCCGGACTACAGCTCAATAGTTGGAGCAAGTAACTCCGGGCGCTGTCTAGCTGTTACTTGGACAACACCATTTTCGTCTATGTCAACGTAAGCAATGTCCCCATCTTTGATTCGTCCAGACAGAATCTCTTCTGCTAAACTATCCTCGAGTAATCGCATAATTGCTCGACGTAATGGTCTGGCACCATAGCTAGGACTATAACCTTCTTGGATTAGACGGTCTTTAAAGCGATCGCTCACTTCTAAGACAATACCTTTTTCCGTCAATCGACCAAAGACTTCCTTGAGCATGATGTCGGCAATTTCGGTAACTTCAGCCTTGTTCAACTGACGGAAGACAATAATTTCATCCAGACGGTTTAAGAACTCAGGACGGAAATACTGTTTGAGTTCTTCATTCACCAGGGAACGAATACGATTGTACTGCGATTCAGCTGCATCTTCGGCAAACTCAAAGCCAATACCGCTACCACCTTTTTCAATTACCTTAGAACCAATGTTAGAGGTCAAAATTAACAAGGTGTTCTTAAAGTCCACTGTGCGTCCTTTAGCATCGGTCAAACGACCATCTTCTAAAATTTGCAGCAGCATATTGAATACATCCGGGTGTGCCTTTTCGATTTCGTCGAACAGCACTACAGTATAGGGACGACGGCGTACCGCCTCCGTAAGCTGACCACCTTCGTTGTAGCCGACGTAACCTGGAGGGGAACCAATTAACTTACTAACGGTATGACGCTCCATGTACTCGGACATATCCAAGCGAATCATTGCTTCTTCCGATCCGAAGAAGTAAGATGCCAGAGATTTAGCTAATTCGGTTTTACCTACTCCAGTAGGACCAGAGAAGACAAAACTAGCAATTGGGCGATTGGGATTTTTTAAACCTACACGAGCGCGACGAATGGCTCGAGAAACGGCCTTAACCGCATCCTCTTGACCAATAAGACGCTGATGTAGGGTATCTTCCATGTGTAGTAACTTTTCCGATTCGGATTCAGTGAGTTTATTCACTGGTACACCGGTCCAGGAAGCCACAATGTGAGCGATATCCTCCTCAGTTACTACCGGTTCAACCCCCTCTGCACTGGTTCCATTAGCTTTGTTTTGGGCGATCGACCTAATTTCCGCCTTAATTTCCATTTCTCTGTCACGCAGTTCTCCCGCACGGTCAAAGTCTTGGGAACGCACAGCATCATCTTTTTCTTTTAATATTTGCCGCAGTTCCTTATCCAACTCCTTAGCTGCTGGAGGTAACTGAGAATTAATTAGACGAACACGAGAACCTGCTTCGTCAACTAGGTCGATTGCCTTATCTGGCAAATAGCGATCGCTAATATATCTATCAGATAATTTCGCTGCTGCTACTAAAGCTTCATCAGAGATTTTTAACTTGTGATGCGCTTCATATCGATCGCGCAACCCATATAAAATTTCTATTGTTTCATCAACAGAGGGTTCGCCCACCATTACAGGTTGAAACCGTCTTTCCAGGGCTGCATCTCGTTCGATGTGCTTCCTGTACTCATCCAAAGTAGTAGCACCGATGCACTGTAATTCACCCCTGGCCAAAGCTGGTTTGAGAATATTAGCAGCATCAATAGCTCCTTCAGCAGCACCTGCACCGATTAAGGTATGAACCTCGTCAATTACCAGGATGACATTGCCCGCTTGGCGGATTTCATCCATGATTTTCTTTAGGCGCTCTTCAAATTCCCCACGATACTTAGTTCCTGCTACCAGGAGACCAATATCGAGGGTAACAACACGCTTATCCTCTAAGATGTCTGGGACATCCTTGTTAGCGATGCGGCTGGCCAAACCTTCAGCAATGGCCGTTTTACCAACTCCAGGTTCACCAATCAGCACCGGATTATTTTTAGTCCGGCGACCCAAAATTTGAATCACACGCTCGATTTCCTTGGCGCGTCCCACCACGGGATCAAGCTTGTTATCTACGGCCATTTGAGTCAAATTAGAGCCGAATTCATCCAAGGTCGGGGTTTTTGTGCGACCCGAAGAACCGCCAGGAGTAACTTCTGCAGTTTCTCCTAACATCCTAATTACTTGGGTTCTCACCTTTGACAAATCTACACCCAGGTTCTCTAGCACCCTGGCTGCTACGCCTTCCCCTTCACGGATGAGACCCAACAGCAGATGCTCGGTGCCTATGTAGTTATGCCCTAGTTGGCGTGCTTCTTCTAAGGATAGCTCCAGAACCCGCTTGGCTCGTGGTGTAAACGGAATTTCTACAGCCACAAAGCCGGATCCCCGACCTATGATTTTTTCTACCTCAATTCGGGCATCTTTGAGATTGACACCCATTGACTTTAGCACCTTGGCGGCCACCCCTGTTCCTTCCCCTATCAGACCCAGGAGGATCTGTTCGGTTCCGACAAAGTTGTGACCCAAACGGCGGGCCTCTTCTTGGGCCAGCATGATTACCTTAATGGCTTTTTCTGTGAAGCGTTCAAACATGGCATCCTTCCCATCACCTGCGTCGTGCCGGTACGTCGATTTTAGCACAAGCAAAACTTTTGGATATCCCTGTTGCCAAAATAGATATCCAGTGACCATCACTTTTGCCGATGGGTTGATCCTTGGACTTTTTTGCTAGCTAGTTGGCTGTAGATGTCTAATTCACTAGCTTTTTCGCCACTAGGCTCGAGGATAGACTAGTTTTTCTCCTATTTTTCTGCCCTTATTCCCAGCCTAAACCCAATATCATACTGGTGGCTGCTTTGTCAATCTATAATAATTTTATTAAAAGTTAGTAAAACTTTACATAAGATATTCTTATCCAAAATAGATAATAATTTTCAATGTTTGATGATTTATCTACTAATTCTCCTCTTGTATTAATATCCAGGAGAACTGTTGCAGACGCTGTTCGACAAGAACATGCCATTTCTCTAATGTTTGGAGAAAGTGGGGGTGTTGTAACTGAGAAATCCATAAAATCAAACCATCTTCCTGATTATCCTGATAATAACGGGGTCTAATGCCCGCAGTTTTCCACCCAAACTTTTTATACAAGGAAATTGCTGGGGTGTTAGAAACACGAACTTCTAGCGTGGCCCGTTCTAATCCCATATCTACCGCGTCTTTTATCAGAGAGTATAATAGGGCTTGTCCGAGACCTTGACCTTGATATTCCGGATGCACAGCTAAAATGGTAATGTGTGCTTCTTCTAAAACTGACCAAAAACAACCTATTCCTAGTAAGTCATGGCTGGGAATTAGTGAAAATAAACCGAGGAAGTGACTACTGATATTTTCTATTTCTTGGCGATAGCCTTCTATTGTCCACAGACCATCAAAACAAGCCTGATCAAGTTCTAGCAGGTCAGTTAAATGTTCTAAGGTCACGGGTTCAATTTTTAATTCGGATAATTTCACCATACTTCCCTTGTTCTATCTTCTTTTTAGAGCTTTTAGCTAGGTTTTTTGATAAAGTGGATGTCAGGAGTTTAGCTCCCACCATCAAAAGTTAACTCTAACCAACTCAAAAATCAACGCTTTAATCAGGACAAATTTTAATTAATTATGGTATCGACTTACCCTGTCAAGGTTCAACCTTCCGGTCATCAGTATCTATCTATTGTAGATGTTCCTACCAGTGTTTCTCCTAATCAGCAACTTCTACCTGTAAGTGCCAAAGTTATTGGTCATGATTTCCTGGAAATTGGCGGGTGTGATGTTAAAACCCTGGTTCAACAGTTTGGCTCTCCCCTCTATATCCTAGATGAACTAACTGTGCGCACCGCTTGTCAACAATATCGAGACGCCTTTAATAAATATTACAAAGGACAATCCCAAGTATTGTATGCTTCTAAAGCATGGAACTGTTTAGCAGTTTGTGCCATTGTTGCTTCAGAAGGTTTAGGAATAGATGTGGTATCTGGTGGGGAACTTTACACCGCTTTAACTGCGGGTATGAGTCCGGACAAAATCTACCTTCATGGCAATAATAAATCTCACCATGAACTGATTTTTGCCGTAGAGACAGGTTGCACAATTGTAGTTGACAACTGGTACGAATTAAAGACCCTGGTAGCTATCCTAGAGCAGGAGGACCAGGCTAAAAAAATCAGGATCATGTTACGGTTAACCCCAGGAATTGAATGTCATACCCATGAATATATCCGTACTGGACATTTAGATAGTAAATTTGGTTTTGACCCCAATGACTTACCAGAGGTATTTAGCTTTGTCAGTCAACAGTCAAGACTACACTGTGTGGGTGTACATGCTCACATTGGTTCCCAAATTTTTGAACGTCAACCCCATCGAGATTTAGCCGCTGTCATGGTACAGTGGTTGCGTGAAGCAAAACAATACAATCTAGAATTGGCAGAGCTAAATGTTGGCGGTGGTCTGGGAATTAAGTATACCGAGTCCGATGATCCCCCAAGTATTGAAGAATGGTCTAGGGCAATTTGTGAAGTAGTTCAAAATGTTTGCGCTGAAGAAAACTTACCCTTACCTAAACTTTTGTGTGAACCTGGGCGATCGCTGATTGCTACGGGAGGTGTAACTGCTTACACTATTGGTTCAACTAAGACCATTCCGGATATTCGTACCTATGTAACTATTGACGGAGGGATGTCCGATAATCCTCGTCCAATTACATATCAATCGGTTTATCGAGCAGTGGTAGCCAATAAAATGTCTGCCCCCCTCACAGAAACAGTCACCTTAGCGGGTAAACACTGTGAATCGGGAGATATTCTGATTAAAAATGTCCAACTGCCAAAAACTGAGCCGGGGGATGTGCTAGTGGTTATGACAACGGGAGCATATAATTACAGTATGGCCTCCAACTACAATCGTTTACCCCGTCCAGCAGCTGTTCTAGTAGCCAATGGAGAGGCAAATTTAATTTTGCAACGGGAAACCTATCAAGATATCATCCGACAAGATTGTTTACCGGAAAGACTTAAATAATTAGAAGTAATTAAGAGAGTCATCAAGGAGCGAGTCTCTTGGATGGTTATTAACCTTAGTTTATCCAGATGTCATGAGAAATTGGTGGAAGCAATGGCTGACGACAAACTTAGAATGGTCACAGTCCTTGCTGATTGGGACTCTGGATATTCTCTTGGTGGTCGGTTTGACATATATGATTCTGGTAATTATTAGTGAACGTCGAACACTATGGATGGTAAGGGGGTTTATTTTTCTAATGTTGGCTTCAGCAATAAGTGGAGCTTTAAACCTCATTTTACTCAATTTTGTTTTAGAGAAGCTAGTTATTGGTTGTGCAGTGGCCATGGCCGTATCATTACAGTTGGAATTTCGCCGGTTTCTAGAACAACTAGGAAGAGGGGAGTTTCGCCAGTTATTTCAACCTCACCGATTAACAGTAACTAAATCTGACAGCGTAATTGATGAAATTGTTGACTCTATCAAAGAACTTTCTAAAAATCGTATTGGTGCTTTATTAATTTTGGAGACTACTGAACCTATCGATGAGCGGGACTTCTCCGTACCAGGAATAAAGTTAAATGCACAAGTGTCTAAGGAACTTCTACAGACGATTTTTCAGCCCAAAACCCTATTACACGATGGAGCAACTTTAATTCGGGGTTCACGGATTGTTTCATCAGGTATAATTTTACCACTCTCAGGACGTACGGCCTCCCGTCAGTTGGGAACAAGACACCGAGCAGCTATGGGAATCACTGAGCGAGTGGAAAATTGTATTTGTGTTGTGGTATCAGAAGAAACTGGTTCTATTTCCCTAGCGGAACGGGGAACTTTATATAGACCACTGACAATTAGGAAGCTAAAGGAGTCTCTGGAGGCTCGTTTTTCTACCACTGTGGATCGGGAAGTCGTTGCACCTGGTGTTTTCGGTTTAGTTAGTCAAATTGCTAGTCAAATTTTTAGATTTGTTTTCCGTTTATTTAGATTACCATTATCTTTTGCCAAAAAAATCAGACTGAAAAATGACAATACAACAAACTGAACTTCTATATTTACCTCCCGATTTAAAACCAGAATTATTGCCTAAACATGTGGCCGTAATTATGGATGGCAATGGTCGATGGGCTAAAGGCCAGGGCCTTCCTCGAATTATGGGTCACAAGCAGGGTGTGGACGCTCTTAAAAACTTGCTACGCTGTTGCAAGGATTGGGGTATTCAAGCCCTAACTGCTTATGCTTTTTCCACGGAAAACTGGAATAGACCACATGAAGAGGTGGAATTTTTAATGACTCTTTTCCAAGGGGTGCTACGTCAGGAACTACGGGAAATGGTTGAAGAAAATGTGGAAATTCAGTTTGTTGGCAATTTACAAGCCTTACCTGTAGCACTACAGCGGGAAATCTCCCACTCTATGGCACAAACTCGTGGTAATCAAAGTATTAAGTTTACTGTGGCTACCAATTATGGTGGTAGACAAGAAATTGTACAAGCTTGTCAAGCTATTGCTCAAAAAGTTAAAGAGGGCCTATTAAACCCAGAGGAAATTTCTGAGGAGTTATTTGCTGGTCACTTGTACACAGCAGGAATTGCAGACCCAGATTTACTCATCCGCACCAGTGGAGAAATGCGTTTATCTAATTTCTTGCTTTGGCAAATGGCTTATGCAGAAATTTATATCACTGATACTTTATGGCCAGATTTTGACAGGAACCAATTCCATCAAGCTCTACGTGCTTATCAACAAAGAGAACGACGGTTCGGTGGAGTATAAAATCAAGGACCAGAAAAAACCGCTTGCTCTATATCTTTCCGACTTAGGGAATACCTAAAGGAACGTTGGATATCTTGACCATTTTCCCCCGCTTGGATATATCTTACTGTCAGCTGCTCAATATCTAGCCATAATTCTGCCTGCCATGTTTGCTTTTTTAACCGCCAACAATGCAGTTCTGTTTCGTCTTGTTGGCAACCCTGATGCTTTAACCACTCTTCAATTTGTGGTAAGGGATGATTGTATAGGGGGGTCTCTGGGGATAACATAGATAATTAAAAATCAATAAATCACTATAGAGCAATGGAAAAACCTGGCTCACCTCTTATAAATGCTACTAAGATTACCAGTATCAAACAACCTATTATTGTCAGAGCTAGTACAAGCAGTATAAATAGTTCTCCAGATGATAAAGGGCGATCGCTCGCCTCTAAATACATAGATTTAGAATAATCATGGGGTTTGGGAATGGAATCATTGAAATTTGTAGGTGATGGAATAACCCCAAATCTGTAATAACCAATTTTTAAATCATAACTCAAACGACGTTCAGGATTACTCAAAGTAGCATAAGCTTCGTTAATTTGCTGGAATTTAGCAGTAGCAACCTGATCGGGAAGTTCCGTAGTGTCTGGATGATAGTGTTTACTCATTTCCCGGTAAGCGCGGCGAATATCAATCACTGATGCCCAGGGGTGAAGTCCCAGCAAAGTGTAATAGTTGGGGCGATCGCTTGGTAATTCTTCTCCAGTTTGATTCACAGTTGTGGTTTACCTTAATTGCACTTGGCATTTAGAGAAGTATAACTTATTTCTTTCACTTAGTCAAGAACAAACCTATCTAAGGTTTGAGCTTTAAGCTTTCTATTTCCCGTAACTTCTCATAAAGTTGTCTCTCCTGATCACTAATATTTTTGGGGGTGATGATTTGAATTTCCACTAGTTGGTCACCACGTTTACCATCTTCCGTGGGATAACCTTTATTTGCCAACCGGAATCTTTGCCCAGACCTGACTGCGGGAGGAATAGTCATTTTTACTGGACCATCTAAAGTAGGTGCTTCCACCTGGCCACCTAAAACCGCCTCACTGGGGGTTACAGGTACCTGACAAGAAATGTTAAAGCCCTCCATTTTAAATAACGGATGAGGTTCAACAGTAATTTTTAAATATAAATCACCTCCACTAATTCCCTGATTGCGTAAGCGGATAGTTTGTCCTGTGAGCATAGCAGGTGGCATAGTCACTTCCAAAGATCGCCCATCTTCTAGGCGTATTCTCTCATTACCGCCTTGATAAGCCTTTTCTAAAGGCAAAGTCAATCTAGCTTCAATATCTTTAGGGGGAGTACGATTATTAACAGTATAAGCGACCTTGGTACGAGGATTACCAAAAGGGTCTTGAGTAGTTGTATTAGGGCTTTTCTTAGCCTCCTTACGACTGCTAACACCTATAACTTGATTAATAAAACTTTCAAAATCTGGGAAATCAGCTGGATTGACACCCTGGTTACTAGATTCACTAGGGCGGTTAGTACCCCAGCTCTTAGACTTTGCAGCTGTTTTAGCACCTGTAAAACCTCTTTGTTGCCAGTAGCGACTAAACTGGTCATATTGGGATCTGCGAGCGGAATCGGAAAGTATTTCATAGGCCTCCCCAATCATCTTAAACTTTTCCTCAGACTCCTTGTTACCGGGGTTGAGATCGGGGTGATACTGTCTAGCCAATCGACGATAAACCTTTTTAATTTCTTCATTGGAAGCATCCTTGGTGACTCCCAAAATTTCGTAATAATCACGGAAATTCTGCAAATTTTGCATAATTAGTTATCAGTGCTGGGGTAGTAGGGGGAAACAGATATTTTGGTTGAGGGATTTATAGCCAATCATCATCCTCGTCATCCCAATTATCCTGGTAACCGGGACGGGTGCGACGGGACTCGTTATTATAGGATGGGGAGGAGCGGTTGTTTTGACCATAGTTCTGATTCCTAGTATTATCCCTACCATAGTCTCTGTTATAGGAACGGGATTCTCGATAGGGTTCTCTGGGATATTCTGGCTGTTTTTCTTTTTCACCCATGAAAATCTCCCGGATGGCGCCAAACAAGTCCTCATCTTCATCCTCAGCATAATACTCCCGCACTTCACGATTTAGCTCGTACAGAGCATCTTGTAGGTCTGAGTAAGCCTGGTCAATACCCCGGTCATCATTTTCTTTGAGACTTTCCCGCAGTTCACGACAAATATTATCAATACGCTGACGACGGTTGCGGGCAAACTGCATACCCATTTCCAAAGCCACTTCTCTTAACTGTCGTTCTGCTTGTAAGATGAGAGCCTCAGACCGAGTGCGTTTTTCCACTCTTTCTCTTCGCTCACGATCAACATCAGCAAACTTCTGAGCATCCTGAATCATTCTGTTAATTTCGGATTCACTTAAAGTAGAAGCACCTTGAATAGTAATACTTTGTTCCCTACCAGTGGTGCGGTCTAAAGCCATGACCTGCAAAATACCATTAGCATCTATATCGAAAGATACTTGAATTTGAGGTATACCTCGAGGAGCGGGAGGAATGCCATATAACTTAAACCTTCCCAGGGATTTATTATCCGATGCCATTTCCCTTTCACCCTGAACTACATGAATTTCCACACTGTTTTGATTATTTTCTGATGTGGAAAAAATATCGGAGCGCCTAACGGGAATAGTAGTATTACGGGGAATCAGTTTTTTCATCAAACCGCCAATAGTTTCCAAACCTAGGGAAAGAGGAGTAACATCCAAAAGTAGAACATCTTTCATTTCCCCAGCTAGAATCCCTGCTTGAATGGCCGCACCTACAGCTACTACCTCATCCGGATTAACATTCTCACTAGGTTCAATGCCAATTAAATCTCGCACTAGCTGCTTCACCATTGGCATTCGGGTAGATCCCCCAACTAATACCACTTCTTCTATATCCACAGGTGAAATTCCGGCATCTTTAAGTGCCCGTTTAACTGGATTACGAATCCTGGTGAGTAAATCACTACATAAACCTTCAAATTGGGAGCGAGTCAGTCTAGTTTCCAAATGTTTTGGACCATCCTCTGTTGCAGTAATAAAAGGCAGATTAATATCCGTAACACTCACATTAGAAAGTTCAATTTTTGCCTTTTCCGCTGCTTCCATTAAACGTTGTAAAGCTTGTCTATCCTTTCTTAAATCTACCTCTTCTGTAGCTAAAAACTGTTCCGCCAACCAGTCTACTATTTTTTTGTCAAAATCATTACCACCTAACTGAGTATCACCACTAGTGGATTTAACCTCGAAAACACCATCACCCACGTCTAGGATAGAGACATCAAAAGTGCCACCCCCCAAATCAAAAACGAGTATGGTTTCCAAATCACCTCGTTCTAATCCGTATGCTAGGGAAGCAGCAGTAGGTTCATTGAGGATACGCAGCACCTCTAACCCAGCAATTCTACCAGCATCGCGGGTGGCTTGCCGTTGAGAATCATTAAAATAGGCAGGTACGGTGATTACGGCCCCAGTGACGGGTTGACCCAAATAGCGACTGGCATCAGTGGCCAATTTCTTCAACACCATTGCCGAAATTTCTTCCGGGGCAAAGTCCTTATTTAATCTGGGACAGGCAACCTTAATATTGCCCATTTCATCCTTACGAATGGTGTAGGGTACACGTTTAGAATCGGGATTCAGTTCTCCATATCTACGTCCAATAAATCGTTTAACAGCAAAAAACGTATTTTGGGGGTTGAGAACTGTTTGCCTTCTGGCCATTTGTCCTACAACTCTTTCACCTTCTTTGCTGAAACCTACAACTGAGGGAGTAGTTCGCATACCTTCAGCATTAGCAATCACCACCGGCTTGCCACCCTCCATTACGGCGACTACTGAGTTGGTTGTACCCAAGTCGATGCCGACTACCTTGCCCATAGGTTTTTTTTCTCCTGTTTTTCTGTTCAACTAGATTTATATGATATTATTCTATTATGCTTTCCCATTGTCCCCCGGTTGCTCGGCATCAATTGCCTAGGTCAACTAATGCCAAACACCGAACCCATGGTAGATTTGATGGAGTTTCCCGCATCTTTTAGGGTTTTGGTAATTGGATGTTTAGACTGGAGAAACACCTTGGCGCAATTACGTCCAGGCATTCCCGAAATGGATCCACCAGGATGGGTTCCCGCACCTGTTAAAAATAAATTGTTAATAGGCGTTTTGTAATTGGCCAATTCCGGTAGGGGTCTAAAGAATACCATCTGGTCTAAGGTCATGTCAATATGGTAATAATTGCCTTTATAAGCTCCTAGTCTTTCCCCTAATTCTGCTGGACTTTCTACCCTTCTGGCAATGGTAGTGGTTTTTACATTAGGAGCATAAGTAGCCAACTTTTCCACCACTTTATCTGCTACCTGATTTTTTAACTCATCAGTCCAACCTGTTCCGTTTAAACCCTTACCCTGGGCGCTGGCAATTTGATAGGGGGCAAAAAATTCAATCCACACTGTGTGTTTTCCCGCTGGGGCTAAACTGGGGTCTAAAAAGCTAGGCACTACCACGTACATGGACGGGTTGCTGTCGGGAATTTCTCCTAAAGTGCATTTACTATGAGCTTGTTCCACATGGTGCATGGAGTCAGCAATTAGAATAGACCCAGCCAAATATTCATCTTTATGTTCGTGGTAGGGGAAACGTAAAGGCTCATCTAAGGCTAAATCTATCTTTAAAATAGTTTCATTATTGTTGACGATCCGTCTTGCCAATCTTTCTCGCAGTTGGGGATCTGCATCGTCTACTTCCGTGGGATCGACTAGTTGTAAAAACAATCGTTGAGCATCAATGTTAGAAATTACTCCATACTTAGCACGATATTCCCTACCACCAGCTACACGTACCCCCACGGCTTCACCATTATCAATTAAGACTTTTTCTACCAACTGGTCAGTGAGGATTTTACCTTGCTTGGCAGTAACTAAATTTACTAGCGCCTTGATTAAAGCACCCGTACCTCCCCGGGGTCTACTCATTCCTGGGTGGTGACGCATGGACATCATCATTACGCCTATGGCTAGGTTTTTTTGTGATGGTGGTGCTCCCAGTTCTGATGCTAATCTTGAGAGGGGGGCTTTTAAAAACTCTTCATCAAACCATTCGTTTAAAATATCTTCTGCACTTGTAAGCATGGTGCGAATAAAATCTAAACTTTTTTGAGTAGAGCCAACAACCGAAAATAAATCTTGGAATTTTTCAAGATTATAGTTACCAAAAATCTCTATGATTGATTTTGGTGGAGCATTGAAAATGGGGATCATGGCATTAATTACTCGTTGCCAATATTGAGTAAATTCTGCGTATTTTTTAGCGTCCTTTGGGTTGTACCTGGCGATTTCTGCACAGGTTTTTTCTAGGGATTTATGAGCTAGGAAGTACTTACCATCTGGGTGGGGACAGAAAACCACTGGATCGCATTCTAGATATTCCAAACCATATTTTTCCAGCTCTAATTCTTCTACCACTGGACCTAAGTGAATAAACTCATGGTCAATGGCACAAAGGTTAAATTTAAACCCTGGTGCTTGGTCTGGAATACATTCCTCCGTGGTAGCTGCACCACCGGGAACGGAACGCTTTTCTAGTAGTAGAACACTATAACCAGCTTTAAGTAGGTAAGCTGCACACACTAAACCATTGTGTCCAGCACCAATAATTATTACATCATATTCGTCTTTATGGTTCATGTAGCCTTAATATACTATAATATATACTGTTTGTAGTTTACTGTAAGTATTATAACCCAGGTATCATAACTCAAAAATAGAGTTTTTGGGGAGGGGAGTTGACAAAAAAACTTCCCCCTCCTAGCTTATATCAGAAGATTTACCAAATTTACCATTTGTGTCTTATCCAATCATAGATCTCTAAGTATTTTTCCCCGGGAAGATTCCAGGAGTAGTCATACTGCATACCCTGAATGGCTAACTTTTCAAACTCCTTTGGTTGGTCCTTCCATAGGTCAATAGCTCTACCCATGGCTGATTCTAGGCCTTGCTCATCTTGACTATAAAACACGTAACCATTACGCCTTTCTGGGGGTAGGGTTTCTTCGTGATCTCTGTCAAAAACTGTGTTTACTAATCCACCCACACCTCTAACTATGGGAACTGTGCCATATTTTAACCCAATCATCTGAGTTAATCCACAGGGTTCATAATTACTGGGGACAACTATCATATCCGATCCTGCATAAATTAGATGGGATAGTTCTTCGTTAAATCCTAGTTCTAAATGAACATCTGGGTTGCTATTTAAAAATTGTTTTTCATGTTGAAAATGAGCGTTGATTGCTGGTTCGGTGGCTGAACCTAAAAGTACAAATTGCGCTCCTTGATTTAGGGCATGATAAATGGCATGGTGGACAAGATGTACACCTTTTTGATTATCCAAGCGACCAATATAGGCGATGATGGGTTTGCTATCATCATCCCGTAACATCAGTCGTTCTCGTAAGGCTTTTTTGTTATAGGCTTTTTGCTCAAAATCATCCCAGCTGTAACTATGGGGGATATAACGGTCAATTTCCCCATTCCAAAAGTCATAATCAATGCCGTTTAGAACTCCACTAAATTTGTCTTTTTGCAAATATAATGTGTGTCCCAATCCGCAACCTACTTCTGTGGTTTGTGCTTCTACAGCATGATTTGGTGAAACTGTGGTGATGGCATTGGCATAGTTGATCCCCGCCTTCATAAAGTTGATGGCAAAGGGGTTAAAGTTGTCTCTTAATTTGTCGTACTGAAAGTAATATTCCGGTCGGTTTAAGTTGGTTGCTTCCAGGGTTTCTACACCCCCCATTCCCTGATGTTTGAAGTTGTGAATGGTGTAGCACACTCTTTGATATTCCATGCCATGGTATTTATAAATTTCATACAACATGACAGGAATTAGTCCGGTTTGCCAGTCGTGACAATGAATTATGTCTGGTCTTTTATTACTCTGTAATAAAAACTCCAGGGCGGCTTTGCTGAAAAAGGCAAATCGCATATTGTCATCATTACATCCGTAGTAACAACCCCTATTAAAGAAGTTGTCCTGACTGTGGGGTTGAATGAAGAAACACACTCTACCATGTACCCAACCACAATATACTGAGCAGTGAATTGCTGCACCAAACCAGGGTACCCACAAGTTTAAATAAGCATCGTGTAATCCCCATACATGGTCATAGCGCATACAGTCGTACATGGGTAGTATTAGTTCAACTGTATTTCCCCTTCCTTCCAATTCCCTGCTAAGTCCGTAGACAACATCCCCTAACCCCCCAGCTTTAATTACTGGAGCGCATTCTGAGGCAATTTGTACTATGTACATTCCTAGCCCTCACTTCACAAAACTTTATTTAACTTTATTTAATATATAGTAATTATTACTCATTTGTTTCTTTATTTTTATTGAAACCGTGACTCGAGACTTATTGGGGGAGCACCATCCCCCCGGGACTAATCCATTAATATTGTTTTAGAAGCAATTCTGGTTTTTTTCCGCTCTGCATCTGATAGTTCTTCTCCATTTTGCAGACGGGTCGCAGAACTCTGTAATACGGTTGCACCACGACTGTCACCAATTTGTAATGCTGTCTTGGCAGCTGTTTGTAACATGGTTATTGCTCCTGTGCGATCGCCTGATTCTAGTTTTGTTTCTGCGACTTGGGTTTGGCGATATTTGGCTAATGCTAAGACTGAGTTTAACACGTCTGGATTATTAGCTGGCTGGTAAGTTTTGGTAACATTAGCATAGACTGGAATAAGAGGTGAAAGGATAGCTTCTTTATTCACAGCAGGATTATCGTAACGAACTTGAATATGTCCAATTATTTGCTCACCTTCTGGCAAGCTACCTAAATAAATATTTGCTAACACTCTCCGTGTTCCGTCTTTCATTAAATCTCCCAACCGGAAGACAAAGGTGCCATTGGGTTCCGTGCTGATAGGTAATTCAATGGTTTCTGGAGCAACCTGGGCCACCGGTTTGAGGTCAGCTAGTCGCACACCGGGAACCAGGGATAATAACAAATGGGCGTTAGTCAATCCCACAGATTGAATGCGTTTAAATATCCGGTTAAACTGCTCTATAGCGTTTTGCGGAGTTTCTATGTAAGCTAGAGTACCTCCGCCAGCATCGGCGATTTTTTCTAGCAGATCCTGATTCCATTCATCACCAAAGCCAAAGCTGTTAATGGTGAGATTGAGTTTGGCAGCTTTTTGTGCTAGTTCCAAACAGCGTTGATTGTCATTTGGTCCTATTTGTAACCGCCAAATTTTGAACCCATTGTCACCATACCCATCTGTGAGCAGAAAGGCGTGAGAACAAGCACCTTTACTTCCTTTGAGTAGTTCGGTAATTCCCAGGGAAAGTCCCTCACCAATTATGGTTCCTCCCCCAGCTTTTAGTTTGTTGTGTAGCTGAGATTTAATGGTTTTTGGGTCTTTAATTATCTGATTGGGAATAATTACTTCCCCACTCCCAGCAAAAGCCACAATGGCAATTCTATCCCCAGACTGGAGTTGGTCTATTAACTGCTCTACTGCATTAATTACCATGCTCATGGATTCACCATGCATAGACCCGCTTTTATCTAAAATCAGACACAAATTCAAGGGTAAACTGGTGTCTAGTTCATCAGCAATGGCTGAAATGGAAACTTCTAGTTGACGCTGACTATTGTCTTGGGAGGCGTCTATGTTAGTGTTGTTCAGTGCAGACAGTAGTTGAATTTTCATTGAAGGTTTATGTAGGGGTAGGATCCTGTAATACAGTTTTTGAGACAATTTTGGTTTTCTTGCGATCGCTTGCTGATAAATCCTCTCCAGCTTGTAAACGAGTTGCAGAATTTTGTAGTACGGTCCCTGCATTAGCATCACCCATTTGCAAAGCTGTTTTTGCGGCCGCTTGTAACATAGTTGCTGCTCCTAAACGGTCTCCCTGCTGCAATCTATCTTCTGCTAACTGGGTTTGACGATACTTAGCTAAAGCCAGAATGTAATTTTGCACTTTTGGACTAATATTTTCTTGGTAGGTGCGTTCCACATTCACATATATTGGTAGATTTGGGGAATATAATCCGGTTTTGTCTACAGAAGGGTCATCGTAACGTAATTGTACATTAGCGATCGCCTGTTGACCTTCGGGCAATTTTTCCAGATAAATATTAGTTAATATCACCCGTTCCACATCTTTCATTAAATCCCCTAATTTAACCCCAAACCGTCCATCTGGTTCCATTTGCACTGATAATTCAATCGTATCTGGAGCCACCTGAGCAAAGGGTTTAAATTCAGCCAAACGCACATTTGGTGCTAGTGAAAGTAACAAATAAGCATTAGTCAACCCTACAGTTTGCATTCGCGTCAACAAGCTATCAAACTTGTCCATTGCCTGATCTGGGTGTTCAATATGAGATAAACTTCCCAGTCCAGCGTCAGAAATTTTCTCTAAAATATGTTGATTCCAATTATTGCCAAATCCCAAGGTGTTAACGGTCAAATTATAGTCAGCAGCTAACTGGGCAAATTTTAAACAGCGATTATTGTCACCATGTTCATTTTCGCCATCTGTGAGTAAAAAGGCCTGGGAAATAGTATCCTTTCTTCCCTTAGCCAACTCCTCGATTCCCAATCGCAATCCCTCATCAATAGATGTTCCCCCATTTGCTGACAGACGATTGATTTGTTGTTTAATGTGATCTCTATCTACAACATTTTGATTAGATAGTAATACTTCCGCTCGGTGATTAAACACTACAATGCTTAGTCTATCCTGATTCCTAAGTTTATCAACTAGCAACCAAGCAGCGCGTTTGACATTTTCCACAGGTTGGCCCTTCATGGAACCACTGTGGTCTAAAATCAAACATAGGTTTAAAGGGACTCTTGAATCTATAGTTTCTCCAATAGCGGAAACAGAGGTGGCCATCAGGCGTTGACTACCAGATTTACTAGCATCCACATTAGTATTATTGACACCGGGCTGCAAATTGACCTTCATAAACCATTATCCTAAACAAATTATAATAAATAATTTCACACTCAAGTAGATGTAATACGGAAAAGTGTGGGAGAAAGGCTCCAATCAAACTCCGCTGCACAAGATAATTCTAACCTCGACTGAGCTGATCCACCATTAACTAAATCTTGGAACTAATCTTGGTCGGTAAATAATTCACTAATCTGAGGATCGCGCTAGGATGTAATACATACAGTTAAGAATATAGACTCAGGCAATTTAGTTCATGGAAACTTCTCCCATCAAAGCTGTCCAAACCTCCTACTACAGCGACAACTGGTACCGTACACCACCACCAGACCTGGCCTCCCTATTGCTAAAGGAAAGAATTGTTTATCTGGGCACACCCTTGGTTTCTCCAGATGAATATAAACGCCAAATGGGGGTTGATGTCACCAAGTTGATTATTGCCCAACTACTGTATCTCAAATTTGACAACCCAGACAAACCCATCTTTTTCTACATCAACTCTACAGGTACATCTTGGTACACTGGAGATGCTATTGGCTATGAAACGGAAGCCTTTGCCATTTGTGATACCATAGACTACATCAAGACTCCTGTACATACTATCTGTATTGGTCAGGCCATAGGTACAGCAGCACTTATTCTCTCCTGTGGGACTAAAGGGTTTCGTGCCAGTTTGCCCCATGCTACAATAGTTCTCAATCAACCTCGTAGCGGTACAAGAGGTCAGGCTACGGATATTCAAATTTATGCCAAGGAAGTCCTGGCCAACAAAGCAGCAATTCTAGACATTTTCTCCAAAAACACTGGACAGCAACCGGAAAAAATCTCTAAGGATATGGAAAGAATGTTCTATTTGACTCCACAAGCTGCCAAAGAATACGGTTTAATAGACCGTGTTTTGGAAAGTATGAAGGATTTGCCTAAACCCCTACCCATCCCTGTTTAGCACGAAAATAACCCCAGTTGCTGCCCACATCTCTAGTCGTTTTTTCTTACCCGTATGTCCGTTAATGCCGCCCTCCGAGTCCCCTATAACATTCCCGGTAGTAATTCCTGGCAATGGGTAAATATATACACCCGTATGGCTCAGGAACGAATTTTGTTTTTGAATCAGCCACTCACCACCGATCTGGCCAATTCTCTCATTTCTTCCCTGCTATATCTTGACTCAGAGGACTCAAGCAAACCTGTCTACCTCTACATCAACTCTTTTGGTGATCCTGTTATGGCTGGTATGATTAGTGAGATGGCGGGAATGGAGTCCACTAATGCTTGTTTGGCAATTTATGATACTATCCAACACGTTAAATCAGAAATTGTTACCATTTGCTTAGGACAAGCTGTATCCATGGCTGCTTTGTTGCTTTCCTCTGGTGCCAAGGGCAAACGGGTGAGTCTACCCCATTGCAGCATTGCTTTGGCACAGTTCCGCAGCGCTACCCGGGGTCAAGCTACGGACATTCAAGTGAATGCACAGGAGGTTCTACGCAAAAAATCCCTGATTCTAGATATTTTTTCCCATAATACTGGACAGTCTCGCGAAAAAATCGCTCAGGATAGTGAGCGTATTTTTTACATGACCCCTCCAGAAGCTAGGGAATATGGGTTGATTGATCGTGTCTTAGAAAATACTAAGCAGCTATAACCCACAGATAAAGTACATCTAAACCCTAATTATTCTATTAAACCGTCATGCCCATTGGTATTCCCAAAGTTCCCTATCGTCTTCCTGGTGGTAATTACGAGCAATGGATTGATCTAGAGGATCGTCTATTTCGGGAGCGAATTATTTTCCTCACTGAAGAGGTGGATGATGGTATAGCTAATGCCATTGTTGCCTATCTACTTTACTTAGATTCCGATGATCAGACTAAGCCGATTTACCTGTATATCAATTCTCCTGGTGGATCTGTAACTGCAGGAATGGCAATTTATGATACTATACAGTACATTAAATCGGAAGTCGTTACAATTTGTGTTGGTTTAGCTGCTTCCATGGGATCATTCCTCCTAGCTGCTGGAGCGAAGGGTAAACGTTTAGCTCTACCCCATTCCCGAATTATGATTCACCAACCTTCCGGTGGTACTCGTGGTCAAGCTTCTGACATTGAAATCGAAGCTAGGGAAATTCTACGTATCCGTCATCAGCTCAACCAAATTTATGCTGACAATACTGGTCAAGTCCTATCTAAAATTGAAAAGGATATGGACAGGGATTTCTTTATGTCCGCTCAAGAAGCCAAAGAATATGGTTTAATTGACCGTGTGATCGAATAAACCACTTGGGGAATGGGGACTTTACAACACTGGGGGTGAATTTGCTTTGTTAAACTACGATGTGATTGTCTGTGGAGCAGGTCCAGCTGGTACAACGGCAGCATGGATGGCAGCTAAAACAGGACTTAAAGTAGCGCTAATTGAAAAGTACCCTCTACCACGTCACAAGACATGCGGTGGAGGAATGCCTGCTGTATTAGGGAATCTATTACCTGATTTAGTTCCGGAAGCAGTAGTGGCTTGTCAAGTCAACTATATGCGGCACACATGGAAATTTGACCATCCAATTTTAGGTGCAATTAACCCACCGGGGAGCGAACCAGAACTCAAGTTGTGGATGGTGCAGCGTTCAGTATTTGATAATGCCCTAGCGCGACAAGCAGCACAAGCAGGAGCAGATTTACGGGATGGACTAGCAGTTAAGTCTTTAGAAATGGACTCCCATGGTGTTATTGTTCGTGCCCGATCTTTTAAGAGTGATAGTGGAATAGGAGGGGGGGAATTTGTAGCTTATGCTCCTTATGTGATTGGAGCAGATGGAGCTAATGGGATCACAGCCAAAATAGCTAACTTGAGACGAGAGAGGACGATGGCCCTGGCCATGGAGGTGGAATACCCTTATAATTGGACACAGGATCACCCCAAGGATCTACGTCCAGACGTGATCCATTTGGAATACGGTGCTATTCCCAAGGGTTATGGGTGGATCTTCCCGAAAGAAGATCATTTGAATGTGGGAGCGGGACTGTTTCGACCCGATCGCCGTGACTGTCGTAGTGACCACAGCATTCGTGCCCAGCTCCAGCAGGCTATCTTTCAGTATCTAGACTTTATGGATATCTCTTACAAACCAGAATTAGTCCGTTTTCATGGTCATCCTTTACCGATATGGCATGGTAGGGAAAAATGCCACACTCCTGATGGCAAAATTCTTTTAGCTGGGGATGCTGCGGGACTAATTAATCCCTTTTTTGGGGACGGAATTTTACATGCGGTTAAAAGTGGAATGCTTGCAGCTGAGTGCGTTGCTACAAACACCACTTCTAGTTATACCCAGCGAATTCACCATGAGTTTGCTGCTAACTTTGACGCGGCACTGCAAATGGCGCGATTTTACTATCAATGGCCTCACTTTTGCTACCAGCAAATAGTTACTCGCCCCACCGCCACCCATATCGCCGCTCGTTTGCTCTATGGAGAAACTCCTTTCCATCAAGTTGCAGAGCGAATGATAGGCAAAATGCGCAGTTTGATGTTTTAGTACAATAGTAGAACTATTTAGGATTTGTTTATATTATATATGAGTATTCCCCGTACCTTCTGGTCGGGGAGCGCGTCAAACCATTACTACTTTAAGCGAGTTCTTTGCTGACGACGTTGCTTGTGTCTAGCTATTGCTTTTCGCTTTTCTTTTTCTAATGGGGTCTCAAAATGACGGTTTTTGCGCATGTCCTGGAAAATTCCCGCTTTGGAAACTTCCCGCTTAAACCTACGCAAAGCTGACTCAATTCCTTCATTTTCCCCTAAAACTACTTGTGTCATTATTGTTGCTCCTTTTTAGTTAATACTTACAAACTAGACAGTAGAAATGCCGAAGGCAAGTTCTAACAGGTACTGAACTGAGTCCATAACCTTTACAACCCCATATTTAAAAATCTTTCCTCACAGGATTAATCAGGATTAATAACGACGGTCGCGACCACCACCGCCAGAACGTCCTCCTCCCCAAGTACCCTGGGAAGATCTTTCTTCACGGGGTCTAGCCTTGTTTACTTTTAGTTGTCTACCCATCCATTCTGCACCATTTAAAGCATCAATTGCTGCGTTCTCTTCAGCTTCACTGGACATATCTACAAAACCAAACCCCCGTGGACGACCTGTTTCCTTATCAGTAGGTAGCTGCACTTTGCTCACGTTGCCATATTTAGAGAAAGCACTTTTCAGATCTTCTAATGTCACATCATAGGACAGGTTTCCAACATAAATCGACATAAAGTAATGGTCTCCCAAACCGACAGTGTAGAGAGTTAGATTCGGAGAGACGCATTAAAGTAATTTTAAAACGAATTACTCAACCGAAAATAATTCTTTTATCCGTAAGTATAGCATAGTTTTTGGCGATGAACTTAAAAATGAGTAACATTTTCTCAAAAAGTTTTGCTTTAGTGCTATGTTGCAAATTCAGTTAATATTTCTTTGGCTTTCTGGGATAGTATTTCATGTTCCGGAAAGTTACTAGCCAGTAAACAACCCCATTGGTTCACATCACCGGTGTTATATTCTAAGGGACTGCCATCTAAATGAGTAAATTTACCTCCTGCTTCCGTTAAAATTAGTTCGGGAGCAGCTATATCCCAGTCCTTGGGGGCGGACTTACCGGAGAGGGAAATGTAAACGTCTGCTTGTGCTTCAACAATAGCGGTCACTTTGCAACCCACACTACCAATAGCTTTTTGTTGTTTACAAGGAAGATTTGCCAGTAAATATTCTAACCTCTCATTTCTGTGAGAACGGGTGACTACCAGAATTAAATCTTCTATTGTTTTGTTGTTAGTTACTTTTAGTTGCTGACAGCCATTGGCTGTTTCCATAAAAGTACCACCACCTTTGGTAGCATAATAGATTTTTTCTGCTTCTGGTATAGCTACAACTGCTAAAATTGGTCTGTTGTTTTGTACTAAAGCAATATGTAGGGCATATTCTCCGGTTTTACCAATAAAATCCTTTGTCCCATCTAGGGGGTCTATAATCCAAACCAATTCTGCAGGGTGTTGACCCGGTTGATTTTTATAAGTTTCTTCACAGATATAACCAAATTTTTCTTGACCAAAAGCTGCTTGCAACCGTGAGAGTATGTACTCACTAACTGCCAGATCTGCTATGGTTACAGGAGCATCCTGTTCATATTTAATATCTAGGTTTCCATCCCCCACGGTTCCCCGATAATAGGACCTGAGTAGGTTGGCTGCTCCCCAGCTGACTCCACGAGTGATTTTTAGTATGTGTTGTAAATCGATCACGGTTTTTGCTCCTCCATCCACCGCCGTGTGCCAAATAGTTCACAGGATTTAGCTGCAATTTGACTGGCTAATGCCAAGGCCATGGTAAAACTAGATTGTAGAATGTAATGGCAAAAAGCACCATGGAAAATATCTCCAGCGCCCAAGGTGTCAACAGTTTTGATTTGAGGCACATGGATAGAACCTGTTTGACCAATGCTATAATACTCTATAGGTTTTTCTCCTTGGGTGATTGCTATATGGGGAATGTTAAATCCCATGAGATAGGTAAAAATATCTTGACGGGTTTCACATGGAGGAGGTTGAAAGTTGGCTGAACAAATGGCATAGTCGATATAGGGCAAAATTTCTTCCAGTCCTTCTTTCCAGCTACCTCCATCCATGACAATGGGAATGTTCTGATTTTTGGCCTTCATGACGAGGGTTTTACTGGCAACCATTTGATGTCCATCAATTAAAATTAGATCTATACCCTCTAATATGTTGCTGGGAATTGAGCTGATCTCCCCAGGACTTTTGACCGCATTCAGGGAAATTACTGCCCGCTCCCCTGTTTGTTGGGTAACAATAATTGAGGATACGGGAGGCGGTGTGTTTTTATGAGGATCTAAATCGATTATTCTAACTTCATAGTTGGCTAAGTCTGTGCTAATTAATTTTGTCAGATGATGGGAACCTAAAACACCTAAAATTGTAGAGTTATTATCTAGATAACTAAATGTAACGGAAGCGTTGGTTGCAGGCCCACCAGCTGCTACAGTATAGTCGATGGCAACTAATTTTTGATTATTCTTAGGTGGTGATTCGGCTAGATAAATTAGGTCCAGGGTGATTAAACCAATAAATAAAGCGGATTTTTTCATCGGAAATCATAGGTTGTAAACCTGTTGATGGATAAATATGAAATTTGGGTAAGCATTCTCAATGAAATTTATGCAAGCTGAACCGAAACCAGGAACATTATATATCGTTGGTACTCCCATTGGAAATTTGGAGGATATGACCTTTCGGGCGGTACGAATTTTACAAGCTGTGGACATAATCGCAGCGGAAGATACTAGACATACAGGCAAATTATTACAGCATTTTCAAGTTCACACCCCCCAAATCAGCTATCACGAACATAATCGCACTGGCCGCATTCCCGAAATTTTGACCTACCTACATTATGGTAAGGCGATCGCCTTGGTCAGTGATGCGGGAATGCCAGGAATTTCTGACCCGGGTCATGAGTTAATTACAGCTTGTGTAGCTGCAGGAATTGATGTTGTTCCCATTCCCGGTGCTACGGCGGCTATTACGGCTTTAAGTGTTTCTGGATTGGCAACAAGTAAGTTTGTTTTTGATGGATTTTTACCAGCTAAGCGTCAGCATAGACGAGAATATTTGGCAACCTTATTAACGGAAACTAGAACTTTGGTGTTTTATGAATCACCCCATCGGTTAAGGGAGACACTGGAGGATTTGGGAGAGATTCTAGGTGGAAGTAGAACCATGGTGATGGCTAGGGAATTAACTAAATTATATGAGGAAATTTGGCGAGGAGACATAAAAGAGGCGATCGCCTATTACCGGGAAAAGGATCCCCAGGGGGAATATACTTTAGTAGTGGGGGGAGCATCACCAAGTCAACCTGAAATTACAGAAGCTCAACTGAGGGCTGAACTTTTAGAAATAATCAAACAGGGAGTGTCTCGCTCCCAGGCCAGCAGACAGTTGGCTCAAGAAACATCTATTTCTCGCCGTTATTTGTACCAGTTAGCACTTTCTATTGACCAAGAGGGTGTTTGAAACCGGTTTGTAGGTAATATGACAATGGATATTATTGATAAATTGAGGACAGACCAAGAATGACCCAAGTGGTTCTGGGAGAAAACGAAGGAATAGATTCAGCCCTACGTCGGTTCAAACGCCAGGTTTCTAAAGCTGGTATTTTAGCTGACGTTAAGTATCATCGTCACTTTGAGACCCCCCTGGAAAAGCGCAAACGGAAAGCTGTGGCCGCAAGACGGAAAAGCCGTTTTAAATAAGTTTATTATATAGCCCACCTGCGATGCACCCTCAGTGGATGCCGCAGGTTAGCTTGTTGTTTAATACACAAATTTAAAAGCGCCACCATTTTGTTTGTAAGTAACTTAAAACACCAATTGCGATCGCCCCCAAAAATAATAGTCCAATGATACCACCGGGTAGAAAAGTAATAATTCGTAAACCCCTAAGTATGAACAGGGCTATTCCCATACCTATAAGGATACCCACAAACTGAGTTAACTGACGATTGAAAGAAGATTGTTTCACTTAACTATATCCTGAAACTGATTCTGCTCAAATCATATCCAGAAAATCCACTCAGCAGACTGTAATTAATTGGAGAAGTATTTAACAACTATTGTAGCTAGGCGGAAGTATATGTTTTTGAGTCAAGACAAACATAAATCACTCATAGATGGGAAAATACTAGTACAAACTCGTTCCCATAATGGTTGGGGTGGTGCTGTGACTGCTTCGATGTATTTACCCTTGGTGCGTTCTTATGTGTGGGATAAAATAACAGAATATCCACGCTGGGTACAGTATTTTCCCGATTTGACAAAAAGCGAACTTATCTTTCAGGGAGATGTCAAGTTTTTGTACCAGCGCGCCCGAAAAGCATTTTTATTTTTCACAGCTGAAGTAGAGATTTATCTAAGTGTAGTAGAAGTTTTGGGAAAGCAAATACAGTTTAAGATGGAGAGAGGAACATTTGAAGATTTTTATGCCAACCTACAATTTCAGGATATGGGGAATGGTACCTTACTAATATATACAGTAGAAGCAACACCAAATATTCCTATTCCCTCCATGCTAATTGAACAGGGAATGTCCTGGGGATTACCGGATAACCTGCGCAAAATGCGACACTTTTTGTGTAGTCGAGTGTGACAATTAACCAGGAACTACCAGAGGTGAACCACGGAAAACTAAACGTTCGTTTTGGACATCGACAAAAATTGTATCCCCCTCATCAAATTCACCCCGCAAGATGGCCTTAGCGATTTTAGTTTCTAACTCTCGCTGCAGGGCGCGTTTAAGTGGTCTAGCACCAAATACGGGGTCATATCCAACTTCTGCTAAAAAGTCAAGAGCGGATCCAGAAAGTTCTAGAGACATTTTCCTGTCAGTTAATCTTTGTGTGAGTCTTTCTACCTGTAGTTGTACAATTTTCCGTAACTCCGACTTTTGCAAACTGTGGAAAATAATAATTTCATCAATACGATTGAGAAATTCAGGACGAAAACTATTTCTCATGGTTTCCATGACTCGATGGCGCATTTCATCGTAGCGGGAATCATCTCCAGCAACATCAAGAATATATTGGGAACCGATGTTACTAGTCATGATAATAATGGTATTTTTAAAATCCACGGTTCGACCTTGGGAGTCAGTCACCCGACCATCGTCTAGGATTTGCAGAAAAATATTAAATACATCTGGGTGAGCTTTTTCAATCTCATCAAATAAAATTACTGCGTATGGACGACGACGAATAGTTTCTGTCAGTTGTCCACCTTCTTCATAACCAACATAACCGGGAGGCGCACCAATTAACCTAGAAACCGTATGCTTCTCCATATATTCTGACATGTCAATTCTCACCATGGATTCTTCTGTGTCAAACATATAAGCAGCTAGGGCCTTGGCTAATTCTGTTTTACCCACACCCGTGGGTCCTAGGAAAATAAAACTGGCAATGGGACGATTGGGATCTGCAAGTCCTGCACGGGAACGTTGAATCGCATCCGCTACGGCAGTTACAGCTTCAGCTTGTCCAACTACACGCTGATGCAGTTCCTCTTCTAAATGCAATAATTTTTCTTTTTCTGATTCGACTAATTTGCTAATAGGAATACCAGTCCACTTAGAAATGACCTCCGCAATATCCCCTGGAGTCACTTCTTCTCGTAATAAAGATTTACCGGTTCTTTGGGTATTAGCCAGTTCGGTTTCGATGTTTTCCAATCGTTTCTGGAGTTCAGGAAGTTTACCATGTTTCAACTCAGCAGCACGATTAAGATCATAATTTCTTTCTGCTTGTTGAGTTTCTAAATTAATCTTATCAATATCCTCCTTAATTGATTGAATTTTGGTGATAATATCTTTTTCCGACTGCCATTGAATCCTCAGAACTGCCTGCTCTTCTTTGAGATCAGCCAGCTCTTTTTCTAGTCTTTCTAAACGCTCACGAGAAGCAAGATCACTTTCCTTTTGTAAAGACAACTTCTCCATTTCCAATTGGAGAATTTTGCGATCAATTTCGTCTAATTCCTCCGGTTTAGAGGTAATTTCCATTTTTAATCTAGCAGCAGCTTCATCCACTAAATCAATAGCCTTATCTGGTAAAAAGCGATCGCTAATATAACGACTAGATAAAGTAGCAGCAGCAACCAAAGAACTATCAGAAATTCTCACACCGTGATGCACCTCATACCTTTCCTTTAACCCTCTGAGAATAGAGATTGTATCTGGTACATCTGGTTGATCAACATAAACCTGTTGAAAGCGTCTTTCCAAAGCCGCATCTTTTTCAAGATATTTCCGATATTCATCCAAAGTTGTGGCTCCAATACAGCGCAATTCGCCTCGCGCCAACATTGGTTTTAACAGATTGCCCGCATCCATTGCTCCTTGGGTAGCACCTGCACCAACAACCGTGTGAATCTCATCTATAAATAATACAATATTACCACCAGATTCGGTAACTTCCTTTAATACGGCCTTAAGTCTTTCTTCAAATTCACCCCTAAACTTAGCGCCAGCAATTAAAGCTCCCATATCCAAAGCGATGAGTTTTCTATCTTTTAAAGATTGAGGTACATCCCCGGCGACTATTCGTTGAGCTAAGCCTTCAGCAATAGCTGTCTTACCCACTCCTGGTTCACCAATTAATACAGGATTATTTTTAGTTCTGCGGGAGAGAATTTGAATGGTTCTCCTAATTTCATCATCCCGACCGATTACCGGATCTAGCTGACCTTTTTTAGCTGCTTCTGTGAGGTCACGGCCATATTTTTCCAGTGATTGATATTTTCCCTCTGGACTTTGATCTGTCACTTTTTGACTCCCTCTAATTTGTTTAATAATATTTTTTAATTTTGCTTCATCCAGACCCGCTTCTTGCAGTAGATTTTTGCCAAAGCGATCATCTTTACAATATCCCAATAATATATGCTCCACAGAAATATATTCATCTTTAAATTCCTGACGATATTTTTCTGCCCGATCCAATAATGTATCTAAACTGCGTCCTAAATATACGGATGTGCTAGTTCCTGATACTTTAGGCTGACGAATAATAAATTGCTCAGTATAATCTGTGATTTTTTTAATATTGGTTCCAGCTTTGGTGAAAATTGCATTTCCCAATCCATCTTGTTCTAACAAGGCTTTCATTAAATGCTCACTTTCTAGCTGCTGCTGTTGGTACTGTTTGGCTATATCAGGAGTATGAGCAATAGCTTCCCAGGCTTTTTCTGTAAATTGGTTAGGATTATTTGGCTGCATATTTTTTCATAAATCATAAATAACTCTGTTTAATTCTAATGGGGGATTGAGCTGTTTTGGGATCGGTCTTCCTGGCCTAATGGTGTAGTATTATCCCAATGGGTACAAAACACAAATGTGATACTTCGGTCTTTTTAAGTTGAGGAAGTGGTTTTTAAGTGCGGATTAACAGTCTTTTGTGGCAAATAACCCTCAACTAAACAGTCACAACCAATAGTACGCCAATTAACCCTTTCTAAAACTAAAGATTCAGTCATAGAACTCAAACCCAGGTCACCAACGGGCGTAGGCGCGTCTATGCCACCAATGATTTTGGGAGCAATAAAAGCCAGGACTTTTTGCACTGCATTTTCAGCAATTGCTCTTGCAGCTAGAGTTCCTCCACATTCCCACAGCACGGTACAAAAGCCACGCTCGTACAGATGAGCCATTACCAGTCCCGGAGTTAATAGGGGAAATTCCAGCACTTCTACACCCTTTTGGAGTAACATTTGCTGAAAATCAGGTGAACTACCTTCCTGGGTCAATACCAAGGTAGGAGCTACCCTGGTATCCCAAAGATGGGCATTTTCTGGCAAATTCAAACTGGCACTCATCACCACTCGTAAGGGGTTATATCCTGTTTGTTGGTGAGTTGTTAAGTGGGGATTATCCCGTCTCACCGTATTACCACCAACAATTACAGCATCACAAGCTGCTCTGAGTTGATGAACTTCGCTGCGAGCTTGACTGTTTGTAATCCAAGTGCTGTGTCCAGAATTACTGGCAATTTTGCCATCTAAGGTCATGGCATACTTCAAAATGCCTAAAGGTCTTTGGTGTAGAACACGATGGACAAAACCTTCATTTAGTTTCTGACAAGCTTCTTCTTCTACTCCTATAATTACCTCTATACCTGCTGCACGCAGTCTAGCAATACCAGCACCAGCTACCAATGGGTTAGGATCAACCATCCCCACCACTACCTTAGCCACACCCGCGTTAATTAAAGACAGAGAACAGGGAGGAGTCCTTCCATAATGATTACAAGGTTCCAGACTCACATAAATAGTAGCTCCACGAGCCCTTTCCCCAGCAGCTCTCAAGGCAAAAACTTCCGCATGGGGCTCACCAGCACGAGGATGAAAACCTTCGCCGACAATTTCTCTATCTTTGACCACCACTGCTCCTACTAGGGGGTTGGGTGAAGTGCGTCCCAAAGCTAATCGTGCCAGTTCTAAACACCTTTGCATCATTAGGGCGTCAAACTCGCTATCTAATATATTTGATGGTACCGTGAGTGGGGTTAACATCAGCTATTTTCCACCTGACAACTACATTACGTTATTAATTACGAGTTAACTTAATAATTTTTTGCCACCAATGATTAAGAGGGTAATACACTACAGGGGCCCAAAGACTGCTGAGAATAGCAGAAGAAAGAGTAGATCTCTGGTAGTATATCCAGATATCCTCAATCATCTGGAAACAATTAGGTTTACAACTATTATTCGTGAAGAATAACTGAACAACAAAAACAGTATTTGATATAAGAACCATAATAAATACTATGAGGGCGATGGAAATAAAATCCTCCTGAATAAAACGGTGTTTTTGCAGTCGACTAGTTAATATTCCTACAATTGCTAGGCTTACAGTGTGGGAAGGATGAGGAGATATTAAAGCATCTTGCAACAACCCCATAATTATACCCGCGAATGCACCAGAAATTGCAGGACGTTTCACACTCCAAGCGACTAACCAAATTAATGCCCAGTTGGGTGCTATTCCCAACAGCTCCATACCCAAAAATCTGGTTGGTGACATTAATAGACATAAAAGCACAGATATAAATATAATTACCCAGTTTAAACCTTGTCGTGACCATGGATACCAGTACTTCAGTGGAGGAATTAAGGGCTTAGATTGTTGGTATTTTTTGGTTGAATTGAGATTTTTAGCACTAAAAAATCCAGAAATTTTCATTGTTTTACCAGATTGATGAGATTCTGTTTAATTATTTATTGCTCTGGTTATCATTAGAGTTGTTTGGTATTCCCTCCAGATTATCGGGTACGTGGGGATAGATTGTCACCCAGTCCAAGTAACGAATTGGTGGAAACAATTCCACTTTAGCTAACGGGGCTGGCAATTTCTTTAAATCTAAAGACTTTATTTTCCCCACCGGTTCCCCGGGTGGAAATTTTCGACTGTAGGTGGAAGTGGATACTAGATCCCCTATCTTAATATTAGGGACCTTCTCGTAAAACTCTAACACCCCCTCCCCGGAATAATCACCCCGCAAAATACCTTTAGCTGCAGTTCGACTAATAGTTACTCCTACTTGACTTGTGGCATCGCTAATTAGTAAAATACGGCTAGTATGGGGAGTAACTGTCCGCACCAAACCCACCAGCCCACCTTCCGCTTTGACTACAAAACCAGGTTTAATTCCTACTTTTGCCCCCCTATTTACAGTTACTTGTTGCCACCAGTGATCTGCACTACGTCCAACTACTCTTGCTACTACTGGGCGATTGGAAGTGCCCCCCTTCTCTACATAGCCCAGTAACTTTTGTAGTCTTTGATTTTGGGTTTGTAATTCCACTATGCGCGTTTGTAACTCCATGAGTTTGGCATCGCGAACTCTATTCTCCGTAGGATTACTAGATTGCAAAGTAGTTAAAGGAGAGACAAAAGATTGGTATAGCTCCATTAATAACTCACCATTTGTCTCCTTCAGTGTCCAAGCACCACCCAATATTAAACCTAAGAATGCTAGCTGTAATGCCTTATGTTCCCACCAACGCTTTATAGTAAACATTTGTACCTTAACTTAACATGTAATGGATTAGTCAGTCAGTGTTTTAGTAAAAAACAGTACCCATCAAGCATTTCAATAATGATTTTCACCTTTATTATTACTTAGTGGATACTATCCAATTACAATAATTTAGATGGATCCAGGTATCCACTAGGTTAGCATTAAGACTTCTACGTGTTACGCGACCTTCCACTAAATACACGTTCAAGCTGCTTAAAGTTTTCCAAGACACGTCCAGTTCCCAAGACTACACAGCTCAATGGATCCGCAGCTATGTGGGTTACTATACCAGTTTCATGACTAATTAGTGTATCTAAGCCTTTAAGTAGTGCACCGCCTCCTGCTAACATAATTCCTCTATCAATAATATCGGCTGCCAGTTCTGGAGGTGTTCTTTCCAGAGTGCGTTTAACTGCTTCTACTATAATTGCTAATGGTTCTAGCATGCTTTCACGTACCTCTGTCCCTTGCACTGTGACTGTTCTTGGCAATCCAGAAAGCAAGTGGAGACCTCGAACTTCCATAGTCCCCTGATCTTCATCACTGGTGGGATAGGCCGAACCAATGCGGATTTTAATTTCTTCTGCTGTTCTTTCCCCAATTACCAGATTATGAACTTTCTTCATGTACTGAGTGATGGAATCGGTCAGCTCATCACCAGCAATCCGAACTGACTCGCTGACCACTGTTCCCTGCAAGCTAAGTACAGCTACTTCTGTAGTTCCCCCACCAATATCGATAATCATATTACCAGTGGGCTCTGCTACTGGCAAACCAGCACCAATAGCTGCTGCTACTGGTTCATCAATTAGATATACTTCTCTGGCCCCTGCTTGAGCAGCTGCATCCATAACAGCTCTTCTCTCCACTCCCGTTACTCCACTGGGAATGCCAATGACAATCCTCGGGAGGAGCAGAGGTTTGCCATCATTTACCCTTTGAATGAAGCTTTTTAACATTAGCTCGGCTGTGTCAAAGTCGGCTATAACACCATCACGAAGGGGTCGAACTGCCGTAATATTGCCTGGAGTTCGGCCCAGCATTCTTTTGGCATCCTCTCCCACTGCTAAGGCTATTTTTTCATTATGATCAATCGCCACTACTGATGGTTCCTGTAATACTATGCCTTTACCAGACACATATACTAAGGTGTTAGCTGTACCGAGATCGATACCCATATCCCATGACGAGCGGAAGTTTCTAAAGAAAGGAACCACGCTTATGCCCCCAAATTTCATTAATTTCAATGTTAACAGTTAGGTGTTATTATTCTGGATCTCAGACACATCCTAGTCTAACTCCAGTTGATCAGACTATTTTTTCGGTAGTTTTGTCAATATTTTTGGCAATTGGTCACAGGTCTCTCCTTCTATTTCTTAGTTACTTGGTACAACCGCAAAATTGGATTATACTCCCAAGAGTTAACTACCATATTTTCTCGGTTTTCACAAGAAAATCGCTGAAAGACGCGGAAGCCACATTTGTCTGTTATAATGTAGGCAAGTTTTTTTTGGAAACAACTCTAAACAACTCTAATTAGGATTAAGATAAATGAGCATTAATGTTGTCACTCTGGTGGGACGTGCTGGCGGCGATCCCAGTATCAAGTATTTTGGTGCGACCCGTTAAATGGGAAACCATGGCTCAGCCTGGAAACCATTACAAGGATGTAGGTGTGCCTACTTCACCTTGAAACTTAGCTCCTGAGAGGGTGAGATTTCTAAGCAATGTGAGAAAACTATAACAAATGTTAATAAATGCTCATAGATTAAAATCTTTAACAAGCTTCTTAGAACTTCAATTCCCTCCTTCTAGATGCCAGAAGATGCAACGCCCCCACTTTTGGGACTGACAATCACCAAGGGTGAAGCGGGGAGTAAAGGAGGTAACTTTGAACCTGGCAAGGAATCCCTCCGAGCAGAGATGGGTATGAGTAAGGTAATCTGAATCTATGTTGGAGCCGTCGTTATTGATATCAGCCTACACAGGTTATTGGCTGTGCCAAAAGGCAAGGATTTGGGCTAGGCAATCCAAAATTTGACCTAGGGCATTCCCGCATAAACCCGGCGGATAGTAGGACTCTAACCCCATCGTCAAGCAGGAGCTAGGAACGGGATAACCCCCCAATTTCTCTCTCAATTTTCTATTGCTGAGTAGGGAGTCACCCGGATGATTTTGGGGGGAGGGATTGGCTCAGAAGCCAAGGCCTTTGGGAAAGCCAAAGGATATGCAGACAGAGCCACAATAACTCAAAATACGTCCCATTGAGTTATTGAGGAGCCGTGTGCGGTGAAAGTCGCATGCACGGTTTTGAAGCAGAGGTAACCAGGGTGACCTGTTTATCGACTGTAACAGTCGGGAACTGTTAAGTGCGATTTGACTTTAGCAGTTAATCGCAGAACTCGTAATAGTGACCAACCAGATTGGTTTAATCTGGAAATCTGGGGCAAAACAGCAGAGGTGGCTAATAATTATGTCCGCAAAGGTGCATTAATTGGTATTAAGGGTTTTCTTAAGTTTGATACCTGGAGCGATCGCCAGACCGGTACAAACCGTTCTAAGCCCGTCATTCAAGTAGAACAACTAGAATTACTAGGTTCTAAACGAGATAGCGAAGCTGGGATGGCTGATACAGCAGCGGAGAACTTTTAATCACTAAAAAGTTAGGCAGACGGGAACTTACCAGTCTGCCATCTGTATTTATTCAAGGGCGAACGATGGGACTTGAACCCACGAGTGGTGGAACCACAATCCACTGCCTTAACCACTTGGCTACGCTCGCCACCAACTCTTCTAAATTAACACGACCACATGAAAAAGATCAAGTTCCTTAGTAAAAATTCATCTTTTTTGTTAAATTAATCAGAAAGTACCTCTTTTCCTTAGATATGAAACTCTCTGTGATCATCACATCTCTAAGTGCACTGGCAATAGCTGGTTTGGGAGTAACTATGGCCCATACCAATCCCAGGGAAGTGACTTATCAGGAATACGCAGTTAAAAAAATAACTACTGTTCTCAAGACTGACGGTTGTCAGAAAGTGCCGATTTTCTTGCGCAACCTGGTTAAGTTTGACTGTAATCAGCTGGTTGATTCCGCTAAGTCACAGATTAGGGATGTGGTGGTTGCTACTACAAAAAGACAAAACTATGTTTTGCTGAGTATATATATCACCAACTTAAAAATTCATGACTCCCTACCAGGTTACACTTTTGAGACCCTAGGGGCGTTCAATAGTTTTTACACCTATAGAGTAAAACAGGAGTAGGAAGTAAGAATTTATACATTTACGGTGATGCTCTCAATTTGTTTAGCGGCTTTTTCCCATTGTTTAGCAGTATCTTCATCTTTCCAGTGAGTGCGGAGGTTTTCCGCTTTTTTATGGCAAATTCGTTCTAAGATCTCTAAAACTGCGGCCAGTGTGAGTTGATCAACCAAATGTTCTATAGCGTGGCTTGGTTCATTCATAAAAACCTCTTGTAAAGTATAAAATCTATAAGATCTAATGTCATCAGCTTACCTTTTAGTATCCCACGGTAGTAAGGACTCTCGACCAAACTTAGCCATAGAAGAACTAGCAAGGTTATTGTTTGAGAAACTAAACGCTGGAGAAGATCCAGAAAAGCACCTAGTAGGTGTAGGCACTTTAGAATTCAATAGTCAGCCATTAAGTGGACAAATAAAGGACTTTGCCCAAAAGGCTGTGGTTTGTAATTGCAAGTCTATTCAAGTCATACCTTTGTTTCTCCTACCGGGGGTCCACCTGATGTCAGATCTTCCCATGGAGGTGAAACTGGCCCAAGATTCTGTAGGGAATTACCTCCCCATTAAAATTAAACCATATTTAGGTAGTCATGCCATGATGTGGAAATTATTGGCTGTGGGAATGGCTCAAATATCAGCAGAAGCATTCATTCTTTTAGCCCATGGTAGTAGGCGTGCAAATTCTCATCATCCTGTAGAAACCATTGCCAACAATTTAGGTGCATTTAGCGCCTATTGGTCAGTTTCCCCCAGCTTGGAAGCTAGAGTTATAGACCTGGTGAGTGCTGGTTATCAACGGATTGGCATCTTACCATACTTTCTTTTTTCCGGAGGGATTACGGATGAGATTGTCACTGTGGTGGAAAGGTTAACATTAAAATTTCCAGAAATCAAGTTAGAGTTGGCCTCACCTTTGGGAGTAACTTCCCAATTAGTTGATATAATCTGGGATTTAGCAATACAAGAGGAATAAATTTTTGGGTAAGGTGTATTTAGTTGGTGCTGGACCTGGTGATCCAGGACTGATGACTCTCAAGGGTAAGGGTTTATTAGAACGTGCTAACGTGGTTGTCTATGATGCGTTGGTTAGTCCACAAGTTTTGGACATGATTAGTCCCCAAGCAGAAAAAATAGATGCTGGTAAGCGGATGGGAAGACATTCACTCTTACAGGAGGAAACTACTCAACTACTTATAGAAAAAGCCCAAGAACATGAAATTGTCGTGCGATTGAAGGGAGGCGACCCTTTTATTTTTGGGCGTGGTGGCGAGGAAATGGCTGAGTTGATAGCTGGGGGAATTAGCGTAGAAGTTGTTCCAGGGATTACCGCTGGTATTGCAGCAGCAGCTTATGCTGGCATTCCCTTGACCCATCGTCTGTATAGTTCTTCAGTGACATTTGTTACTGGACATGAAGCCATGGGTAAGTACCGACCAGCGGTCAATTGGCAAGCAATTGCCCAAAGTTCAGAAACTATTGTGATTTATATGGGTATGCACAATCTTCCCTATATCCTGGAACAGTTGATGGGGGTAGGAATGAGTTCACAAACTCCTATTGCTTTAGTTCGCTGGGGAACTCGTCTGGAGCAGGAAGAATTAATCGGTGAGTTGGGAACCATTATTCAACAAGTGGCAAAAACGGGATTTAGCGCTCCAGCTATAGCTGTTATTGGCTCAGTAGTAAAAATGCATGGTGTTTTATCCGTTCATCAGGGAGTTTTGAAACCATCTAATTGATGTTTTCAAAAATCACTTTCATTAACTCATCTTGATTGAAGGGTTTACCCAAACAAGCAGTAGCTCCTACTAGTCTAGTTATAATTTTATTGATTAAGTTATTTTTCTTGGTTACTAGGATTATTGGTATGCCTTTTGAAGAGAACTGTTTGCGTAATAATAAACCAATACCATAGCTGCTGAGCTTGGGCATGGTTATATCCAGAATAATCATGTCCGGTCTGATGACAGAAACTTCTATCACATCTGGGTCTGTTATATCTATTATGTTAAATATTGTTTGATTTAATAGTTTTCTAATATAGTTTAACAATACTATATTTTGACTAGCACAAGCAATTGTATAGGTTGGGGAAAGATTTTGGGGATCCAGACCAGATTCTTCTCGGGAAACATGGATTTCTGATTTGTACTTTTGCACCAAGGAATTGACGTTCAAGTGGCAGAATTTGGGTAGGGGATCTAAAGAGCTTTGAGGAATAAATTCATAGCTCCCTTGGTCAATTTCAAAAAATGATTCTAAAAACTCTAATGCTAATTGTTCAATCAGTATCCCTGCTTCTACAAGGCTAATATACTGCTCATCCACTAACCAGCAAATGGCTAAATAGTCCGCATGGGAAATAGTCTGATTTTGTACACATTGTTCCACAAAATTCTCTAACTGCTCATTAATCCTCATCAGGTTAGAATTTTGCCAACTTAACCGCTGCAAATTTCGATAAATCGGCTCCCAGATGTTTTCTGACCGACTAGCGTAAACAAGGTGGCCTTCTTGTAAATATATTGACCAGGTTTCAGAAGGACTAAAAACTTGCAAACAACCGGTGGTAGAGTTGTTGACAATTTTCACTAGTATGGATAGAGGTTGTATTTTTTGAAAAAATCTATATCTATTAATAGGGATAGTAGTTGACATAATTTATGAGTACGAGTGTAAATACAAAACTTAACAACACCTGTTAATTATTTCCTTTATCTTCTCTCCCCTATTTATAGCAAAATTAGCGTGGAATTTTGCTATGATTTGCACAGGATGCTGGCAAAATGGCAAGAACATCGCAAATCACTATTCACTAATTGTGGTTAAAATTCATCTTTCTATTACGCAAAAAACCCAACGATTAGACCGTTATTTGTCATCTGTAATACCAGATCTATCTCGTTCTCGAATCCAAGACCTAATTGAACAAGGTTATGTTCAGGTAAATGGAAAAGTCTGTTACTCCAAGAATATTACCCTGGATGGGGGAGAATACCTGGAAGTAGAAATTCCCCCAGTGCAAGCTGCTCAACTAGTAGCACAAGATATTCCCCTGGATATTCTCTACGAAGATGAACAATTACTAATTCTCAATAAACCCGCAGGTTTAGTGGTTCATCCAGCACCGGGTCATTTGGAAGGTACGCTAGTTCATGCTCTGTTGGCCCACTGTCCTAATTTACCAGGAATCGGAGGTGTGCAACGTCCCGGTATTGTACATAGGCTTGACAAAGATACTACAGGAGCAATTGCCATTGCGAAAACAGATATTGCTTACAAACAATTACAATTACAGTTACAATCTAAGATAGCAAGAAGGGAATATTTAGGAGTAGTTTATGGTGCGCCTAAAAGTGAAAGTGGGACAATAGACCTACCTATTGGTCGTCACCCTCAGCAGCGGAAAAAAATGGCCATAGTTCCAGTAGAGCAGGGAGGTAGAAATGCAATTACTAACTGGCACATTAAAGAAAGATTAGGTAATTATACACTAATTCATTTTCAACTAGAAACTGGGCGTACCCATCAAATTAGAGTGCATAGTGCCAAAATGGGTCATCCTATAGTGGGGGATCCAGTATATAGTTCTGGTCGTTCCGTGGGGGTAAACTTGCCAGGACAAGCGTTACATGCTTGGCAACTGAAACTACAACATCCCACTTCTGGAGAATGGGTAGAAGTAACCGCTCCACTTCCTGATAGCTTGACAAAATTAATCGAGGTTTTACGTCGACGCTGAGAGATTGGCTAAAGATGGAGGAATATGGCGAAATATCTCGAAATGTAAAATTTACAATGTCTAGTTCACATTAGTTAATAATGACCAACCTATCCAGATAGGCCAGGAACATCAATCCAGTTCAGTCTTGGTAGATTTTTACGGAATTCTTAAATTAGTATAAAGAGGACAGAATTTACCAAACCCTGGAAACTTCATGAAGTTATGTAACAAACTCGAGAAACTTTTAGGGCATCTAAGCCTTGTAGATAAAGGGTTTTGGAGGTTTTCTCTCTCTTGACTCATTTATTCATAAATTGTAACAAATAAAGTATCTATGGCATTGTATAAACTAATCAGAAAGGGGTTCAAAACCAGAGCAAAGTTAAATAAGACAACCAATCGGGTTGAGTTAGCTGACTTCTCATAAAATTCCCTGTGGTTCTCAGAATTTCAGTCTGGAGCTAGACGAAACACCAAGACACAGGGGGTAGGGAGAAGGTTGGCGCTAATGAGCTCAAAGTTTTTGATCATTCATCCCCGGTTGTTTTGATCAGCCCATCTCTCAACTAAGTAATTAGGAGATTAGAGTCCATGACATTAGATGTATTTTCCAAGGTTGTTTCCCAAGCTGACGCCAGAGGCGAATTTTTGAGCACTGAACAGTTAGATGCTTTAGCAGCAGTTGTAGCTTCCGGCAACTCCCGTTTAGATACTGTTAACCGTATTACAAGCAATGCTTCTGCTATCGTTACCGATGCTGCTCGTGCACTGTTTGAAGAACAGCCCCAACTAATTGCTCCTGGTGGTAATGCTTATACCAGCCGTCGCATGGCTGCTTGTCTGCGCGATATGGAAATCATCTTACGCTATGTTACCTACGCTGCATTAGCTGGTGACGCTAGTGTTCTCGATGACCGTTGCTTGAATGGCTTACGCGAAACCTATATAGCTTTGGGTACTCCTGGTGCATCCGTAGCTGTTGGTGTTGGCAAGATGAAAGAAGCTGCAATCAAGATAGTTAACGATCCCAATGGTATTACCAAGGGCGATTGCAGTCAGATAGTTTCTGAATTGGCTGGCTACTTTGATCGTGCAGCAGCAGCTGTTGCGTAATTACCTATTCAACTACAAGTAGTTCGGAAGCTAGAAATCCTAGTTCTGCTTTATTACTCCCAACAAGATACGAAACCAATCAAGGAGAAAATTAACCATGAAAACCCCCATTACCGAAGCTATTGCAGCTGCTGATACCCAAGGACGCTTTTTGAGCAATACCGAATTACAAGCAGTTAACGGTCGTTTTGTACGTGCTGCTGCCAGCATGGAAGCCGCCCGTGGCTTAACAGCTAATGCTCAAAAACTAATTGATGGTGCTACCAACGCTGTATACCAAAAGTTCCCCTACACCACCTCCACTCCCGGGGCTCAGTATGCTGCTGATTCTCGTGGTAAATCCAAGTGCGCTCGTGACGTTGGTCACTACCTCCGCATTGTTACTTATAGCTTGGTTGCTGGTGGCACAGGTCCTTTGGATGAGTTCCTGATTGCTGGTTTGGCTGAAATTAACGGTGCTTTTAACCTATCTCCCAGCTGGTATGTGGAAGCTTTAAAATATATTAAAGCTAACCATGGATTGAGCGGTCAAGCTGCCAATGAAGCTAATACCTACATTGACTACGCTATCAACGCTCTAAGCTAGATAGATCCTTGCCCGGAGAGGGGTACAAGTGCTGGATGAGAAGATCCCTTTGGGGTTTAGTCAGTTGTGCGTGGGGAAGTGAGATTCCTGCGACTGAATCACCTAGCAGTTGAATCTCGCTCCGGGCATAGTTTTATGTATAGATGTAGTAACCAAGGGGAAAACAATGGCAATTACAACAGCAGCGTCTAGACTGGGAACAGAACCATTTAGCGAAGCGCGTCGGGTTGAGCTGCGCCCCAGTGCCAGTCGCGAAGAGGTGGAATTGGTTATTAGAACAGCCTATCGGCAAGTATTAGGTAATGACTATATACTAGCTTCGGATAGACTTGTCAGTGCGGAGTCACTTTTGCGTGATGGCAATTTGACCGTTCGTGAGTTCGTAAGAGCGATCGCTAAATCTGAACTCTACAAAGTAAAGTTCTTCTATAACAGCTTTCAGACCAGACTGATAGAGCTGAATTATAAACACCTGTTGGGTAGGGCTCCATTGGATGAGTCAGAAGTGGTATACCACCTAGACTTATATAACAATAAGGGTTACGATGCAGAAATCGACTCTTACATAGATTCAGTGGAGTATCAAAACAACTTTGGAGAAAATATAGTTCCCTACTATCGGGGGTTTGATTTTCAACCGGGGCAAACCAGTGTGGGATTTACACGGATGTTTAGATTATACCGTGGATATGCCAACAGCGACACAGCCCAGGTAGAGGGAAGCAAATCCAGATTAGCCAGGGAACTTGCTGGTAAGAAAGCATCTTCCATAGTTGGTCCATCAGGAAGTAATGACAACTGGTCATTCCGTCCATCAGCAGACAATGCTCCCAAACAGAATTTGGGTAATGCTGTGGGGCAATCTGATCGCGTTTACCGAATTGAAGTAACAGGCATTCGCAGTCCAGGATACCCCAGCGTGCGCCGCAGCAGCACAGCATTCATAGTACCTTACGAGCGTCTTTCTGACAAGATTCAGCAAATTCACAAACAAGGTGGAAAAATCGTCAGTATTACAGCCACGTAAAGTAAGTAGTTGATATTACCCATGAAGAGGAGATAGAGAGGTAATGTTTGGTCAAACAACACTAGGTGCTAGTAGCGTTTCTTCATCTGCAAGTCGTGTATTTCGTTACGAAGTTGTAGGGTTGAAACAAAACCAAGAAACGGACAAGAACAAATTCAGCATCAGACGCAGTGGTAGTGTGTTTATTACAGTGCCCTACAGTCGGATGACAGAAGAAATGCAGCGGATCAACCGACTGGGTGGCAAAATCGTCAAAATTGAAGCCCTGACAGCAGCAGAATCCTAAATACCTGGTGATGATAGAACCCAGTATATCCGAAGTATCTCCGGAAAGTGGGGCACAGTTGACACCAGAGCAAGCCATAGCTAATCTGCAATCATTGGATTTAAGTCTCCGCTATTATGCTGCCTGGTGGTTGGGTAAGTTCCGTATTAATCAGCCAGAAGCTATAGAGGCGCTAATCAAAGCCTTAACAGATGAAGCTGATAGAACGGAGTTGGGGGGGTATCCACTCCGACGCAATGCAGCCAGAGCTTTAGGTAAATTAGGGAGTTCCCAGGCCATAGAGGGATTGATTAGTTCCTTAAACTGTGAAGACTTTTATGTGCGAGAAGCAGCAGCTGAGTCTTTAGCCATGCTTAACGCCAAAACCGCAGTACCGGAACTGATAAAAATGCTAGGTGGGGGTTTGGCCCAAGCTGTGCAAGTGCCAGGTCGTCCCCATCTAGTTCAACCCTATGAAGCAGTATTAGAGGCTTTGGGTTCTCTTGGTGCGACTGAGGCCATTGGTCTAGTTGAACCCTTTTTAGAGCATTCCGTTCCCCGAGTAAAATGTGCCGCTGCTAGGGCCATGTATCAACTCACCCAAGATTCCCAATATGGGGAATACTTGGTGGAAATGCTACGAAACAGCGACCTGAAATTGCAAAGGGTGATTTTGGGTGATTTGGGGGCAATTGGCTATATAGGTGCTGCGGAAGCTATTTTCCAAGGCAAGGCGGAAAATAGCTTTAAACTCATGGCATTAAAGGGATTGTTGGAACATCATTTAAAAGATGTGTCACAAGGTATTTCTGAGTCAGCAATTCTAGTCATGAATCTTATGGACTCACTTTTATAGTCACTAGTTCTTATTGACCTTTGAAAAATTACCTAGCATAATGACCCAGGAATTAATTGGTGCATTGGGTGGGGTGGAGCAATTAAATCAGTTAATTGATGCGGTTAATCAGGCTGAAACGCCACTTGAAATGGTAACAGCAGTCAAAAACCTAGCCGCTGCCAAAAGTCCCGCTGCTATTGCTACCCTAATTGCCGTCTTTGGCTATAATAACCCACCAGCAGCAGGAGTGGCCGTAGCCGCACTTACCGACTTAGGAACAGTAGCAGTCCCTAGCCTGCTCGCACAAATAGATGATTATAACTATGGCGCACGGGCTTATTCGATTCGCACTCTAGCTGCGATCGCAGATCCCCGTGCTTTAGATGTATTGATCACTGCTGGGGTGACAGATTTTGCGCCCAGTGTGCGTCGTGCTGCAGCCAAAGGGCTAGGAAACTTAAATTGGTCCCAATTGGGGGATAATGAACGTGATTTAGGTATAGAACGAGCTTTGGAAGCACTATTGTTAATTTACCAGGATACAGACTGGTCAATTCGGTATGCAGCCATTGTGGGACTGGAATACCTAGGAAAAACCAGAAGGGAGACAATTTTGAACAAATTCCGAGAAATGATAGCTAATGAGGAAGAAAAAAGTATCAGGATTCGGATTCAATTGGCGACCAGTAAGGTAACTAGAGATAATTAAGGATGATTAAAAAGGTAAAAAGATGTCAATACCATTGTTAGAATACTCACCTTCATCACAAAATCAGCGTGTGGAAGGGTATGAAGTTGCAAATGAAGACACACCCATAGTCTACAAGCTAAATTATGCTACATCAGATCAAGAAATTGATGAGATTATTTGGGCATCATACAGACAAGTTTTCAGCGAGCATCTGATTTTAACCAGCTATCGGCAAAAGTTTTTAGAATCTCAACTACGGAATCGGGCAATTAATGTTAGAGACTTCATTAGAGGTTTAGGAAAATCCGAAGTTTTTCGTACCCAAATAGCAGAAGTTAACTCTAACTATCGGTTAGTAGATATTATCCTGCAGAGATTTTTAGGTAGAAAAGCCTACAATAGAGAAGAAGAGATAGCCTGGTCCATAGTAATTGGCACCAAAGGTGTACATGGATTTATTGATGCCCTATTAGAATCTGAAGAGTACATAAACAACTTTGGTGATGACATAGTACCCTATCAACGGAGAAGATTTGGGTCACGTCCCTTCAACCTAGTGAATCCTCGCTATAGCTCCTATTGGCGAGATACTCAAAGTATGCGTGTACTAGATTATCGTTCTTTCTACAGTGCTCGCACTTATGGTACTGCTACCTCCGAGGATATTCGGAAAGCGATTCCAGCTAACTTCTTTGCTATGGCGGGAAAAATCATTACTCCCGAGCGTAATTACCAAAGAACAATTGCTTCAGTTACTACCCAAATTGGATCCCTGGAAATTCCGGATACATCTAGGGAAGTTTCCACCCCAGAGGTAACTATTAAACCAGTAGCAGTATCTCTACCCTACAGCTACATTCCACCCATCTCCAAAAATTAGTCATTAGTTAACCAACAAAAACACCCCCCTAATATGGCCATACCCCTACTCCAATACAAACCCAGTTCTCAAAATCAAAGAGTAGCTGGTTACGAAGTACCTAATGAAGACACCCCCAGAATTTACCGCATAGAAGATTATGCTTTTACTGGTGAGGTGGAAGAGTTAATTTGGGCAGCTTATAGACAATTGTTTAGCGAACATGTAATTCTCAAATTCTACCGTCAAGGCAATTTAGAATCCCAGTTAAAAAACAAAGCCATCACCGTGCGGGACTTCGTTCGGGGTTTGGCCAAATCCCAAGCTTTTGACGATTTAGTCATTAAAACCAATTCCAATTATCGCTTGGTAGAAATTGCACTGAAACGGTTATTAGGTCGTGCTCCTTATAACAAAGAGGAAGAAATCGCTTGGTCGATTAAAATTGCTACCAACGGTTGGGATGGTTTTGTAGATGCTCTGGTAGATTCAGAGGAATATCAAAACAGTTTCGGTGAAAACATTATTCCTTACCAAAGACGGCGCTACAAAGATAGACCCTTTAATTTGGTCACACCTCGTTACGCCAACTACTGGCGCGATAAGATAGAAGCAGGACGTTACAAGCCGGGTAGCATTAGTGACTTTATGAAAATGGCTGCTTCCGTGAGTATCAGAACTGTCACCTATACACCTGTGAACACAGCTAACATTGCAATTCCTAACACTACTAGGGAAACAGTACCAACAGGTATACCTGTGTCTATTAGCCTCAGTGCTAACTTCCCGGTCAAATAAATCCCCTAGGTGTGTAACCTAATGGGAAAATAATTAAAGTCAAATTTATCAATCAGAGGAATACAGCATGGCACTGCCATTACTTCAATACAAACCTACTACTCAAAACCACCGTGTTAGCAGTTTCGGTATTGCTGACCAAAATGAGGATACACCTTACATCTACCGTTTGGAGGATGTAAGTTCTTATACTGACATTCAATCTATTATCTGGGCATCCTATCGTCAGGTTTTCAGCGAACACGAGATTTTAAAATTTAACCGCCAAATCACTTTAGAGTCTCAACTCAAGACAGGTTCTTTGTCCGTTAGGGATTTTATTCGTGGGTTAGCCAAGTCTGAAGCTTTTTATCGTCTAGTTGTTTCGGTTAATAACAACTATCGTTTAGTAGATATTACCCTCAGACGCCTACTAGGTCGTTCCGCTTACAACAAAGAAGAGGAGATAGCTTGGTCAATTGTCATTGGTACCAAGGGATTTAGTGGTTTTGTTGATGCTTTAGTTGATAGTGAAGAATATACTTCAAGTTTTGGTGACAATACAGTACCTTACCAGCGCAAACGGATGGAAGGTCGTCCCTATAATTTAGTCACACCTCGTTATGGTGAGGACTTCCAAGAAACTGCGGGCACGGTCAGAACAGATTGGCGCTTTGTTTTGGCAAACTTCTACAGCGAGAAAGCCAAAGCAAAACGTCTCAAAGAAGGCGACCCAGGCAGATTTGCAGCTATGGCAGCTTCTGTGTCTGGTAAGGGCAATTATGCTCAAAGAATCTCTTCTTTTGATATTGACTATTTGAGTGCTGTTCCCTATCGCGGTAGACGCTAAAATCAGCTGGTTGTATCCGGGATAAAGTTGATTCCACGGACTCCATAGCTCCTGCGGATAAATGGGCAGTTATGGAGTCTTACGTGTAAGATTAAGACAAAGAAATGTCAAATCCACAAATCAGCGAACAGCATCAAACCCCCATTAAAGTATATGTTGGTGAAGCAAATTGAGGCGATCGCCTCAGAAAGAGAGTTGGGAGTACTGATAACGTCTCATAATCCAGCGTTATTGGATGCGGTACCTGATAGTGCCATAGGATCCGTGCTTTGTTGTTACCGGGATCCCCAGTTAGGGGATAGTCGTATTCTACGGTTGGCTGATTTAGAACGTTTTCCTGAGTTAGTTGCCCAAGGAACTCTTGGTCAGTTGATGACTAAACAAGTACTAGATAGGTTTTTAAAAGACAGAACTACGTTAGAACATAGACAACAAGATGCATTGAGATGGTTAGAGGAGTTACAGCGGGAAGAAGTAGCCTAATGAGTTACCTCACAATTTTAGTTCCCCAGGGAGCAGAACACCAAGTAGTTTGTAAGGGAATAAATGGAGCCCCCAATGCCAAAATACAGGTTATTGGCATTCCTATAGGAATATCATCACTCAAACCGTTTCTCAAAAACAAGTACCCACACTGGAATCCATACCTAAACCGACAGGTTTTATTAATGGGGTTATGTGGTAGTTTACACCCAGATTATGGAGTTGGCAATATTGTACTATATGAAACTTGTATATATGAAACAAATCAAGTAAACCAGATAAATTGCGATGTAAATCTAACCAAGGATATATATAAGCATCTTAAAGATCAGGCATTTTTAGTAAGGGGAGTTAAGGGAATAACGAGTGACACCGTAGTTTCCAAATTTATGGAAAAAGGGGCTCTGCATCGAAAATTTGGGGTTGATGTGGTGGATATGGAAGGATTTGGATTCCTGGAGTTTTTCCAGGGAACAGGGATATCCACCGCCATACTAAGAGTTGTCAGTGACGACTCCACCCATAACATACCAGACTTGTCTAAAACTATCAACCCCAATGGTTCACTAGAAATTTTACCCTTGCTTATAGCCTTAACTCAACAACCCATAGCTGCTAGTCACTTAATTAGCGGTTCATTGCGGGGATTAAAACAATTAGAAAAGTTGGCTAGGTGTTTAGCAACTTGGCAGCAATAAGTCTCTGAGGTATGACTTTAGCTAGAACGCTGATTAAAGAATAATTTCATATTCACGCTATTAGTATTTGAGAATCAAAAAACATTTCAAAAGAACCATCAGGCACAAGTTGACGCAGATGCTGAATATAGCCATCCGCATCCGACTTACTGCGAAAGCGGGCAACAACAACACGCTGATCATCTTCCGCCATACGAGCTACAGTCCAACCATTGAGGCGATTTTTATAAGAAATCGCCTTTTTTTCTAGTTTTGTGTTTTTGTATCCGGTATCTTGTGGCATAATTATACTATCCCTATGAATTTGATCGGCGTTAGTGTATCTCTTAGGGGGGAAACACTAGCGCCTTTAATTGATTGACGATGCCACCTTGTTATTATATAATTTTTTAATTGTCAACACTTAGTGCAACTGTATATTTATAATACAGCTAAACGGTAATATTAATAACTACATTGAAGAAATTATGAGATTCACAGCATCGATTTTGCAGAAGATAGCTACAGAAATAGGTGCAAAGATTTTGATAGAACCGGAATATGAACTAATAGGCCACATAACCTTTAGCAATGGTAAAAGAACAGTCTTTCGTAATACAAGATTTAATATTAATGGATTTGGCTCAGCTAATCTAGCCCAAGATAAGGCCTTTTCTAATTACTTTTTGGGTACTCTTGGTTATAAAGTAACAGAAGGCAAGACATTTTTGAGCGATAAAATGTGTCAAAAGGTAGCCAATCCCAGAAACATAGATGAAGGTTGGCAATATGCAGAGAAATTAGGTCTACCTGTTATTGTGAAACCTTTGAATCTCAGTTCGGGAGTTCTAGTCACTAAAGTGTATAATAAAAACGAATATTATGAGGTGGCAAAAAAAATCTTTAATGTACAATCAGTGCTAATTGTTGAAAGATTTTATCTTGGTAATGATTTTAGAATTTTAGTCTTAGATAATGACGTTATGGCTGCTTATCAGAGATTCCCCCTATCCATAACTGGAAATGGCAAGTCCACCATTTTAGAACTACTCACAATAAAACGGGAAGAATTGGTCAAAAAAGTTGAAAAGATATCAATTGATATAGCTGACTTCCGAATTTTTAAAAACCTCCAAAAACAAAATCTCACTTTTGAGAGTATAGTTCCCCAAGGGGTGACAGTTTATCTGTTAGATAATGCCAATCTCTCCACAGGTGGTCAAGCAGTAGATATGACTGACAACATCCATCCTGATTTTCAACAACTGGCGATTAATATTACTAGGGATATGGGTTTAAGATTAGCAGGTGTGGATATTCTCACTCCAGATATTACTCAGCCATTAGTAGACTATACCCTCTTGGAGGTTAATAGCGCTCCTGGGTTGACTCATTATGCTTCCCTGGGGGAAAAGCAAAGACAGCAGGTGGAACATCTATATCGCAAAATTCTCCAAGAATTGGAAAAGGCTTGTTAACAAGCCTAAGCAAGTCTAAAATCAAGCTCTTAAATTCAGTGCCAGACGTGACTCAAAATATTGCTGTATTTGTTCAACAATACCCTTTTGGTTTAACACATCTGCTGGTAATTCTTGGAGAGAACCACTTAAATAAGTATGGTAATATTGGCGAACTTGTTCAGCAATGACATTAATAGCTATACCATCCCGTTCTAGGGCACTCAAAAGCGCATTGGGGGTGATACCCAAAACTTGGGTTTCCTCTATGGTAGTGATTTTGATCTTGGGTAAAGGTTGTCCAAGGAAAAGACTCATCTCCCCAAAGAAATCTCCTACTATCAATTCCTCCGTGGGTGCTGGTGGTTGGTGCAGGAGAAACTCTTCTCTTTGTTGTGGATTGTGAATCTCACTGGAGAGGGTTGAATAAAGATTATATAGAGAGGGAGCTGTTTTAGCTGCTTCTTTAGTTAGGGAAAAGGCCACTGGACCTATGTACTTAGCTAGTTGTACAGACACCTGCTCAATCACTGGTGGTTTGAGAGCAAGACTGGCGCGATAATCATTTTGTGGGTTTCGATTTAGAGGAATAGTAATATTACCCTCAGAAGTATGAATTAATTCGTTTTCTACCAAAATAGAGCCGCTTACTACCAGAAACATTGCCCCGGAAAATAGTTGTTGATTATCCAATAACTCCTCTTTGTCAAACAACAAAGTTTTAGATTCCTCAATGATTAAGCTTTTAGCTTCCAGACTTAAACCTCTAAAAAACTCAACAGCATTAACCAGTTGCAATAGATGTTGTTTTTCCGACTGCTGATATTCAGTAGTTAAACCAGCACGATTGAGAGCGTACCAAAGTCGACAACGAATTTCTGGGTCTGTATGGGTTTCCGCTTCACTGTAATTTTTTGGATAGTAGAAGAGTTTATAGTTTATTTCCTCTAAACCATAAGACCACATTCTAGCAAATAAAGGCTTATCCAGATTAATATTTGCTGGAGGTTGATTAATTAAGGCTTTACAGGCAATATCCATAACCTGGTTGGGGGGAATATTGGGAGGAACGGTGAAGTCCACCATACGATAGACGTTACCCGCAGCTGCCATTTTTACTAGGTTTTTAGCTATTGACCCATTAGGAATATAAGTAATTTCACCGGATTTTTGGCGAATATCTGTAGAATCCCAATCAACCGATTCTACAACCCCTTCTACCATCATGCCATCTAATGCTTGAAATTCAATCCAATCCCCAATTTGAAAGGGTTGGTTTATTTGCAGAAAAACACCCGAGAGCAAATTACCGAGGGGTTCTTGCATGGCAAACCCAACCACTGCTGCGAACAAGGCAGATGTAGTAAAGAATTGAGTTGTGTCTTTTCCTAAAACTTGTAAAACTACAGCAGCAGCTATGCCATAAAGAACGACGGAAACTGTAAACTTCAATAATTTGGATGGCTGTTTTCCTTGCTTGTGGGTGAACCAAAAATCAATGATTAAAAAAGAGAGTGTGTTAACAAACACCACAGCAATGCTAATTAAAACAACAATCTTGAGTATTTCGATGATTACTGGTAAAATTTGTTCGGGGTTACTCAATACGAAAACATAAGAGAACAAAAGACATCCAGTCAATCCAGCTTGAAAAAGCAGAAGAAAATTTTTCATGTCCGCCACCAATTAGTAATTATTGAACAAAAACATTGTTACTGTTGTTGTGGTGATTTTAAAGCCTTATTAAGACTGATCAAAAGACGATTAATGGATCGGTTTAGATTATGTAGGGGGTTAGATTTATCCTCTGGTAATTGTGTCCCCTCCGCTTGATGTAGGCTAACTTCTTCTAAGAGGTGGGTGATAAAATCTAGTGGTTTGGTTACCCAACGATATATAATTATGATCACTGCTGTGTATGCGACTAAAAATATACTAGCGATCGCCAACAAATAAGACCCAATAGATCTGCGAGCTTCGTTGTACTGAACAATAGAGGGGACGGAAATTACTCTAGCTCCCACCACCTCATTTAACTTCCACCCAAAACCATTTTCACTGCCATAAGTCTTGATTAGGGAAGCAGGTGCCCTTTCAGGTGTACTGTGACATACCAAACAGCTTTCTTTAGTGATTTGAATTGGCTTGGCAATATAATAGGTTTTTTGCTTAATCAAAGTGTCAAACCTTTCACCCATTTTTGGTGGTGCTTTGGGATTTGCAGCAAAGTAATTAATAATTTCTAGTTCCCAGGGTGCTGCTAGATCCTTGCGATTAGTTGGATTTATGGCAGTCTCACGATAGCTATATCCACTCTTATTTTTCTCCAATTGATTTAAAACCTGTTGAGCAGCATAGGAAGGAACAGTAACCCTATTAAACTCAGGTACTTCCCTTTCTGTTTGTTGGTAGCCTTGGACTTGATTGTTACCGCCTTGGGTAGATTGATCAGCAGCGGGAGTTTTTAATGCTGTTTCAATCAGATCAAATTGGGGTTGAACCTGATTAGAAGTATAATCCCTAACTGCTGCTGCTGTATCTAAAAGGATCCCCGCAGTGCGAAGGATATCTTTTTTGGCTTTATTAAATTCCAGGGACCATATTGATAGTCCACAAATCAACCATCCGGTGAAAAAAATACTAAATATGATAAATACTAGTCTTGTTTGTAGTTGCTTCATAAAATTTAAAACCTAGTTTCTGAATTTTATCTGGCGATCGCTAAGGAAAGTGCAAGGGAGTAACTGTTTCGATGTAAATGTAATATATTGTTAGGCGAATCCCAGAAGATTATATCACAATATCATACAGATAATTCCAAGTTTATTTTGAGTGGCACACTAGCGACAAAATAAAGTCTCTCTTGTCTGTCTACCTGTAGTGGGGTTAATTCCCTTCGCCACTTGACATAGTTTATTTTGTTCATCACGACGCAACAACACATCAGTAAAGTCCGCACCTGCAATAATTGCACCATCGAATTTAGCACTAGCTGCAAATGCACCTTCTAAAATAGCATTAGTCAAATTAGCCCCGATAAAACGTGCAGAATCTAAAGTAGCATTGGTTAAATCAGCACCAGTGAAATTTGCTGATTCCAGATTAGCAGCAAAGAAACTAACACCCGTGAGATTAGATCTACTAAAATCACTTTGACGAAGATTGGCTTTGGTAAAACTAGAATCTCTTAAATCTCTTTGGGAAAAATCTGCTCCGATCAAAATTTCTTTGTTGTATTCTAGTGCTAGAGCTGTTGATGTTAGACCTAGGGGTATGATTACCAGCAAGGATAAACTGAGGATCACCAGAAAAATCCGATTTTTAAAAACTCGTTTAATATTCATAAGTAATTATTGATGTCTAAACTTCCTTCATCTAATTATGGCAAAATTGGTCTCACAGGAGAAGATCTAGTGACCAAATGGTTAAAATCCAAGGGTTGGCAAATTCTCCATAGTCGTTTTTCTTGTCGTTGGGGTGAGGTAGATATTATTGCCCAGTATGACAATAAAACTCTTGTACCAACAAGTGTTAATTGCAAAACACCCCTCCTCGCCTTTGTAGAAGTGAAAACCCGTAGCGCTGGTAATTGGGACGCGGGAGGGAAAGACTCGGTTACCACGAACAAACAAAGGAAAATCCTGATCGCGGCCGAAATGTTTTTAGCCAAGCATCCAGACAAAGCAGACTACTCTTGTCGTTTTGACGTAGCTAGTGTTTTTTACAAAAAGTCTATCCCTAAAAAGCAGGTAATTCAACCAAAAGCATTGGCTAGCTTGTCTACTCAAGAATACGAGTTTATACTCTGGGATTACATAGAATCCGCTTTTGATATATCAGCAAGATTAAGTAGTATTTAGGGTAAAATGGAGGGTGTGGGGTTATCCCACGCCCTAATTAACTTACCCTAATTAAGTTGTATCCAAATTAAAACTCTATTAAAAGTCTGCACTCTGTGGTGTACGAGGAAAGGGAATGACATCTCTAATATTTCCCATACCCGTCATAAATTGCACTAACCTTTCAAATCCTAGACCAAACCCCGCATGGGGTACGGTTCCATAACGACGTAGATCCAAGTACCACCATAAATCTTCTGGTTTCATCCCCTGGGCTAAAATTCTTCTCTCTAAAATATCCAGTCTTTCTTCCCTTTGGGAACCACCAATAATTTCGCCTATTTTAGGAGCTAAAATATCCATGGCACGTACGGTTTTCTCATCGTTATTTAATTTCATATAAAATGCCTTGATTTGTGCAGGATAATCCGTAACAATTACGGGCTTTTTAAAAAGCTGCTCTGCTAGGTAACGCTCGTGTTCTGACTGCAAATCTAGACCCCATTCTACTGGGTAATCAAATTTGACTTCTGCTTTCTCTAAAATTTGGATGGCCTCTGTATAGCTCAATCTCTCAAACTGGTTGTTAATAATATTTTCCGCTGTTTTTAATACGGTGTTGTCAATTCTTTCATTGAAAAACTCCATATCTTGTTCACAGTTCTCCATCACATATCGGAAAATATGTTTCAGAAATTCTTCTGCTAAGTTCATATAACCTTCTAAGTCGCAAAAGGCCATTTCTGGCTCTACCATCCAAAACTCTGCTAAATGTCTAGAAGTGTGAGAATTTTCTGCTCTAAATGTTGGACCAAAGGTATAAACGTTGGTAAATGCCATAGCCATAATTTCTGCTTCTAATTGCCCACTCACCGTTAAATAGGTGGGTTTGCCAAAAAAATCTTGACTGTAATCAACATCTTGGTTCTCTTTCCGGGGAATATCTTGCAAATTCAAACTGGTGACGCTAAATAATTCTCCTGCTCCCTCACAATCACTAGCAGTTAAAATGGGGGTGTGGACCCACATAAAACCCCTCTGTTGGAAAAACTGATGTATAGCAGTCGCACAAGCATTTCTCACCCGAAATACCGCCCCAAAGGAGTTGGTTCTACTACGCAGGTGGGCAATGCTTCTCAAAAACTCAAAGGAATGACGTTTCTTTTGTAAAGGATAAGTCTCTGGATCCGCATCTCCGTAAACTTTTACAGCTTCCGCTTTTAGCTCTATTCTCTGTCCTTTCCCTTGGGATGCAACTAAGACTCCCCCGACTTCCACTGAAGCACCCGTATTTATTTGTTTTATGATTGTCTGGTAGTGGGGTAAGTCCTGATTAATAACTATCTGTAAGTTGGCTAAACATGAACCATCATTGATTTCTAAAAAGGTAAATCCCTTCAATTCTCGTTTAGTTCTTACCCAACCCTGTACTGCTAGCGTTTCTTCAGGTTGACTACTTCTTAGTATTGTGGCAATTCGATGTTCAATCATTTTCTACAACTGGGTTCTTTTGTATAGCTTTGTTGTGCGCATTAGAGCTTCCTACCAATGGCTCACATCCATGATTTTAACCACCAACCTATAAGAATGCCTAGACCACCAAATCGAATAACTTGCCAAAAGGGTTTGTTTAGACTTCTCCAAGAAATTAATTTACTTTCTAAGTTAATCTCTATTAGTTCCATCTCTTTTTCTATACGCTTCAACTCCAGTCGCATCTCCCTAGTCTGGTTTTTACTCTGTTGGATATCTTTGGCTTTTTGTTGCCATTCGGCTTTTTGTTGTTGATCCCTTTCTATTTGAGTATATCTTTGTTTTAACAGCATCAGTTCGTTTTCTAACTGCTCTAGTTGTTGCTCAATCTCTCGTCGATAGTTTTCCTCTAGGTTAGTCATTGGTTATGGACTGGTGTTGGATTACTTGCTATAATAGCCAAACATCATAACTCTTGTACTTTTGTATATTAGGTCTTAAGTATTATGTCTTTAAACAGTGAGTTAAATAATTACAGCACCCTGGAATTGGCTCAAGCTTTGATGGCAAAACTAAGCATCTCCTCCGAGGATTGGCATCGTCTCAAATCCCACCGGAATGCCCGGGCTAGCGAGCTTGTGGCTGCGGCAATGGTGTTTTTGGTCAAAAATGAACCTTTGGAAGCTCATTCCAGGTTAAATCAGGCTTTGGGTTGGTTGGATAAGTCCGTATCTGCTCCCCCTTGTCCCAGTCGTCACTTATAACCCAAAACCGGAACCAGGTTTGCATGCCAAAACCTCCTAATTTCTACCTGCTTGCACAGTTTTAGTTCTGTTCCTTTATGGTTCCACTCTACCTGATCAAATATTTGATGTAGTAAGCTCATACCCCTCCCGCTCTCTGACTCCTCTGGTGGCAAATAATCGCCGGGATCGCCTAGTTTGCCACAACAGGGTGTAAATCCATTCCCCTGGTCTGATATGATCCACCAATATTGATTATCTGTGAAGGAAAAACGTACCACCACTAGTTTACCAGGATCCAGATTATTTCCATGCTTGGCTGCATTCACTAGGGCTTCTTGTAGTCCTAGCCTAATTTCTGGCTGTAGATTTTTGGGAATATCTGCTAATAGTAGATCTAGTATGGGACACAAATAAAGGGTTGAGGCAAAACTAATAGTACCCCACGAGCACGGTTTAAGAGAAATGGTAATCACAAGAGAAACCCCGTAGCATCTGGTTAGCTAGACATTAATTCGCTGTTCCAATACGCGCTGGTGCGACGATTACCTTAACTACACTTTTAATTCTAATAAAAACATGAAAATACTTTCCAATATGGACTGTGACCAGGCAAATCAAATCTGCACTCTCCAGCTGGCAAAAGAGTCTGGGAACACTTACTAGTGAAGAGGGCGGGCCGATCCAAGGTAACCAGATGTATTCTTCTTACCTTAGTTTGATTTTAGCATTACTATTACTCAATAGGCTAGTGGTTTTTGAAAGTTTTTTTGTTGGTTCACCTTTCTAGAAAGGCCACTGTCTCCACGTGGGGTGTCTGAGGGAAAAAGTCCGCTGGTTGCACTTTCTTTAGCTTATACTCTCCACTGGCACATAACAAACTCAAGTCACGAGCTAATGTGGATGCTTTACAACTTATGTAAGCTATTTTTTTAGGTTTTAGTTTCAGCAGAGATTGTAGTACAATAAGTTCACATCCCTTACGTGGTGGATCAAGAAGAACAATGTCTGGCAGTGTATCTAATTTGGGTAAAATATCCTCTACTGCTCCTATTTGGAATTTGGCATTAGTGATCCCGTTATGTTGAGCATTGTATATAGCTTGCTCTACTGCTGCTGGTTGTATTTCTAAGCCAATGGTCTGACGTGCTTGTTTTGCTAGTGGTAGAGTTAAAGTACCAATACCACAATAAGCATCAACAAGAATTTCATCACCCTGTAAATTAAGTTGTGATTGAATCACTTCCAAAAGTGCTTCTGCTGTTTCAGTGTAAACTTGAAAAAAGGTGTCTGGTCGCACCTTAAATTCCAGTCCAGCAAATCGTTCCCTGAGATAGGGGACTCCTGCAATACAAGTTGTTACCTTTCCAAATATGGCATTCGTGCGATCGCCGTTATGATTCAAACAAATTCCCACCAGTTGAGGGTAACGGTGTAACCATTGCTGTGCTTGGGTTTCAATTCCTGGTAACTGACCATTTTTGACTACTAAGGTCAACAGAATTTCCCCCGTATAACGACCAATCCGTAAACCCAGATGGCGAATTTCCCCTTGATGGCGGTTCTCATCATATACTGACCAACCTTGCTTTTGAATATCCTGTTTAATTTCCGTTAATAGAGGATTTAATCGAGGGTCTTGTACTGGACACTGATTTAAATTGATTAGTAAATGACTGCCTTTTTGATAGTAACCAGCTTGAACTTGTCCTGTAGATGAGGTTTTTATAGGATAAGTAGCTTTGTTGCGATAACCCAGGGGTGATTTTGTGGTTAACACTGGTGCTACTGGTGGGTTAACAAAATTGCCAATTCTTTCTAAAGCCTGAATTACCTGGTTTTGCTTAACCTGTAACTGATATTCATAATTTATGTGTTGCCATTGACAACCACCACATTTATCAGCAACAATACATTGGGGACGAGTTCTTTGCAAAGAAGGTTGGAAAATAGCTGTGACAGCGCCATGGGCATATTTATTCTTCACCCTGAGTAAACGAACCAACAGGCGATCGCCCACCACAGTATCGGGTACAAAAACAACCCTACCTTCAAACCTTCCCACTCCTTCCCCATTGTCGTTGAGATCGGAAATTTCCAGCTCTATAATTTTTCCCTGTTGCCAAACTATATCATTATTATTCATTACTACATTTTACTTAATAATACCAACTATACCGTTCACTTCTGTACCCAAAAATGGTTAAAATAGGAAATAATATATTTTCCGTGACTACATAATCATGACTGTAATTAGCCAAGTTATTCTCCAAGCTGATGATGAGCTGCGTTATCCTAGCAGTGGCGAACTCAAAAGCATCAAAGATTTTTTTCAAACAGGAGTTCAGCGAACAAGAATCGCTGCTACCCTAGCGGAAAACGAAAAAAAGATTGTTCAGGAAGCCACCAAAAAACTTTGGCAGAAGCGCCCTGACTTTATTTCTCCTGGTGGCAATGCCTACGGTGATAAACAGCGTTCTCTATGTATCCGTGATTTTGGATGGTACTTACGTCTAATCACTTATGGAGTTTTAGCGGGGGACAAAGAGCCCATTGAAAAGATTGGTCTAATTGGTGTGCGGGAAATGTACAATTCCCTGGGTGTGCCAGTACCGGGTATGGTAGAAGCGATTAGTTGCCTCAAACAAGCGTCTTTAGACCTATTAAGTGGAGAAGATGCAGCAGCTACCCAACCATACTTTGACTATATAATCCAATCCATGTCCTAGAACCACCCTAATAAACTTCTAAGTGGGCTATTGCTCAGTAGTCAGCCCCAAGCTTGATAGTGGCTAGGGCAAGACCATTGTTAAGGTATTGTTGAGCTACTATCAATGTTTGGGAGAGTAATAGAACTTAAATTTTACCGATGCTGTGAAGTCCTAAGATCACACCTGCGCCGAGGATATGACCAAAAGCAGTGGTTGCCAGAACTGCTGGTAAACCGAACCCGCCAAAGAAATTAGGAGATGGTGTGGAGGGGGGCGCGCTGGGGTACTCAATAGTAAATTTACCGAAACCAGCAGCAAAAATATTAGCCACCAACATAATAATGCCAACGGTGGGGCTCCAGGTTAGGGGAGCAGTTGCGGTAACAGCGAGCAGGGCGGAAGTTAACACTAGATATTCTCCTTGGGTGATGTGAGCAGATAATAAGAGCTGACATTATCATAAATCCAGTAAGATTATATGATCAACTGCCCATGGTTTCACTAAATCACTTTCTCAATTTACTATGTCCTTGAGTCCTGATTCCTTACCACCAGCGCTGGGGAAGATCGTTCAAAGATTTCAACGTGCTTCCGATCCTAAGCGTCGCTATGAACAGCTAATTTGGTATGCACAGAAACTACCTGAGTTTGCCGAAGCAAACAAGGTACCAGAAAACAAAGTTCCTGGTTGTGTTTCTCAGGTATATGTTACAGCTAGACTTAATGACAGCAAGGTAATGTTTGCAGGAGATTCAGATTCTCAGCTAACCAAGGGGTTATTAGCACTGTTAATAGAAGGGCTAAATGGATTAACACCTAAAGAAATTATACAACTAACCCCGGAATTTATCCAAGAAACGGGATTAAACGTTAGTCTCACACCTTCCCGCGCCAATGGTTTTTACAACATCTTCAGGACGATGCAAAAAAAGGCACTAGAATGTGATCCACCAACAGGCGGGGGATGATGGGCATTAGCTTACCAATACATCCCTTGTGCCTATTGGAATTCTACCTTAGCTATTAAATGACCTGTTCTACTTCACCAATTTCGGGAATCATTTCTTTGAGACGGCGTTCAATGCCCATTCTCAGGGTCATAGTAGAACTAGGACAAGAACCGCAAGCCCCTTGTAAGCGTAGTTTCACAATTGGTCCATCCAATTCTACCACTTCCACATTACCCCCATCAGATATTAGGTAGGGTCGCATTTCATCTAGTACAGTTTCAACGTTTTCAAGAGTTAGTTCCATAGTTTTGATACCTGTTTAGTAGGGGATAGCTTTAAGCTTACCCGATTTTTCGTAGGGTAGTTGAAAGACTCAATCATTCCATTCACCCCGTGGGGGGACAGGGGTGCGCATGGGAGTACGAGTCAGTTCATCATCCCTGGGAAAATCTCCCCGTAACCACTGACGAATGGCAACCTCTACGACCTTACTGGGGTCATTGGTGAGATGTTGAATCTGAGCGATCAATTCCGAGTCCAGACGTAATGCTATTTCTATTTTTTCAGCGTTTGTATTATCCGCTTTATTGTGATTCTTTTCCATATTCATAGGTTTATATTCCCAAAAAAATTGCCCAACATTGCCCAACCAAACCAGATAACCAATTTGTAACTGGCAGTTTTTATATCCAGTGACATCATATCCTGAAAATCAATTTACCGATTTAGTGGGGAAGAGGGGGAATTGCAAATCATGTATTACCCATTGCCCAATAAAGCATTAAAATACATGAAGTGAATACTTTTAAATTTTGACTGCTAATCAAGCAAAGATGGTATATGACTGAGGTTCCCGCCATTCGCATTCGCAACTTCTGTATTATCGCTCATATAGATCATGGGAAGTCCACCCTGGCTGATCGTTTACTGCAGGCCACTGGGACGGTAGAAGACCGACAAATGAAAGAGCAGTTCCTAGATAATATGGATCTAGAACGGGAGCGTGGCATCACAATTAAGCTGCAAGCTGCCCGCATGAATTACACCGCTAAGGATGGACAGCAGTATGTGTTGAACTTAATTGACACTCCTGGTCATGTGGACTTTTCCTATGAAGTTTCACGCTCTTTAGCTGCTTGTGAAGGTGCTTTATTGGTAGTTGATGCTTCCCAGGGGGTAGAGGCTCAAACCTTGGCCAATGTGTACCTGGCCTTGGAACATGACCTGGAAATTATCCCCGTGTTAAATAAAATTGATTTACCAGGAGCAGAACCAGATCGGGTCATTGGAGAAATTGAGGAGATTATTGGACTAGATTGTAGCGGGGCAATTTTAGCCTCCGCTAAGGAAGGAATAGGTATTCCAGAAATTTTAGAGGCTATAGTCGAGCGCGTACCCCCAGCAGCTGATACTGTCAGTCAACGATTAAGGGCCTTGATCTTTGATAGCTATTATGATAGCTACCGGGGAGTAATAGTTTATTTCCGGGTAATGGATGGCACAGTCAAAAAAGGCGATCGCATTTATTTGATGGCCTCCGACAAGGAATATGAGATTGACGAGTTAGGAGTTCTTTGTCCCAACCAAACTCAGGTAGAAGAATTGCACGCGGGGGAGGTAGGTTATCTGGCTGCGGCGATTAAGGCGGTAGCTGATGCACGAGTGGGTGATACTATTACATTAGCAAAGGCTAAAGCTAGTGAAGCTTTACCAGGTTATACTGAAGCTAATCCCATGGTTTTTTGTGGTATGTTTCCTATAGATGCAGACCAATTTGAAGACTTACGGGAGGCTTTAGAAAAGCTAAGATTGAATGATGCTGCTTTGCAATACGAACCAGAAACTTCCAGTGCCATGGGATTTGGATTCCGTTGTGGGTTTTTAGGTTTGCTGCACATGGAAATTGTCCAGGAGCGGTTAGAGCGGGAATATAATCTGGATTTGATTATTACTGCTCCTTCCGTGGTTTATAAGGTGATTACTATCAAGGGTGAGGAACTCTATATTGACAATCCAAGCCACCTACCAGCACCTAACGATCGAGAAAGAATAGAAGAACCCTACGTACAAGTAGAAATGATTACTCCAGAAACCTTTGTAGGAACCCTAATGGAGTTATCACAAAATCGTCGGGGTGTGTTTAAGGATATGAAATACCTTACCCAAGGTAGAACCACTCTTACATACGAACTTCCCCTAGCTGAAGTAGTGACGGACTTTTTTGATCAGATGAAGTCCCGCTCCCGTGGGTATGCTAGTATGGAATATCATCTAATTGGCTACCGTGAAAATCCTCTAGTAAAATTGGATATTATGATCAATGGTGACCCGGTAGACTCCTTGGCAATGATCGTTCACCGAGATAAAGCCTACAATGTGGGTAGATCCATGGCCGAAAAGTTGAAGGAATTAATTCCACGTCATCAGTTTAAAGTTCCTATCCAAGCTTCTATAGGCACTAAAGTAATTGCCAGTGAACATATCCCTGCTTTGAGAAAAGATGTTTTGGCTAAGTGCTATGGTGGTGATATTAGTCGTAAGAAAAAGCTTTTGCAAAAACAAGCTAAGGGTAAAAAACGGATGAAAGCTGTAGGGACAGTGGATGTACCTCAAGAAGCTTTTATGGCTGTGTTAAAGTTAGATCAAAGCTAGTCAATATGAGATTAATTGGGGTGTGTATCAAGCATCAAAAAGTTACCCAAGGAAGGGGGAGCAAAACCCCCCCAGAAATTCCTAACTCCACTCACCTACCTGGAAATTGGATAAAAACTATAAACCATGAGGAAAATCAAAACCCATCCTAGGTGTTATGGCTAAAGCTATATTATTGGTGTAGCGTTTTGTGAGACCTAGAAAACCAAAAACCACATCAAAGGTTGAAGGTTGATAAGAAAATAAAGTCTCGAATTCCTGTTAGTTATTTAAATTTTTGTAAAGTATCGGGGAGTCAAAAGAATGAAGATACTGGTACTAAGTTGGGAATTTCCACCAAGGATAGTTGGAGGTATTGCTCGTCACGTGGGAGAGCTGTACCCAGAACTGGTGAAGTTAGGACATGAAATTCACCTAATTACACCCGATGTGAAACAAGCATCCCCTTATGAAGTGGTGGAAGGTATTTATGTGCACCGAGTACCAGTAGCCCATAGCCATGATTTTTTTCACTGGGTAGTCAATTTAAATCAGAGTATGGGTCATTATGGTGGTAAATTAATTAAAGAAGGATATTTTGATATTATTCATGCCCATGATTGGTTAGTAGGAGATGCGGCGATCGCCCTAAAACACAATTTCAAAATTCCTTTAGTTGCTACCATTCATGCGACAGAATATGGAAGATGTAATGGGATTCATAATGATATCCAAAACTATGTGCATAGTAAAGAAAATGAATTGGCGTATAATGCGTGGCGGATTATTGTTTGCACCAAATATATGCAAAAAGAAGTGACCAGAGCCTTGCAGAGTCCCCCAGATAAAATAGACATAATTTATAATGGCATTCGTCCGGAGAAAAAACGTCATCATCGGGATTTTCATGCCCAAAATTTTCGTCGGCAATTTGCAGCTGATCACGAGAAAATAGTGTATTATGTTGGGAGAATAACCCATGAAAAGGGCATACCGGTATTACTCAACGCTGCTCCTCAAATTCTGTGGGAAATGGGTGGTTATGTTAAATTTGTGATTATTGGTGGTGGGAATACGGATCATTTAAAACAACAAGCTTGGGATTTAGGAATTTGGGACAAATGTTATTTCACAGGTTTCCTTTCTGATGATTATTTAGATAAATTTCAAACCCTAGCTGATTGTGCGGTTTTTCCTAGTTTATATGAACCCTTTGGGATTGTGGCCTTAGAGAGTTTTGCTGCGAGGGTACCAGTGATAGTATCAGACACTGGTGGTTTTCCAGAAGTCATTGAACACACAAAAACAGGAATTATCACTCAGGTAAATAATCCCCGCTCATTAGCACGGGGAATCTTAGAAGTTTTGAAAAATCCCGGTTATGGAAAATGGTTAGTAGATAATGCATATCAAGAGTTGGAGCGCCGTTTTTGCTGGACAGAATTGGCCCAAAAAACCGTTACAGTTTATGAGAAAGTGTTAAAAGAGCGATCGCAAGTTGATTGGTAGGATACCAACTAAAAGGTCAAAAGAATACTAATACCTTACGGTGGGAATTTCTGTGAAGAAGTGCAAGATTTAAAGATAATTGGAGATAATTAGAAATAATAGGTGTTTGCAACTTCTGAGTATGGCCAAATGGTTGAAAACAGCAATTGATATCTTGTTGAAGATGGGAACCTCCCTCCTATCCCACCTAAAAGCTAACTTCAAGCGCTACCTGGAGAAAATAGACAGGGATGTTACTCCTTCATATCCTTACAATAAGTGTGCTCAATCCCAGCTAGCTGGACCAGTACATAATTTAGGGGGTGGTGGTGTGGATGTGGACGATGGAATTCAATGGATGATCAATCAAGTTAGAGGTGGTGACAACTCTAACCAAAAAGTGAATGTTTTGGTTATTCGTGCTAGTGGAGATGATAACTACAACGAACTAATTTATCGCATGCGGGGAGTAAATTATGTAAAAACCCTAATTGTTAAAAACCGACAAGAGGCCAATAGAAATGATATTTTTGATCAGGTCAGAAATGCTGGAGTAATTTTCTTTGCAGGTGGGGATCAATGTGAATATATACGTCACTGGAAAAATACCAAATTGGAAGCTGCAATCAAATCAGTTTATGATAAGGGGGGAGCGGTGGGTGGAACAAGTGCGGGAGCAATGATTCAAAGCGAGTTTGTTTATGATTCTTGTGCTTGCGAGGAGAGTATTGAAACTTGGGAAGCACTTAATGATCCCTACAGGAATATCACCTTTACTTATAACTTTTTCCAATGGAAGTATTTAAAAAGGACTGTAATTGACACTCATTTTGATGAACGTAAACGTATGGGGAGAATTATGGTCTTTATTGCGCGACAAATACAAGATGGTATATCTAAAGATGCTTTAGGTATAGCTATTAGTGAGCAAACATCTTTATTAGTAGACAAAAATGGTATGGCCAAAGTAACGGGAAGGGGTGCAGTCTATTTCGTGCTAGGAGATCATCCCCCCCAGGTCTGTCAACCCGGTCAACCACTGACTTACCACGGGTATAAAATTTGGCGTTTGATTCGAGGTGAAACCTTTAATTTAAAGCATCCACCATCCACCGGGTATTATTTCAGAAGTGTGAAACGGGGTAAATTTGATCGTGACCCTTACTAGCTTCCGGTAAATCTCGGGAGATATTCTGATGGAAATCACTGTAGTTGTAATACTGTTAGGTATAAATTCTTTCTGGTTTCTGTTTTTAAAAATTCCATTTGTAAGGGTTGCCATTGCTGCCATAATTGATAGCGATTGGTAGCTAGGAGGGTCATCATTTCAGTTAAACTGGATTCGCCTTCTGATTTATAGATATCTAACAACCACTTGTTTAAAACCATGCTATCTTGCAGATTACCCAAAATTTCTTGAACTTGTTTAATTTGCCCAAGCTGTTGCGTGAATGATTGTTGGTATAGGTCGTCAAATAAATCTATTTGATAGCGGACTCTTTTGGCCTGTTTTCGCAGGTCATGGAGAGTTTCTCCCTGGATTTGTAGGCTTTTTTCTAGCTCTTCAGGAGTCCATTTTATTGATGTAATCCCAGCTGTATCTAGGGTTTTCGTACCAATTATCCATCCTGGATGTAATAGAAATCTACTGATTTGTGGTAGGAGGAGTTCTGGTAATGCTTGCTGAATTTGTAACTGTGCTAAAGGATTGTATATGGGGTTTTTTAGCCACTCCAGCAAGTCCTGTTTAAAGGATTTATATAGTTCCGATTTGAAGATTTTCTGCACCGATAAACAGACTGATTCTCGCTCTTGAGATATGGCAGAAAAAGCCCTTTCTAAAGAACTTTGTTGATGGAGTGATAGGTATGGTTCATAGTCCCGCTCCAGAATTTCTTTTAACACATCTAAATCCCTGAGCTTTCCTAAAGTTCTGGCAATTTTACCAATACTTTGATCATTCACGGATGAAGGTAGATCTAAAAAAGAACTAAAACTAGTAACGGCAGTACGTAAACGACGCATTCCTACTCGCATTTGGTGTAATGCTCTAGGATCCTTGTCTTTCTTGACCGATTTTTCATATTCAAGGGTTTTCTCAGCGATTTTCGTCAATGCTTGATGTGCCAAGTATCCTAAGCTTGTTGCTGGTAAAATTGTCACAGATGTGGTGATTAGTTTCATAAATTAGTCGAAATAGCTTGTAATGGACAAGAAGAAATACACTGCTCACAGACAATACACCGCGATCGCGTAAATGCTAATTTGTATGTTTCTCGGTTCAAAGATAATGCTTCCGTAGGACAAACCCCTGTACACAGTCCACAGTCAACACATAGTTGATCATCAATAACTATTTCACCCAAATTATGAGAAACAGCAATATGTTGCGATCGCATCCAGTCAATAGCTGCATCTAACTGGTCAATATCACCTGATAATTCCACCACCAGTTTACCAATTTGATTAGGAGCAACCTGAGCGCGGATAATGTTAGCAGCTACGTTAAAATCCCTCGCCAGTCGGTAGGTAACAGGGATCTGAATTGCACGTTTAGGAAAGGTCAGGGTCACTCGTTTCTTCATAGAAAAAACCACATTTGGCTAAATTTGATAAACTAGATCTGGAAAATGCCTAATTGCCTAATAATAATTATTAATAAATAAACCATGATTCCAGATGCACCCCTTGATCCCAACACCCCCACCCAGTCAACCCTGGGAAATCGGGTCAGAAACTTCCTCATAGTAATTGTAGCGATCGCCCTCACTGGACTCTTATTTTTAGGACTGAAAAACCAAACCAGTGCGGTTTCCCTTCAGGAACTAGACCAAGCATCTACCCCTTTAGAGATGGCCATAACTAACAATCGACCCAGTCTAGTAGAATTTTACGCTGACTGGTGTACAGTTTGCCAAAAGATGGCACCGGACATAGCAAAATTGAAAGATAAATATGGTGACAAGATGAATTTTGTCATGTTGAATGTGGATAATAGCAAATGGTTGCCAGAAATGCTTAAATATCGAGTAGATGGCATACCCCACTTCGTCTTTTTAGGTAACCAGGGGGAAACTATAGCCGAAGCGATTGGTGATACACCCCGTACCATTATGGATAGTAACCTAGACGCATTAATCAAAGGTTCTCCCCTTCCATACGCTCAAATGAATGGCAGAGCTTCTGGGTTTTCTGCTCCAGCTTCAACTAATCAAGAGGATCCTCGTAGTCATGGTGGACAAGTAGTTAATTAGTTAATAATTAGTTAATTAATTATTAGAGGGGGAATGGGGAATAATAAAAGTTGTTAAAACAATTCTAAAAACTAAAATTATGATTGGTGTAGCAATAGTTGGGAGCGGATTCGGACAAAAGGTACATATTCCTGCATTTAGTTCCCATCACAAAACTAAAATATTCAGTATTTATCACAGAGATATCGAGCAAGCCCATTCTTTAGCAAGAGCTTATGATATCCCCCACCATAGCGACAATCTAGAAGAAATTTTGGCATTACCAGAAGTACAAGCGGTGAGTATATCCACACCACCATTTTTACATTACCCCATGGGTAAACAAGTATTAGCAGCGGGTAAACACCTCTTATTAGAAAAACCGACCACCCTAAATGTAACTCAAGCTAAGGAACTCTATCAACTAGCAAAGCAAAAAAACATTATTGCCACCGTAGATTTTGAATTTCGTTTTGTTCCAGCATGGCAATATTTACATCAGTTATTAAATGACAACTATGTAGGAAATATTAGACTAATTAAAATTGATTGGTTAGGGTCATCTCGTGCTAACACAGATCGTCCTTGGAATTGGTATTCCCAAAGAGAGCAAGGTGGTGGAGCTTTAGGTTCTTTAGGTTCCCATGCTTTTGATTATATTAGCTGGTTATTTGGAGAGGTAATAAGACTTAATGCCTATTTAACCACAGCAATTAGCCAAAGAAGAGATCCGGTGGATGGAGAGTTAAAGGTAGTAAACAGTGATGATAATTGTTTAATTTCATTAGAGTTGGAGAAAGGAATACCTTGTCAACTTTGTATTAGTGCAGTAGTGCAAGCTAAGAGAACTCATGCTATTGAAGTGTATGGAGACAAAGGGACATTAATTATAGCGAGTGAAAATCAAAAGGATTATATTTATGGGTTTAGGGTTTGGGGTTGTGAAATTGGGGGAAGTTTCACCGAATTGGAGATTCCTAAACAATTATTATTTCCCCAAGACTACGCAGATGGTAGGATTAGTGCATTTTTGCGAGTTGTAGACCAATGGGTGAATGGAATAGAGACCCAAAAGGAGATTGTTCCGTCATTGAAACAGGGGGTTTATTCCCAACTGTTGATGGATCTGTGTCATCAATCATCTCATTGCAGAAACTGGGTGGACGTGCCAAGTTGGTAATAATTTTGATCTACCACTGTGGGATGGAACCGTGATAGTGTTGTTAAAGTAAATCTTAGTAGTATATTAGTGATGAAAATACTTTGGGCATTATTATCAACAGCCTTAATTGCTCTAAATACTGGGGATTTGTTGGCTCAGGAGAGATTTGCAGGGGAATTTAGCGGGGATCTCACGATTGGTAAAACCCACTCCTATATTTTTTATTTTGGTAAAGAAAGTGGAGATATAGTAATTTATTTCTTTGAAACCCAATCCCCCGTAGGTAAAAAAATTACTCGTGTGTGTAAGCAGAAGAAGGTCTGCAGGGGAAAAGCACAGCTCCAACTCCAAGTAGTTCAATCTATTCCCAAGGGTATTCCTGAATCCACATCTGGTACTTATAAAATTATCTCGGTTTCCCAGGTGAATGGGAAAAGGTAAAAGGTCTATCAGTTATGCATATTGGTTTGTATTGCCCGGTTGAAACAGGTCATCTAAATACCATGTTACCGATTGGTGAAGCCTTACTCCTAAAAGGTCATAGGGTGACCTTTGTGGGTATAGCTGATGCTCAAGCAAGAGTTGAAGCAGTTGGTATTCATTTTTTTCCAGTGGCCATAGAATCCTTTCCCCAAGGGAGTGTAGACAAAATCTTTGAAACCTTGGGTGAAAGAGAAGGTCTATCCGCTCTACTTTACACCATAGGAATCTTTCGACAGGTGTCATATATGGTCCTTCAGCATGGGGCGATCGCCTGTAAAGATCTCAAGCTGGATGGAATGGTCATTGATCAAACCAGTACCGAAGCAGTGGCGATCGCCAAAATTTTGAATATTCCCTATGTAACTTTATGTAGTGCTTTACTATCTAACCAAGAAGCTGGAATTCCACCCGTTTTTACAACATGGCAATATGGTGACTCGTGGTTTTTTAAATTGAGAAATCAATTGACTAATTATGCAGGTTCTTTCATTGGAAAAATTGTCCAGGAACCGGCAAAGCAGTTTTTAAAAAATAATCAGTTACCCATACCACCGAATTTTGATTCTTCCCTAGCAATTATCTGTCATCAACCAAAATCTCTGGAATATCCCCGAAATACATTGCCCGATTACTTTCATTTTACCGGACCATTTCATACCACAACAAGCCGCAAATTTGTTGATTTTCCCTGGGAAAAATTATCTGATAAACCTCTAATTTATGCCTCCATGGGAACATTGCTAAATCGCCTGAAAAATATCTTTCAAACCATTGCTGCAGCTTGCGAGAATTTGGATATTCAATTAGTGATTTCTCTGGGTAGTTCTGCTAATCCTGAAGATCTACCACCCCTACCGGGTCATCCCCTGGTTGTTCCTTATGCTCCTCAAATTGAACTACTCCAGCGAGCGAGTTTAACAATTACTCATGGAGGTATGAATACCACTCTTGAATCTTTGACTCATGGTGTTCCTCTGGTGGCTATTCCTATTACTAATGATCAACCAGGTATCGCAGCTAGAATTCAATGGTCTGGTTGCGGTGAATTTCTCGAATTAAAACAATTAACAGTGCAGAAATTACGTGAAAAGGTAAAACGGGTTTTAGAAGTCCCCAGCTATCGAGATTGCGCCCAACAATTTCAACAGGAAATTAACCATTCTGGAGGTATTAATCAGGCGATCGCCATTATTGAAC
>Ga0172372_10000258_pt1 | contig 82213 bp, 74 predicted proteins | sample LakKiv5m_2_FD_114544 | JGI IMG/M metagenome (GOLD analysis project Ga0172372, IMG submission 114544) | Freshwater microbial communities from Kabuno Bay, South-Kivu, Congo - kab_092012_9.5m | ecosystem: Environmental > Aquatic > Freshwater > Lake | place: Democratic Republic of the Congo... | reverse complement strand
TGGCCAGGTACTGGTCGAGCACACCCTCCACCGACCGCCCTCGCTCGCGCACGTCCCTCCGCAGGCGCCGCGCCAGGCGCACGTCGTCGGGCGCGTCCACGTAAACCCGGAGGTCGAAACACCCGCGCAGGCCGGGGTCGGCGAGCACCAGGATGCCCTCCACCACGATCACCGAGCGGGGGTGCACCTCGTCGACCACCGTGGCGCGCCGGTGGGTGGCGTAGTCGTAGGTGGGGAGCGCGACCGTGCGGCCGGCCCTGAGCTCCTCGAGGTGGCGCACCAGGAGCGCCGTGTCGAGCGCGTCGGGGTGGTCGAAGTTGGCGGCGGAGGCGTCGACGAGGTCGCGGTAGTACCGATCGTGGCTGATCAGCAGCGCGCCGGTGCGCTCGGCGAGCTCGAGCGCGACGGTGGTCTTCCCCGAGGCGGTGCCGCCGGCGATGCCGAACACGAAAGGAGTCACCGGGCGCCCCTATCCGCCCACCTTCACCGTCGCGTCGATCCGGCCCCCGGGGTGCACCTCGAGGGTCCGGGCGTCCACCCGTCCGCCCAGCCGCCCGGTGGGCTGCAGGACGAGGCGCTCCCGGGCGCGGACGCCGCCGCTGGCGGTGCCCGCCACCACGAGCGTCCCGGCGTCGATCTCGCCCTCCACCACCCCCGTCTCCCCGATCTCGAGCGTGTCGTCGGTGTAGATGCGCCCCCGAAAGGCGCCGTCCACCCGCACCCGGCCCTCGAAGGAGAGGTCCCCGGTGTAGGTCGCACCCCGGCCCAAGAGGGCCGCCAGCGGCCGTTCGGGGGTGGCCATCAGACCCCGAGGAGCGCGGTCAGGCGCGAGAGGTCCTCGTGATCCGCGTAGTCGATGACGATCCGGCCGCCGCGGCGGCGCGCGTGCAGGCTGACCCGGGCGCCGAGGTGGCGGGCCAGCTGGTCACCCAGCCGCACCAGCGCACGGTCGGGCCGCCGGGGGGCGCCGGGGGTCCGCCGGAGCGTCCGGACCAGCGCTTCGGTGGCGCGCACCGAGAGATCGCGCTCGATGACCGTGTCCAAGGCGGTGCGGAAGAGCTCGCCGTCCTCGAGGCCCAGGAGCGCGCGGGCGTGCCCGGCCGAGATCCGCCGGGCGCGCAGGGCGTCGAGGCCCACTTCGGGCAGCTTGAGGAGCCGGAGCGCGTTGGCGACCGTGGTGCGGTCCTTCCCGACCCGCTGGGCCACGGAGTCCTGCGTGTGATGGTGCTGCTGGATGAGGCGCCGGTAGCCGAGCGCGGCCTCCACCGGGTCCAGGTCCTCGCGCTGCAGGTTCTCGATCAGCGCGAGCTCGAGCTGCTCGCCCGTGTTGGGCACGCGCCCGAGCACGATCACGGGGACGTCCGCCAGGCCGGCCAGGCGGGAGGCCCGGAGCCGCCGCTCGCCCGCCACGAGCACCAGCCCCCCGGTCGCGTCGCGGCGGACCACGAGGGGCGAGAGCACCCCGTGCACCCGGATCGAGGCGGCCAGCTCCTCGAGCGCCGCGGGCTCGAAGTGGTCGCGGGGTTGTTCGGGGTTGGGCCGGATGCTCTCGACCGGGACGCGCTGGAGCTGATCCTGCGGCCGCGCGCCGAAGCCCGACTCCCGGGCGTCCTCCCCGATGAGCGCGGCGAGGCCCCGCCCGAGCCCGGCGCGGCTCATCGGGTCACCGCGACGGGCGCGGCCACGAGGCCGAGCCGCTCCACGAGCTCCGTCGCGACGGCGCTGTAGGACTCCGCCGCCCGGGAGGAGGGGGCGTAGCCGAAGATGGACTTGCCGTGGGAGGGCGCCTCGGCGAGTCGGACCGCGCGGGGCACGACCGCCTGGAAGACCTCACCCCCGAAGACCTCGCGCGCCTGCGCCTCCACCTCGCGGCAGAGCCGGGTGCGGGGGTCGGTCATGGTGAGCACGATGCCGTCCCGCACCAGGCGCGGGTTCGGGCCGCGGCGCACCGCGGCGATGGTGCGTACCAGCTCCCCGAGCCCCTCCATCGCGAAGTACTCCGCCTGCAGCGGCACCAGCACCCCGTCGGCCGCGACCAGCGCGTTCAGGGTCAGGAGCCCCAGCGAGGGCGGGGTGTCCACGAGCACGAAGTCGTAGGGGCGGGGAAGGTCCGCCAGCGCGAGCGCCAGGCGCCGATCCCGGTTGGGAAGGCCCACCATCTCGATCTCGGCGCCCACCAGCGCCGGGGTGGCGGGCGCGAGGTCCAGGCCCGGCTGCGCGGTGTTCAACACGCAGGTGCGCAGGGACTCGAGGCCGAGCATGGCCTCGGCGATGCCCCACGGAGCCTCGTGCTTCGGCACCCCGAGGGCGCTCGACGCGTTGCCCTGGGGGTCCACGTCCACGAGCAGGGTGGGGTGACCGGCGCGGGCCAGCGCGGCGGCGAGGTTGACGGCGGTGGTCGTCTTGCCGACCCCCCCCTTCTGGTTGGAGACGGCGATGATGCGCGGCATGGGATTCCGAGGAGGGAGGCCCGACGATCCGCGGGGAACTGCGGCGCGCGACGGGCCGGAGGGCTTGTCGCGTCAAGTGTACCGCGGCGGACCCCGGATGTCATGGCGGCGTTCCACGTGGAACGCCCCGGCTCCACCCGCTGGCGAGGACACGACCGAATAGGAGGTCCCGGTGAGCCCCGCCGCCTGACCCATGGGCACCTGGTCCATCGACCTCGGCACCACCAACACCGGCGTGGCCCGCTGGGACGCGAACGCCCGGCGCCCCGCGCTGGTCCGCCTGCCGGGGATCGCCCGACCCGAGGACCCCTCCCGGCCGCTCGCGCCGGCGGGCCTGGTCCCCTCGGCCACCCAGCTCCTTCCTCTGGATCTGGCCGGCAAGCTGGGCCGGTGGGGCCCCCTGCGCACCCACACCTTCTGGGGCGTGCAGGCCGAGATCGGTTGGCCCGCGATGCAGCGCAACCAGGGCTGGCCGCAGCCGAGCTACTCGCCCGGCTTCAAGTCGGCCCTCTCCCGCGACGCCACGCGACCCGTGGCCCGGCTCGGGGACGAGACGCACACCGCGCGCGACGTGGCCCGGGTCTTCTTCCGCGAGCTCCTCCGCCACGTGGCCGCCTCCACCGGCGAGCGCCCGCGCGACATCGTGTTCACCGCCCCCATCGCCAGCTACGACGCCTACCGCGCCGAGCTCCGCGACCTCGCGCTGCACCAGGGCGTCCGGGAGGTGCGCTTCGTGGACGAGCCCGTCGCCGCCGCCATCGGCTACGGCGTCGGCCTCTCCGCGGCCCGGAACGTCCTGGTCTTCGACATGGGCGGCGGCACCCTCCACGCCTGCCTCGTCCGGCTCGACCTGCGGGGGGCCTCGGCCGGCCAGTGCGACGTCCTCGGCAAGGAAGGCCGCTCGGTGGGCGGCAACCTCGTGGACCGCTGGCTCCTCGAGGACGTCTGCGCCGAGGTCGGGGAGCGCATCGATCCCGATCCCACGGACGAGACCCTCGCCATGTGGCAGCGCTTCATGCTCGCCGAGGCCCGGCGCGTGAAGGAGATCGTCCACTTCGAGCCTTCCGCGAGCTTCACCTTCACCGCCCCCGAGGAGCTCCACGGCCTCCGGGCGCGACTGCGGAACCGTCCCTCGGCGGTGACCGTCTCCCGCGACCGGCTCACCGGCGTGCTGCGCGACCGGGGGCTCTACGCGCTCATCGAGGAGGCCGTGCAGACGGCCGTGGGCGGCGCGGACGTGGACGAGGTCCTGCTCACCGGTGGGTCCACCCTGCTCCCGGGCATCTTCCCCTGGTTCGAGCAGAAGTTCGGACGCGACCGCGTCCGGGGCTGGCACCCCTTCGAGTCGGTCGTGCTCGGAGGGGCGGTCTACGCGGCCGGCGCGTTCGTGCAGTCCGACTTCATCGTGCACGACTACGCGATCCTCACCCACGACGAGAAGTCCGGGGAAGGTCGCCACACCGTGGTGGTGCCGGGCGGGACCCGCTTCCCCACCGCCACCGACTTCTGGCGGCGTCAGCTCGTGCCCACCTGCGCCCTCGGCGAGCCGGAGACGATCTTCAAGCTGGTGATCTGCGAGGTGGGGCGGAACTCGGAGGACGCGCGGCGCTTCGGCTGGGACGCTTCGGGGAACCTCCGGCCGCTGGGCCAGCCCGGGACGATGGAGGTGGTCGTGCCGCTCAACGCCGCCAACCCCACCCTGGGCACCCTGGACCCCGCGCACCGGCCCTCCGACCGCCGGCCCCGCCTGGACGTGAGCTTCGGCGTGAACGCCGACCGTTGGCTCGTGACCACCGTCCGCGACCTCCAGACCGGGAAGACGCTCCTGGAGGGGGAGGCCGTGGTGCGGCTCCTCTGAATGGACCCGCTCGGCTACCTCCTCGCCGCCGGGCTGTTCGCGTCGGTCGCGTTGTGGCGGCTGGGTCGCGACCGCGATCACGCCGCGCGCGTGCCCGAGGTCCTGGGGCAGGCGGCCCGCCAGTTGGGGCTCGAGCAGGCGAAGGACCAGTGGTGGCGCGGCGAGGAGGTCTGGCGCGGCGAGCTGGAGGGGGTCCCGATCGAGCTCGCCTGGCGGGTCCGCCGCGGTCAGTTCTCCGCCGACGGCGCGCTCGAGGTCCGCTGCGCCGGCGTCCCGCTCGATCTGCTGATCCGCGCCTCCGCGGAAGGCCGCGTGGACCGCTCGAACACCGCCGATCTGACGACGGGCGACGACGCCTTCGACGCCGCCCTCCAGGTCGCGGGGGACCCGACCTGGCTCCGCCCCCGCCTGGACTCGGACCTCCGGGGAGAGCTCCTGACGCTGACCCGGGACGGGGGCCGGGTCAGCGAGGGCTTCGTCGGGTTCGCCCACGCCGAGGCGTCCACGCTCTCCGCCCTCCTGGGTCGGGCCCGCCTGGCGGTGGCGGTGCGGCGCTCCCTCGATCCACGCCGGGACGCGCCCTCGCTCGCCGACCTGGCCCGCACCGATCCGGTCGCCGGCGTCCGCCGGGAGGCCGCGCTCGCCCTGCGCGGCTCCGCGCCCGGGTCCTTCCGGGCCCTCGTCCCGGACCTGATGAAGGACCGCGCCGTGCGGGTGCGGGCGCTGGGCGTCGCCTTCCTCGCCGAGTCCGGCCCGCTCCGGCGCCTCCTGGCCAGCACGGTGGACGAGGTCGCGCTGATGGACGGGCTCACCGCCGTGCGCGCGCTCCGCGTGGCGGGCACCGAGCCGGCCGTCATCGCGCTCCTCGGTCACACGGCGGCGAGGGTCCGCCGGGCGGCGGCCGAGGCGCTGGGTGAAGTGGGGCGAGGGGCCTCGATCGGCCCGCTGCGCCGACTGGCGGAGCCCGTCCTGGAGGCCGCGGAGGTGCGCGCGGCGGCGCGGGCGGCGCTGCAACAGGTCGAGGCGCGGGTCGGACCCGAGGGCCAGGGGCGCGTGTCCCTCGCGGACGGCGCCGGGACCGGGGCCGTGACCCTGCCGGCCGAGGCGGCGAGCGGTAAGCTGAGCCTGAAGGAGCCCGACGATGCCGATTGACGGCGGCGCGATGCTGCTGATGGGGCTGGTCGGCCTCGCGATCGTCGTCTACGGGATGCACCAGCGCAGTCGGGAGGCGGACGCCCTCCGCGAAGCGGCCACGCGGCTCCGGGTCGCGTTCGTGGCCGGGTCCGGCGTGTTCGGCGGGGGCGAGCGCAGCTTCGAAGGCGAACTCGATGGCGTTCGCTTCCGCGTCCGCTCGTACGAGGAGGGGTCGGGCGACCACACCGAGCGCCGGATCCGGATCAGCGCCCACGGCGTGCCGCTCAACCTGTCCGTGCGGCGGCAGGGTGCCTTCGAGGGTGGCCTCTCGGGCGCCGTCACGGTGGCCACGGAGGCCGAGGCGGCCAGAGGCAACTTGAGCATGAAGGAGCCCGACCATGGCGTGTGACGGCGGGGGGATGTTCCTGGTGGGGCTGTTCGGCCTCGCGGCGTTCGTCTACTCGATGCACCAGCGGAGCCGGGAGGCGGACGCCTTCCGCCAGGCGGCCACGACGCTCCACGTCCCCTTCGTGTCCGAGTCCGGCCTGCTGGGCGGCGGGGAGCGCAGCTTCGACGGCGAGACGGGCGGCGTCCGCTTCCGCGTGCACGCGTACATGCGGCGGTCGGGCAAGAACGCCCAGCGTCGCATCCGGATCAGCGCCCACGGCGCGCCGCTGGACCTGTCCGTACGGCGGCAGGGTGCGCTCGACGACGCCTGGCAGGCCGTGGCGGGGGTGGACCTGCAGATCGGCGATCCCGCCTTCGACTCCCGGGCCGTGGTGAAGGGCGACCCCGTCGCCGCTCGCCTGGTCTTGGACGCCGGCACCCGCGCCGAGCTGCTCCAGGTCATGGAGGAGCTCGGGGCGAGGCTCCACGACGGACGCGTGGAGGTGGACGTCCACCGGACGGTGACCGACGCCTCGTGGATCGTGGAGCGGGTGGAGCGGCTCGCCGGCCTCGTGAGGCGTCTGCGGGCGGACCCGGGCGACCGGTGGCCGGAGGACCGGCTGGTGGCCATGGTGGAACAGGACCCGAACTCCGGGGTCCGCCGGGGCGCGTTCCAGGACCTGCGCGCCCGCGCCCCCGGACGACTGGGCCCCCTGCTCGACGGGCTCGTGCGGGACAAGGATCCCGGCCTGCGGGCGCTGGCCGCGGGGGAGCTCGGGGACCTCCCCACCCTCCGCCGCATCTTCGCCCAGACGGAGGACCCCGAGGCCATCGTTCTGGCGGCCATGGCCGTCGTGAAGCACGGCGACGCCGGGGCCGAGTCCCGCCTCCTGGCCCACGCGGCCAGCCCCAACGCGAGCGTCCGGGTGGCGGTGGCCGACGCCCTGGGCGCCGTGGGCACCGTGCGCTCGGTGGAGACCCTCCTCCCGCTCACCCAGGGGCTGCTCGCCGACGGGGACGCCAAGGCGGCCGCCCGCGCGGCCATCGCCGCCATCCAGGCCCGCCTGGGCGAGGTGGAGGCCGGGCGCCTGTCCGTGGTGGAGGACGGCCTCTCGGGCGCCGTCTCGGTGGCCACCGAGGCCGGGCGGGTGTCGGTGGTCAAGCCCGGCGGCGACTGAGCCCAGCCCCGGCGCTCACCGCCGGTTCTTGGGGTTCCGCAGGGCGTCGTCGGTGACGGCGAAGCTCACCGACTCGAGCGCCGCCTCGTCGGTGGGGAGCCCTTCGAGGAAGCCCGAGGCCCGCAGCAACTGCTTGAAGCCGTCACCGGTGGACGCCGAGGTCTGTCCCGCGGCCCGGTTCAAGGAGGCGTTGGCGAGGCGGATCTGGGAGGCGAGCGACGCCAGCACGGCCTCGCGCCAGCGGAGCCGGGCATCCCCGCGCAGCCCGGCCGCCGCCTCCGCGTCGATGCGGTAGAGCCATCCCGGGCTCGCGGCCACGCAGGAGGCCGTACGCGGGCCCCGCTCCACCAAGGTGTTGATGCCGAACGGATCCCCCGGGCCCAGCGTGGCGAGGAGCTCGGCCCGGTCGCCGCGCACGTGTCGCAGCACGTCCACCGCGCCGGCGGCCACGATCCAGGCGGCATCGCCGGGCTCGTCCTCCAGGAACACCACCTGCCCCTCCTCCACCGGCTCGGCGACGAAGGCCGCCTGGATGCCGAGGAGCATCTCGGGGTCCGCGTCGCGCAGGCCCGGCTGACGACGGAGGAGCGGCAGGAGGGGCGGAACCTCGGTGGTGGGGCCCCCCGGCCGGAGCGCCTTCCAGAGGCGCACCAGCGCCGACGGCTCCACGCGGGCGGGCGCCTTCTCGCCTCCGAGCGCGAGGCAGGCGATCTTCTGATCGGTGGCGCGGATGCGGCGGGCCAGGCTGGCGAGCCCCTGCTCGAGCAGCGCGTCGTAGACCGGGCTGCGCTGCCAACGGAGGGTCCGGAGGCTGGGGGTGGGCAGCACCGCGACCTGGGTGGGGCGGCGGGCCACGAGATCGGCCGAGCGCGTGGTCCCGGCGAAGAAGGCCGACGCCTCCCCGAGGATCTCGCCGGGCATCACCCGGCCCACCTCGGCCCCGTCCACCACCGCGGCGAGCTCGCCAAAGAGGACGACGGCCAGCTGGTCCACCGCCTCCCCCTGCCGCCACAGGATCTCCCCCGGCGAAAGCGACACCGCGCCCCACAGCGACCCCGAAGCCCGCAGATCCCGAGCCGGAACGCGGCCGAACATCGGAAGCATCCCCAACTCGTCAGGAAGCGACGCCATCACGCCCTCCGTATCCCGGCCGGGCCACGCGCCCCGAGCGGATCAGGTGCATCGCGATCGCCTCCACCGCCGCCGGCGTCACCCCCGGAAGCCGGGAAGCCGCGCCGAGCGTGGAGGGACGAGCCTGGGCGAGCCGCTCCCGGACCTCGCTCGACAGGGCCGCGAGGCCGGTGAAGTCGAGGTCGCCGAGCGGCGCCTGATCGAGCGCCCGGCTGCGCTCCCGCCGCGCCTCGCTCTGCGCGATGTACCCGGCGTACTTCGCGTTGACCTCCACCTGCTCCAGCACCTCGGCCTCCGCCTCGGCCCAGCCCGGGACATACGGCCTCAGGTGCTCGGCCTCCACCTCGGGGCGACGGAGGAGCGCGGCGGCCTCCCAGGGGCCGCGGCCCCCGGCCACCTCCATGCCCAGCACCCCGCTCGCCGCGCCTGCGTCCAGCCGGCACCCGGCCAGCGCCGCCTCGGCCCCCCGGACCGCCTCCAACTTCGCCTCGAAGCGCGCCATCTGGGCGTCGTCCACCAGCCCCACCGCTCGCCCGCGAGGGGTGAGCCGTCGATCGGCGTTGTCCTCGCGGAGCAAGAGCCGGTGCTCGGCCCGGCTCGGAAACATGCGATACGGCTCACCGCCGACCCCGCGGGTCACCAGGTCGTCCACCAGGACGCCGATGTAGGCCTCGTCCCGACCGAGCACGAACGGCTCGCCGCGGGCCGCGGAGATCCCGGCCACGATCCCCTGGGCGGCCGCCTCCTCGTACCCGCTGGTGCCGTTCACCTGGCCCGCCAGGTAGAGGCCCGGCACGGCGCGGTGCTGAAGGTCTGGACCGAGGTCGGTGGGATCCGCGGTCTCGTACTCCACCGCGTACCCGTACTGCAGGATGTGCGCGCGCTCGAGCCCGGGCACCGCCGCCACCATGCGGTCCTGCACGTCCCGGGGCAGGCTGGTGGAGAGGCCGTTCACGTACACCCGGGGCGTCCCCAGGCCTTCCGGCTCGAGGAACACCGGGTGGGAGCTGCGGTCGGGGAAGCGGACGACCTTGTCCTCGATGGACGGGCAGTACCGGGGCCCGCGCCCGGCGATCGCGCCGGTGTGGAGGGGCGACCGGGGGAGCGCCGACCGGATCTGGGCGTGCACCTCCTCGGTGGTGGCGCCGAGCCAGCAGTCGATCTGGCCCGGACGGGGCACGGGGGGGCCGAACCCGAAGCGCCCGTGCGGGTCCTGGTCCTGCCGCTCGAACCGGCTCCAATCCACCGTCCCCGCGTCCACCCTGGGGGTGGTGCCGGTCTTCAGGCGGCCGAGCCGGAGGCCGAGCCCGGCCAGCACCCGGGCCAGGGCGCCCGCGGCGGGATCGCCGACGCGCCCGCCGGAAACCCGCTCCTCGCCGCAGTGCATCACCGCCCCGAGGAAGGTGCCGGTGGTGAGCACCACCGCCCGGGTGGCGACCTCGGTGCCGTCGCCGAGCACCACCGCGTCCACCCTCCCGCCGCGGGTGCGCAGGTCCACCACCTCTCCCACGCGGAGGTCCAGTCCGGGGACCTCGGCCAACAGCGCCCGCATGGCGCTGGGGTAGAGGTCCACGTCCACCTGGGCGCGCGAGGCCTGCACGGCCAGCCCCTTGCGGGTGTTGAGGCGCCGGAACTGGAGCGTGCAGGCGTCGGTGGCGCGAGCCATGAGCCCGCCCAGGGCGTCGATCTCGCGGACCAGGCAACCCTTCGCCAGACCGCCCATGGCCGGGTTGCAGGAGAGGCGGGCCACCGCCCCCAGGGTCAGGAGCAGGGTGGAGGCGCCGAGGCGGGCCGCGGCGTGCGCGGCTTCGCACCCGGCGTGGCCGGCCCCCACCACCACCACGTCGTAGCGCCGAGACATGACGCACGGCTATCCCGAACGAGTGGGCGCGGCCTCGCCAGTCGGAGGTGCGGCCGCCCACGGTGATACATCGACACATCTCACGCCGCGCCGCACGGTCTGGCAGACTGCCGCGGTGCGCAGCCCCTGGCTCAAGCTCCTCGTCGCCCTGGTCGCGCTGCAGGTGCCCTGGCTCGGGCGCCCGGTCAACTTCGACGAAGCCAACTTCCTCCGGCTCGCCGAGGGCGCCGCCGCGTCGCCCTGGCGCCCGCACGACGTGAGCATCAACTGGCAGGGCACCACCCAGCCGGCGTTCGAGGTCCTGTCGAACCCCCCGGGGGTGGCCTGGTGGCTCGCCCCCGTGGCCGACGCGCCCGTGGCGGTCCAGCGAGCCTGGATGCTCCCCTGGTTGCTCCTGGCGCTGGCCGGGGCCCGACGGCTCGCGACGCGCTTCGTCGGGGACGCCGAGGTCGGCGCGGCCGTCCTCCTCACCGCCCCCATCGTGTTGCTCTCGACCACGGCGCTGCTCCCCGACGGACCCCTCTACGCGCTGGTCCTGCTCGGCGTGGGCGGCTTCGTGGACGCGGTCGACCGCGGCGGTCGTGCCTGGACCTGGGCGCTCCTCGCCGGGAGCGCGGCGCTGTTCCGATACAGCGGGGTGTGTGTGGTCCCCCTGCTGGGCCTCTACGCGCTGCGGCGCGGCTATGCCCCGTGGTCGGCGCTCGCCGGGCTCGTCCCCCTGGCCGCCCTCGCCCTGCACGACCAGGCCGCCTACGGAGCCTGGCACTTCCTGGCCATGACCCGCTTCCAGTCCGTCGCGAACGAGCCGATGGACCTGGGCCACAAGGCGATCGCCGCCCTCGCCATGCTGGGGGGCGCCGCCGCGCTCCCGGTCTTCCGCTGGTCCCGCGCCCACCTGATCGGCGCTGCGCTCGGTGCGGCGGCGGGCTCCCCCTTCGGATGGGCGGGCGCCGCGTTCGGGGCCGCGGGGGGCGCCACGGCCGGCGCGCTCCTGGTCCGCCGCGCGGACAGTCCCTTCTTCCTGGCCTGGGCGGGGGGCGGCTACCTCTTCCTCCTCTCCCTGCGCTTCGTCGCGACCCGGTACTGGCTCCCCTTCCTCCCCCCGCTGCTGCTCGCGCTGCCCCTGGGGCGAAACGCGCGCTGGCTCGTGGTCGCGCACACCTGCCTCGGCTCGCTGCTGCTCGCCGACGACGCCCTGCACGCGCGCGCGGTGACCGCGCTCGCGGAGCAGGTGGCGGCGTTGGGGACGGGCCGGTTCACCGGTCACTGGGGCTGGCAGCACACGCTGGAGAGCCGCGGCTGGGTCGCGCTGGACGAGGGGGAGCGGGCGGCGCCGGGGGAGCTGGTCGCGATGCCTCAACAAGCCTGGCCCCAGCCCGCGGACGTGCCCTGCAGCCAGGTGGTGTGGGAGGGCTCCGCTCGTCCACCCCTCCCCTGGCTCCCCCGCGCGTACAGCCAACGCGCCGAGCTGAACCTGCACGCCGACTGGATCGCCGGCCCCCCCATGGTGCGCACCGTGGCCCCCTGGGGCTTCGCGAACGACCCCTACGAGCGGGCCCGCGTCTGCCGCGATTAGCCCCGGCTGCTCACGGGGTCGGCGATGAGAATGGGTTGTCCGGCAAGGGGTTGGTCCGCGCCAGGACGTCGACGAACACGCGCACCGCGGGTCGGGCCAGGGTTCGCCGCCGCGCCGCGACCACCACCGCCCGGTCCAGGCCCGGAGGAGGGAAGGGCACGCAGAGCTCGGCCGGGACCCCCGAGGCGATGGCGAGCGGGAGCGGGACCAGGCCGTGGCCGAAGCCGGCGAGGGCGAGCCGGACCACGGCGGGGAAGGACTCGATGGTCCGCGTCGGCTCCACCGACCAGCCCCACGCCCGGGCGCGGCGGGCGACGCGGGGGGCGAGCGCCGCCCAGGTGAGCGAGTGGGGCTCGACCGTGATCACCGGCACCACCCCGCTGGGCTGGAAGGGGACGAGCCCGCTGGGCACGATCACCATGGGCTCCGAGCCCAGCTGCACCACCTCCAGCGACGCGTCCGTGTCCCCCTCGGCGCACACCGCCAGCTCGAGCTCGCCGCTCCGCAGCCACTCCAGCACGGCCGGCCCCCGGTGGACCCTGAGATCGAGCTCCAGGTGCGCCGCAGCCGCGGCCCGCGCCAGGACCTCCGGCAGCCAGGACGCGAGCAGGGAGTGGGACGCCGCCACGCGCAGGCGCCCGGGGCCGGGCTCGACGTCGAGCAGCTCGGCCAGGCGGCGCAGCAGCGGTCCCGCCTCGTCCAGGAACATCCGCCCCTCGGGGGTGAGCCGGATGCGGCGGCCCACCGGCTCCACGAGCTGCCGCCCCAGGCGGGCCTCCAGCGCATGGACCCGCTTCGAGACCGCCGACTGGGAGATCCGCAGCCGGACCGCGGCCCGGCCGGTGGTCCCGGTCTCATCCAAGGCGCGGAGCGCCTCCATCTCGTCGAACATAGTCGTAGTATTACTTGATTACAGTCTGGAATGGCGTGAGACGACTGCATTGCGACGGGCAAAGCTGAGGTCGGTGCTGCCATGACCCTCCTGCTCCTCGGCCTCGCCGCCTTCGCCACCGCCGTGCTCTCCGCCACCCTCGGCATGGCGGGCGGCCTGGTGCTCATGGGCGTCTACGCCGCGCTCCTCCCCGTCCCGGCCGCGATGGTGCTGCACGGCCTCACCCAGCTCGTCGCCAACGGGCTCCGGGCCGCCGTCCACGCGCGCGCCGTCCACGGCCGGGGGGTGGCCGCCTACGGTGTGGGTGCGGTCGCCGCTGCGGCGGTCCTGGCGCCGTTCGCCTGGTCACCTCCCGCGACGCTCGTCTACCTCGGGCTCGGCGCGGTGCCGTTCGTGGCGCGCGCCGCCCCGCGGACGCCGCTCATGGACTTCGCCCGCCCCCAGGCCGCTGCCCTGGCGGGCTTCGTGGTCTGCGGGGTGCAGACGGTGGCCGGAGTCGCCGGCCCCCTACAAGAGCTGTTCTTCCTCGACAGCCGCATGGGGGTTCGGGAGGTCGTGGGGACCAAGGCGGCCACCCAGGCGCTCTCCCACCTCGCCAAGATCGCCTTCTTCATGCCCCTCCTCGCCCCCGGCGCGCTGGAGACCACTCCCATCCTCGTCGTGCTGAGCGGAGCGGCCGCCGGCACCCTGGTCGGGTCCCGGCTCTTGGAGCGATGGTCCGAGGCGGGCTTCCGGGCCGCCACCCGAACGGTCGTCCTCGGCATCGGCGCCGTCTACCTCCTCATCGGCCTGGCGCGGCTCTCCACGCTCGGGTGGGCCGGGGACTGGGCGCGCTGAGGGCCCCCCGTCGGGACACGGCCCCCCTCGGACCCCTCAGTGGCCTTCCCTCACGGCATTCCGGTTCCAGCTCGGGATCTGCACCACCACCTTCTGGGTGCCGTCCGGCACCGTCTGGCAGGCGAGCCGCGACACGGGGAGCAGCGCCGGGGCGCCGTCGAGCATGTCCTCCTCCTCCTCGGTCGCCTCCCCGCAGCTCTTCAAGCCCTCGCGGACGTAGACGTGGCACGTGGAACATGCGCACACACCGCCGCAGGTGTGCTCGATCTCCACGCCCGCGCGGACGAGCGCCGCCATGATGGAGCCGGGCAGGCCGATCCCCTCGTCGGGCAGGTCCGCCGGGTCGATGGTGAGGGTGGGGCCGTCGGGGCGGACCTCGAGGGTGTACGGCTTCACCGGGACCCGCGCCTCGACCTCGGACAGGTAGGGGTTCTTTCCGCGCGCCATCAGGGTGCCGGCGCCTTCATGCCGAGCTGCTGCCCGACATCGTCGGCGCCCCGACCGGAGAGCGCGAGGGTGAGGTCGCGCTCGATGCGGCGCTGGGCGAAGGGGGCCGTCACCGCGTCCAGCTCGTGCGAGAGGTCGGCGATGCGCTTCCGATCCTCGGTGAGCTGCACGGCGCGGAGCTCGTCGGCCACCGCGCGGATGCGCTCGCCCTCACCGGGCTCGAGCAGCTCCGGGTCGGCGGCGAGCGCCTTGTCCACCGCGTGCAGGATGCCCTCGGCCTCCACCCGGGACTCGATGAGCATGCGCGCGTCCACGTCGGTCTCGGCGTGGTCGATGGACTCCTCGAGCATGCGCTCGATCTCGTCCTCGGAGAGCCCGTAGCTGGGCCGGACGTCGATGTTCGCCTCGATGCCGGTGTGCTCCTCACGGGCGCTCACCTTGAGGAGCCCGTCGGCGTCGACCGTGAACTCGACCTTGATGCGCGGGATCCCGGCGGGCAGGGGAGGGAGACCGGAGAGCGCGAAGCGGCCGAGCGAGCGGTTGTCGCGGGCCATCTCGCGGTCGCCCTGGACGATGTGCAGGTCGATCGCGGTCTGCCCGTCCACGTGGGTGGTGAAGGTCTGCGAGGCGTTGATGGGGAGCGTGGAGCAACGCGGGATGAACTTCTCCACCACGCCGCCCATGACCTCGAGCCCGAGGGAGAGCGGGATGACGTCGAGGAGGAGGAGGTCGTCGGCGAGCTGCGAGCTGCCGGTGAGGATGTCCGCCTGCATGGCCGCGCCCAGGGCGACCACCTCGTCCGGGTCGAGATCGCAGTGGGGCTCCCGCCCGAAGAGCTGGGCCACGTGGCGGCGCACCAGGGGGACTCGGGTGGACCCACCCACCATCACCACCGCCTCCACCTGTTCGGGGGAGAGCCCGGCGTCCCGCATCGCCTGCCGGCACGCGACGGCGGTACGCTCCACGATGGGGGCGATGAGCGCCTCGAAGCCCGCCCGCGTGACGGTGAGCGTGCGCCCGGCCACGTTCACCTCGGTGGACTCGGCGTCGGTGAGGCGGCGCTTGGCGGCCTCCACCTCGGCCAGGAGCGCCCGCTGCCCCGCCTTGTCCAGCTCGCCCAGGCCCAGCTCGACCCGGACGTGGTCGGCCAGCGCGCGGTCGAAGTCGTCGCCGCCCAGGTGCGTGTCGCCCGCGGTGGAGAGCACCTGGAAGATGCCGTCGTCCAGCTCGAGCACCGAGATGTCGAAGGTGCCCCCGCCGAGGTCGTACACCGCGAAGCGCCCGCCGCCGCGCTTGTCGAGCCCGTAGGCGATCGCCGCCGCCGTCGGCTCGTTGAGGAGCCGCAGCACCTCGAGCCCCGCCAGCCGGGCCGCGTCCTTGGTGGCCTGTCGCTGCGCGTCGTCGAAGTACGCCGGCACGGTGATGACCGCGCCGCCCGGCTCGCCGAAGAGGCACTCAATCGCGCGCGCGCGCAGCACCTTGAGCACCTCGGCGGAGACCTCCATGGGGGTGGTGCCGCGGCCGTCCGGCAGGACGAACCGGACCACTCGGGTCTCCTCGCCGTCCATCTCGTAGCGGAAGAGCGCCGCGTCCGCGACGCAGTCCGCCGGCGCCCGGCCCATGAAGCGCTTCACGCTGGTGAAGGTGGTGCGAGGGAACTCGGGCGCGGCCTCGCGCGCGTCGAAGCCCACGACCGTGCGGTCCGCTTCGTACCGGACCGCGCTGGGCAGGAGCGAGCGTCCGAGCTCGTCGCGGAGGCAGCGCGCCTTCCCGCTCATGACCACCGCCACGAGCGAGTTGGTGGTGCCGAGGTCAATGCCGATGTTCGCCATGGGGGTCCTTCTCGCGGGCGAGGCCCGACAGGTAGGTGAGACGGGAGAGACGGTCCTCGACCGGGGCGAGGTCCCCCTCGCCGGCCTCCCACCGACGGAAGATGTCGTGCAGCTCGGCGCGCATCGCGGCCTCGCGGGCCCCCGCCTGCTCCCGCACGAAGCCGGGCTCGTCCAGCTCGCGCTCCTTCCACTCGAAGATCTCTTCGAGGAAGGCCGGATCGAGCCGGGGGCCACGCTCGCGGGGGGCGGGGTGACCGGTCGCGAGCCACCAGGCCCGCCGGTTCTCGTCCTTGAGCAGCGTGCGGGCCTCGTTGAGCAGCGCGGTCCACTGGAGCGCGAAGCGCCGCCACGCCGGGGGCTTGGCCACGTAGCGGTCGGGGTGCAGCTTCCGGGCGAGCGCCCGGTAGGCCTGCTCCACCTCCGCGGCGTCCACGAAGTACCGCCGCGGCAGCCCGAGCAACGCGTAGGGATCGAGCGTCGCCGGAGGCGGCTGGGGGGCGCCGCAGCCCACGCAGACGGGGCCGGCGACCTTTTCGTGGCAGGTCCAGCAGGTCACGGCAGAGGTCCCGGGTTCAGACGGAGAAGGACTCGCCGCAGCTACAGCTCTTGCCCGCGAGCGGGTTCTTGAACTCGAAGCCCGTCTTCATCAGCTCCGACTTCCAGTCGATCTCGGTGCCGTTCAGGAAGAGGTAGGACTTCCGGTCGATCAGCACCTTGACCTTCTCGCCGTCGGGCCCGAACTCGAAGACCTTGTCCTTCGGGTCCGCCGCCTCGGCGAAGTCCACGAAGTACGAAAGGCCCGAGCACCCCCCGCCCCGGATGCCGACGCGGAAGTAGTGATCGGGCGTCTGGCGCTTGACCTTCAGCTCGTTGATGCGGTTGACCGCGCGTTCGGTGAGCTCGATGGCCATCGGTCAGCTCGCGGCGGAGGCGGCCTTGGCGGCCCGCTTCTTCTGGTAGTCGGCGATGGCCGCCTTGATGGCGTCCTCCGCCAGCACCGAACAGTGGATCTTGACCGGCGGGAGCTTCAGCTCCTCGGCGATCTGGCTGTTCTCGATGCCCATCGCGTACTCGATGGTCTTGCCCTTCACCATCTCGGTGACGAGCGAGCTCGAGGCGATGGCCGAGCCGCAGCCGAAGGTCTTGAACTTGGCGTCCTCGATGATGCCGTCGTCCGAGATCTTCAACTGCAGCTTCATCACGTCCCCGCACGCGGGGGCGCCGACGAGGCCGGTGCCCACGTCCTCGGCGTTCTTGTCCATCGAGCCCACGTTGCGAGGGTTCTCGTAGTGGTCGACGACCTTGTTGCTGTAGGCCATGACGGTGACTCCTGTTCCTGGGAAACGGACTAGTGAGCGGTCCACTGGATGGACTTGAGGTCCACCCCTTCCTTGACCAGCTCGTAGAGGGGGCTCATGTCGCGCAGCCAGCCGACCTTCTCGGTGACGAGGCGGATCGCGTAGTCGATCTCCTCCTCGGTGTTGAAGCGGCCGATGCCGAAGCGGATGGAGGTGTGGGCGAGCTCCACGTCCACGCCCATCGCGCGCAGCACGTAGCTGGGCTCGAGCGAAGCCGAGGTGCAGGCCGAACCCGAGGAGACGGCGAGATCCTTGATGGCCATCATCATCGCCTCGCCCTCGCAGAAGGCGAAGCTGACGTTGAGGTTGTGGGGGAGGCGGTGCTCCCACGAGCCGTTGAGGTAGAGCTCGTCCATGTTGGCCTGCAGGCCGGTCCAGAGCCGGTCGCGGAGCGACCGAACCCGATCCACCTCGCCGTTGGTGAGCGCTTCCCGGGCCAGCTCGGCCGCCGCACCCATGCCCACGATCTGGTGCACGGCGTGGGTGCCGGACCGGAGGCCGCGCTCCTGCCCGCCGCCGAAGACGATGGGCTCGAGCCGGATCCGCGGACGGCCGCGACGCACGTACAGCGCGCCGACGCCCTTGGGTCCGTACATCTTGTGGGCCGAGAGCGAGAGCAGGTCCACGTTCATGGACGCGACATCCACCGGGATGCGCCCGAGGGACTGGACCGCGTCGGTGTGGAAGATGACCCCGTGCGCCCGGCACACCGCGCCGATCTCGGTGATGGGCTGCACCACCCCCACCTCGTTGTTGGCGTGCATGATGGAGCACAGGATGGTGTCCGGGCGGATGGCCGCCTCCACCTGGGCCGCGGTGAGCAGGCCGTCCTTGTCCACCTCGAGGTAGGTGACCTCGAAGCCTTCCTTCTCGAGCGCGTGGCACGTGTCCAGCACCGCCTTGTGCTCGATGTTGGAGGTGATGAGGTGGCGCCCCTTCTCCTTGTAGAAGCGCGCCACCCCGAGCACCGCGAGGTTGTCCGACTCGGTGGCGCCGGAGGTGAAGACGATCTCCTTCTCGTCGGCGCCGATCAGCTCGGCCACCTGGCCGCGCGCCTTCTCCACCCCGGCCTGCGCCGCCCACCCGAAGGCGTGGTTGCGCGAGCCGGCGTTCCCGTAGACCTCGGTGAGGTAGGGGAGCATGGCCTCCACCACCCGGGGATCGCAGCGGGTGGTGGCGTGGTTGTCGAGGTAGATCGGGGTCTTCATTTGGCTTCCATTTCGTGGGAGGGCCGGACGGCCGCCACCATGGGGGGGGCGTCCAGACCGTCGTGTTCGCTCTCGCAGGCGCGGCAGGCGATCTTCTCGGTCGCGGGCGCGCAGCTGCGGCAGGTGGAAAGGTAGGCGAGCGCGTTGCCGAGCTCGCCTTCCAGCACGCTCAACCGGGCCACCTGGGCCCGGGTGTCCTCCAGCTTGGAGGTGTAGAAGGCCCGCAGCTCGGCCATCATCTCGGGGCCGGTGGGGTTCGCGTGCAGGTTGGCGAGGAAGGCCTTGATGTCCGGGAGGGAGAACCCGAGGTCCTGCAGCCGCCCGATCCACTCGATGCGGAACAGGGCGTCCTCGTCGTACTCGCGGAACCCGCCCTTGGTGCGGCCGGCCGGCGCGAGGAGGCCGATCTCCTCGTAGAAGTGCAGCGTACGGACCGTGCGGCCGGACCGTTCCGCGAGCTCTCCGATACGCAGGCGACGAGGGGACATCCAATCCTTACGTGAACGTGAGCTTGATAGTGCAGGTCGGATCCGATGTCTACCGCCGGGAGGGCGGGCCCGTGGGATTCGTGGTGGTTTTCACCATATCTCGTTGAGTATGCTCAACGAGTGCGCTACGTAGATGAGCACACTCATCGAGCATGCTCACCATGACCCGTGCCGAGCAGAAGGCCGAGACCCGCGCCCGCATCCTCGACGCCGCCCGTCGCCTGTTCGCCGCCCACGGCTGGGAGGGCACCACCACCCGCGCCGTGGCGCAGGAGGCCGGGGTGGCGGAGGGCACGGTCTTCGCCCACTTCGCGGACAAGGAGCTGCTCCTCGAGGGCGCGCTCCACGAGCGCATCGCGGCCGCCCTGGGCGGGGCCTTCGCCACCCTCCCGTCCGGCGGGCTCGTCGCCCAGCTGACACATCTCGCAGTCTCGCTCTACCGGATGTACGGCGAGGACCCCGCGCTCGCCCGCGTGCTGGTGCAACGGAGCCTCTTCCTGGTGGAGGGAGAGGCGGGTCGGAACGCGGCCGCGGCGGTGGAGGCCTTCTCCCACCAGGTGGCCGCGCTGATCGACGCGGCACGCATCCGTGGGGAGGTGGACCGGGCTCTGGACCCCCGCCTGGGCGCCACCGCCTACTTCTCCTTCTACCTCTCGGTCCTCATCGCCGGGCTTCGCGGCCGGCTGGACCTGGACGGGCAGGAGCGGCTCCTCCGGCAGCTGCTCGACGCCTACTTCCGCCCCCGCCGGCCCTGAGGTGTAGCCATGAACGTGCTCGTCGTGGGTGGTGGGGTGGCGGGGCTCGGCCTGGCGGCCGGGCTCCGCGGTCGCGCCTCGGTCACCCTCGCGGACCAGGCGCCGGCGTGGAGGCCTCTCGGCGCCGGCCTCCTCCTCCACGCCAACGCCATGGCCGCCCTGACCCGCCTGGGCGTGGACATCGACGGTCTCGGCGCGCCCGTGGGGGTCATGCGCATCGCCGACCGCGAGGGCGATGAGCTCTCCCGGATCGAGACCGCGGACCTGCCCACCCGGCTCCGCACCGCCCGCGTCGTGCACCGCGCCGCCCTCCACGAGCGCCTCCTCGCCCACGTCGACGCCGAGGTCCGGCTGGGCACCACCGTGACCGAGGTGGCGCCGGACGGAGCCGCGACGCTCTCGGACGGAACCCGGGCGGCCTGGGACCTGGTGGTGGGAGCGGACGGCCTGCGCTCGCGCGTGCGCCAGCTCCTGGGAGGGGGCCTGAGCCCCCGGTACCTCGGCTACACCTGCTGGCGGTGGATCGGGCGGGACCCCGGGTTGGACGGGATGGTGGAGATGTGGGGGCGCGGACGTCGGGTGGGGCTCGTCCCCCTCGGCGACGGGCGTCTCTACGGCTTCCTGGTGGAGAACGCGCCGGCCGGCACCACCGCCGAGGTGCCCGCGGCCGAACTCCCCGCCCGCTTCGCCGAGTTCCGGGGCTCGGCCCCCGCGGCCCTCGCCGGGTTGGCCCAGGTCCCGGTGCGCCACGACGACCTCCACGACCTGGGCGGGGTGGACTGGGGGAAGGGCCGGGTGCTCCTGGTGGGCGATGCTGCCCACGCCCAGACCCCCAACCTCGGCCAGGGGGCCGCGACCGCCCTCGAAGACGCCGCCGCCCTGGCCGGGCTCCTCCCCGACGCCGCCGAGACCGCCGTGCCCGCCTTCGTGGCGCGTCGCGACGCGCGGGTGCGCGATCTCCAGTCGCTCGGTCGCCGGCTCGGGGTCATGGCGCAGTGGTCCCACCCCCTGGCCTGCTGGGTTCGTGACACATCGACACGTCTCACGCCCGGCTGGCTCAACCGGCGGATGCTGGCCCGGGTGGTGGAGGCGGGGATGACGTGACCGGGCCCCCGCCCTCCCGCTCGGCCACGTAGATGTGCAACAGCGCCAGGAGGACGGCCACCAGCACCGGCCCCACCAGGATCCCGATCACCCCGAAGTTCGCCAGGCCCCCGAACGCGCCGAGGAACACGAGCAGCAGGGGGACATCGCTCTTCCCCTTCACGATGAACGGGCGGACCATGTTGTCCACCGTCCCGGTCAGGGCGAGCGACCAGATGGACACGAACAGCGCGGCGCCGGCACGATCCTCGGCCAGGAGCAGGATGCAGACCGGCAACCACACGAGCGTGGTACCGACCAGGGGGACGTAGGCGAAGACGGCGGTGAGGGCGCCGAACAGGAGCGCACGGTCCACCCCGGCGAGCCAGAAGCCGACCGTGGCCACCACCCCCTGCAGGAGACCGGCGACGAGCCCGGCCAGCACCACGTTGCGCGCGAACTGGACGAAGACCCCGACCAGGCGATCGGTGTGATCCGCCGCCAGCGGAGACGCGCGACGGGCCAGGTCCAGGAGCTGGTGCCCCCGCGCCAGGAAGGTGGCGGTGGCGAGGAAGAACACGACGAGCTTCAGCACCAGGCCGGCGGTGAGGGACAGGAGCCCCGGGACGTTCTGCGTCACCGTGCCGGCCAGGGTGAGGACCCCGTTGCGCAGCGCGTCCTCCACGCTGTCCAGGAGCGCGGTGCGACCGCCGGCGAGGTCCGCCACCCAGCGCATCGGCCCCGAGGCCAGGAAGCGACGAAGGTGGTCGTCCCACTGCCCGATCTGCACCTGCGCCGCCACCTGGTTGGCCAGGACCACCACCTCGCGGCCGACGAAGAAGCCCGCGAAGGCGGCCGGAACGAACACCCCCGCCGTGAAGCCGAGCAGGGTCAGCGCCGCCGCCACCCCGCGCCGGTTCCCGGTCGCGCGCAGGACGCGGGCGTGCAGCGGGCCCACGAGGATGGTGACGACGGCCGCCACGAGCACCGCGTCGAGGTAGCCCCGGACCAGCCAGGCGGTGAGCCCACCGACCGCAAGGGTGACGAGGACGAGGGGGGAGACTCCGGCCACGCCGCGTCCTATCCCACCCGACCCGACCGGGAGCGCTCCGGCGCGACCGCGGGATCCTGGCCGTAGAAGCGCGCCAAGGCCGCGTACAGCTCCGGCTCCTCCCGGCGCAGGCGCGAGGGTCGCTCGAAGAACACCTCGGTGGCGACGGCGAAGAACTCGGCCGGATCCTGGGCGCCGTAGGCGTCCAGAAGCCCCTCGCGCCCCTGGGCGAGCTCGGCGCGGAGCGCGTCGTAGGCGGCGCCCAGGGCGCCGGCCCAGGCACGGTAGGTCTCGGCGTCGGGCAGGGTGGGGGCGCCGTCGGCGGGGCCGTCCACCGTGTCGAGCTGGTGGGCGAACTCGTGGAGGACGACGTCCTGGCCGTCGTCCGCATCGCGCAGCCCGCGAAGCACCGCGTCCCAGGCGAGGACGACCAGCCCGTGGCGCCAGGACTCACCCGCCCGGGCCTGCTCGCCCTCGAGGACGAGGTGGCCGTCCCGCCGGCGCACCGGCGCGACGAAGGCGGACGGGTACACGCGCACCACCCTGAGGTCCTGGTAGGCGTCCACGTCGAGGCCGAGCAGGAGCCGCGCCGCGCTCACCGCGATGGTGACCCGGACGTCGTCGTCCACCTCCAGGCCCCCGCACCCTTCGATCAGCACCTCCGCCAGGAAGACCTGCACCAACCACTCGAGGCGGGTGCGCTCGGCCGGGGCGAGCCGGCCCGCCCAGGGCGCCCGCTGGGCCACCAACCGCGTCCAGGCAGCCGGAAAGGGAGCGTCGCGGAGGGCGTCGCGGCGACGACGACGCAGGTACCCGAAGATCACCGGTCGATGGTAGGCCTGCCCGGGGCCCGGGTCCACCCCCGGTCCCGGGCGCGGGGGGCTCCGCGACGGGCGCCGCCCCCCGGCATATGCGCCCGGATGCACCCGAACGCCGCGCTGATCGCCCGCTTCTACACCGCCTTCCAGGCCAGGGACGCGGCCGCCATGGGCGCCTGCTACGCCCCCGGGGTGGTGTTCTCCGACCCCGCCTTCGGCGAGCTCGAGGGCGACCGGGCGCGCGGCATGTGGGAGATGCTCCTGGGCCGGGCGTCGGACCTGGTGGTCGAGTTCTCCGCCGTGGAGGCGGACGACACACAAGGCACGGCTCACTGGGAGGCGACGTACACCTTCGGGCAGACGGGCCGGAAGGTCCACAACGTCATCGACGCCCGCTTCCGCTTCGCGGACGGGCACATCGTCCGCCACGACGACCGGTTCGACTTCTGGGCATGGTCCCGCCAGGCGCTGGGCGCCCCCGGGTTCCTCCTGGGCTGGACCGGGTTCCTCCAGGGGAAGGTCCGCGCCCAGGCGGTGAAGGGGCTCGAACGGCACCTCGCCGGTGCGCGTGGATAAAGCCGTGTAAGCGCGCCGCCTCGAGGCGCGTTCCCCGGCGGCCCGATGCTCCTCGCCCTCTCGCTCCCCCTGTACGCCGACGAAGCGCCCGAGCGCGCGCCGGTGCGTTGGGCCCCCACCCGGGCGGACTACGTGCTCACCCGGCTCGCGGACGGGACCTGGCAGGTGGACGCCACGCTGCGGGTGGTCCCGGTGGACCCGGAGGTCGGCAGGCTGGCCTGGCTCGCACCGTCCGGCGACGCGGTGGCCTGGACCTCCGTCGGGGGCGGGGCGCACCTCGAGAACGGCCAGGTGGTGGTGGACCTCCCGGCGGGCGGCGGCCCCATCCAGGCCCGGGCCCGCGGCGTGCTCACCCCCGCGCAGGAGGGCTCCGCCTCCCTCGAGGTCACCGCCCGCGTGACCGTGTCCCGCGTGACGACGGACGCGGGCGGCTACGACGTGCGCCTGCCCGACGCGCCCGGCGGCTTCGCCCCCGACGACCTGGCGTGGACCTGGGCGCCCCGCCGCGAGCACGCGCCCGCCGCGCCGGAGACGCTCGTCGTCGCGGAGACCGTGGGCGCCGCATGGGGGGACGAAGGCGCGGTGGCCGCCCGCACCCGCGTCCGCTTCCAGGTGCTGCGGGGGGAGCGCTCGCGCTTCCGCGTACGCGCCCCGGGCCTCTCCGACGTGGAGGTGACCGGCGCCAACGTGGCCCGCTGGTCGCGCGCCGGGGACGTGCTCGAGATCGAGACGCTCGAGCCGGTCCGGGGTGTCCTGGCCGTGGACGTCAGCGGGCGCGTGGCCGGCGCCGGCCAGGCCCGCCCCTTCCCCCTGGCCGAGCCGCTCGAGGTGCGCCGCAACCGCGTGTGGAGGGTGGTGGGCCGCAGCGACGAGGGGGAGCTCATCCCCGAGAGCAGCGCCCGCTCCGTGGCCGTCCGGGCCCTCCCCGAGTGGGGCCGGGCCGTGGGCGACACGACCCCGCTGGCGGCCTGGGAGGGGACCGCTCCGCTCACCGTGCGCGCGGCGAACTACGAGGCGGTCATTGGGCGGGACATGGTGGTGGAGGAGGCGCGGTTCATCGCTTCCACCAACGCCGACGGTCGGCTCCTGCTGCGGGCCACCTGGCTCGTGCGCAACGAGCGCAGCCAGTACCTGCACGTGGTGCCGCCCGCGGGGTGGAGCCCGCTCACCGCCCGCGTGACCGGCACGCCGGTCTCCGTGCTGTCGGACGGGGCCGGCGGGGTCTACGTCCCGCTCGAGAAATCCCTGGAGACGGTGAAGGGGCTCCTCTCCTTCCCGGTGGAGGTCACCTGGCTCGCGGAAGGCCAGGCCTGGGGCCGGCGGGGCGACCGGGCCCTGGTGCTCCCCTCGGTGAACGCGCCCATCCAGGGCCTGAAGTGGGAGGTGCACCTGCCCCGCGGGTACCGGGAGGACCAGCGGCGTCGCGACCCGGCCGCCGCGGCGAGCTCCGCGGGGCCCGCGGACTTCTCCCTCCTCGCCGCGGACAAGGCGCAGGTGGCCCTGGACAACGCCACGAAGGCCTACCGCTCGAACGACTTCGAGGCGGCCCAGGAGTGGGTCCACCAGGCCGTGCAGGAGGACGCCGACAACGAACAGGCGGCGCAGCTCCAGGGCAACCTGGACGTGCTCCTCGGAGGCCAGGGCAACGACGACACCTCGCGACGGGTGCGGGAGCTGGCCAACGCCAAGACGGTGGACGAGCAGGCGCGGGTCGACGAGGTGGAGCGCAAGGCCGACGAGGCGCTCGCCGCCGGCGACGAGGTGAAGGCGCTCGGGTACCTGGAGGAGGCCTACTCGCTCTCCAGCTCCATCGCGATCACCCAACAGGCGGAGAACACGGACCTGCGCGAGCGCGCCGCTTCCACCAAGACGAAGATGGAGAAGGCCAAGGTCGAGGTCGCCAAGAAGATGTCCGAGAAGGACGCCGCACCCGAACCGGATTCCGGCCGCTTCGAGTACTACGCCATCGACGGGAACCAGCTCCCGGAGGCCACGGGCGGCATCGGCGGCGGCGAGGGCGAGCTCGACGCCTCGGGCACGGTGGAGCCGCCCACGGAGATCGCAGAGGAGGAGGAGCCCTACGCGGCCGAACCGGTGGCGATCGACACCGCGACGGCCTCCACGGGCGAGGTCCTTACGAAGGATTTCCTCCAGCGCGTCCCGGCCGGGCGCTCGTACCAGTCGACCACCGCCGCGGCCCCCGGAATCGCCGCAGGGAAGTCCGGCGCCGGTGCCCGCGCCCAAGCCGCGGGCCGCGCCCCCCCTCCGGCGGCCCCGCCCCCTCCGCCGCCGAGCCCGACCACGGTGGCCTCCCCCCGACCGGCGCCCGCCGCCGAGGACGCGCCCGAGAAGCCCGCTGACGGCGACGCGCGGCCCGCGCTGGCGGTCAACGCGTCCCCGCTCACCCCGGCCCTCCCCCTGGACACCCCGTCGGTCGTCGCCGCGCAGGCCCTCCTGCCCGCGGGCGAGACCCCCACCCTGACCGTCCGCTACCGCATGCTCCGTGGAGATCCCTGATGCTCGCGCTCCTGCTCGCAACCATCGCCCTGGCGAAGCCCTCGCTGACCCTCAACGACTCCACCGTGGTCATCCCCTGGGAGGACTTCCAGAAGCTCTACGAGCGGGGCCAGGCCCCCGACGAGAAGCCCAAGCCGGCCCCCCGCGACTTCACGCTCGACCGCGCGGTCTACTCGGGCCGCATCGTGGGGGAGGGCGAAGACGCCTACGCGCTCCTGCGCCTCTCGCTCCGGGGCCAGGTGCACAAGGAGGACGGTTGGACCGCGGTGCCGCTCTTGTCGACCGCGGCCTCCCTGCAGGCGGCGAAGATCGACGGGCGCGACGGCGCCGTCTACATCGACGGCTCCTTCTACAACTTCGTCACCAAGAAGGTGGGGCCCTTCAGCGCGGAGCTGGAGTTCGCCGTGCCGATCAACGAGGCCGAGGGCGAGTCCTCCTTCGCGCTCCCGCTCACCGCGACCGGCGCGACGGAGGTGAGCTTCACCGTCACCTCCGCCGAGGAGCTCACCTTCGACGTGCCCGGGGCACAGGGCGTATCGACCACCACCAAGGGGAACGAGCACACGGTCGCGGCCATGGTCACCGCCAACCGCTCGCTCACGCTGTCCTGGCACCGCAAGGTCACCGAGGAGGTGGCGCAGGCGCGCCGGGTCTACGCCGAGTCCCAGGTGCTCCTGGGGGTGGGTGAAGGCGTGCTCCAGGGCCGCGCGATGGTGAACTACACCGTGCTCCACAAGGGCGTGGAGGACCTCAGGGTCCAACTGCCCAAGGACGTCACCGTGCTCGAGGTGGAGGGGCCCGGCATCGCGGACTGGTCCCAGGGCGCCGACGGCGTGATCACGGTCGACCTGAACTACGCGGCGCTGGGCGCCTACCGCCTCGTGGTGGACTACGAGCGCCCGCTCGCGACCGGCTCGGCAGCCCTCCCGGTGCCCAAGGTGCTGGACGTCACGCGGGAGAAGACCTGGATCGGCGTAGACGCGCGGTCGGCGGTGGAAGTGGTGGCCGGCGCCGCCTCCGGGGCCACCCCGGTGGACGTGCGCGAGCTCCCGGCCGCGATCGTGGGCCAGACCGACCACCCCGTGCTCCTCGCCTGGAAGGCGCGCGGCGGCGACATCCAGATCCCCGTGGAGGTCAAGTCCCACCCCGACGTGGACATGCTGGTCACCCTGGTGGACTCGGCCATCGTGGAGTCGCTCGTCACCGACGACGGCCGCCGCATGACCCGGGTGCGTTGGGCGGTGCGCAACAACCGCAACCAGTTCCTCCGGGTGCAGCTCCCCGCCACCGCCGAGGTGTGGAGCGCGTCGGTGGCCGGCCGAGGGGTGAAGGTGGCCAAGGGGGACAGCGGGGTGCTGGTGCCCCTGGTGCGCTCCGACGCGTCGGGCGGGGCCCTGTCGGCCTTCCTGGTGGAGCTGGTGTACGTCGAGCCCGGCGAGGAGCTCGGGACCTCGGGCGAGGCGCGGGTGGAGATCCCCCGGGTGGACGCCCCCGTCTCGCAGCTCCAGTGGACCGTGTACTTCCCCCAGCGCGCGCGCATCGGGAAGCGGTCCTACGACGGTACCGTGCGGCACGTCACCTGGTTCTCCGGCGCCCCCACCCTGCCGCCCGACGCCAGCGTCACCCCGCGGCAGACCGCCAACGTCCGGGCCGCCGCCGCCGCCGACCAGATGGCCGGCACGCTGGGGCAGGGCGTCGAGCCGGTGGAGGTCTCGCTCCCCCTCGCCGGCCAGACCATCCTCTTCGAGAAGATGCTGGTCCTCGATGAACCGTTGTGGATCTCGTTCGAGTATCGGCTTCCCCGCGCTCGCTGACCGTGACCCATCCCGTGGTCGCGGATAAGCCCCGCGACCCGGAGGTCCGATCGTGCGAAAGACCCTGCTCCTCGCTCTCCCCCTCGCGCTCGCCCTCCCGGCGGTCGCGGGCACGCCCGCGCCGGAGCTCAAGTTCGAGAAGTACGAGCTCCCCAACGGCCTGGAGGTGATCCTCTCGGAGGATCGCCGCCTCCCGCTGGTCTCCGTCAACCTCTGGTACCACGTGGGTGGCAAGGACGAGGTGCCCGGCCGCTCGGGCTTCGCGCACCTCTTCGAGCACATCATGTTCCAGGGGTCGAAGAACGTCCCCGAGGACCGCTTCTTCCCGATGCTCGAGGCCGCCGGGGCGCCGCTGGTCAACGGCACCACGGACTTCGACCGCACCAACTACTTCGAGACCGTCCCCTCGAACCAGCTCGAGCTCGCGCTCTGGCTCGAGTCCGACCGCATGGGCTGGCTTCTGGACACGCTCACCCAGGAGCGCCTGGACAACCAGAAGGCCGTGGTGCGCAAGGAGCGCCAGCAGAGCATCGAGAACGTGCCCTACGGCTCAGCCGAGGAGCAGTTCTTCAAGGCGCTCTTCCCCGCCCCGCACCCCTACAACGGGGTGGTGATCGGCTCGCACCTCGACCTCGAGGCCGCCACGCTGGAGGACGTCAAGGGCTTCTTCCGTACCTTCTACCCACCCAACAACGCGACGCTGGCCATCGTGGGCGACTACGACCCGGCCACGATCAAGGCCATGGTGGACCGGTACTTCGGGTCCATCCCGAAGGGCGCCGAGCCCGCACCGACCAAGCTCCCCCCCGTGGCGCACACCAAGGAGACCCGCCTGGCGCTCACCGACGAGGTGGAGCTGGCCAAGGTGTTCTTCGGCTGGGTGGGGCCGCGCAGCTTCGAACCCGGCGACGCGGAGCTCACCCTGGCCGCGGAGGTGCTGGCCGGCACCAAGTCGAGCCGACTCCACGAGGCCCTGGTGCTCAAGCAGCAGGTCGCCGCCGAGGTGAAGGCCTACCAGTACCCGCTCCAGGCGGGCTCGGTGTTCGTGGTGGAGGTCCAGGGGCGGCCCGGCCAGACGCCGGACGCGCTGGAGAAGGCGGCCTGGCCGATCATCGAAGGCCTCCGCACCACCCCCCCGAGCGCCGAGGAGCTGGACCGCGCCAAGCGGAGCTGGCAGGCCGAGACGGTGCGGCAGCTCCAGTCGCTGGGCGGCTTCGGCGGCCGCGCCGACCTCCTGAACTACTACAACCACCACCTGGGTGATCCCGGCTACCTCCCCAAGGATGTCGCCCGGATCGAGGCCGTGACGCCGGCCGCCGTCCAGAAGGCGCTCACCGACGTGGTCAAGGTGGACAGCCGCGTCGTGGTCCACGTCTCTCCCGTCGGAGGTGCCAAGTGAAGCGGATCGCCCTCGCCCTCACCCTCGCCCTCGTGGTCACCCCCGCCTGGGCCAAGAAGAAGCCCAAGGAAGCCCCGGCGCCCGCGCCGGTGCCCGCCGCGCCGGTGGATCCCGAGGCCTGGCGTGCCACCCCTCCCGGGCCGGGCCCGGAGCGGGCCTGGACGGCCCCGGTGGCCCAGGTGGTCACGCTGTCCAACGGCATCCCCGTCTACGTGGTGCCCAACCCCGCATTCCCGCTCGTCAGCGTGCGCCTGCACGTGGGCGCCGGGCGCGTCGCCAACCCGGCCGGCAAGGCCGGCCTGGCGTCGCTCACCGCCGACCTCCTCGACGAAGGCACCAGCACCCGAACGGCCTCGAAGATCGCGTCGGAAGCCTCCGGGCTCGGCGCCGTCCTGACCACGGCCGGTGGCGACGAGTCGGCCACCGTGTCGCTCGACGCCCTCGGCGGAGACGCGTTGGGCCCCGCGCTGGACCTCATGGCCGACGTCACCCTCCGCCCCGCCTTCGCCAAGGCGGAGTTCGCCCGCGTCCAGGCCGAGACCCTGGCCGCCATCGAGGAGGCCAAGGCCGAGCCCCGTGACGCGGCGGTGCGGACCTTCCTGAGCCAGCTCTACGGCGCCGCCCACCCCTACGGCACCCCGGCGATCGGCACCACGGCGTCGGTGAAGGCCCTGAAGGTGGAGGACGTCAAGAAGCTCTACCAGGGCTTGTACCACGCGGGCAACGCGGCCTTCGTGGTCAGCGGGGCGCTCACCCCGGAGGAGGCGAAGACCCTCCTCGACGCACGCTTCGGGAAGTGGGCCAAGGGCGCGCAGGTGCCCGCGCCGGCCGCCGTCGCCGCCGCGCCCATCAAGACCCGGGTGGTCTTCGTGGAGCAGCCCGGCGCCGTCCAGTCCGTGCTTCGCATCGGCACGGTCGGCCTGCCGCGCACCTCGCCGGACTACCCGGCCGCCACGCTCACCGCGACCCACACCGCCGGGATGTTCTCGTCGCGCATCAACATGAACCTCCGCGAGGAGAAGGGCTGGAGCTACGGCGCCTACGGCGCGTTCACCGACAGCCGGGACGGCGGGGTGTTCAGCGTGCGCACCAGCGTGCAGGCGGACAAGACCGCCCCCGCGGTCGCCGAGGTGCTCAAGGAGCTCGCCAGCGCCGCGAAGACCCCCGCGACCGCCGCCGACCTCACGGTGGCCCGGGACAACATCCTGAAGTCGCTGCCGGGGTACTTCGAGACCAACGAAGCCACGGCCAACGCCTTCCTCGAGGTCCCCCGGTTCGGCCTCGGGCCGGACAGCTTCGTGGCCACCGCCAAGGCGGTCGGCGCGGTGACCCCGGCCGAGGCGGGCGCCGCGGCGGCGCGTTGGTTCGACCCCGCCCGGCAGCTGGTGGTCGTGGTCGGCCCCAAGTCCGTCACGGTGGACGACGGCAAGGGTGGAACCACCACCGTCGACGTCGTGAAGTCGCTCCAGGACCTCGGCTACGAGTTCGTGGCGCTGTAGGCGCCTAGCCACAGCTCCCGAGGTACCGGGTCCAGCGGCTGGTACCGACGTCCGCGTCGTCGCAGTCCTCCGTGATCAGCAGGTCCACCACGCCGGTCCCGTCGGGGTCGGCGAGGAACCAGGCGGGGCGGTCGGCGGAGGTGCAGCTGGACTCGCCGTGGGTGCGCTCGAAGGAGCCGACGGGGAAGTCGGTGGGAAGCGTCCAACCGATGGGCACGCCATCGAAGCGCGCGCCCCGGCTGGGGTGGAACAACCATCGACTGGAGCCGACCGTGGCATCCTGGCACGAAGCGGTGAGGACCACGTCGGGGGCGGCGTCGCCGTCCAGGTCGAAGAGGGCCCAGGCCGGCAACCCGGCATCGCAGTCGACCACCTCTCGCGGCGCGTAGAAGCTCGCCGGGGGATGGCCGGCGGGGAGGGGCCAGCGCCCGCCGGTCGCCTCGAAACCCGAGCCGTTCCCGCGGTACACGCGCCAGGCTTCGTGCCCGAGCTCCGGATCGTCGCAGCTCCCGGTCACGGTGAGGTCGGCCTGTCCGTCGCCGTCCATGTCGCCGAGGAGCCAGGACGGCCGGGTCGCCCCGTCACACACCGGCGCGCTGGCCGGACCGGCCAGCGCCCCCTCCCCGAGCGAGGGGAGGGGCCAGTCGACCGGGACGGGCGAGAAGCCGGTGCCCCCGCTGAACCAGACGAGCCAACGCTCCCCACCCACGTCCGCCTCGCCGCAGGCCGCGGTGGCCACGAGATCCGGCCGCAGGTCCCCGTCCAGGTCCATGAGCCGCCACGCCGGCGCGTCCCGCTCGCAGTCCGGGGTGTCCAGCGGAGCCTCGAAGGCTCGCTCCCCGAACTCGGCGGGGAGCCTCCAGGTGGTCGCGGTCGTGGCGTAGCCGAGGCCGGTGTTCGGGTAGACCAGCCAGTGGTCGGTGCCGACCGCCGGGTCGTCGCAGTCGGCCGTCACCACCAGGTCGGGACGCCCGTCCCCGGTGAGGTCCTGGTGGTGGCTCCACGCGGGCACTCCGGTGGTGCAGTCCCGGTCCGCCCCGAGTGGATTGGAGAAGGCGCCCGCGGCGCGGCCGGCCGGGAGCGCCCAGGACACCGCGGCGGTGGTGAACCCCAGGGAGTCGCCGAGGACCACCTGCCAACGCGAGGTACCCACCTCGGCGTCGCCGCAGTCGGTGGTGTGTACCAGGTCGAGCCGGCCATCCGCGTCCAGGTCGGTGGCGAACCAGGCCGGGCGGTTCACCGAGCAGTCGCCCGCCGAGGCGCCTGGACCGGTCCAGGTGCCGCTGGCGCCGCCGTCGGGCAGGCCCCAGGTGCGCGCGACGGGGTCGAAGCCTCCCTCGGCGCAGGCGTCCACCTCGGTGGGTGTGGAGTCGGTGCCGGAGTCCACGGTCGAGACGGGCCCGGTGTCGTCGCCGGCCGGCTCGGGCCCGGCGCAGCCGCCGAGCGCCGCCGCCACGCCCAGGGAGCGCAGCAGGCCGCCCCGTGAGGACCGCCGGCTACGCGCCGGTGTCGGTCGTGTCATCACAGGTGAGCCCCGCGGCCTGATCGGCCTGCCGAAGGTCCGCCAGCGCCGTCTCGCACTCGTCCTGGAGCTCCGCATCCCCGCCGCCGTACACCGTGTAGCAGTCCTGGCAGGAGTACTCCGGATCGTCCCCATGGCAGTCGCAGACGTAGTCGCAGTAGGCGGTACAGGGGCCACTGCTGGTGAGGCAGCCGGAGAGCGCGAGGAGGAGGAGGGTCATGGGACTCGGAGCGAGGGCGTTGCTCTAGCCGTTCGGTGCAGGACGGGCCAACCACCGCCGCGCGGCCAGCGCGAGCCCGACCGCCGCCAGCACCACGAGGAGCTCGCGTCCGTAGACCGGGAGGGCCTCGGCCACCAGCATGTTGAGCAGGCCGCCTTCGCGATCGATGTGGTACGGCGGGAAGAAGGGGTCCGCGGCGATGTGACGCTGGGAGCTGAGCGGCCAGAAGAAGCTCACCCCGTACCGGACCGGCGCACCCGGATCCCCGGTGCTCCAGTCGAGCACCGGGTGGGCCAACGCGGCGAACCAACAGGCGCGGCGCACCGCCGGCGCGGGCCCGCCGGCCACCCCGGCGAGCAGGGCCGCGAACAGGAAGGAGTGTGTGGGTCCGTGGTGGAAGGACATCGAGGTGCCACGGACGAGGTCGACCAGGATGTCGAAGTCCGCCGCAATCGCCACGAAACCCACGCGAGCCGCGGACCGCAGGTCCGGGGGGAGGGTGGGGTGGAACGCGAGGAGACAGGCCCAGGCGAGCCCGACGTGAGCGACGGGGGACGGCACCGGGACCGCCTATCAGAGCCGGGCGGCCCGGGCCGAGCCAGGGTTCCTCGAGCGGCGAGCGCGCCCGACCGACGGCGTGTCGGGACAGGCCGCGATCGCGGTCAGTCCGGGAGCGCCTCGGCGACGAGCCGGATGTCGCGTAGGGTCCAACGGCCCTTGCGGGACACGTACTCGTAGGCGCGACGGGCGGCCTCGACCGGGTCCGGCGCGATGAGCCCGAAGACCCGCTTCTCGTCGTCGCGCACCACGGTGACGCGGAACACGTAGCCGAGGCGCTCGACCTTCTCGCCCTTCTCGGCCTTGGCCTCCGCCTTCTCGGCCTTGGCCTCCGCCTTCTCGGCCTTGGCCTCCGCCTTCTCGGCCTTGGCCTCCGCCTTCTCGGCCTTGGCCTCGACCTTCTCGGCCTTGGCCTCCGCCTTCTCGGCCTTGACCTCGACCTTCGCCGCCTTGGCCTCGACCTTCTCGGCCTTGACCTCGACCTTCGCGGCCTTGGCCTCGACCTTCTCGGCCTTGGCGGGCTTGGTCTCCGCGGGAGGCTTCGACTTGGGCGCCTTGGCCTCCTTGACCACCGGGAGGGAGGCCTCCTCCACCCGCGCCTTCGCCGGGCGACCGCCCTTGCCGGACGCCTTGATGGCGTACTTCTGGCGGAACGCGGACACCGCGCTCCGGGACACCCCGGCCTTGGCGGCCACCTCGGCGTCGGGCGTGGCACCGATCTCGGCACGGAAGGGAGCGAGGGCCTTCTCCACCTTGGACTCGCCAGGGGCGGCGGGCTGCCGGCCACGTCGCCGCGCGGCGGCGGAGGGCGCCGGCTCCGGCGCGGCAGCCGGGGCAGCGGCGGCGGGGGCAGCGGCCTTGGCCTTGGGGGCGGCGGACGCGGCGGCCTTCGCCTTGGCGGCGGCGGGCGCGGCGGCGGCAGCCTGGTCGCGCCAGCCGGCGCCGATCCCGCGCCGGCTCCGGTACATGCGGACGTTCTCGGTGGTCATCCCGGCGCGCTCGGCCACCTCCCGGTCCGGCAGCACGCCGATGATGTCCCGGTAGTCGTCCAACTTGGAGTACCGTCCGGTGCCCCCGGCGGCGGGCGCGGGCGCGGCGGCCTTGGCCTTGGCCTTGGGAGCGGCGGGCTCGGCGGCCTTTCGGGCGCGCGGCGGCTTCGCGGCCGGGGCCGAACCCTCAGCCGCGGCGGCGCCACGGGCCACGGGAGGCACGTAGGGAGCGATCCCGTGCTTCTTGCGGAACTCGACCACCGTCTTCCGTGCGACGCCGAGGCGCTCGGCGAGGACGCCGTCGGCCACGACGCCCAGCTCGGCACGGACCGACTCGAGCTTCATCGCCGCCCCACCGCGACGCGGGGTGGCCGCGGGGGCCGCGGTTTCCTTGGCCTTTGCCTTCGCCTTGGCCTTGGGCTTGGCCTCGGGCTTGGGGGCGGGAGCGGCCGGAGCGGCCGGAGCGGCCGCGGGGGTCCCCGAGGTGGCGCCCGGCACCAGCCCGGCCCGCTCCAGCGCCTTCTGCAACTCCGCCACGGACAGCTTGTACTGCTTGGACAGCTCGCGTAGGGGCTTCTTCTTGTGGTCGGCGACGATCTGGCCCCAGTAGGGCTGGTTCTCGGGCTTGACGGACATCGCAACTCCGGCGTGGGGGGGGCCGGTGTCCAACACCGGAAGCGATTTATACACACGTCACTGAGCAGCGGGCAAGGGCGCTGCCACAAAAGCGGACAGCGGGTGACGAGCCCTCCCGCCGGCGATACGCGCGCTGGCGTCGATGCTGTTCCCCACCTTCGACTACTTCGTCTTCCTGCCGTTGGTGGCGGTGGTACACCACGTCTTGAGGGAGCGTGGGCTGCGGGCCGGCTGGCTCACGGTGACGAGCCTGGTGTTCTACGCGGCATGGAACGCGCTGGACACCTTCCTCCTGTTGGCGGTCATCGCGGCGTCCTGGGGCGCCGGACGCCTGGTGGAACGGACGCGGTCGCCGCTGACACTCGGGCTGGTGGTGGTGGGGCTCCTCTCCCCCATGGCGTACTACAAGTACCTCCATTTCGTGGCGGAGAACCTCCAGCTCCTCATACCGGCGCTGCCTGTCCCGCCGCGCGCGCACCTTCCCATCGGAATCTCGTTCTACAGCTTCCAGGCCGTGGCCTACGTGGTGGACGTGCACCGCGGCCAGCCGGCCGAGCGGAACCCGGTACGTTTCTCGACCTTCCTCCTGTTCTTCCCACACCTGGTGGCAGGTCCCATCCTGCGCGCGTCCACACTCCTGGCGCAGCTCGACTCGGACCGGTTCGTGTCGCGGGAGGACGTGGGCTACGCGATCGCGCGCCTGGGCACGGGGCTCGTGAAGAAGCTCCTCATCGCCGACATCCTGCGCATCGGCATCGTGGACTCGGTGTTCACCGACCCCGGACGGTTCACGGGGCTGGAGGTGATGATCGCGCTCTATGCATACACCCTCCAGATCTACTGCGACTTCTCCGGCTACACGGACTTCGCCATCGGCTCGGCCCGACTGTTCGGCTTTCGCATCCCGGAGAACTTCGACCGACCCTACCAGGCGCTCTCGGTGGCGAGCTACTGGCGCCGTTGGCACATCACGCTCTCGGACTGGGTGCGCGACTACGTGTACTACCCGCTGGGAGGGTCCCGTGGGGGCGGGCTCGCGCCCTACCGCAACACCTTCCTCACCCTCCTGATCCTCGGGGTGTGGCACGGAGCGAACTGGACCTTCGTGGTGTACGGCCTGCTACACGGCTGCGCCGTCAGCCTGAACCGGTGGTGGCGGAAGTCGGGTCCCGGGCAGCACGAGCGCCCGCTCGACGCCTGGGGTTGGGCCTGGCGCTTCCTGGCCACCTTCCACTTCGTGGTGCTCGCCCGAATCCTGTTCCGTTCCGAGGACCTCGGTCACGCCGGCACGGTGACGCTCGCCCTCCTGGACACCACACCGGCCCTCCCGCGCTTCTCCACGCACGCGACCCTGGTCCTGGTGCTGGGGTACGCCGTCCACTTCACCCCCAAGGGCTGGCGCGCCTACGCCACCCAGCGTTTCCAGGGGCTGCCCGCCGTCGCCTGGGGGGTCGCCCTGGCGCTCCTCGGCTGGGCGTGCGTGACCTGGGGACCGGGCGATAGCCTCGCGTTCATCTACCATGACTTCTGACGCCGCCCCGCCGCCCTCCCGCGCCGTCGGCGGCATGCCCGCCCTGTTCCTGGCGTTCGGCACCGCGGGGCTCCTCGTCGCGGCCACCGCGCTGGTTCCCAGCCTGGCCCACCTGACGCCATGGCACCCGGGGGAGCCCGTTCCCGTGTGGCGGGCCCTGGCCCCGCAGGCCACCGCCCGGGTCACCGAGGATGCGAGCGGGGAGCTGGTGCGCGCACCGGAAACGCCGGAGCCCACCGCGGCCCCGGTGGCGCCGGTCCCGCTGCCTTCGGACGCGGCGGTCCCCACCACCCAGCGTCCGCCCGGGGTGCCGACCGCGCTGGCCGACCCGGGCTTCCGCGGGATGGACGCCTTCTACCGGGCGCTCGCCCGCGCCGAGGCCGGGCAGGGGCTGGCGCGCGCGTCCCAATGGGGGGACTCCACCATCGCCGCCGACGGCATCACCGGCACGGTGCGCTCGCGCCTCCAGGCCCGGTTCGGCAACGGCGGGCCCGGGTATCTCTCGGCCGGCCTGGACCCCCAGTGGTCCATGCGCCTGGACGTCGCGGTGTCCCGCAAGGGGGAGTGGGCCACCCAGAGCCTGCTCAACGGGGGTGGCAACGCCCGGTACGGCTTCGGTGGGATCGTGAGCACCGCGGCGCCGGAGGCCACGGTGTCGTTCTACGCGCCCAAGCAGGACGACGGCACCCGGTTGAAGCTGCACCGCCTGGAGGTCTGGTACCAGACCGGTCCGGAGCGCGGAACCTGGTGGGCCGCCACCAGCGGTCGCGGCGCGGGCGGAGGCTCGGCCGCGTCGACCGGGACCTCCGACCGCTTCCACGTCGTGGAGCGTCCCGACGGGTACACGAGCGCCTCCATCGGCGCCGGTGCGGAGGGGGCGGCCACCTTCTACGGGGTGGTGATGGAGACCGCGGGGCCCGGGGTGGTGTGGGACGCGCTCGGCGTGGTGGGCGTGGGCACCGGCTCCTTCAGCCAGACCGGGCGGCGGCACATCGCCGGCCAGGTCGCCCAGCGGAAGCTCGATCTCACCGTCCTGATGATCGGCGGGAACGAGCTCGGCCTGCCCAGCCTCTTGCGGGGCGAGGCCGACGAATACGCCATCCTCTACGCGCGCACCCTGGCGAAGCTGCGCGCCGGCGCCCCCGAGGCCGGGTGCCTGGTGGTCACGCCCCTGGACCAGGGCACGCGCTCGGGGGGGACGGCCCGCTCCAAGCCGGGGCTCGCCGCCGCCATCGCCGCCCAACGCCAGGTCGCCGCGGACTGGGGCTGCGCCTTCTGGGACGCCCAGGCCGCGATGGGGGGTCCGGACAGCATCGTGCGCTGGGCGGCCATGAAACCACCGCTGGGCTGGTCCGACCTCCTCCACCTCTCGGAGAAGGGCCAGGACATCGTCGGGCAGCTGCTCGCCGACGCCATCGAGGCCGGGTACGACGCGTGGACCCGGCAGGGCGGCACGACCCGCCCCACCCCCGCCGCCCCCGCCGCCCCCGCCGAGGCCGATCCGGCCGATCCGGCCGAAGCCGGGGAGCCGGGATGATGCTCCTGGTGCTCGCCGCGTTGGCCGGGGCCGCGCCGGCCTGGGACTGGGTGCAGGAGTTCACCCTGCCCCCCACCGGCGGCCCCCCGGACAGCCCGTGCGAGGTGCGGGGCAAGGCCGAGACCCCGGGGGTCACCGTCCCCCCGACCACCTCGGCCGCCCCGGACGAGCCCGAGCCTCCCCCGCTCACCACCGACGGCATGGTCCCCTTCGACCTGGCCCCCGGCGCGCTCAACGCGCAGCTGCCCTCGGAGCTCGCCGAGCGGCTCCAGATGGGCCGCCCCTACGATCTGGCCGCCGTCCCGGTGGAGCCCCTCCGTGGCGACCCTTCGGACCTCGTCCGGGTCCGCCGACTCTTCGCCGAGGCCGGTCGGGGCGAGCGCACGGTTCGGCTCTCCTTCTGGGGCGCCTCCCACGTGGCCGGGGAGTACTTCACCGGCGAGCTGCGGCGCATCCTCCAGACCCAGGGAGGCGACGCCGGCCATGGATTCGTCATGCCGGCCGCGCCGTGGAAGGGCTACCGCGCCACCGACGTGAACCTCTGCACGGGTGGCACCTGGGTGTCCGACTTCGACCGCCGCGCGGGCGGGCGCGGCGACGGCGCCCTGGGGATCGGCGGCATGAGCGTGGAGGCCTCCGCCCCGGAGAGCGTCGGCTGGGTGCAGACCACCAAGTCCAACCCCCACGGCCGGGCCGTGTCGCGCTTCGAGGTCCTGTACTACCGGCAGCCCTCGGGCGGGACCCTCGACCTGGTGGTGGACGACGCCCCCGCGGTGCGGGTCTCCACCCGGGGGGCTCCCGGACCGGGCGTGGCGGTCCTGCACGTCCCCGACGGGCCCCACCGGCTCCAGCTCAGCCCGGCCGGGGACGGCCCGGTACGGCTCTTCGGCGTCAACATGGAACGCGATCGCCCCGGGGTGGTGGTGGACGCCATGGGCGTGTCCGGCCGCACCGCCTCCTCCTGGTTGCGGTGGGACCCGGAGCTGATGGCCGGGTTCCTGGCCCGCCGGAGCCCCGACCTCGCCGTCCTGGCCTACGGCACCAACGAGGCCAACGACCCCCGACTCACCGAGGCGACCTACCGCGACACGCTCCGCTCGGTGCTGGACCGGATGCGCAGCCTGCTCCCGGACGCCGCGTGCGTGCTGATCGGCCCCAGCGACCGCGGCAAGAAGGTCTCGGGTACCTGGCACGTGATCTGGGGGCCCACCAGCATGGTCGCTCGCGTGCAGCGCGAGATCGCCCCCGAATACGGGTGCGTCACCTGGAACCTGCAGGAGGCCACGGGGGGGCCGGGAAGCGTGTTCCGGTGGCGCCTCTTCGAGCCGCCGCTCATGGCCGGGGACCTCATCCACTTCAGCGCCGAGGGGTACAAGGAGCTCGCCCGGCGCTTCATCTCCGCGACGCAGGGCGCCTGAACGGCCCGGTTCTTGCTTGATCGTACGACACGAGGTCCCCATGAGCCGCATCGCGATCCTCCTCCCCCTGTTCGCCCTGACCGCCTGCCCCCCCTCCGAGGACGACACCGGCACCGGCCTGACCGGAACGCTCCCGGCCCCGGACGACTGGTCCACCTGCCGGACCGACGACGGGTTCGACTTCTCGATCACCCGCGCCGAGACCACCACGGGCGTAGACCCCGTCCGCGTGGAGGGCAACACGCTCCTGGTGGACGTCGGCTACGGGGGCGGCTGCGCGACCCACGAGTGGGCGATCTGCTGGCCCGACCAGTCCTTCGCGGAGAGCGAGCCGGTCCAGGCCTTCCTGGAGGTCTGGCACGGCGGGGAGCCCGACTACTGCGACGCCTACCTGTGGGAGACGCTGGAGTTCGACCTGACCCCGCTCCACGACAGCTGGCAGTCGATGTACGGCGCCGACGGAGGCACCATCCTCATCAACCTGGGTGGCTACCAGGTGGAGTACAGCTTCGACGGTTGAGCCCGGGCCGCGGGCGCGCGGCGACGGGCGGTTACGGGACGACGTGCCCGTGCTCCTCCACGCCCCCGCCTCGGTCGGCGACGTGCTCGACCGCCTCACGATCCTGGAGATCAAGCTCGCCCACGCCACCGGCGAGGGACGGTTCCACGTGGAACGTGAGCACGCCGCGCTGCAGGCTGCCTGGTCGGACGCGGGTCTGCCCGAAGCCGTCGCCGAGCGGGCGGCGCTGGCCGAGGTGAACGCCCGGCTGTGGGCCGTGGAGGACGCGCTCCGCGTCGCGGAGCGCGCCGAGCGCTTCGACGAGGCCTTCGTCGAGCTGGCCCGGAGCGTGTACCGGCTCAACGACGAGCGGGCGGCGCTCAAGCGGCAGGTGAACGAGCGCCTGGACTCGGCCCTGGTGGAAGTGAAGCTCCACCCTCGGTAGCTACCAGGAGGGCTTCACCCCGAGCTCGGTGAGGAGCGGGTCGGCGTCGCTGACGGCGTCGAGGTACCAGAGCACGTACCGGATGTCGACGTGGATGCTCCGCGCGCGCGCCTGGTCGAAGACCCAGTCGCTGGCGATGCCCTCGTAGTTCCCGTCGAAGAGGAGGCCGACCAGGCGCCCCTGGGCGTCGAGCGTCGGGGATCCGCTGTTCCCGCCGGTGGTGTCCACGTCGGTCAGGAAGCCCACGGGCACACTTCCCAGCGCCGGGTCCAGGTAGGGGCCGCGCTTGCCGGCGCGGATGGCCTCGAGGAGCTCGGGGGGCGCCGCGAAGGGGGGCGGACCGGCCTTCTCGGCCACCCCCTCCAGGCGCGTCTGCGCGGCGTAGGTCACCGCGTCCCGCGGCGAGTAGCCCTGGACCGTGCCCACCGTGACCCGCAGGGTGCCGTTGGCGTCCGGGTAGGCGGCGGCGGGATCGAAACGGCGCAACGCGTCGGCGCGGATGGGGCGGAGGCGGGCCATCGCGCCGGCGTCCTCCTTGCCCTCCGCCCGTCGGGCCTCGTCGTAGGGCCAGAGCGCCACTGCGAGGGAGAGGAAGCCGTCGGTCGACGCCTCCAGCGCCGCGGGGGTGGCGTCGAGGAGCGCCACGCGCTCCTCCGCGGTGTCGAGCGCGGGGTCCCGGTAGAGGCGCTCGACGGCCCGATCGACCGAGGCGGCGTCCGAACCGCCCATCCACGCGACGAGCTCCGGCACCTGCTGGTCCGCCGGCAGCCGCGTCATCTCGAGCAGCAGCTCCGCGAGCAGGCGGCGGTCGTACTCGAGCTGGAGGGTCTTCTGCATCGACACCATCCGCGCCCGGACCCGGTCGAGGTCGCGCTGCTGGAAGCCCAGCTCGCGGCGGGCGTCCGGCTTCTGCCGTTCCCGGGACCAACGGTAGACCGTGCGCGCCGCGCCCAGCAGATCGGCGCGCCCGATCTGCCCCATCAGCTCGTCTCGGGTCCAGGTCGCGTCCCGGCGCGCCAGCACCTCGCGCAGCTCCGCGAGCGCGGGAGCATACCGCCGGGTCCGCTCGGGGTCCGCGGCGATCCAGGCATCCAGCGCCGCGTCCCGCGCCATCGCGGTCTGCACCACGCCCACCCGGGCGAAGCCCTCCAGGGCCCCCTTGCGGTTGAAGAGCGAGTTGGAGATCCAGCCCCGCGGCGCCCCGAGGATCGCGTCCGCGGCGGGGTCTGCCGCCACGACCTCCTCCAGGAGCGCCATGCGCCGCTCCCCGCGGGCGATCGCCCGGGGCATGTCGCGCTCGGCCTGCCGGCGGAGCTCCCATGCGAGCTGCCACCGATCGGTGGAGCCGGAGTAGCCGGCGGCGAGCACGAACTCGCCGGGTCCGACCCCGGGTCCGATGGGCAGCACGTGGGGGGGCCGGTACGGCACATTGGACGCGTCGTGGTCCGCCGGCTTCCCGTCCGGCCCGACGTAGACGCGCAGGAACGCGAAGTCGCCCGCGTGGCGGGGCCAGTGCCAGTTGTCGATGTCGTCCCCGTAGTTCCCGACGCTGTCGGGCGGCGCCATCACCACGCGCACATCGCGCAGCTCGCGTGAGCTCACCAGTACGTAGCGCAGCCCCTCGTAGAAGGACGCGACCCGGCAGCGGTGGGTCGGTCGACCCTTCTCGCAGGCGGCCACCAGCGCCTTGATGCGATCCTCCACCCGGCGCTGGCGCTCGGTGTCCCCCAGGCGCGCCGGCAGCCCGCCGATCACCCGGTCCGTCACGTCCTCCATCCCCTCGGTCACCTGGACCCGGGCGGAGGGACCGGCCGAGCGCTCCTCGGCCCGCGTCCGCGCGTAGAAGCCGTCGGCCACCAGGTTCTCCCCCTCCTTCTGGGCCTGGGCGAGGTACCCCGTCACGCAGTGGTGGTTGGTGATGAGGAGCCCGTCGGCGGACACGAACGACGCCGTGCACCCGCCGGTGGAGACCACCGCCCCGAGCGGAGCGGCGTCCAGGCGGCCGAGCGCCGCGGCGTCGCCCGTGAAGCCGAGCTCGGCGAGGCGAGGCGCCAGCTCGGGGAGCTGGCGGGGCTCCCACATGCCTTCGATGGCGTGGGCGAGGGTGAGGAGGAGGAGCATCCGGCCGGCATAGCGCGCACACCCCCGACCGTCCCCACCGCCCCGGAGCCACCGGGGCGGCCCCCCCGCGCGCTACGGCCCCGCCGACTCCGGGGCGGTGTGCACCCACACCACCCCGGCCCGCCCGTCCACGGTCACCTCGTCGCCATCGCGGAGCGTGCTCGTGACCCCGGGGAGGTTCACCACCCCGGGGAGGCGGTACTCGCGCGCGACCACGGCCCCGTGGGAGAGCATGGAGCCGAGCTCGAGCACGAGCGCGCCGGCCCGCCCGAACAGCGGGGTCCAGGTGGGGTCCGTGGCGCGGGCCACCAGCACCCCCCCCGGGCTCAGGCGCTCCGCGTCGTCGATGCTGCGCAGCACACACACGCGGCCGCGCACCACCCCGGGCGAGATCCCGAGGCCCTGGAGCCGCCGGCCCCCGGCCGGGGCGGGGAGCGCCGCGTCACCGACCAGGAAGTCGGGCGGGTCGGCGTCCACCGGCTCGGCGGCGCGCCGGTCGGCGGTGCGGCGCAGCTCCACCTCGCCCAGGCGCCCGTCGAGCTCGTCCACGTGCAGGTACCGGACCCGGGAGGGGTCCTCCGGGAACCAGCGCGCCCCCAGCTCCTGGACCCGGCGCCAGCCCACGGCCATGAAGCGATCCAGGTGGTAGCGCTGCTCCTCCCGGAGTCGAAGGTAGGCCTGGGTGAGGCGGACCCCGTAGCGGAGCGCGGGCGGGAGCTGGGCCAGCGCGGCGGCCGCGGCGGCCTCCTCCTCGGCGAGGCGCGCGCCGGGGTCGGCCTCCCGAGCGGCGAGCGCGGCGAGCCGGAGCACCCCCTCGGGGTCGTCGGCCCAGCGTGGCGAGGTCAGCTCCCAGCTGGCCCGCGCGCGGTGCCCGTGCGCCGCGAGGAACGCCCCCAGGCGGCTCGGATCCCGCCCCAGCGCGTACAGCTCGGCGTTCACCCGTCGGGTCACCGACCCCGCCGGGGCGCGCACCAGGAGCGCCTGGTGCTCGGCGTCCAGCAGCGGCCCGATGATCTCGTAGGCCATGTTGGCGAAGAGCAGCGACGTGATGTGGATCTTCACGTAGTCGCGCAGGAGGATCTCCAGCACGCCGGGCACCCGGTCCACCGGCGCGGCCTCCAACGCCCGGATGCGCTCGTCCAGCCCGGTGCGGAACTGGTCCCACCGGCGCCAGTTGGTGAAGGGGTTCCACCGGAACCGACGCCAGCGCTTCTCGGCGAACGTGGTCCGGAAGATCGAGCCGTACACCCGCAGGTCGGGGGGCGCGGCCGGTCGGCGCACCCAGGCTTCGACCTCCGACGGGGGGAAGAAGTCGAGCATGAAGCGCGGCGGCGGCGTCCCCGGCAGCTTGAAGGCCAGGTGACGGAACACCGTCACGTTGATGTACGGGTGGCCGTGCACCCGGCGCAGCGGCGGCTCGCCGCCCAGGTAGCGCGCGGAGGTCTCCGGGTAGGCGATGAACCACTCCAGGACCCGTCCGACCAGGTCCCAGCCGAGCGGCGTGGAGCCCTCGGGGAAGCGCTCGCCGAGGAACCGGCGGGTCCACAGCGGCGCTCCGCCGCGCGGGAGCCGGGCCCGGGTGGTGACCGGCCGGGACTGGAGGACCCAGAAGCGGCCGGTCCGGTCGCGGGCCCACTCCACGTCCTGCGGCCCACCGAGGAGGGACTCGGCCCGGAGCCCGAGGCGGCACACCTCGAGGATGGCGGTGGGCTCGACCTTGCGCGCCTCCGGATGGGCGGCGGGCCGATCGGTGAGCACGTCCCCCACGAGGACCCGCTCGAAGGGCTGCGCCGCGACCACCTCCCCCTCGAGGCGCAAGGGGACCCGCGCCACGACCGGCAGCATGGGCCGGGGCGTGCGGCGGGGCCGGCGCACGGTGTACCGGTCGGGGACGAGGCCCCCCGACACCAGGGGCTCACCCACCCCCCACACCGCCTCCACCGTCATCTCGCGCCAGCTCCCGGTGACCGGGTTGACCGTGAAGAGCACCCCGGCGCTGCGCGCGTCGACGAGCCCCTGGACGAGGACCGCCATCCCCCCCTGGTCGCTCTTGCGGTAGGCCAGGGCGCGCGGGCTGAACCACGAGGCCCACACCCGGCGGATGGCGTCGGGGAGGCCCTCGCGGGTCACCCCGAGCACCGACTCGTACTGGCCGGCGGCCGAGCTGCCCCGACCGTCCTCGTCCGTCGCCGAAGAGCGCACCGCCAGGAGCGCGGGCAGCGCCGGAGGCTCGAAGGCGGGCACCGCGAGCGCCTCCCGGCCCTGGGCGCGCAGGGCCTGCCGGAACACCCCCACCGGGACCACCCAGGTGGGGGGCACGGGGAGCCCGTGGGCGGCGAGCCGGTGCAGGGCCGCGCCCTTGCCCCCGAGGGTCCGAGGGTCCGCCTCGAGCAGCGGGACGAGCAAGTTCAGCGCGACGAGACGAGGTCCAGCGTCGCGCCGACGGCGGCGTCGATGCCGTCGGCCACGCCGGAGATCGAGGCACGGCCGTACATGTAGGCCGGCGCGGTCACGATCCGGCGCGCCGTGTCCACGTGGATCCGGTCCACGGGACAGGAGTGGTGCACGCCCCCCATCGCCTCGACGACCGCGGCCGTCCCGGCGTCGTCGCCGATGGTGACCTCCCCCTCCCCCAGCGCCAGGACGAGCACCGCCGGGGCGATGCACACGGCCCCCACGGGCTTCCCGGCGGCCCGGAACTCACGGAGGAGCCGGGTGAGCTCGGGGTGCACCGTGCCCGCGGCACCGTCGAAGGCGAAGCTGGAGAGGTTCTTGGCCGCGCCGTAGCCTCCGGGCAGGAAGATGGCGTCGAAGTCGGCGGCGCGGACCCGCTCGAGGGGCTCGACGGCGCCCCGCGCGATGCGCGCGGCCTCGTGCAGTACGTTGCGCTGCGCCCCGGGCTCCACCTGCCCGGTGAGGTGGTTCACGACGTGGGCCTGGGCGCTGTCCGGCGCCGCGCAGGTGGCCACGGCCCCCCGGCGATCGAGCGCCAGGAGGGTCAGCACCGCTTCGCGGATCTCCGAGCCGTCCAGGTGCCCGCAGCCCGAGAGGACGACCAGCACCCGCGGGCGCACCTCAGGCCCCGGCGAGGGTGAGCGTGATTCCGCCCTGGTCCGCCTCGATCTTCCCGAGGTCCACCTGGTTGGACGCGGAATCTCCCGCGGCGACGTCCATGATGCGGTCGCCGTTGTTGTCGCAGAAGGCACCCACGCGGGCCCAGGTGGGCTTCGGAACCGCGAGGCTGAAGGCGCCGACGCCGAGGTCGTCCACGACCGCCACGGGGCCGGTGGGCAGGGTGGCCCCGGGCTCGGTCGGGGCCTGGTCGATCACGATGATCTGGACCTTCCCGGAGCAGGCGCCGGCCACCGTGCCGGACAGCGTGGCGTGCCCGCCGGCCTTGATGGCGTCCTGGCTCTTCTGCGCCACGTTCAGGGCGAGATCCACCTGGTTGCCCGGCACGCCGGCGGACGCGGGCGCGGGGGGCGGCGCGTTGGGGTCCGGGGGCGGCGCGTTCGGGTCCGCGGGAGGCGCGTTCGGGTCCGCGGGGGCGGCGTTCGGATCGGCCGGCACCGCCGCCGTGGGCTCCGCGGGACCGGGACCGGGACCACCCACCGGGGGGGCGGCGGTGGGGTCCGCCGGAGTCACGTCCGAGGGGGGGGTGGGGCAGCCGGCCAGGAGCGCGAGGAGGAGGGGGAGGCTCTTCATGGGCCGGAAATCTAACGCGGATCGGGGCCGGAAGGGGAGATGTCCCCGCACATGAGGGGAAGCGGGACCCCCGGTGGCGGCGGGGTCTGGGGGGTGGGCGCGCCCCAGCGACGGACGCGAGGGAAGGCGTCGCGGTCGGGGGCCGGGCGGGTGGGGTCCACCGAGTCGGGATCCCAACGCGCCAGGATCCAGCCCTCGCGCTCCTCGATCACCTCGAAGCCCGGCATCTTCTCCGCCCACTCCCGCACCACGGTGTCTCCCGAGGGGGCGATGAGGTGCGTCGCGACCCCGAGGCCCAGTCGTCGGGCCTTGTCGGCCACGCTCTCGGCGTAGGTGTAGCTCCGCCCGCGCGCGGACACGGTGAGCGAGGCGTCGAGCGCCACCGCGGGCACGGCGTCGGCGGGCAGGGCGGCGGCGAGGTGCCAGGCCGGGTGGAAACGCTCGGGCATGGTGGGGAGCCACGCCCGGACGAGCCGGAACTCCTGCGCCCAGTCGAGCCAGGCGCGCGCTGCGTGCCCCGCCCCGAGGAGCGCGACGGCCGCCACCAGGGCGACGCGGACGCGCCTCCATCGGGTCGTGGCCCCCCCCTCCGCGGGTCGCGCCCCGGCCAGCCAGCGCAGCAGTCGCGCCGTCCCCTGAAGCCGGGCCAGCACGAGGAAGGCCACCGCCGGGGCCATGTGGTGCGCGTGGCCGAACCAGTCCCGGTCCACGCCGTTGTCCGGCTCCACGGTGAGGTGGAGGAGGAGGAAGGCGAGCCCGAGGAGCTCGTAGACCGGCGCCAGGAGCCCGAGGAGCGCGAGGGGGGCGAGCGCCAGGAGGTAGAAGGGGGAGCAGTCCAGGCCCGGGAGCGTGCCGGAGAGCAGCGCGTCCACGGCCTCCTGCCTCGCGTTCACCATCGGCATGTCGTGGGGGCGCATGTGCGCGGGCAAGGTGTGGGCGCGCTCGTAGAGGACCGAGACACCGGTGGTGACCGCGGCGACCAGCCCGGCCGCACCGACGTTGGCGGCCCATCGTCGCCAGCCGCCGGGGGGGAGCACGAGGGCCGCGAGGGCCACCGTCACCGCCACCGTCTCCTCCCGGGGCGCCACCCCGAGCACGGCGCCGAGCACCGCCCAGCCCGGGTGCCGCGCGGAGAAGCAGGCCGCCGCCCCGACCAGCGCCGGCAGGGCCGCGACGAGGTCCTGGTAGTCCTGCAGGGCGAGCGCCATGACCGCCGGTGAGGCCAGGTAGAGGAGACCCCCGATCGCCAGGCCCGCCTCCCCTCCGTAGGCTCGACGCCCCAGGAGCGCCGCCGGCAGCACCCCCAGCGCGACGTACCCGATCTGGATGGTGGCAAGGCCGTAGGGAGAGTCGAAGAGGCGGTAGGGGAGCGCCGTCAGGAGCAGCACGAGCGATCGGTGCCCCGACCAGCTCCAGTCGTCGTCGTAGCCGCTGTGGATCGTCTGCACGAAGCGGCCGAAATGCGCGATGTTGTAGACCATCTGCTCGTAGGTGGCCATCGCGTAAGGCTCGACCGTCCAGAGCGCCCCGACCCGCGCGTTCGACGTGCTGACGGCGGTGCCCCAGAACCCGACCAGGGCGACCAGCACCGGGAGGGCCCAGGCGGCCGCGGCGGGGCGATCGAGGGGCGTGGGCTCCGGTCGCGCCTCGCGCAGGAGCCAGCCCCCCACGCGCGGGGCCAGCGCGCGGAGCCGGCCGGCCAGAGCGCGCACGGACTCGGGCACGCGCAGCGTGGCGTACAGGGCCCGGATGCGTAGGGCGAGCGGGTGCGCCACGCGGGGAGGATTGCCTACGGGCGGGGGCCGGTCAAGGCGCGGCGAGGCCTCGCTCGACGAGTTGATCGGCGAGCGCGTCGGTGATGCGTGCGTGCATCGCCGCGCTGGGGTGGATCGCGTCGATGAACTCCGCCTCGGTCCAGACCGGACCCACCGGCACGAGGTGCTCGAGGTCCACCACCGGCACGCCCGCCTCGCCCGCCCAGACGCGGAGCAGCTCGTTGACCCGCCGCTGCCCGGCGGTGGCCTGCGCGATGTGGTCGGCCTCGGGGTGACCGGGCGGGGCGGCGTGCGGCACCACGTAGGTGAGAATCACGAGCGAACCGCCGCAGCGGCGGACGCCCTCGTGGAAGGCGGTGACGCCGGCGTGCGCGCGGACCTGGAGGTCGGGGTCGAAGGCGATGCCCAGCCCGTCGGCGCGATCGAGCAGCCAGGCCGCGAGCCGGAGGGTGCGGAGCCGGTCGAAGGGCGGGGGCACCACGCGGCGCGGGTGCTCGGGATCGATGGTCCGGGTCCCGCGGCGCAGGTCCGCGTTGAAGATGAAGTCGTTGTGCCCGAGCATCGCCAGGTAGAGGACCCCGGGGCCGCAGGGGACGAGCTGGCGGGCGGTGTCGGTGAGGTCCGCCCCGGGGAACGCGTTCACCCGCACGGCCGTGGCCACCCCTCGCGCCGACAGCGCCGGCCCCAGGCGCGCGCCCCAGCCCTCCCCCGGGGGGAGGCCGTACCCGAAGGCCACGGAGTCCCCGACCACCACCAGGAGCGAGGTACGGGGGCCGGTTTCCGGGACCACGCGGTACCGGCGGCCGATCCACTGGGGGGCCCACGCCAGCGCCAGCTCCACGGCGACGAGCAGGGCCACGAGCGCCAGCCCGATCCGTCCCAGCACACGCGTCATCGAACCGGAACTCCGAGCTTCAGAAGCACATCGTGGAGCACTCTGCGTAGGCGCGCAAGCAGATCTCCCCGAAGGACGCCGGGCTCCGTTCGGTCCACGTGCCGGCGTCCCAGCTCCACACGTCGTTGATGATGCCGCAGTCCGTCTTCCCGCCGAACACCCACAGCCGGCCCGAGCCGTCCAACGCGGCCGCGCCCGCATCCCGGCGCTCCGGCGCCTCCAGGTCGGGGGTGACGAAGTCGGCGGGGAAGTCGCAGAAGCCGTTGGCGTCGTTGCTCTGGACGTCCCCCTCCTCGAGCTGCGTCCAGTCCCCGGAGGCCGTGTCGAAGCGCCAGAGGTCGTTCCGGTTGCCGAGGGAGCCGTCGTCGTGGCCCGCCCACATCAGGATCGACCCGTCCGGTTCGGTCAACAGGTTGGGCCAGATTCGGTTGTCGGGGGCCCCGCCGCCACCGGCATGGAGCTCGGTCCACGCGGGGGCGTCCAGGTCCAGCGCCCAGAGATCGCCGAAGAAGGGGCCGGTGAAGGCGTTGTCGTCCCCGCCGCCGTACACGTACATGGTCTTCCCGTCCGGGGAGAGGCTCGCGGCGTGGAAGATGCGCTTGCCGGGCCCGCTCCCGGGGGAGAGCTCCACCCACTCGTTCGCGACGAGGTCGAAGGACCACACGTCCTTCTGGGAGTCGTAGCTCGCGCCGCTGTCCGACTTGTTCCCGCCGTAGATCACGAACTGGTCCCCCGAGACCACGCCCACCGCCATGTTGCGCGCGCCCGGCCCCCCCCCCGAGAGCAGCGTCCAGGTCTCCGTGGCGACATCCAGCGCCCAGAGATCGTCGAAGTTGGTGTAGGTGCCGCTCGTCCCCTCGCGCGTGCGCCCGCCGTACACGAGCATGCGGCCGCGCGCCTCGTCCCAGGCGGCGACGTGACGTCCGCGCGCCGGCGGGCCGTCGCCGGCCTCGATGCGCTCCCACGCGTTGCACGCCGCCACGAACGCCCAGGTCTCCCCGGTGAAGTCCGTCTGCGAGGTGCACTCGACCGGGACGCCCTCATCCCCGCCGAACACCACGAGCCGTTCCCCGTCCCACACGCCGGCCACCTCACCACGCGGCGAAGGGACCTCGAGCCCGAAACCCGAGCAGTCCACCGTGCTCGCCGAGTCGGTGGCGGCGGTGTCGTCCTTGGGGTCGGAGGGACAGGCGAGGAGGAGGGCGACGAGCATGTTGGCACCTATCGGACGAGAGGGTCGTCGATCGTGAAGTCCGCCTCGGCGTAGAGCGCCACACCGGCGCTGTCGGTGGTGTCGACCTCGATGTGGACGAGCTGCCCGTCCAGCTCCTCGGGCTCCGCCTCCCAGATGAGGAGGTAGCCCCACGACTGGAGCGTCCCGGTCTGCGGGTTGCACTGCATCGTCACGTAGGGGACCGCGCGGGCGCGCTCCACCCCGTCCAGGTAGCCACGCATCTCGGCCACCCAGTAGCTCGACCCGTCGGCGCCCTCGGCCTCGAGCGCCAGCACGACGTGGTAGCCGCCCTGCGGCCCGTGCACGAGCTCGATCGGGGCCCCCTCGCCCTCGAGCGCCTGGTAGGAGAGCTCGCCGGTGCCGATCCGCAGCTCGGGAGCGTCCGTGGGCGTGCAGGTCTGCGACGACGCGTTGCTGTCGTCGGCTGTTTCGACGCAGGCGAGGACGAGCAGGACCAACGACATGCCATTTCGTTAAGCCGTGCCGATGGCCTCGTCTCCCCGCCCCACGGCGGTGGTGCTCGCTGCTGGGCTCGGCACCCGCATGCGCTCGCCCCTCGCCAAGGTCCTCCATCCCCTGCTCGGCCGCCCCATGGTCGGGTGGGTCCTCGACGCGCTCGACGGCACCGAAGCCATCCTCGTGGTGGGTCATCAGGCGGAGGCTGTCAGCGCCCGCTTCCCCGGAGTTCCCGTCGCGGTCCAGTCCGTCCCCCTCGGGACGGGGGACGCGGTCCGCGCCGCCCTGCCGCTGCTCCCGGCTTCGGGCCCGGTCGTCGTCGCCGCGGGGGACACGCCGCTCATCACCCGAGGCACCGTCCAACGGCTGCTCGCGGCCCACCAGGGCCCGGTGACCGTGGCCAGCTTCGAGGTCGCGGATCCCACCGGCTACGGGCGCATCGTGCGTGCGGGCGGTGTGCACATCGTGGAGGAGACCCACTGCACCCCGGCCGAGCGGGCCATCCGCGAGGTGAACAGCGGGCTCTACGTGTTCGAGGCCGCGTGGCTGCGCGAGGTGCTCCCGACGCTCCAGCCCCACCCGCCCAAGGGCGAGTTCTACCTCACGGACCTGGTCGGGCCGGAGGCGGCGGTGGTCGGCGGCTTCGACGCCGACGACTTCCTCGGCGTGAACGACCGCGCCGCCCTCGCGGACGCGCGGAGCCGCCTCCGGCGCCGCGTGAACCGGGCGTGGGCGCTGGCCGGGGTGGACTTCGCCGACCTCGAGGGCACCTCGGTGGACGCGGACGCCACCCTGCACGCCGGGGCCGCCCTGGGCATGGGGGTCGTGATCGAGGGGCGGTGCGAGGTGGCGGGCGAGGTGGGCCACCACAGCGTGCTGCGCGACACCACCGTGGCCGCCGGGGCCCGGGTGCAGGCCCACTCCATGTGCGACGGGGCGCGGATCGAGGCCGGGGCCGTGGTGGGCCCCATGGCCCGCCTCCGGCCCGGGGCGGTGGTGGAGGAGGGGGCGCACGTCGGCAACTTCGTCGAGATGAAGGCGGCGCGACTGGGGCGCGGTGCGAAGGCCAACCACCTCGCCTACCTCGGCGACGCCGAGGTGGGCCCCGGCGCCAACGTGGGCGCGGGGACCATCACCTGCAACTACGACGGGATCCGCAAGCACCGGACCGTGATCGGGGCAGGCGCCTTCATCGGCTCCAACGCCGCGCTGGTCGCCCCGGTGCGGGTCGGGGACGGGGCCATCGTCGGGGCCGGCTCGGTCATCACCGCCGACGTGCCGGACGACGCCATCGCCGTCGAGCGCTCCGCCACCCGGGTCACCGAGCGCTCGGCCGAACGCCTGCGCACCCGCTTGCGCGCCCGGCCATGACCCATCCGCTCCTCGAGGGGCTGAACCCGGAGCAGCGCCAGGCAGTGGAGCACGTCCACGGCCCGCTGCTCATCCTCGCCGGGGCGGGTTCGGGGAAGACGCGCGTCCTGACGCGGCGGGTCGCGTGGATGGTGGAGAACGGCATCCGTCCCTGGAACATCCTCGCCGTCACCTTCACCAACAAGGCCGCGGGCGAGATGAAGGAGCGGGTCGCGCAGCTCGTGGGCGCGCAGGCCCACGAGGTGTGGGTGTCGACCTTCCACTCCTCGTGTGTGCGCATCCTGCGGCGTGACATCGGCGCCCTCGACGGGTGGTCGGGCTCCTTCGTCATCTGGGACGACGACGACCAGACCCGCGCGCTCAAGCAGATCCTGGCCGAGCTGAAGATCGACCCCAAGCGGCTCCCCCCCGCGCGCTTCCGCTCCGCGATCGACCGCGCCAAGAACGCGCTGAAGACGGTGGACGAGCTCGACGCGGCCGATCGGCTCCGCGACGTCTACGTCGCCTACGAGCGCAAGCTCCGGGAGGCCAACGCCCTGGACTTCAACGACCTCATCAACAAGGTGGTCGAGCTCTGGCGGACGCGTCCCGAGGTCCTGGAGCGCTGGTCCCGACGCTTCGCCTACGTGATGGTGGACGAGTACCAGGACACCAACCCCGCCCAGTACGAGCTCCTCAAGCTCCTGGCCGGCGGGCACCAGAACCTCGCGGTGGTAGGCGACGACGACCAGTCCATCTACAGCTTCCGCGGCGCCGACGTGCGCAACATCCTCTCCTTCACGACCGACTTCCCCGCCGCGACGGTGGTGCGACTGGAGCGGAACTACCGGTCCACCGCCAACATCCTGGCCGCCGCCTCGGCCGTGGTGAAGAACAACGCCCAGCGGATGGACAAGACGCTGCGCACGGACGCGCCGGACGGAGACCTGCTGAGCCTGCGCAGCTTCCCGGACGAGGACGCCGAGGCCGACGCGGTGGTGGGCGAGATCCGCGCGTCGCTGCGCGAACGCAAGCCCTCGGACTTCGCCATCATCTACCGGACGAATTCCCAGTCCAGACCGTTCGAGAACGCCCTGGCGCGGGCCCGCATCCCCTACGTCCTCGTGGGCGGACGGAAGTTCTACGAGCGCCGGGAGGTCCGGGATCTGCTGGGGTACCTGCGCTTGATCCTCAACCCGGCCGACGACATGTCGTTCAGGAGGATCGTGAACACGCCCACCCGCGGCATCGGCGAGAAGGCCGTCGAAGGACTCACGGCCGACGCGCTCGCCGCGGGGATCCCCCTCTTCGAGGCGGCAAAGCGACGGGCCCCCCTCGGCGGGAGGCTGGGTGGGTCGCTCCACGCCTTCGTGACGATGATCGAGACCTTCCAGGTGCAGGCGCGTCACCTCCCCCCGGGGGAGCTCGTCGCCCACGTGGCCGACACCATCGGCTACCTCGCCGAGCTGCGCGCCGAAGACACCGAGGAGGCCCGGGACCGGATCGCCAACATCGAGGAGCTCTCGCGCGCCACCCTGGACGTGGAGGTGGACGCGGAGGCCGGGCCGATGGAGCGCCTGGTGGCCTTCATGGACCGGGCCACGCTCGCCGGGCAGGCGGACGAGCTGCCGGACGACGGCACCGGGGCGGTCACCCTGCTCACCGCGCACCTGGCCAAGGGCCTCGAGTACCCGGAGGTCTTCCTGGTCGGCATGGCCGAAGGCACGTTCCCGCACGCCCGCGCCGAGCGCGAGGAGGACGTCGAGGAGGAGCGCCGGCTGGTCTACGTCGCGATCACCCGCGCGCGAGAGCGGCTGCACGTCAGCTTCCCGCGCTCGCGGCGCGTGGGCGGGGGCTGGATGGACAGCTTCGGCTCACGGTTCATCGAAGAGCTCCCGCGCCCCCTGTTCGGGCGCTCCGAACCGGCGCGTCCGGTGCCCTCCTGGCTGCGGGCGCCGCCGACGCGCACGCTCGGGGTCCCGCCGCGCCCCAGCTACGCCACCCCCGCGCGCCCCGCCGCGCCCGCGCCCGCACGAGCGCTCCCGCCGCGCCCCTCGCCCGGCGCGCCCTCGCCCCTGCCCCCGCGCCGGCCGGCCTCCCTCGGCGCCGAGCCGACCCCCGGGGTCGCCCCGCGCTCGGCCCAGGCGTCCCTCTTCGCCTCCCCCCCGCCCCCCGCAGCCGCGGGCTCGGCTCCGGGACGGAGGATGGCCCCGGACAGCCTCGATTCCTTCACGGTCGGCGTCGACGTGTGGCACCCCCTTCTGGGCGTCGGCACGATCCAGAAGCGCGACGGCACGTCCTCCAACCCGCGGCTTACGATACACTTCAGGAATCACGGGCCGCGTACCGTGTTCGCCGTGAGTGCCCGCATGGAGATCGTCCTCCCGTGAAGCAAGGCTCTGGAGTCCCCGCTTGATCGTCTCGTGTGAATCGTGCAGGTCGAGGTACAAGCTCGACGACGCGAAGGTCTCCGGGCGCGGCGCGAAGATCACCTGCCCGAAGTGCAAGCACGTCTTCGTGGTCTACGCCCCCGGCTCGGCCCCCGCCGCCCCGTCGCCCCCGACCGGCCGGCCGGCCGGCATCACCGAGGAGGACGAGCCCACCCGGGTGGGCCTGCCCACCACCCCCTCCCGTCCAGCCGCCCCGGTCCAGTTCGGCACGGCGGGCGGCGGGCCGCTCGCGGCCGCCCCCGGCGGCACCCTCGGGGGCGCGGTCTCCTCCGTGTCCGCGCGGAGCAATCCCACGCTGGCCGTGCCCCTGCCCGACCCGGCAGCGCCTGCCTCGCACGTGGTCGGGGGGGCGCCCGCCCACCAGCCTCCGCCGGGACCGGCGGTCGCGCCTGCCGAAGCCTCGGCGCGCGCCGCGGGCCTGGACTTCCGCAAGGTGGGCGTACCCACGTGGAAGGTGAAGGTCCGGATCGGGCTCATCTACGACTTCTCGGACATCAAGACCCTGCGGAAGTACATCACCGACGGCCGGGTCACCCCGGCGGACGTGATCAGCTACGACGGCAAAGCCTGGAAGCCGATCGGCGAGATCGCCGATCTCGACTCGTTCTTCCTCGAAACCTACGAGCGACTGCTGCGCGAGCGCGGCGCGGCCGAACCGCCCCAGCCCAAGCCCCTCGGGGCGCCCACGCAGCCCGTCGCCCCCACGGACGAGCCCCGCCCGGGGGAGCCGGACCCCGGGCTCTTCCGCGATCCCTTCGAGGATCTCAAGACCCGGCAGCGGGAGCGGGCCACGCAGAAGCGTACCGCCCCCATCCCGACGGCCGGCCAGCCGTCGGCCTCGCGGAGCCCGCTGCTGCTGGCCCTCGTCCTCGTCGCGCTGGGCGGTGGCGCCTACGCCGCGTGGCACTTCCTGTCGGCGCCCGACGTGGATCCCACGCCGGTGAGCACCCCTGTCGCCGACGTCGCGAAGCCGGTGCGGGAGCCCACGGCGGCCAAGGGCCCGGTGTGGGTCCCGGTCGAGGATCCCGCCGCCCCGGAGCCGGAGGTCCCCACCCTGGACCCGGTCGCCTCGGACCCCAACGTCAAGGTTCTGCCCAACGGGCAGATCGTCCGCGTGGTCGGACCCACCGGCTCCGGGTCCACGTCGAGCGGCGGGACGACCCGGAGCAGCTCCAGCTCCTCGAGCCCGGTGAGCGCGGTCAAGACCTCGGTCAGCTCGGCCTCGGACTACGAGGCCATCGGCGACGGGGCCGCGCGGAACAAGGACTGGGCGAACGCGGCCCGGGCCTACCAGGACGCGGTCTCCGCGGATCCGTCCAGCGGGCGGCTCCTCTACAAGCTGGGCGAGGCGCAGTACCGCGCCGGCCAGCTGGACGCGGCGGCCGCCACGCTGCAGTCGGCGTCGAGCCGAGGGGTCAAGGACGCGCTGAAGCTCGCCGGCGCAGTGGCCCGGGAGCAGGGCGATCTCTCGCAGGCGAACGCACTCTACCAACAGTACCTTGCTTCCGGTCCGAAGGATGCTGCCGAGGTCGAGCGCATCTTGAAGGAGATGAACGGAGGCTAGGTGACGTCGGCGTTCGGGAACGGTTGAGGTGGACGCGATCTGCCCAAAGTGCGGCGCGCGCCACCGCGTGGACGCCTCGGCGCTGAGCCGCGCGGTACCCGGTCGCCCGGTCCGCTACCGGTGCGCATCCTGCGGTCACACCTTCCCGCTGGACCTGGCGGGCGAACCGGGGGCGCTACGGGCGCCCCCGCGCCCACGGAGCTCCCCGGGCACGTCGGTGCAGCAGTGGGTCCGGGTGGGGGACGACGTGTTCCCCGTGCCCGACCTCGCCACGCTCCAGCGCTGGATCCTCGAGCGGCGGCTGGCGCGCAACGACGCCTGGTCCATCGACGGGCGGGTCTGGCTCCCGCTCGTGGACCGCTCCGACCTGCTCATCTTCTTCACCGCGGCGGATCGCCTCTCCCACGCCGAGCCGAGCCCACGCGGCGCCGACGAGGAGCAGACCGTGTTCGTCCCGGCGTTGGCGCCACCGACGGCGCCCGCCGAGGTGCTCGCGGACGAACCCGAGACGGCCACGAACGCCGACCTCGGCGGCCCCGGGGGTGAGCCCACCGAGGTCTTCGACTTCGCCGCCGGCGTGGCGGACCCCGAGCCTCCGGGCGCTGATCCCGCCGACGCGGACGACCCGGTCGGACGCGCGGCGACCCTGCCCGCCGGGCCCTCGCCCTACCTGTCCGTGCCGCCGGGCGCGGACGAAGAGTCCACCTTCGTGCAGGCGGCGCCGCCCGAAGTCGCGGGGGATCACGCGCGACTGCTGGCCGAGCCCTCGCTCGGGCTCGGAGAGGGTGAGGCGACCGAGTACGAGGGCTTCCGGGTCGGGGAGGACGACCACACGCAGGAGGAGGAGCGCCTCGAAGAGGCGGTCTTCGGCGCCGTGGCCGAGACCACGAGCGAGCTGCTCTGGCGAGCGGGCGAATCGCCGACGGGCGAGGAGACCGCCGAGACCCCGGCTCCGCCCGAAGCGGGTTCCACCGCCGGGGCGGCGTCCGCTCCCACCGCGGGGGAGAGTTCGGCCGGGGAGGGCACCGCCGAAGAGGGCGGCCGGCACCCCGACACCGAGCCGACGACCCTCATCCCCGGCTTCGACGACGGGCCGGGTTGGGCGCCCCCCCCGCCGGCCGAGGCGATCGCCATCCCCGCCGCCGTCGAGGTGCCTCCCCAACTGGGGCCGCTCGACGATCCTCCCGAGGCGCCCCGGTCCCGGATCTGGCTCGGGATCGCCGCCGTCGGCGGCGTCGCCGCCCTGGGCGTGATCGCGGCCATCGTGTGGGTGGTGCTGTCGGGGCGCGGCGCCGAGGCCGAGGAGGGGGGCGAGGAGGTCGGGGTGGCGACCGATCATGCCGCGGACGCGGCGGCGACCGACGGCCACGGAGCGACCGACGCCCACGCGGCGACCGACGCCCACGGGGCGACAGACGGCCACGGCGCCACCGACGCCCACGCGGCGACCGACGGCCACGGGGCGACCGACGCCCACGGGGCCACCGACGCCCACGGGGCCACCGACGCCCACGGGGCCACCGACGCGCACGCGGCGCCGGATGCCCACGCGGCGCCCGCCACCGGCGCCACACCCGAGCCGGCGCGCCGAAACCCGGCCGAGTCGGGGGAAGGCCTCCGCCTCTCGGGCCGGCGGGCCGCCGAACCCGGCTGGACCGCGATCGAACGCGGGAAGGTGCCCCAGGCCTACGACTACTTCTCCGCCGCCCTGGCCCGCGACCCGGGCAACGCCTACCTCCTCTACGGCCGGGGCTACGCGAGCGAGAAGCTCGGGGATCCCGACGGCGCCGCCGGCGACTACTGCGCCGCCTCCCGGCTGGGGTCCACCTCCGCGGAGCTCCTGCGCGAGCTGGAGAGCGGCCTCCGACGCACCGGCCGCGTCTGCGATTGAGCCTCCCCCCGTCGGGTGGTTAGATTGCCGCTCCGAGGTTCGCATGCCCGAGAAGACCGACCCAGAAGAGGAGTACTTCGCCCGCGTCAACCGCGAGAAGCAGGCGCGGCTGGCGGAGGAGGTCGCCCAACAGGAGGCGGCGAAGGCCCGCGCCGACCGCAAGGCGCTGCACGCACAGCGCTGCGGCAAGTGCGGCGGGTCGCTCAAGGCCCAGAACTTCCGCGGCGTCGAGATCGACGTCTGCGAGGACTGCGGCAGCGTGCTGCTCGATCCGGGGGAGCTGGAGGAGCTGGCCGGGAAGGACGAGAGCGGCGCGGTGCGCTCGCTCGCCGCCCTGTTCTCGTTCCGTCGTTAGGCCCCCCTCCCGGAATCCCGCGATGCTGCTCGCCACCTTGCTTGCCTGCGGAGCGCCCGACGAGGACTCGGGCCCACCCGCCGAGGACATCGTCACCTACCCACCGGTGAGCGGGGATCCCTGCGAGGAGATCCGGCTCGAGGTGGGCGGGAACGACCCCCCCGTGGTGGGGGACGTGTGGCTCGTGTGGCTCTACTGCGACGAGGCCCTGCTCACCGGGACCATGCTGCTCCAGTTCTCGCCGCCCGAGCTGGCGTCGGTGGAGGACAACGAAGCCACCTTCCTGAGCGCCGGCACCGGCACCATGCGGATGCAGGTGGGCTCCAAGTGGCAGGAGCGAGAGGTCGTGGTCAGCGAATAGCCCGAAGTGCGGAAGGGCCGGCCGCTGCCACTACGGGTGCCGGGCCACCAGGGGGTGGAGTCGAAGGCGCGGCCGGTGGGAGGCTCCTCGGGGGGGGAGCCCCCACCGGCCTCTCACCGACCCACGAGAAACGCCGCCGAGATGGCGCCCATGGACCAGCCGGTGGGCTCGCCGTCCCGGAACTCCGCGCTCATCAGCCGTTGGATGGGGTCGGGCAGGTAGAACGTGGCGTAGGGGACGGTGTCCACCGTCATGCAGCACGCGGACCACGCGTCCCACTCGGAAGGATCGCAGCGGCTGGGATCGGTCAGCACGGTGAGGTCGATCAGGGGGGCCAGCGCCCCGATCAGGGCCCCCAGCCCGCCGTCGTCGGGGAACTGCAGGAACGCGTCGGCGGCGGCCTGGCGGTCCTCGGGGACGTCCACGGGGAGCGGATCGACCACCACCGCATGCAGCCAGCCGCCAGCGGGCGCATCCCAGGTCCAGCTGCCGCGCGCGTCGTCCCCGGCGATCGGGAAGGTGGCCACCTCGCCGGGCTCCACCCCGGTCGCGCCGGCCCACAGGCGCAGCTCGCCGCCGTCGGCCCTCCCGACGCGCCACTCCACCGTCACCACCCCCGGCCCCGGCAGGTCCGCCCCCATCGGGTGCCGGGTCCCGTCCAGCACCGCCTCGAGGAGCACCTGGGGGCCCTGGGGGCCACGCGACACGAAGGTCGACCCGCCGGCGATCCCGGCCAGCACACCCTCGGGGGTGGCGCTGTCGGTGGCGATGTACGTGGTGGGCAGCCCGGCGGGGAAGATCATGTGCCGGTCGCCCCCGCCCACCGGGGCGGGGTGGGCGCCGGACGAGAGGATCTCCTGCCAGAAGCGCATGGCCTGCGCGTTCTGCGGGACGCCCGTCGCCCGGACGGCGGCCCGGATCCACGGGTTCTCGTCGCCGCCCTTCTCGGCGATCCACTGGTCGAGCGCCGCCTCGTCGGTGGGGCTCCCCATCGTCGACCACGCGCCGTTCCAGACCTCCACCGCGTCGAAGCCGGTGGTGTCCCAGGCCCAGAGGTCGCCCGAGTAGAGGGGGTGGTTGACGGAGAAGAGGCCACCCTGGGCGTGTGCCTCCCCGATGGCGTCCTGCAGGCGCTGGTTCGCGGACTCGCCGCCCTGCGGCTCGTGGGGGATGTGCGCGTCGGCCCCCCAGACGCCCGCGTGCCCGTCCGAGCCGAACTCCTCCCCGGCCAGCACCACGAGGTGGTCGTGCCCGAAGTCGGGGTCGGCCCAGCCGGCGTCGGTGCGGTGATCGGTCACGGCGACGAAGTCGAGCTGGTCGCCCGGGGCGTACTCCGGGAAGGCGGCCTTCCACGCCGGGTCCGACCAGGCGTGGGCGATGTCCAGGGCCGGCCCCATCCAGTCGCCGCCCTGCTCCAACGCATCGTCCGAGTAGTTGGTGTGGAAGTGCAGGTCGCCGCGGAGCCAGCCCGCCGCCGGGGTGGCGAGGTCCACCGGGGCGGTCGGCGCGTCGGACGGGTCCGGGTCCGACACGGCGCAGGCGAGCAGCCAGGCGATCATGGGCAGGTGCCCGGAAGCGAGCTGTCCATCCAGGCGGCCCGATCGAGCACCCAGGCCTCGAACCAGTCGATCTCCTCCTGCCAGGTCGCGCCCACGTAGGAGTTGTGGCCGACGTTCACCCCGATGGTGTGCCACACCGCCTCGTCACGGGGCTGGGCCTCGGCCACCTGGGCCAGGAGCGCGTCCGAGAGCGCCAGGAGCTCGCCGTCCTCGAGCGGGCCGGCGCGCAGCTCCTCCCAGCGACAGCGCGCCGCCTCCTGGAAGCCCCGGTCCTCGCGCAGGCGGAGCCACCACCAGGGGTAGTCGTTGCCGTAGCCGCAGGCGGCCAGGCTCCCCATGGTGAGCCCCTCGACGGTCCAGCAGTCGCAGTAGTTCACGTTTCCGAAGGCGCGGTCGAAGTCCCAGAGCGGCCCGGCCCGCAGCCGCCCCCCGTCCGGGTCGGGTTCCTTGGAGAGGTAGGCGGAGAGCCGGTAGGCGTCGATGTTGTGCCCGATCTCGTTCAGCAGGAAGTGGTCCACGAAGCTGTCCGGGTCGGCCCAGGTGGAGAAGCTCGTGGAGAAGCTGGCCCCGTCCAGGGTGGACTCGAACGCGTCGAACCAGGACCGCAGGTAGGCGTCCTGCTCGGTGGTGATCTGGTCGTGCTTCGGGTCCACCCAGCTCACCAGGGAGCCGCGGGAGGTCACCCAGTACTCGTCCCGGCCGGTGTCCGCCTTCACGACGTAGCCGCCGCTCACCTCTCCCTTCGCCGCCGACGCGGCCGGCGCGGGCAGGTCCACCCGGTCGCCGTCCAGCTTGATGCGGGTCACGAGCAGGTAGATCCCGTAGTAGCTGCCGTTCAGCACGACCTCGACGAACTGCGCCTGGGGCTCCCAGCGGCTCCCGTCCGCTACGCGCGCCCCCAACGCGTAGGCGAACGCGTTGCGGATGTGCGTCTTGTCGCCGTAGTTCGAGATGAGCAGCCAGTCCGAGTCGGAGCCCAGGCCGAGCAGCTCCAGGTCCTCGTCGGCGCCGTAGAGGTCGCGGGTCTCGAAGCGGAAGGAGGGCTTCGGGAAGCCGCTCGAGCTCGACCCGTGGATCTCGATCCCGATGGGGACCACCTGCTCGCGCGGGGCGGCGGCGAGATCCCCCAGGGTGCCGTCGTGCTCGGTCACGAGCTCGAGCTGCCCGTCGGCGAGCCCATAGGTGGAGAGCGAGCCGGGGGCGGTGAGGATCACCACGGGCAGGTGCTCCCATCCCTCCGGGGCGGTGGGCTCGGGCGTGGTCAGCGTGACCACCGACGCGCCGCTGTCCCGGGTCGGCGGATCGTCGCCGACGTCGGGTTGCGCCGGCGAGCACGCGAGCAGGAGGAGCTGCACCGTTCGATCCTGCCCCACCGCGGGCCGCGGCGCCATCCTGGTTCACCCGGCGTCGGTCGGATCCGTGACCGAGGGGATGGGCGGTGCGCCCGGAGCGGGGGCCGGGCCGGACGCGCGCGGCGTGCGCCCGGATTCACGCAGCGCGCGGCGGAGCAGGAACTCGATCTGCGCGTTGAGGCTGCGCAGATCGTCGTCCGCCCACCGCTGGACCGCGTCGAGCACGTCGCGGTCCACGCGCAGCAGGAATGGCTTCCGCTCGGCCATCAGGAGTACAGCGTGCCGGTGTTGACGACCGGGGTGGCGGCGCGGTCCGAGCAGAGCACGACGAGGAGGTTCGAGACCATGGCGGCGCGCCGCTCGTCGTCCAGGTTGACGATGCTCCTCGCGGAGAGGAGCTCGAGCGCGTGATCCACCATGCCCACGGCACCCTCCACGATGATCCGGCGAGCCGCGACCACGGCCCCCGCCTGCTGGCGCTGCAGCATGGCGGCGGCGATCTCCGGGGCGTAGGCGAGGTGGCTGATGCGGGCCTCGATCACCTGGACGCCCGCCTTGGAGAGGCGGTCCTCGACGGCCTTCTGCAGCGCCGCCGAGATCTCCCCGGTGTGGCCGGCCAGCGTGGTCTCGCCCTCGTGGTTGGCGTCGTAGGGGTAGGCCTGGGCCAGGGAGCGCACCGCGGCCTCCGCCTGGATGCTCACGTAGTGCTCGTAGCTGTCGACCTCGAACACCGCCTCGGCGGTGTCCACCACCCTCCAGACCACGATCGCCGCGATCTCGATGGGGTTCGAGCGGCTGTCGTTCACCTTGAGCTTGTTGGTCTCGCTGTTCCGCACGCGCACCGAGACGAAGCGGCGGGAGGTGAACGGGTTGATCCAGCCCAGACCGGGCTCGCGGACGGTCCCCACGTAGCGGCCGAACAGGGTGACCACGGCACCCTGGTTCGGCTCGACCGTGACGAGGCCCTTGAGAAGGAAGACGATCAGGACCACCGCGATGGCGCAGGCGATGACGAGGGGATCGGACCCGGCGGAGGCGCCGGCCACGATCCCGGCGAACGCGGCGAGACCGAGGAGGATGATGCCGATGGCGGCGGGGAGACCGGGGACGGGAGTGAGGGGGGACTCGCGGACCATGAGGGACTCCGGTGATGTCTGGATGATATCATCACGTTATCGCCGGTCGTCAACGGGTGGGGGCTCGAAAGGGCCGGCAGGGGGGAAAGGCAGGCTAGACTCTCGGGGTGACCGACTCGCTCACTCCCTTCACCGGAGCGCTCCGCGCGCGGCTCGACGAGGCGCTCCGGGCCTGGCTGGGTGGGGTGCGGTGGCGAGGGGAGGGGGACGGGCTCGTCCTCGAGGGGCTGGTCCGCGCCCGGGTCGACAGCGGAGGGCCCGCGCCCGGCGCGCTGGTACGCGACGGCCTCCGCCTGCAGCTCGTCCGCCCCCTGCCCGCCGAGCGCGCCGACCCGCGCTGGCGCCAGGCGGCCTCCGAGCTCGTCGCCCGCTTCGAAGGCGGCGACCCCGGCCCCGTCCGCGCCGCCCTCGCCGAGTGGCGTCCCTACGCCTCCGTCCCCGACCACCACTACCGGCGCCTGGCCCGCTCCACGCACGGCACCGTGGGCATGTTGCGCCTGGGTTTCACGTGCAACCAGGACTGCGGCTTCTGCTGGCAGGACCGCCGCTGGCCCGCGCCACCCGACGCGCTCTACCGCACCTGGATCGACGAGTTCGCCGCCCTGGGGGCGGATCGGCTCACCCTCTCGGGCGGCGAGCCCACCCTCCACCGCGATCTCGTCGGGCTCGTGGCCCACGCCCACGCGCGCGGGCTCCTCACCCACCTGCAGACCAACGCCATCAAGCTCCGGCGGCCCGACTACGTCCGCGCCCTGATCGACGCGGGCCTGGACGGCCTCCTGGTCTCCTTCCACGCGGCCGAGGCCGCCCTCTCCGACCACATGACCAGGGCGCCCGGCACCTGGCTGCGTACCGTCGCCGGCGTCGACGCGGCCCTCGCCGCGGGCCTCCCCGTCGCCCTGAACGCGGTCGTCGACGCGCGCAACGCCGCCCACCTGCCCGACCACGCCGCCTTCGTCGTGGCCCGCTGGACCGCCGGGCCGAACCCCGTCCGGGTGGTGAACTACTCGCACCCCAGCCCCTACGAGGACCGGGCCCTCTGGTCCGAGACCCTCGTCCCCTTCGACGTGCTGCGCGCTCCGCTCGCCCAGGCCGTGCGCACGCTCGAGTCGGCCGGGGTCACCGTGCACGCCGCCGGCACGTGCGGCTTCCCGCTGTGTGTGCTCCCCGACGACAGCCTCACCGCGGCCGGCATCGAGCCCGAGTCCGCGGACGCCCTGGACGCCTCGGCCCGGGACTGGCCGGCGCCGTGCCGCGCCTGTGCGGTGCGGGATCGCTGCCCCGGCGTGCGGCCCGAGTACCTCGGCCGCTTCGGTACGACCGGGCTCCACCCGAGGCCCGGCCCGCCTCCCGGCTAGGCCGACGACCCTCGGTTCAGGCTCCGGCCACCCGGCGCACCAGCGCGTCGCGGATCGGTCCGAGGTCCACCGAGCCGGTGCGCGCCAGTCGGGCCACGATCACCCGGCCGGCGCGGGCCAGGGTGAGGAGCGCCGAGAGCCGCGTGGCGAGGAAGCGCCCCTGGAGCATCGAGACCGGCTGCGACGACTTCCCCTCCTCCTCGACCAGGCGCAGCGCCTCCTCGAGGTGGGCGATGGTCTGGTCCACCAGCCGGAGCTCGCGTTGCTCGAACACGTGGGCGATGAGCCGCGCGATGTCGGTCTCGGCGGTGTACAGCCTGCGGCGGCTGGCGTCGGGCACCCGCCGCACGACCCCCCACTGCTGGAGCTCCTGCAGGGACATGGACACGTTCCCGGCCGAAAGCCCCGTGATTCCCTCGATCTGCTCGGCGTCCAGGGCCTCGGAGGAGAGGTAGAGCACCGTCCAGATCCGGCCCATGGAGGGCTTGAAGTTCCAGAAGCGCATGACCTCGCCGATCGCCTCCGCGGCGATGCCGATCGCTCGTCCTTGGGCTACCTGCGCTTCCACCGCTTGCCTCTCAGTCTTTTCAATCATAATTGAAATCTCTGAAGCGACCACTCAGGTGGAGGTCGGATGGAAGGCGCCACGTACCGAAGCACGCTGGATCGGGTCGAACCCGCCTCCGTCGTCCGGCGGCGGCAACCCGCGGGGGTCCACGCGGGCGCTCCGTACACCCGGGTGCTCACCCCGCAGGACGCGTTCGCGCTGGCGGGCCCGGCCCTCCAGGCCTGCGAGGAGCGGCTTGCCGTCGAGGTCGCGAGCGAGGTGCCGGTCGTCGCGGCCATCGGGAGCTACCTCGCCGAGGCGGGGGGCAAGCGCCTGCGGCCGCTCCTCGGCGCGCTCGGGGCGATGACGGTCGGGTACGAGGGCCGGATGGACGGGCTCATGTGCGTGGGCGAGCTCATCCACCTGGGCTCGCTGCTCCACGACGACGTCGTGGACGACGGCGCCACCCGCCGCGGCAAGCCGGCGGCGCAGCGTGTGTACGGGAACGCCGGCGTCATCCTCACCGGCGACTACTGCCTCGCCCGGGCCGTGCTGGTGGCCAGCCTGGAGGGGGGGCACGAGGCGGTGACCCGGCTCGCCGCAGCCGTCACCGCCATGGCCGAGGGCGAGGTGCTCCAGCTGCAGCGGGCCGGCAACCTGGACACGCCCCTCGACGAGTACCTCGAGATGGTGGACAAGAAGTCCGCCGCGCTCATCGCCTGGTGCGCCATGTCGGGCGCGCTGGCCGCCGGGGATCTCATCGCCGCGTCCGTCCTCGAGCGGTACGGGCGCGCCGTCGGCGTGGCGTTCCAGATCACCGACGACGTGCTGGATTACCGTGCGGGCACCGGCAAGACCGCCGCCCAGGACCTCCGGGAGCGCAAGCTCACCCTGCCCCTGGTCCACGCCATGGCCCGGATCCCCGACCTGCGCGCCCGGCTCGAGTCCCCCGACGCGGACATCCCTGCGCTCGCGGAGGAGATCCGGGCCTCCGGCGCGCTCGACGCCGCCCTCGCCGACGCCCGCGCCCGCGTGGAGGGCGCCATCGCGCTGCTCGACGTCCTTCCCCCCGGGCCGGCCCGGGACGCGTTGGTGGTGCTGGGTCGCTACCTGGTGGACCGCGCCGCATGAGCGCTCCGCTCCCCGTCGCCGGCGACCCCGCCCGCGCCCCTGCGGTCGCGGCGATGTTCGCGCGCATCGCGCCGGGCTACGACCGCGCCAACGCCTGGATGTCCTTCGGGATCGACCGGCGCTGGCGCCGCCTGGCCATCGCGGCGCTGGGGGAGCGCGCCGGGGGCGACGTGCTCGACCTCTGCGCCGGCACGATGGACTTCTCGGCGATGCTCCACGGCACCGCCCGGTCCCTCGTGGCGGTGGACTTCTGCCAGCCGATGCTCGACGCCGGCGCCTCGAAGCTCCCGCCCGGTGCCGTCCGCACCGTCTGCGCCGACGCCCGCGCGCTGCCCCTCGCCGACGCCTCGGTGGACGGGGTGGTGGCCGGCTTCGGTATCCGCAACGTCCCCGAGCCGGAGCGCGCCGTGGCGGAGGCCCTCCGGGTGCTGCGGCCCGGCGGTCGCTTCGTGGTGGTGGACTTCTTCCAGCCCCGGTCGCTCCTCGCCCGCTTCCTGGACCTCACCTACAACCGCGTGGCGCTGCCGATCATCGGCGGCATGCTCACCGGCGAGAGGGGCGCCTATCAGTACCTGGCCTCCTCGATGGGCGCGTGGACGGACCGCGAGGGCTTCGAGCGCATGTGCCGGGAGGCGGGCTTCGCCCGCGCCGAGGGGCGGGAGCTGTTCCCCCCCGTGGCCTCCCTCGTCACCGCGGAGAAGGGGTCGTGAAGCTCGTCGTGGGCGTATCCGGCGCTTCGGGCGCGCCCTACGCGGAGCGCCTCCTGCGCTTCTGCGCCGGACCCGGCCGGGCGGCCGGCGTCCACACCGACGTGGTCTTCACCAAGACCGGCCGCCTGGTGTGGCAACACGAGGTGGGCACCGACCCCAAGGAGCTCGGCCTCCCGATGTGGTCGCCCTCGGACATGACCGCCCCCTTCGCCTCGGGCTCGGCCCGGTACGACGCCATGGTGGTGCTCCCCTGCTCGGCGGGGTGCATGTCGCGGATCGCCCAGGGGGTGTCCATGGACCTGGTGGGGCGCGCCGCGGACGTGATGATCAAGGAGCGCAAGCCGCTCGTGCTGGTGGTGCGGGAGACCCCCTTCTCCCTCATCCACCTCCGCAACATGGAGACGCTGGTGCAGGCGGGGGTGCTGGTGATGCCCGCCTCCCCGTCGTTCTACTCCAAGCCCGCCACCATGGAGCAGCTCCTGGACACCGTGGTGTCCCGGGCGCTCGATCGGCTGGGCATCGACAACGAGCTGGTCCGCCGCTGGAGCGGCCTGGAGGATCGTGGTGACTGAGCTCTCCCCCGTCTCGGTGCGCGCGGTCGACGCCGCAGGCCTCTCGGACATCCGCGCCAAGGTGCAGGCCGGCGTGCGGCTCTCCTTCGAGGACGGCGTCCGGCTCTACCACACCGAGGAGATCGCCACCCTCGCCGCGCTCGCCAACCTGGACCGTGAGCGCCGGTGGGGCGACCTCACCTTCTTCAACCGCAACGTGCACGTGAACACCACCAACGTGTGCGAGGCGAGCTGCATCTTCTGCTCGTTCGCGCGGCTGAAGACGGGGGACGCGGGCGCCTACACGATGTCCATCGACGAGGCGGTGGGCCGGATCCGCGCGCTCCGCGACGAGCTCATCACCGAAGTCCACATCGTGAACGGGCTGAACCCGGACCTCCCCTGGGGCTACTACCCGGACCTGCTCCGCGCGATCAAGGCGGAGCGCCCCGACCTCCACATCAAGGCCTTCACCGCGGTGGAGATCCACTACTTCGCCGAGAAGTACGGCAAGTCCTACCGGGAGGTGCTCGAAGAGCTGCGTGCGGCCGGGCTCGGCTCCCTGCCGGGCGGTGGCGCCGAGATCTTCCACCCGCGCGCGCGGCGCAAGCTGTGTCACGACAAGGTGGACGCCGACGGGTGGCTCGAGGTGCACCGCGTGGCGCACCGCATGGGCATGCGGACCAACTGCACCATGCTCTTCGGCTCGATCGAGACGGTGGAGGAGCGGATCGACCACATGGTCCGGCTCCGCTCGCTCCAGGACGAGACGGGGGGGTTCCAGACCTTCATCCCGCTGCGCTTCCACCACGAGAACAACCGCCTCCAGCGGCTCAAGGAGCCCACCGGCTTCGAGTCGCTGCGGACCTACGCCATCTCCCGGCTCATGCTCGACAACATCGACCACATCAAGGCCTACTGGGTCATGCTGGGGATGAAGCTCGCCCAGGTGAGCCTGAACTGGGGCGTGGACGACTTGGACGGCACCATCCGCGAGGAGCGGATCTACCACATGGCTGGGGCCAAGACGCCGCAGGAGCTCACCCGCGCCGAGCTGGTCCAACTCATCCGGGACGCCGGCCGGGTCCCGGTGGAACGTGACACCCTCTACAACGTCGTGGCGGAGGCCTGAGATGTACCGCGTCGCCTGTGTCGGCTACACCAACGCCTGGCCCCTCACCCGGCACCTCGACCCCCGCGTGTTCGAGGTGGTCCCCTGTGTCCCCTCCGAGGCGGCCCGCCTGCTCCGGGAGCGCGAGGCCGACCTGGGGCTCATCCCCGTCGCCGCGCTGCTCACCGACGGCGACTGGCGCGTGGCGCCGGGGCACTGCATCGGCTGCGACGGAGACGTGGCCAGCGTCCTGCTCGTCGGCGAGACCCCCATCGAGGAGTGGGAGGCCGTCGCGCTCGACGGCGAGTCCCGCACCTCGGTCGTGCTCGCCCAGATCCTGCTGAAGGGCCCGCTCGGCCGCCCCGACCTGCGGGTGTACCCGGTGGACGCCGGCACCGGCGCCTTCCACGCCCAGGGCCGCACCGGCGCGGTGGTGATCGGGGACGCCGCCCGCAACCTCCCCGCCCGCCTCACCACCCGGATCGACCTCGGCCGGGTGTGGAAGGACTGGACCGGGCTGCCCTTCGTGTTCGCGGTGTGGGCCGGCCGGGCCGACGTGGGGACCGAGGCGGTGGCCGGGCTGCGCGCCGCCGCCGAGAAGGGCCTCGCCGAGCGCGCCTTCGCGCCCGCTGAGGATCGCCACTACCTCACCGCCAACATCCGCTACGAGCTCGACGACAAGGCGCTGATGGGGCTTCGCCGCTTCGCCGCCCTGGGTCACGCTGCCGGATTGCTCGCGCGCGACACCTTCTCGCTCTACGGCCCTTCGGCGGCGCCCCGGCCGCGCCGCGTGGACCTGGACACGCTCCTGGCCCGCGGAGCCGAGGGGGACCGCCTGACGTTGGACGACGGGGTGCGGCTCGAGACCGAGGCGCGCCTCGAGGACCTGGGCAACGCCGCCCACCAGCGCCGGCTGGCCCTCCACCCCGGCCGCGAGGTCACCTACATCATCTCGCGCAACATCAACTACACCAACGTGTGCGTGACGGCCTGTAAGTTCTGTGCCTTCTACCGGCCGAAAAACCACCCCGAAGCCTATGTGCTGACCCGGGAGCAGCTCCACCAGAAGCTGACCGAGCTCGTGGCCTGTGGCGGGGTGGAGGTCCTGCTCCAGGGAGGGCTCAACCTCGCGCTCGGCATCGAGTACTACGAGGACCTGTTCCGTTGGATCAAGGCGAACTACCCCGTCGCCCTCCACGCGCTCTCGCCCGAAGAGATCTTCCACATCATGAGCGTCTCCAAGCTCACCATGGAGGAGACGCTCGATCGCCTCATCGCCGCGGGCATGGACTCCATGCCCGGGGGCGGCGCCGAGGTCCTGGTGGACGAGGTGCGCAAGCGCATCGCGCCCCTGAAGTGCACCAGCGAGGAGTGGCTCGCGGTCATGCGCATGTCCCACCAGAAGGGGCTCCGCTCCAGCGCCACCATGATGTTCGGGGTGGGTGAGAGCTCCCGCCACCGCATGGAGCACCTCGTGCGCCTCCGGGACCTCCAGGACGAACACGGCGGCTTCACCGCGTTCATCTGCTGGACCTTCGTGCCGGAGAACACCTACGTCCAACCGGGCAACAACACCGCCGCTGCCTGGCTGCGCACCAACGCCACCTCCCGGCTGGTGCTGGACAACTTCGACAACCTCCAGGCCAGCTGGGTCACCCAGGGGCCGGGTGTCGCGCAGGCCTCGCTCACCATGGGGTGCAACGACTTCGGGAGCGTCATGCTCGAGGAGAACGTCGTGAGCGCCGCGGGCTCCACCTGGGCCATGACCATCGACGACGTGGAGCACCACATCCGGACCGCCGGCTTCGTCCCCGTGCGGCGCAACATGCGCTACGACCACCTCGAGGTGCGGGATGTCCGCGCCCAACCCGGCGTCTGAACTCGGGATGGACGGGCCCGTCGCGGTCCGTCCCCGTTGGGCCTGGCTCCCCGAGGGCTGGGTCGAGGCGCCCGTCCTGGCCTGGGACGGCGACGGCCGGCTCACGGACCCGACCGGCCTCCCGGCGCGGGACCTGCCGGGGGTGGTGCTTCCGGGCCTGGTGAACGCCCATGTCCACCTCGAGCTCGCCCCGGTGGTGTTCCCCCCCGCCTGCGGCCTCCCCGCCTGGGTGCCCATCGTGCGCGCCGGCCCCCCGGCCTCGGCCGCCCGCGCGGGTCAATCCGTGTACGCCGCCATCCGCGCCGGCACCGCCGGGGTCGGGGAGATCTCCAACACCGGGCTCTCCGGCCCCGCGGGGGCGGCGGCCCGCCTGCCCGGTCGGTACTGGCGCGAGGTCCTGGGCATCGACGTGGACACCCTCCCCGAGGGTGAGCTCGCCGCGCACGGTCCGCACACGGTCCACCCCACCGCGCTCCAGGCCATCGCGGCGCGCGGCGGCCCCTGGTCCGTCCACTTCGACGAGGATCCCGCCGAGGCCGCCTTCCTTCGGGGGGAGGGGCCGTGGGTGGCGTTCATGCGGGCGATCGGCCGCGACCTCGGCCGCTTCCCGTTCCCGCACACCTCTCCCGCCCGGTACCTGGCCGAGCTCGGCGTGCTCGGGCCGAAGGCGCTCCTGGTGCACGCCACGCTCACCCGCGGCGCCGACCTGGACCTCATCGCCGCCTCGGGCGCGCGGGTGTGCCTGTGCGTGCGCTCGAACCTCGCGCTCACCGGGCGCCTCCCCGACGTGCCCGGGCTGCTCGACCGTGGCGTCCCCCTCGCGGTCGGGACCGACTCGCTCGCCTCCGTCCCCGACCTCGATCCCTTCGCCGAGCTCGCCGCGCTGCGCCGGGCCTTCCCCGAGCTTCCCGCCGCCACCTGGCTCGCGGCCGCCACCTCGGGCGGGGCTGATGCGCTCGACCTCCCGCTCGGCCGGCTCGCCCCCGGGGCCGCCCCCGGCGTGCTCCACGCCCAGGTGGACCACCCCGACGCGCTCTTCGCCGGAACCCCCTTCACCCGCAGGTGGCTCGCATGTCCACGGGCGTGATCCAGTCCGTCGCGACCTACGGTCGCATGATCAAGTTCTCCCACTCCATCTTCGCCATGCCCTTCGCGCTGGCGGCCACGGTCATCGCCGGGCGCGAGGTGGGGGTCACCCCCGCGCAGATCGGCCTCATCGTGGCCTGCATGGTGTTCGCCCGGTCCTTCGCGATGGGGGTGAACCGCATCGTGGACCGTCACTTCGACGCGAAGAACCCGCGGACCGCCATCCGCGAGATCCCGAGCGGGCAGATCTCCCTCGGCGCCGCGCGCGCGATCACCGCGCTGGCGGCCGTGCTCTTCGTCGCGGCCGCGTTCCTGCTCAACCCCCTGTGCGGCGCGCTCTCGCCCGTCGCCCTGCTCGTGGTGGGCGGGTACTCCTACGCCAAGCGCTTCACCGCGCTCGTCCACCTCTGGCTCGGCGTGGCCCTCGGCCTGGCGCCCGTCGCCGCGTGGATCGCGCTCACCGGCACCGTGGGCGCCGTACCCCTGGTGCTCGCGGGCGCCGTCGCCACCTGGGTGGCCGGCTTCGACATCCTCTACTCGCTCCAGGACGAGGACTTCGATCGCGGTCAGGGGCTGCGCTCCATCCCCGTCGCGTTGGGTCGGGTGGGGGCGATGTGGGTGTCGGGGCTCCTCCACGTGCTCACCGTCGGCCTGCTCGCCGCCCTGCCCTCGCTCGCGCCCCTGGCCTGGCCCTACTGGGTGGGCTGGGTGCTCATCACCGGGGTGCTCGCGTACGAGCACTGGCTGGTGAGGCCGAGCGACCTGTCGAGGATCGACAAGGCCTTCTTCGACCTCAACGGGTACGTGAGCCTGTTGTTCTTCGCGGCGGTGCTGGTGGCGTAGGGTCGATTCCCGGTGCCGACCAGCACCGGGCTACGATCCCGTCGATGCGCTCACGCCTCGCCGAAGATCTCGCCGCCGAACGCCTCGCCGAGGAGGCGTCCATGACGCCGGAGCAGCGGATCCGACTCGCGCTTCGACTCGGCGACGAGGCGGTGGAGCTTCATCGGCAGCTCCACCCCGGCACGTCCCGAGCGGAGGCGCGCCGCATTCTCGCCCGGGAGCACCAGAGTGACCGCCCGCGGCCGTCGAAGGCAAGGCGCCGTGAGGCGCTCGCGGCTCGCGGCGACAGTGGACACGCTTCGGGCGGCGGGGGTGGAGCCCGTCCTGGTGGGGGCGGTCGCGATGGCGGGCCACGGAGTGTCGCGATCAACCGGCGATGTAGACCTGCTCTGCGCTGAGCTCGCGGCCCTGCAGTCGGGCGTGTGGTCGGGGGTTCACGGCGCAGAGGTTCGGGTGGGAGACCCTTGGGATCCCCCTGATCCCCTCGATGCCCCAGGCGACGCCGCGCTACGCCGCCTGCCGCTGCGTCGCGAGTTGGCGGTCCATCACCGCGAACCAGAGCGGCGGGACCAGGGCGAGCAGGAGCATGGCGCTGTAGCCGGCGGGCAGCTGGGGCGCGTCCTCGTGGTGACGCAGCTCACGGAAGGCTCGGGCGGCGAAGGCGTGGTGGTCCGAGTGACGGGCCAGGTTGAGGAGCACGCCGTTGGAGACCCGGTGACTCGAGTTCCACGAGTGGCGGGGGGCGACGCGCTCGAAGCGCCCGGGGGCGGTCTCGGCGCGGGCGAGCCCGTAGTGCTCGACGTAGTTGATGGTCTCGAGCATCAGCACGGCGACCAGCGACTGTCCGAGGAAGGCGGCGAGCCCAACCGGGCCCAGCGTCACGAGCAGCGCGGCCACGAGGAGGCCCTGGGCGAAGGCGTAGCGGACCAGGCGGTTCCGCCACCCGGTGCCGGAGCGGGCCACCTCGATGTCCCAGGCGGAGCGGAGCCCGCCCATCAGGGTGCGGGGCAGGAAGGCGTAGAGCGCCTCCCCCGCGCGCGCGGTGGCGGGGTCGCGGGGGGTGGCCACGTTCTTGTGGTGCCCCTGGACGTGCTCGACGCAGAAGTGGGTGTAGGTCGCGGTGGACATCAGCACCGCCGCGAGCGCCTGCTCCACCCGGCCGGGCCGGTGCATGAGCTCGTGCGCCACGTTGATGGCCGCCGCCGTGGCGAGGCCGGCCCCCAGCGTGAGCACGCCGGCCTCCACGGGTCCGAGCTCGCCCGAGGCGATCCGGACGAGCGCCCACCCGAGGGTGAGGAGGTGCACCGGGATGTAGGCGTGCGGGAGCCAGCGGAGCCACGCCGGCCCCGGCGTGTTGTCCTCGTCCTTGGCGAGGAGTTGGTCCAGGAGCGGGATCGCGCCGAAGATCACGACGACCGGGAGGACCACCGCCCAACCGGCCAGGGTGGTGCCCAGCGCGAGCGCCAGCGGCGGGACGAAGACGAGGAGGAAGCTCATTCGGTCTCCAGGAGGGCGGGGGGGACGGAGGCGAGCATCCACGCGAGCAGCTCGTCGCGCGGGACCTCGCGGTGGGTGAGCCAACGCAGCGCCGAGAACTCGACCAGGCCGAGCCAGCCGTAGAGCTGCAAGCGCAGCTCGGGGGTGGAGGCCACGCCGGCCGCGTCGAACACGCGGTTCATGAAGGTGACGCGCACCTCCTCCAGGATGGCGTGCACCTCGCCGTCCGCGCCCACCCCGCCCCGCATGAGCCCCTGGTAGAGCGCCGAGTTGGCCTCGACGAAGTCGAGGAAGCTGCCGAGCGCCGTCGGCGCGGACGCCGCGAGCGGGAGGCCGGCCGGGAAGCGCGCGGCGGCGAGGAGGTCGTCCGCCGCGGCGCGGATGGTGGCGACGTAGAAGCCCTTCTTGTTGGTGAAGTAGTGGTAGAGCAGCCCGACCGAGATGCCCGCCTCGGCGGCGATCTCTTCGGTGGAGACGGCATCGTAGGGGCGGTCGGAGAAGATGCGCTTTCCGACCCCGAGCAACTGGGTCCGGCGGGCGTCGACGGCGGCGGAGCGACTCATGCCCGGAGTGTAGCGGATGGTTGAAAAGTTTTCAATGAAAATCATTCAGTGAGGGGCGCCTAAACGGCGCACGACACATCCCTCGTGTGTCGTCCCCGCCAGCTCCGAGCGCCCGAGGGTGCTACCGGAGGAGCCCGCGGAGCATCGCGCCGATCCGACGCAGCTTCCCGTCGAGCCTCGAGCCTCGACCGTCGTTCAGAACTTGACCCTGAGCTCCAGCTCGTGCCACGTCCGGGTCGGGTCCGAGACCTGCAGGCGCGCGCCGTAGTCGAGGTCGGCCTGCTGGGAGTAGACCCCGAGCCCCGCGGTGACGTAGCTGCCGTCGTCCGCTTCGAAGCCGGCGCGCAGCGCCACGACCTCACCGAGCCCGACGTCCAGGCCGGTGTGCCAGCCCAGCTCCGACGGGCCGAAGGCGGACGTCAGCGGGGCGGACACGTCGAGCTCGGCCCCGAGGTAGCTGCCCGGCTGCAGGCGCAACCCGGCGGCGAGCGTGCGCTCGGTGTCGCGGTAGCCGGTGTCGAGCAGGTTCCGCGCGGACAGCGCCAGGGTCAGCCAGTCGATGGGCCGGCCGGCGACCTGGGCCCCGAAGTTGAACGCGGAGTCCTTGGCGACGAGCTCGGACTCGTAGAAGTCGAGCCGCGCGTCCATCCCGATCCCGAGCTTGCGGTCCAGGAACGGGTACGCCAAGGCGAGCCAGCCACCCTGGTGCACCGCGGGGTTGGCCAGGTCATCCCCGGGGACCTTCCAGCCCGGCAGATCCGCCCCGGAGCGCGCGAGCGTGTCCCAGCGCCGGTAGTAGCCGAGCGTCAACCCGAAGGCCGCCGTCCGCGTGTCCAGGGCGCCGGCCCGCACCCCCCAGGTCTTGTCCACCCCGGCCAGCCCGCTGGAGTAGGCCATGTACTGGTCTTCGAGGGTGGCGGCGGCGATGTTCGTCGCCCCGCCGGCGCCGTCCACACCGTCCGCGATCCCCGCTCCGCCGCGCCCCGCGGCGCGCCCCCCGGTCTCGCCCGCGTGCGCCTCCGTGACGCACACGGCACCAACCAGGATCAGCGCCGCCTTGCCGCACCACATCGGGGGGACTACTATGGCCCGCTTTCTGCCGGAGCAACCCCGGCCCCCCCCTTCGGAGGTCCCATGGAGAAGGAACGCCTCGAGTTCTTCCGCACGCTCCTCAACGAGCGTCTGGTCTCGCTCTTGTCCGAGGCGGGCGCCACGCTGGGCGACCTCACGGACGAAAAGGAGAACCTCGCGGACGCGATCGACCTCGCGTCGATGGAGTCCAACCGGGACTTCCAGCTGCGCATCCGCGACCGCGAGCGGGTCCTGATCCACAAGATCAAGGAAGCCCTCGGCCGCATCGACGACGGCGAGTACGGCATCTGCGTCGCCTGCGGGAACGACATCTCGGAGAAGCGTCTCCTCGCCCGCCCCGTCGCCACGCACTGCATCGACTGCAAGACGGAGCTGGAGCAGCTCGAACGGTCCAGCCGGGACCTGTAGCCAGAATGTCGCTGCGCGCCCTTCTGGCTATCCATTTCGGCGGCGGAGGCTCCGTTTTCGGGGACGACCGTGTTCGCGCCTTCGGCGCAAACACGGGTCCCGAAACCGGTCCGCCGCCCAATCGCCTCCTTCCGAGCCGCGTTTCTAACGCGGCTCGTCAGGTCGGCTAGGCGATGGGGCGCGTCCGCAAGGCGGTGTTCCCGGCCGCGGGCCTGGGCACCCGCTTCCTTCCCGTCACCAAGGCCGTCCCGAAGGAGATGCTCCCCCTCCTGGACCGGCCATGCATCGAGTACGTCGTCGCCGAGGCCGTGGAGGCGGGCATGGACGAGGTGATCCTCGTCAGCTCGCGCGGCAAGGCGGCGATGGAGGACTACTTCGATCGCTCCCCCGCGCTCGAGGCCACGCTGGAGGCCGCCGGGAAGTCGGCGCTCCTGGCCGAGGTGCGGCGGGTCGCCGCGATGGCCAAGGTGGTCACGGTGCGGCAGCAGGAGCAGCGGGGCCTGGGCCACGCGGTGCTCGCCGCCCGGGCCGCCGTCGGGAACGAGCCCTTCGCGGTCCTGCTCGGGGACGACATCATCGACGCGCCCACCCCCGCGGTGGGCCAGCTCGCCCGCGAGCAGGAGCGCACCGGAGGGTGCGTGGTGGCGCTGCGCGAGGTGCCCCGGTCCGAGACGCGGCGCTACGGAATCTGCGCCGGGGAGATGGAGCGACCGGACCTGATGCGCATCCGCGCCATGGTGGAGAAGCCGCGCCCCGAGGAGGCCCCCTCCACCTTCTCGATCGTGGGCCGGTACGTGCTCCCGCCCGAGATCTTCGCCATCCTCGAGGAGACCCGGCCCGGCGCCGGCGGGGAGATCCAGCTCACCGACGCGCTCGCGGTGCTCGCCAGCCGCGGGCAGGCCTGGGGGCTCGCATTCGAGGGCCTCCGCTTCGACACCGGGAACCCCCTCGGGCTCCTGGAGGCGACCCTCCACGAGGCGCTGAAGCGGCCCGACACCGCCGCGGCCACGCGCGAGCTGCTCGCCCGCTACCGATAGTGCCGCTCGTCGTCCGCGTCCCCGGACGGGATGACACAGCGAGCCGTATCATGGCGCTGGACCCCCTGGACGTGGAGGTGGACGCCCACGGTGTCCGGGTGCTCCTCGCCAACGAGGCCGACCTGGAGCCCCTCCGCGCGCTCCTCGGCCTCCCCGAGCCGGCCGAGCTGGAGGTGGCCCCCTGGCCCGGGCGCGACCACGGCTCCGTCCACCGCCTCACCCCTCGACCGGCGACCGTGGCCGGCTTCCGGCTCGTCCCCGTCCTCCCCGGCGAGCCCGCCCCTCCGCCGTCCCCCGATGCCCTCCTCCTCCCCGAGGGCACCGCGTTCGGCACCGGTCTCCACCCCACCACCGCCCTGTGCCTGGCCTGGCTCGCCGAGGTGCCCGTCCCCGACCGGGTCCTGGACGTCGGCACCGGATCGGGGATCCTCGGGCTCGCGGCGATCCGGGCCGGGGCCTCGAGCGTCCTCGGGGTCGACACCGATCCCGAGGCCGTGGCCGCCGCACGGGAGGCCGCGGCGCTCAACGGCGTCACCGCCCGCTTCGAGGTTCGGCACGGTGGCCTCGAGCGCGTGGACGGACGCTGGCCGCTCATCCTCGCCAACCTCCTCGCCGGTCCGCTGCTGGGCCTCGCGCACCCCCTCGCCCGGGTGCTCGCGCCAGGGGGCGAGCTGGTGCTCTCCGGCATCCCCGCCGGCCTGGCCGCCGAGGTGGCCGCGCCCTACCGCACCCGGGGCTTCCGAATGGGCCCGGTGCACACCGATCGCGGCTGGGCCCGGGTGGTGCTGCGCGCCGGGTGGTGAGACGCGTCATGACACATGTGAGACGTATCGAGTTACAGGGCGGCCGCGCGTCGCCCCCGGGGTAGGGGGAGGCGTGGTCTACGTCCGCGTCGCCGTTCCCCTCCCGGTCCACGGGAGCTTCACCTACGAAGCGCCGCGGCCCCTCCTGCCCGGCACGGCGGTGGTGGTGCCCTTCGGACCGCGCGAGGTGTCGGGCTGGGTCGTGGCCCCGGGCGAGCGGGACGTCGAGGAGATCAAGGCCGTCCGCTCGGTCAGCGACGACCCGCCGGCCTTCACCGCGGACCAGCTCCGGTTCTACGAGTGGATCGCCGGCTACTACCTGGCGCCGCTCGGCGAGGTCATCGCGACGGCCACCCCCGTGGGGGCCCGCGCCAGCACGCGCCGCGTGTACCGGGCCACGCCGGAGGGGGTGGAGGCGCTCGCCACCGATCCCCCCGAGGGCGATCCGGGCGCCGTCCTACGCGAGCTGGTGGCCCGCCCCGACCTCACGCGGGGTTCGCTGGCCCGCCGCCTGCACGGAGAGGTGGCCGACGTGGAGGCCCCCCTGCGTACGCTCGTCCACCAGGGGCTGGCGGAGGGGCGGGACGAGCAGATCGCCGGCGCGGTGGACCTCGAGACGTGGGTGGTGGCGGTGGGCGACCCCTCGCTGGCGGTGTTGTCCAGCCGGATGGTGAAGGCACGGGAGGTCCTGGGCGCGCTGGTCGACGGGCCCCGGCGCGCGGCGGAGCTGGACGGCCCCGCGGTCGGGAAGCTCGTGAAGCTCGGGCTGGTGCGCCGAGAGGAGCGCCCGCGGCACGTCCGGCCCACTGGCGGGGCACCCAGCGTGCCGCCCGCGCTCAACCCCGAGCAGCGGCGCGCCGTGAACGAGGTGGACCAACCCGGCACCTACCTCCTGCACGGCGTCACCGGGGCGGGGAAGACCGAGGTGTACCTCGCGCTCGCGGCGCGGGCGCGCGCCGACGGTCGCCAGGTGCTGGTCCTGGTGCCCGAGATCTCGCTCACGCCCCAGCTCACCGACCGCTTCGCCCGACGCTTTCCGGACGAGGTGGCGGTGCTTCACTCGGCGCTCACCCCGGTGGAGCGGCTGCGCGAATGGCGACGCATCCGGGCCGGCGAGGTCACGGTCACCGTGGGGGCGCGCTCGGCGCTCTTCGCCCCCTTCGACCGGCTCGGTCTCATCGTGGTGGACGAGGAGAACGACGACTCGTACAAGCAGGACGAGGGGGTGCGCTACCACGCGCGCGACCTGGCCATCGTGCGCGGGAAGATGGCGGGTTGCCCGGTGGTGTTGGGCTCCGCCACCCCCTCCCTGGAGAGCTGGGAGAACGCGCGCGCCGGACGCTACCGCCTGCTCACCCTCACGCAGCGGGCCACCCCCCGACAGGTGCCCACCCTGGAGCTGGTGGACCTGCGCGAGGAGGCGCGGGAGACGCTGGTGGCCGGCCCGATCCGGGTCGCCATCGCCGACGCGCTGGCCGCGGGGGGGAAGGCGATCCTCCTCTACAACCGGCGCGGGTACGCCACCTTCGTGGAGTGCCCGGGCTGCGGGCAGGCCTACGACTGCCCGAGCTGTGGCATCGCGCTGGTCTACCACCAGGCCAAGGCGTCGCTCGACTGCCACTACTGCGGGTTCCACCGGCCGTTCCGGCGCGACTGCCCGAAGTGCGGCACCGAGGTCGAGGTGATGGGCCGAGGCACCGAGCGCATCGCGGAGGCCGTGGGCGAGCTCTTCCCCGACGTGCCCGTGGCCCGGATGGACGCCGACACGACCGCGCGGCGCGGCTCGCACGCCCGGATCCTGGAGGAGTTCCGCGCCGGGCGGACCCGGCTCCTGGTCGGGACCCAGATCGTCGCCAAGGGGCACGACTTCCCCGACGTCCACGTCGCGGCGGTGCTCGGCGCCGACCACCTGCTCGGCATGCCGGACTTCCGCTCGGCCGAGCGCACCTTCGCGCTCGTCACCCAGCTCACCGGCCGCGCCGGCCGCGGCGATGTCCCCGGGCGCGTCTTCGTCCAGACCCGGCACCCCGATCACCCGGTCTGGGAGACCGTCGGCGACATCGCCCGCTTCGCCGAGACCGAGGACCGCGTCCGCCGGGCGCTCCGCTACCCGCCGTTCTCCCGCCTGGTGCTGCTGCGGGTGGAGGGCGCGGACCGCGCGCGCACCCGCACCGCCGCCGCCGAACTGGTACGCACCCTCCGAGGCCAGGCGCCCCCCGGCGTGGAGGTGCTCGGGCCCGCCGTGGCCCCGCTCGCCCGCCTGGTGGGCCGCTGGCGCCTCCAGATCATCCTGCGGGGCCAGAACCTGAAGGTGTTCCGCGCCTTCCTCACCGAACACCACGCCGGCTGGAAGGTGCCGCACGGCGTCCGGCTGGTGGTGGACGTGGACCCGCGGAGCCTGAGCTGAAGCTCGGCGTTCACCGCGCCGGGAGCCGGTCGAGGTCGGCGCGGCGAGCCAGCAGCGCGGAGTGGTTCGCATCCGCCACGGCTCGCAGCGCGTCGTCTAAGGCGGGGTCGGCGGCGACACGCTGCCAGAAGAGGAGGGCCAACGCCCAGGCCTCCCGCCACATCCCGGGTAGCTGCGGCGACGGGGCCGGTGGGGCCAGGGGCCGGGTCCGCAGCTCCCCCGCCTGGACCGCGTACGCCATCGGCAGCATGTCGTAGACGGGCGCCAGGTCACCGAGGCGACCCTCGACGAAGAAGAACGACAGGTTCCCCGCGTGTCGATCGGTGTTCCCCACCAGCTCGCCGAAACGATCGAGGAGGACGATCCGGGCGTGGGTCTCCGGCGCGATCCACCCTGCATCCTGGAGCCCGTCCGCCGTCGCCGTCCACGAGCGGAGGTCGAGCCCGTGGTGAGCGCCCAGCGCGAGCAGCGAAACGAGGCCGAGGCGCCCGCCGCCGACGCGGTCGAACCGCTCCACCTCCAGGAAGGTCCGGGTCGGCCCCTCCCGCACCTGGACCCGGGCCGCGGGGATCCCTGCCTCGGCGAGGACGGCGGCGGCGTGGGCCTCGCTGCGGAGGAGGTCGGCGGTGCGGCGCGCGGTCGCCTCACCGCGCAGCGGGGAGAACTTGACCAGCACCGGAGTGATTCCCGCCGTCCCGTCATCCCGTCCCGCGAGGAACTTGGGCGCTTCCCCGCCCGCCGACGAGCCGGGAGCTCCGGCGGCCAGGACCCCGTCGGCGAGGGCCTCGTGGTCGCGACAGCGGGCGGACGGGTCCACCCGGGGGAGCGCGTGGGTCGCGAGCCGCGTCCAGGCGACGTCGCCCACCACCAAGGAGCCGACGGTGTCCAGCCCCCAGGCGTGCAACCAGGTCAGGACCTGGTCGCCGCTCCAGCCACGGACGTCCGGGGGCAGGCCCAGCTCGGGGTGCATCCGGGGGGCGAGTCGGCCCAGGAAACCCGAGGGCCGGAGGTCGTGGAGGAACCAGGGCAGATCCGGATGGAACCCCCGCACCGGGTAGGCGCTCTCCACGTAGTGGCCGGCCGGGGCCACCGGGTGGAGCGTCGCGTAGAGGACCGGGGCCCCGGCGCGGAGCTCGTAGAGCGGGAGCCGCCGGGGCAAGCCCGGAATCTCGCGGCGCGCGGCGTACACCCGGGAGCGCGTGGCGCCCACCACCAGCACCTCGGCGCGGAGCGCGGCCATGGTCCGGGAGAAGGTGGCGGGCGAGAGCCGGAGGGCGGCGCGCAGCGGCCCCGCCGAGGTGGGCCCGCGCACCCGCAGGTACCGGAGCGCGTCGATAGACGTGGATGTCATTCGGATGAATGGTTGATGTGGTAGAACACAGGATGTGTGTACGCCATTATCCGTTTTCGGATGTAAATCGGATGAAATAGACCCACCGATCCCCCACCCCCTTCCCGCCCCGGTCCGTCAGCCCTCCACGTGGCCCCCCTCCGCGCCGCCCCTACCCCCGCGAGCACGCCATGACGCTGCGCACGTGGGCCGAACGGCTCCTCCACGGCGACACGATCGCCGACAAGCTGGCCCCTCCGGAGGAGCTGGACGACCGCCGGCCGGGCCTGCCCGCCGCCGTCCCGGACCGGCCGGGCCGCCCGCCCGGACTCTGGGATCCGGGCGAGGTGCGCTTCCCGGGGGACCTGCACGACCCGGTCCACCGCGGTCGAGCGCTGCACTTCTTCGCCAACCACGAGCTGCTCGCCATCGAGCTCTTCGCCCTGGCCCTCCTGCGTTTCCCCGACGCGCCGCCCGGTTTCCGGCGCGGGGTGGTGGGCATCGTGGCGGAGGAGCAACGCCACTTCCAGGCCTACCTGGACCGGCTCGGCCCGGTCCGCTTCGGCGAGCTGCCCACCAACCGCTTCTTCTGGACCAGCCTCGCCCCGGCCCGCGACCTCCCCGCCTTCGTGGCCGGCATCTCGCTCACCTTCGAGCAGGCCAACCTGGACTACGCGGCGCACTACGCCGCCGCCTTCCGCGCGGTGGGAGACGAGGCGGGGGCGGCGGTGCTCGACCAGGTGCTGGCCGACGAGATCGGGCACGTCCGGCACGGGCTCGACTGGTTCCGCCGCTGGCGCCCCGGGCCGTTCTGGGACCGATGGACCGAGGCCCTGCCCCCCCCGCTCACCCCCGCGCGGGCCAAGGGGCTCGGATGGCAGCGCGACGCGCGGATCGCGGCCGGGCTCGAGGCCGCGGACGTCGATCGGCTGCGCACCTGGAGCGCGTCCAAGGGGCGGCCGCCCGACGTCTACACCTTCCACCCCGCGGTGGAGGACGAGGCCGCCGGTCGCCCGCCTTCCCGCGCGGCCCGGGTGGTGGGCCGGGACCTCGCCACGCTCCCGCTCTTCGTCGCGGGCGGGGACGACGTGGTGCTGGTGGACCGTGCCCCCGCCCCCGACTTCCTCGCCTCCCTGCAGGCGGCCGGGTTCACGCTGCCCGAGTTCGCCCCCACCGTGGCGGGGCGACGGATCGGCCGCCCGCGCCCCTGGGGCTGGACCCCGGCGGTGGCCGCCCGCTTCGGGGTGCCCGACCCGGGCGCCCCCTGGTCCAAGGCCTGGCTCGCCGAGCGGCTCCCCGCCCTGCTCGCCCAGCTCCCGGACCCACGCCTGGACCGTCGCCCCACCCGCGTGGTCCACGACCTCGTCGAGCTCGAGGCCGCCGTCGCGTCCGTCGAGGGCGCCGTCGCGCTCAAGGCCCCCTTCGGCACCGCCGGGCGCGGGCTCCGGCGCCACCCCGCCCCCGCCTGGGCCGCCGACGTGCTCCGCACCCAGGGCGCGCTCCTGGTGGAGCCGTGGTGCGAGCGGGTGCTGGACCTCTCCGTGCAGCTCGACACCGACGGGCGCGTCGGCCCGTGGCGCCGGTTCCTGGCCGGGCCCCACGGGCGCTACCTCGGCGCCGTGCTCGGGCGCTGGACCGACGGGGTGCCGGTGGAGGTGCGGCGCTTCATGGGCGAGGTCGCCCCCACCGTGGACGCGCTCGCCCACGCGCTCGCCGCCGAGCTGCCGCCCATCGGCCAGGCCGGCCTCGACCTCTTCGTGCACGTCGGGCCCGACGGCCTGCGGCTCCGCGTCGCCGAGCTCAACCCCCGGCCCACCCTGGGCCGCGTCGCGCTCGCCCTCGAGCGCCGGGTGCAGCGGGGCCGGGTGGGGCTGTGGCGGGTGGTCACCGAGCGGGAGGTGGGCCCGATCCAACCCTGGGCGGAGCGGCTCCAGGAGGCCCACCCCCTCGTCACCCGCGGCCACCCACCCGTCCTCACCGAGGGGGTGCTGTTCACCACCGACCCGCGCGGCGCGGCGGTCACCAGCGTGCTGGCGGTAGGCGGGGGGCTCGCGGAGATAGAGGCGTGGATCCTGAACCTTTCCGGCGGGTCCGCGTGAGTTGGGGTATGCTCATCCAGGGCGCTCATCCAGGGCGCTCATCCAGGGCGCCT
>Ga0172372_10000256_pt1 | contig 82599 bp, 80 predicted proteins | sample LakKiv5m_2_FD_114544 | JGI IMG/M metagenome (GOLD analysis project Ga0172372, IMG submission 114544) | Freshwater microbial communities from Kabuno Bay, South-Kivu, Congo - kab_092012_9.5m | ecosystem: Environmental > Aquatic > Freshwater > Lake | place: Democratic Republic of the Congo... | reverse complement strand
TTCCGAATCCCTGTACTTCTCCGCCAAGAGAATTATTGAAGATTATTTAGAAATTAAAATTTGTTTTGTGTGGCTGAGTGGTCGAAAGTCCTCTACTTCTAACAAGGCTTTACTCCAGTACACCAGTATTCCGAATCCCTGTACTTCTCCGCCAAGAGAATTATTGAAGATTATTTAGAAATTAAAATTTGTTTTGTGTGGAAATACAAATGTTTTAAAATGTAGCTAAAACCGTGTAAGTGATTGTTTGCACGTAACTTCCTGCTCTAGTTGCTGGCGTAATATTTAGATTATGGGTTACCAATGAAGAATTTATTGAATCGGGTGTAGTTGGGTTATTTGCTGTCGTTGCTGTTAAAAAGGTTGTCGAAACTGATGGTGTAAAATTTACTGAGTTGGTTCCAGCATTAAAAACTGAGTTTAAAGTCGTAGCCCCAGCCCCACCCACTGAAGTACTGCCTTTATTAACTACTACCCCATAGGCTTCGGGCCCTAAAGCTGCAATATTTGTACCTGTTGGACCGGCTAAAGCGTTAGTTATACTATTTGCACCACTAGTTAAATTTCCTGATGTAGTTACAAAAATCACATATCCTGATGTTGAATTTGTAGTTACTTTTAGCCTGTATCTACAACTGCTGATTACAATAGGCGAAACTGTGCCAAAATCACAAATTCTATTACTATCTGCTAAATCGTCTTCACTTCGAATTATAAAAGCAACTTGGGGAAGTGCCGGCGGATCAGAATAGTTTATTGTAACAGTTTTAAGTAGAGCGGATTGGGTGTTTGCGGTAGTAAAATTTTGATATTGAGCTTGGTAACGAAAATATTGTCTATTTGGAGTAATTGCCGGTGTTAAGGTAAAATTTACTGGCGAATTGGCAGCATTTCCTAGTTCGGAGTACCAGGTGGCATTTGTTCCACCCGGACCTCTAAAATTTGCCGTGGTACATAAAGCGACTGTAACGCATGATTGGACTTGAAAACGGAGCCGAAAACCTCTAAAAAATGCATTTTCCACTTCGCTAGCATTCAAAGCTCTATTCCAAATGGCCACTTCATCGATCCTTCCCGAATATTTAGCACCCGTTCCAGTAGCTTGTTGTCCAATTTTGGGAGTCGCTATTGGCGCGGTATTTGGTATTGGCGCTTCGGCGACAGTGTTATTTTGTAAAACATTATTTATGTATAACTGATGAATGTCTGTGTCGGAATTAAAGATGGCCACAATGTGATACCATTGATTTATAACCAGGGCCGTTGGACTAATCACCCAATTTGTTGCCGCTGGAGCTGCGTCTACACTACGTCCAATAAAATTTATATTTGCTCCGTTTAACCTTAGCGATACCCTTTGATTGGCAGTTGAAGTGGAGGTGGGTTCTTCATAAATTACTCTAACACCGGCTGCCACACTAGCCGGCCTAATCCAAGTGGAAATGGTAAATGCAGAAGTATTTCTAATAGAATTGCCATTGGCAGTATTTAAAAACTGAGTTTGAGTATTACTAAAAATTGCTGAGTTATTTAGCAGCGTCCCAACTGAAACCGTTGGACAAGTTGTCGCGCAGGTGCTGTTGTTTCCAAGCCCACTAGAATCAACTCTTGCAATTGCGGTTGCCTCATCCATGTGCCACAAACCAAGATTGCCCACCATACTTAAATTGTTTGTATAACCGGTGTCGCTACCGCCATTATTTGGTAGATTTTTTTGATGTGGAGAAACAGTAGTCCAAGCAAAATTCTGCCAAGTAGTATTGACTGAGGTGGAATTCTTTACTGGTGAAATATAGGTTCCTGTTAATGATGGGCTGGTTAATCTTACACCTGCGCTTGGAATATTCCATTGTGTGTTTGTGAAAGTTCCATTAAAAGTTGCTTGAGAATTATCAATAAAGCTAGCTGCAAAAACTCTGACTTGTGGCAAAAAAAAGCCAACAAAACTAGCCACTAAAATAACTAAAAAAAACCGTTTAATAATAAAACCAAACTTTGCAACTCTCATATTTTCAGCTGTAGCGAAATTGAATCTGACTTGGTTGTCAATTCAAATCCTATAGCTTTTCCTGTATCTTCAAAAACTATTAACCACTTTCCAGCTGGTAAACTAAATTTTAAATTGTCATTTTCCCAGTTCTTTGGCCTATCTAATTTGAAGCTAGTTTCATCCCTGAAAAGTTTAAATTTACCCTGACTATCAAATTCAACTGCTTTAACTCCCGTAAAATTGTTCTTGGCTGCCCAGACTTTATCTACATCTGGTTCAAAAGTTGAATTTTCATTTACATCCCAGTAAACTACAGCTTTTTTGAGATAAAAACTAGGATCGGCATCCAAAGTTCCTTCAACCGAATTTAAGTCTTGAATATTAGAATAATTTACAATAATATTGGTAATATTTATTTCTCCACCTTTATCCCAAAACCTAAAATACAAACCATCGCTGTTGGTTAAATCTGCAGGTAGGGCAATTTGGTTTTGTAACGTAGTTGCATTTATAAGCCCAATTTGCCTTTCAGTTTGCCCTGTTTGATAATTTCTTTGGTTAATGATTATCTCACTTTGGCCATCAATCGAGCCAAATAGTTGAATACTGTTAAAACTAATGCCTTTTTTGGGAAGCCCGAGTAAATTCGGAATAATCACAAAACCACAACCATTGATTTCTGGCGGTATTATAGGTGTTTGACAGTTGGGGTGACTAATTGTTGCTACTCTATTTTGAGCTACATTAATTTTGCTTCCAGTGTCGTTTATAGCAGGATTACCTGCAAATTTACTGACAATAAGTTTACCATTTTCTTGGTTGGACGCTTTTGGTATATTTAGGCTGATCTGTTCAGGTGAAGAACTGCTTTCAAACCTGGAATTGGAGCCTAAGGTTATAAAATAGCCACCAATTAAAATAAAAATCAGGGAAACGAGAGCGATTATAACATTATTTTGATGAGCAAACTTTTTGTTAAAATTATTGATATTTGAATTCAATTTTTGCTCTAAGTCTTCAAACCGCTGAATTAAATTTTCTAAAATATCGGGCTTGGGATTCTTTATTTTTTCATCATTTTCAGTCTCAACAAGTACTAAACCGGTTTCATCTTCGGTAGTTTTAGACTTAACAATGGGATATTTATTTGGCACTTTTTTTAGATTCTTTAATTTTTACAGAAATAATTTTATAAATATAATACATCAAAACCAAAAGTCCAATTAAAATCAGAACTAATAGCAGACTTTTCCAAGGAAAAAATATAACTTTTGTTCGAACTATTTGCTGGCTAACATCTTGATTGGCGTCAGTATAAATAATTTTTGCTTCAATGTCTTTTTGGCCAAACCAGGGTTTTTTGACTGCCTCAATATTTCTAGATTTTAGATTATTACTTGTTTCGCTACTAAAACCTGGTAATTGGTGATCAGCTGGAATAAAAGTTTGAAATTGCCTGGCAGAATTTGGCAAAATTATTCTTTTATCTGGATTTAAAGTGATTGCGCCTGTCGATTCCTGAGTTCCGATAAATATATTACCAGAGGGTCTCAAAAAAGCATTACCAGTGACTCTGATTTTATACTTGATACTCATTGAGTCAAAAAACGGATCATAAATTTGTTTGTCCAATTCAAATTGATCAAAAGATACTTGCTTATCTATATCTCCAAGAACATTCACAAACAACAATGTACCAACACTTGAGTTGATTAAAACTTGATTGCTATCTGTTGACTGTTTAGGTGTTTCTCCAATAATTAAGGCAAAATAATAAGCTCCCGGAGTAGCTTCTTTGGGGATACTTAGAGTTACTTGGGTAATTTTACCCTGCCCTGGTTCCAAATTTATTAGCGGTTCTGGATAACCTATCCAGGTTTTTTGCTGATCATCTGGACCAAAATCTTTTAAAACAGGAACACCTTCTTCGCCAACCGCTTCAAAAGTACTGGTGGTATGAATTAAATTATAAGTTTTATCTGTGGTATCGTTTCTGATATCTAGATCAATTTGATACGATTGACCTGGTTCGGTTTCAATTTCTTGCAAAGCCGGACTTAAAATTAACCCCCTGATTTGAGTTTGATTTTGGCTACTAACATTTACATTTCCATGAGAAATAAATAAAAAAGTGGCAATAAAGGAACAAATACCAATTATGGCAATTATTTTTTTAAACATTGTGATGCTTTAGAATGTAGGGAGCACTGTATATGTCACTGTTTGTGTATACAAACCTGAAGCAGTAGTATTACTAATTGCTGCGTTGTGTGTAACTAATGAAGTGTTCGTTGTATCTCCTGTCGCACCGGGATTATTTTGTCCAGTAATTGTTAATAAAGTTGCCGCAATCGTGTTTGTATAATTGACACTATTGGCTCCTGCACTGTATGGACCAGCCAAAACTACACTTCCATTGGTTACTGCTCCTGGAGTAATTACAGCTCCGTAAGTTTCGGTACCGGCAGTAATTAGAGTAGGCGCTGCATTAGCAAAATTATAACTTCCATTGGTAAAATTACCAGAGGTTGCTACAGAAACAGCATAACTAGCCGCATTAGAACCAATTTTTAAACGATAACTACAGCTACCCACTGCAGCCAAACTCAATGTACCCATATCACAAGTATTTGTGTTAGCAGCATCGGCAGAATCTCTAATTACAAAACTTAGTGAAACCGGTACCAAAGCTCTAACTTGAACCACATTGGCTTGACCAACATATTGAAAATTAGCCCCAGAATCGCCAACAGAAGTTGCCACACTAAAAGGATAGTTACCAGCTGCGGCAGGAGTAGTTAGTCTATTTGTTCCACCAATGACAATAGTAACGGCTGTAGTTACGTTGGCACTTGTTGTTAGAGTTGAGATAAAAGAGGTAGCTGTAAAACTTGCCTCTACTGTAGAAGTAATATTTGTACCAGTTACCGTAACATCAGTATTTGTTAGAGCTGTTCCACCTGTGTAACCTGATGGAAAACTAACGTTTATGGTAGAGCCGTTGGTTATTGGAGTAACCGGAGTAAAAACTAAAGTAATATTAGCGTTTGCTGATACTGTTTGAGCACTTGGAGTAACAGTCGGTGTAATGCCGGCCGCCTCAATTTTAATTGATGACTGCAATGCAATAGAGCTGATGATTAGAGAGAATAAGAAAATTATCCCAAAGATTTTTGTTTTCATATATTTTTGTTAGTTTGTTACAGATAGTTCTGATCATTAATTACTAATCTAATAATTAGATTACCAGAAATTAATTTGATAAGATTTATCCATCTTTATCCATCTGAAATAGTATAATACAATTTTTCTTTCCGTGCAAATTTTCCTACCATCCTTTCCACAAATTATTTCAAAAACTAAATTTAATCGATTTTACCAAAGATTTTCTCTAAAAAATTAGGTGCAAATATCCACTACCGGCCCCTACCCAAACGGACAAAATCAAATTTGGGAAAAAGAATAGCAGGGTAAACAAAGCTGCCCTGCCACAATTTATGGCCACCTGGTGAAATACCAAATAATTCATAATTTTTTGCTCTCGAAATCTGTCGTAAATCATGGAATTGTAGGGTATATTTTTTAATGTATCAAAAAATCCAAAAGCCGAATCTACTACAAATACTTGCCAACCTGTGCTTACAATAGAACGTAACCCCCAAAAAATACTACCTAAAACTACTCCGATTTTTAGCATACCTGTTCTTTTAGTATCGGCCAATTTACCGACAAAATATGAACCAATTACCGAGAAAAAGACTCCAATTGCCGTAATAATCCCAGTAGTTGTAAATGAATAATTTAGAAAAATAACTAGGATAATAGGCCAAACTAAATCATTGGCATCAAGCTCCATTCCTGCACCAAAAAAAGACCAGAACTGATTCCATTTTATATTTTTAAAGACTTCCAAAAAGTTTAAATCAAATTCTAGATGATTGTCCTTGGTAAGTAAAAGGGGTAGATTGGAGGTCAAGATCAATAAACAAGCGATGATTAAAACTAAATTATAACTAAAAGTAACCGTTAACAATCCACCAATAATAGGTGATAAAGCCTTGGCTAAAATCTGCATAATTCTAATTTTAGCTAGCGATTGTCCTTCGCTGTTTTTCAGAGTTGATTTGATAATTTGTACATGTAACCCCTGTCTAAAAAAATTGTGAGCCAAAGACAAAATGAAGGCCAGAAAAAATATATTCCAGTTAAAGGTGGTAAAACTGTAGATTAATAAATAAAAAATTATCTGAAAAGGTGTGTTTAATATGAGCGAGTGTTTTGGACCAATTTTGGAGAGTATTACTGAAACAAACGGTGTCAAAAATATATTAAAAAGATTGGTGGTAATATAAAATAGAAAAATTGTCTGTAAATTTACACCATTAAAATACAAATATAGCGGAATAAAAATTTCTACTAATCCCTGAGCAAAAGCCCTAATTGCCAATGAAATATTTAACTCCCAAAATTCTGGATTATTCAATTTATCAATTGCCTTTAACTTAAAGGAGTGCATAACAACCTTACATATAATATTACGACTACATGATTATAACCTTGAAAATACATACGGTCAAAATTGTTGACAAATACGCTCAAACTATTTTTGAAATATCAATAAATATATTTTATGCTTAATTTTACTGATATAAATTACTTGGCCGTTTTGGTTGCCACCACTATTGCTTTTGCTATCGGCACTGTCTGGTATACTGCTTTATTTGGTAAAGCTTGGCAAAAAGAAGTTAAACTTACAGAGGCTCAATTAAACGACACCAATTATTTACGGACTTATGGCGGTAGTTTTGTATGTATGTTTTTTATGATGTTACTGCTGGCTGCAATGTTAAAAGGCCTAGGCATTTCAGGAAGCGGCGAAGCTCTTCAAGCAGCTCAAACTGGCTTTTTAGTCGGTGTATTTTTTGTAGCCGGTTCATCAGCTATCAACTATCTTTACGAATTTAGAAGTCTCAAATTATTTTTAATTAACTCTGGATATCAAACCCTGTTTTTAACGATTGGCGGAATTATTTTGGCAATTTGGAGCTAGGAATTCAATAATTCAAAACCGTTATTTTGAAGCCCTTTTGTTAGGATTAAAATATTCAAATGCTAAAACCTCCTGCTTACAAAATCAAAGCCAAAATTTGGATCTATAGCGGCCAAGGAGCCTGGCATTTTGTGACCGTTCCCAAAGACATTTCAACAGAAATTTCCAAAATGTTTGGTTATCTAAAAGCTAGTTGGGGCTCGTTACAAGTGGATGTCACAATTGGTGAGACAACCTGGAAAACTTCGATTTTTCCTGATAAAAAGAGCGGTTGTTATTTCATCCCGATAAAAAGTGATATTCGTAAAAATGAAAAAATTAATGAAGGCGATGAACTTGAACTGGAGTTACAAATTCTGGTTTAACGGTTTTCATGCTTGGATCATTTGTCTCAAATTCCCCTCATTCCCATCCAGTTTTTATATATCATCTCGAATGAGAGTAAGTAACAAAAAACACCCTAAAAAGAGTGTAAAAATGATTCACAAAATTTTCTTGACTAAAAAATAATATAAAAGGAAAAAGAGGGGCATGGCCCCTAACAGCAAAATTAAGGCTAGCACCCTCTTTGTTTGGTAGATTGAACCGCAGCTGTTCGCAGAGCTTAAAAATTCAAGTGCCGCGGACAACGATTTGACAGCTTCATCTACCTGTTTGGAACCGACACATCCATAACTCCACCCTTCCCCATTAAATATTTATTTTTGTATTTGTTGGGTATTTATTTTTGTTTGACATAGCGTGTCAGTGGCATATGTCGAAAAGGAAAGGTGAATAGAAAAAACTACTCAAACAGAATATTTTGATAAACTTTTCTATTTTGGATTTCCAACTAAATGACAGTATATCTTACATTTTTTGCTCAGTCAAATAATTGGCTTTACCAGTCCCCTAAAAGTTAAGAAAAAATAGATTTGGTTTAGAAAAGGAAATCCTTATGCAAACAGAAAACCAAGAAATATTAAATTCTATTTTAAGGCAAAAATATGCCTATGGTTTTAGTTCCAAAATTAAGCAAAATATTTTAAATAAAGGCCTAAACGAAGAGGTTATCCGAAAAATTTCCAGTGATAAAAACGAACCACAGTGGCTACTAGATTTTAGATTAAAAGCCTTTCACAACTGGCTAAAAATGACCGAACCAAATTGGGCTGAATTAAATTTCAAACCAATCAATTACCAGCAAATTTCCTATTTAGCAACTCCAAAAAAGCCTAAAAAGAAAGAGAATTGGCAAGAAAATCTGGATCCGGAGATTTTAAAAACCTATAAAAAATTGGGCTTACCCGAAGCCGAGCAGCAAAGATTAAATGGAGTGGCTGTGGATTTTGTCCTGGACTCCAGTTCAGTTTACACCAGTTTTTCCCATAAATTAGAAGAATTAGGGATTATTTTCTGTTCATTTTCAGAGGCTGTTAATAAATATCCACACTATATCAAACAATATTTAGGCTCAGTAGTCCCACCCACAGACAACTTTTTTAGTTGTTTAAATTCAGCAGTTTTTAGCGACGGTTCTTTTGCCTATATTCCACCTGGGGTCAAATGTCCACTAGATTTATCAACTTATTTTCGGATCAACGCAGCAAATACTGGCCAATTTGAAAGGACTTTGATTATTGCCGAAAAAGACAGTTCAGTAAGTTATTTAGAAGGTTGCAGCGCCCCAGAAAGAAAGCAAAATCAGCTGCATGCCGCCGTGGTCGAATTAATAGCCATGGAAAGGGCTACCATCAACTATTCCACCGTGCAAAACTGGTACCCTGGCGATAAAAATGGTCGTGGCGGGGTATATAATTTTGTAACCAAAAGAGGCCTTGCTAAGGGAAAAAACAGCAAAATTTCCTGGACTCAATTAGAAACTGGTTCTAGCATAACTTGGAAATACCCGAGTGTGATTTTAAAAGGGGAGGAATCGGTGGGTGAATTTTATTCTGTGGCTGTCACAAACGGCTTTCAACAGGCTGATACCGGCACCAAAATGACTCATATCGGCAGTAACAGCAAAAGCATTATTCTCAGTAAAAGTATTTCCGCGGGTAATTCTAGAAATACCTATAGAGGTCTGGTCAAAATTGCCAAAAATGCTCATAATTGCAATAACTACAGCCAATGTGATTCTCTAATTTTGAACACCAATTCCAATGCCTTTACCTACCCTACACTGGAATCTGGTAACCCCAGCTCTACTATCCAACACGAGGCTTATTCTGGTAAAATTAACCAAGATAATTTGGAATACTTAAAGGCCCGCGGTTTGACTGCCGAAATGGCTAACAACCTGATTATATTGGGTTTTTGTAAACAAGTCACCGACAGACTTCCGCTGGAATTTAGTATCGAAGCTAGAAGGCTACTTGAAATTAGCCTAGAAAATAGCCTGGGCTGATAATCTGTATTTTTGGTTTTAAGTTTTAATCTAATTTGAAAAATTAAGCTATAATTAAACAGACTTTCTTTTGTGCCTATTTCAAAATGTTTGTTTGACAAAATAGCAATTAACTTAGTCTATAATTTCTTACTATGACTGCGGTTTTATCATTTATTGGTCTTTTAATTATATTTTATTTCCTAGCCAAAATCTGCGACGAATATTTCGTAAAAAGTTTGGACATAATCTCTAAAAAATTAAAATTATCAGAAGACGTTGCTGGAGCTACTTTTATGGCAGTTGGGTCTTCGGCTCCTGAATTTTTTACGGCTTTAATCTCTATTTTAAACGGCTCTAAAGAAGTCGGGGCTGGGACCATTATTGGTTCGGCTATTTTTAATATTTTGGTAATTGTTGGTTGTAGTAGTATTGTAGCAGTCAATTATCTGCGATGGAAGCCGGTTGTACGGGACATGATTTTTTATTCTTTGTGTATTATTTTATTGCTGTTTACCTTTAGAGACGGGATTATCAGCATTACCGAAGCCTTTATTTATATTATTTGTTACGCCGTCTATATTGCAGTTCTGGCTAATTGGGGCAAAATTGCCAAAGACGCTAAACCAGAAACTGTTCTAGAAGAAATTGCCGAAACCATGGAAGAAAGCGAACAAGCAATGGCTAAAAACCCCAACCCGATTTTTAAATTTCTCAACTTTTTTAATGGTTTGATTAACAAAACGTTTCCAGATTTAGACAAAAAACCTCATTTATATTGGCTAACTTTTGCTATTTCTTTGATCTATATTATAATTTTCAGCTTTGGTTTAGTAGAGCTGGCTACCATTTTTGCTCATCAAATAGGCATTCCTCCGGTAGTCATTGCTTTAACAATCCTGGCTGGTGGAACTTCGATTCCGGATTTAATTTCTTCAGTAATTGTAGCTAAACAAGGTCGTGGAGATATGGCAGTTTCTAATGCTGTTGGGAGTAACATTTTTGATATCTTGATTTGTCTCGGTTTTCCCTGGGCTTTGTATATTCTGATCAATGGCAAACAAGTAGAAGTTGGAAACCAAAATCTATCTTCCTCAATTCTGCTACTATTCTTTACGGTTGTTTCCTTAATGTTTGTTCTGCTGCTACAAAAATTCAAATTAGCTAAATCCACAGGCTGGTTTTTATTAGGTCTATACAGTTTATACCTTATTTACGCTATTTATGACGCCTACAACCCTGGTGTTATAGTTTTCCCAAATTGGGTGTAGTTCCTAAAATCTAATTTTCTGGTGTCATCTCCCTCAATAAATAAAAAATCTCTCTTAGAGTATTAGCTAGGACCTTATCGTCGATTACAATGGCTTTGGATAAGAGCGTATTCCAGTTGATAATTTTATTTCCAATCACCGTAAATGTGCCTTTAGTTTTGATATTTGGGGGTAAAAATCTGATTTCCCTAATTTCATCAGGTTTATCTGAGGCTTTGGCTTTTCTTAACAGGTGATTATTATCTAAAGCTAAAATTTTCGCCGGACATTTTTTATTTTTTCTTCGACTAGATATTTCAGACAAAAAATATTGCCCATCAATAATCTCATAGTATTCTTGACCTTCGGCTAACCACAATAACTCTTCTTCGGGTTTTAATTCGTCAATAATTTCAATCACCAGTTTAACAAATCTGTTTTTGCCTTCATAGGTATTTACCGAAGACTGCTTATTGGTTTTATAATATCTGTCTGACAAAGTAGGCAGGCTCTCTGCCAGTTCGTTTATCAAAATATCATCTTCCAGCCGTTTATGCCTTAATTTAGCCAAAATAAAGGAAGGCGGCCTGATAAAGTACTTTTTAGTATCTACGTCTTTAACATACAATTCTAGTTTTTCTAAATTTTTTAATCCGTCGTAAATTTTTACCCTGTTGGTATTTAGCTTTTTGGCTATGGCTGTAATGTTTATTTTACCATCCAAGACCAAATGGGAATAAAGTATTCCTTCGAATTCATTTAAACCCAAATCCTGAATCGCTTTAGATAAAATATTGATAGACATAAAACAAAAATGAATGATGTAACCCTAGTTATTACAATTATAACCTAAAATTAACGTATTGTAAAGCTTTATAAGTTAATTGTAAAAAATAATTTACATAGTTTTTGTTTACATCTTTTTTTTATGATTAAACATAATTAGTTATTTTATTCAGGCCTGTTTAGAAAACTACATTAATCTAATCAAATAATATGAACGAACAAATAACATGCCGCACTAGCGGTGAGCAAACTACAAATGAACCAACAAGTTTACGAGAAAGAGTCTATAATGCTATTCAAGAAATTAAAAATGCTACTACTTTGGCTATAATAACCCTAGCAACTACTTTGATACCCAAGGTAGCAGATGTCCAAGCCCAGATACCTGGTATTGGAGCTGGAACCCTGACACCTACTACCGCTCAAGAATTGCAAAAACATGTCATTGGCGTGAGTCATCAGATTTTCAACGGAAAAAGTAGATCGCAGGTTTGGGTGAATAAGGATTTTGAATTAGGAAAAGATGCTAATTTAAATCTTACATTTGGTCAATCACAAGATATTTCTACAGGTCAGGCTTCAGTTGTATGGAATCCTGACGGGGATAAATCGTTAACTGTAGCTCCATATTTTCAAGCAGACAAAACCCCAAACGGAACAATAATCACTTATGGAGGTGTAATAAAAAAAGAATTTTCACCTAATTTTTCACTAAGGGCTCTACTCGAACAGCAAAAATCACCCAATGGCCAAACAGATAATCTGCTTAGATTTGACGCTGGAATTGGTTTGAAATAACTTTAAAATCAACCAGTCTTATCTTTGGGCCTCACTAACTGTAGGACTGGTTTTGATTTCCATTTGCCTAAAACTACAAAAATGTGTCATTACTTTTTTGTTATAAAACCCCATGAGTATAATCATTTCTGTTACCAATCAAAAAGGTGGTGTGGGAAAAACCACCACAGCAGTAAACCTAGCTAGCAGCTTTGCAAGAAGTGGGCTGCGAACTCTATTGATCGATTTTGATCCACAAGGTCACGCAACAGAGCACCTTGGAGCCCGCGAATTTAGCGAAAAAAATCAATTATCAGTTCTAAATATCTTAGAAAATAAGCATTTGATCACAGCCAATGTGGTAGCCACCTACCAACAAAATTTGTTTTTACTACCTGGCAATTTAAGGCTAGGCTCTTACAATCAAAACAGTCCTCAAGGTCGTCAATTTGCCCTCAAAGAGGCCCTGAGTCAAGAAATTTTGGATAAATTCCCGATTATTATTATCGATTGTCAGCCGTCTTTGTCACTTTTAACCCTAAATGCGTTGACTGCCGCCGACTATGTTTTACTTCCCGTTCAAGCCGAGTTTTTGGCTTTAGATGGGCTTAGCCAGCTGATTGTTACTTTACGTGAAGTGCAAACCAAACTTCATCCAAAATTATCCGTTTTAGGGATTTTATTAACCATGTTTGATAGCCGAAATCGCCTTAGTGGCGAGGTTTATAACGAGTTACAAAAAAACTTTGGCAAAGACCTGTTTACCACCGTAATTCCCAGAAATGTAAAGCTTGCTGAGGCTCCCAGCTTTGGAAAAGCCATCTTTGATTACGATCCAAACTCTAGCGGAGCAAAAAGTTATCAGCAACTTCTTCAAGAAATCTTGACAAAATTGAATATCGCTAGCAATTATTAGTTGACTGCGGGTATAGTTTAGTGGTAAAATACGACCTTGCCAAGGTTGAGTTAGGAGTTCGATTCTCCTTACCCGCTCCAAAATTTTATTTTAGCATCATAAAACATCTTCCAGACAGTATTTATAACAACATATGCCAATCACCAAATCAGCCAAAAAAGCCCTAAGAGGATCCCAAAAAAAGAGAGTATTTAATTTAAGAAGAAAAGCCAATATCTTGGACAGTCGCCGAAACCTAATGAAAACAATTAGCGCTGAAGACATGAACAAAGTGGTTGTAGCTGAAAATTTGGCTAAATACTATTCTGCCTTGGATAAAGCTGTAAAAACTAATTATATCCCCAAAAACCGAGCTGATAGACTAAAAAGCCGAATGGCCATTAGAATCGCAAAAGCTAGCGGTGAGTACAAACCAGAATTTGCTGAACTTGCTGCCAAAAGAAAAGCTGCCAAACTAGAAGCTAGAAAAAATGCCCCAGTAAAGGAAAAGAAAGTTAAAGAAGTTAAAGCAACTAAACCAAAAGCTGAGGTCAAAACTGAAAAACCAGCACCTGCTAAAAAAGTAACCAAAAAAGCTGCGAAATAGTTACTTTCTAAATATATTTTTAGGCCCTCGAAAGAGGGTTTTTGTTTTTTTTAAAAATCAAGTTTAGCCTCTTACTAGTTTTAGATCCTAAAACAAGTTCAGGATGACAATATTATTTAGTTTACAAGCTAGTAAACATATTTAGATTCTAAGATTTATAATTAATTTTCAACTATACAAACCCGTTTGACAATTTCTGGCAATTTGGGCTAAACTTTGCTAACTAAACTTTTTTAAAAATGGCGCAAGATTACTATTCAACCCTTGGTGTCAGCCGTGACAGCAATACCGATGATATCAAAAAAGCCTATCGCAAATTGGCTCACCAATACCATCCGGACAAAAATCCTGGCAACAAAGAGGCTGAAGAAAAATTTAAGGAAATCAACAATGCTTACCAAGTTCTGGGTGATACCCAAAAAAGGGCTCAATATGACCGATTTGGAGTCGACCCTACCACGAATGCTGGAGGACCTGGTGCTGGTTTTGGAGGATTTGAAGGCTTTTCTGGGTTTGGTGGCAATGCAGGAGGTGTCCAATTTGATTTTGGAAGCAATGGAAATGCCTCACCATTTGAAGATCTAAACGATGTTTTTGAAACCTTTTTTGGTGGTAATAATTTTGCAGGGGGTAGAAGTAGAAGCGGGGCAACTTCAAGCCGAAAAAAAGGAATTGACCTAGAAATGGATTTAGAATTAACCTTGGAAGAATCGGCTAAGGGTGTGGATAAAAGCTTTAGTTTAAAACACAAAATGAATTGTGAACATTGTAGTGGTAAAGGCAATGAGCCAGGAAGTAAAGTTAAAACTTGTCCAACATGTAAAGGAAGTGGCCGTGTTTATCAACGAGTGCAGACCTTTTTTGGGGTAGTTCAACAAGAGCAAACTTGTCCAACTTGTGAAGGTGTCGGTCAGATTTATGAGGAAAAGTGCAAAGTTTGTGGAGGCAAAGGTTACAATGAAAAAACCGAGCAAATTGAAGTAAAAATCCCGGTAGGTGTGGATTCTGGGGATAGAATTAGAGTCTCGGGTAAAGGTCAGGCAGGCTATAAAGGCTCGACACCAGGAGATTTGTACCTAAATATCAATATTAAAGCTAATCCAAAATTAAAACGCGAAGGTCAAAATATTACTTCTACGATTGAAGTGGATTATTTCCAGTTATTGTTGGGTACAAGTGTGAGTGTTTATACAGTTTGGGGCGAAGTCGAGATGAAAATCCCGCCACTAACCAACCCAGAAAATAAGTTAAAACTAAAAGATAAAGGCATGCCAAAATTGAATAACAGTCAAAACCTTGGGGATCATATTGTAGAAATAAAAGTAAAAATGCCCAAAAAGCTGTCTACAAAGCAACAAAATACCTTACAAAAACTTCAAGAAGAGCTGAGTTAATATGAAACCGACTGATAAAAAATCCTTAAAAACAGAAAAACTCCTAAGAGATTACTTTCATTATGCGGTGATTATCGGTATTTGTGCTATAAACCTAACTATCTCGGCACTAATCAGGAGGAGTAATATATTTTTTGTAGCTAATCCAACTCCAATCAGTTTTAATTTTGGTTATTATTCTTCTATCATTATTTTAGTTAGCGCAACTTGGCTGTTAATTAAGTTTGATTTGTTCAAAAAAAGTCCAGTATATGGCATTTTTGTCATGTCAGGTTTGTATAGCAATTTTGCTGAAAAGCTTATCTGGAACAATGTGGCCGATTATTTATCTTTTGCTAATGTTAACTTGAATCTGGCAGATATTCAGATTTTTTTGGGTGTAATTATGATCAATGTAGAAGTTTGGCTACGCAATCGGCCAGCTATAGATCCCGATCACAAAAAGAAATAGCTATCTATCGACACTTAAGGTTTGATTAAGAAATTGCTGATAATTGTCTGATTTAAACTGTACTCCAAATCAACCTCCTGATGTAATTTAATCAGGTTATCAAAGTTAATTTTTACTGAATCCAAATACCAAATTACATCGTATTTTTGTAACGAATTTGTCCGAATATCCACTGGGAAAATTTTTTCATTGTAACTTTTTGCTAAAACCAGTTTAAGCTGCTTTGAAATCGAATCTTGACTTTCAAATTCTAGTAAATCACTTTCGGTGTAAATATCATAGTTTTCGTAGTATCTGCTGTTAAATCGACCCTTAAAATAGCCATCAATTGTTTCTAAAGAATTATTGGAAGCTGCTACTTTTGGATCCAATATCACTCTTAGAGCTAAAGCTAATTTTATATAATCCTGGTCTTCATTTAAAGCGTAACTTTTATCAGAAATACTTCCCAAAACCAATTTTTCACCCAAAGATTCTGTTGTAGCTAGATATTTAGACACAAACGATTGCCACAAATTATCAATTTCTGTGTCACAAATTAAGTGTAAAATAATTTTATCTAGATCCAAATTTATTACCAAATCAAGGGCTTGATTTAAAACTGGAAAAACAGATTCTTGAGTATCAACAAGCAGAGGTACAACTAGATTCAATCTATTTTGGTTATTAATAGCTTCAATAAAGTTTGTATCAGAATAATCCGAATTAATTTGTAAATACTGATGTTTTCTATCCCAACTATCAATAATTATATTCTCAGGATTGTGGCTAAATATGTTATCTAATGGTGATAAATCGGCGTGGGTAACAGTGTCAGAATTATTTTCAGTCATAGTCTCTAAACTATTAAATCTTTAAAATCGTCATCTAGGTCTGTGGCTAAAGCTGCTGTTTGTGGTTGATTCATTTCACCAGGTCTTGAGGAAGTGTTGTTTGAGTTAAAGGGAATTTTTTTATCAAAGTTATTTATAAAATGGACAACTTCTTTCATGCCAACAACAAAATTATCCAAATCTTTTTCAAAGATCATAATTCTGTGGACCTCTTTTTGGCCGTCTTGATTACGTTTAGTCTCCTTGATAACCAGATATAGGTCACCTTTTCGATCTTGTTTAATATTCAAAAAATACTGTCTGTTTTGGCCGGCTCTAACAATCCAAGTAAATAACTCGTTTAAATTATCTTGTTGCATATTTCAGTTAGTCTTAAAAATAGAATTTCAGATATAAGTCAAATCGATTTGGCAACCTTTCTAGAAATCATTCTTTAAAATCACTAAGGTTATAAATACCTAACGAGATAAATAATTATTAATTATACCTTCTAATTCTTGTTTTTTAACTCCGCCGCATAGCAAATTTCAATGGTGGAATCTTCAAAACCAGCTTTTTGCAAAACTTTTTTGGCTTTGTTTTTTATCTCAAAAATGTCTTCTTGGCTGCAATTGTTAGCCACCACCAGATTTCCAGAAACCAAATAGTCATCTTCGATTTTGATTACATTAAAATTATCCAAAGTATCGACTTTAGAAATATCTTTTAGTTCCTCAACCACCTCCTGATCTAAATGGTAAACCAGCTCTTGGCTATCCTCAGTTTTGTCGTTTGATTCACTTTTTTGGGCGTATAATTTTTTTAGAATATTTATGGCTAAATACATTAAAAGGGTGATTCCTAGGAAAGCATCCAGGTTAGTCCAGCCAGAAAATTGCATGATTAAACCCGCAACTAAAACCAAAATCCAAGAAATATTATCTCTAAAAAACATCATTTTAAGCGGTACTTTTTCGACTCCAATAATGAGTATTATCTGGACAACCAGACTGCTTAAGGCAATCGTAATAATAGCTCCAGGAACACTTTTTTGAAGCGGAGTCTGTAAGGTGACTAGATTTATAGTTGCAAAAATTGAAATCAAAACTGTCGAGGTAATAAACCAAAAGAAATCCCAAAAATGGCTATCAAAACGACTTTTTTTAAGTCTAGAGTTTAATATTTTTTTAACAAAAAAACTGCTAAAGAGAATTCCTTGGGAAACTAATAAAAAACTGGAGGAACTAAAGCCCAACCAGAAAGTTATAACAATAATCAAAACTAGCACAAAATTTTGAATTTGCTTTACCTGGTGTTGTAACAGACCATGATCGGATTGAGACATAAAAATATTTGTAAACTAATTAACCAGCGTACTCAACTACTCGTTTATCATAAAAACCAATCACTTTAATTTTGACCGGTGAATTGACACTGGCAGCGATTTCGGCGGCGATTTTTCTTGTAGCTTCGTTCATTTGAGATAAAGTAACTTTATCTGGATCAAAAAATACCCACATTTCTTTGCTACCTTTCATAATCCAGGATTTACTTACACCTTCAACCGATTCGGTAACTCTCTCTAATGATTCCATTCTTTGGAAATAAGCCTCAGCAGTTTCTTTTCTAGCTCCAGGTCGTCCACCAGAAATGTTGTCACAAGCATCGACTAAAACCGCTTCCACACAAAAACCTTTTTCTGGATCAGTATATTCTTCGTTATGGTGACTGGAAATACATTTTTTAATCCTCCAATCCAAGCCAAACATGTCACAAATTTTTTCACCCAAATCTATGTGATTGCCTTTTGGAGTCATTTCTTCATCCACAGCTTTACCTATATCGTGAAGTAAAGCACCTTTAATGCAGATCATTTTGTCCACCGGTCGAGACAAACTTGGAAAAGCAGCATTAATTTCATCGGCCAATAAACCTGCTAATTTAGCCATTTCTAGGCTGTGTTTAAGCATATTTTGACCATAACTAGTTCGGAATTTTAACCTTCCAATAATTCTGGTTAATTTTGCCGGAAAATCGTAGATTCCCAGCTCATTTACTGCCCACTCTCCAGCTTCAGCTACCTCCTGACTAATTTCAGCCTTGCTTTTCTCGTACATTTCTTCAATGGAAGCCGGATGAATTCGACCATCGGCCAATAATTTTTCCAAAGTTTTTTTGGCAGTATTTCTTCGAATAGAGCTAAAACCTGATAAAGTAACTACTTCTGGAGTTTCATCGATAATCAACTCAACCCCCAAAGTTTTTTCCAGCCACTGAATATTTCGACCACCTTTACCAATAATTTTGCCTTTATCCTCCTCTCCTTTTAATTTGATTGTAGTAATTGTAAACTCGTTAGCAACTTCGCTAGAACATCTTTGCACAGCCATGGCCACAATTTCTCTAGCTTTAACATTGGCGTCATCTTCAGCATTTTCCAAGATTTTGTGTTGCCATTCGACCAATTCTTGACCCATTTTTTCCTTGGCATCTTCCAAAACTTTTTTCTTGGCTTCCTGGATTTTTAGGCCACTAATTTCTTCAAGTTTGGTTTCCAGTTTTTGCTCAACTTGCTCTTCTTTAAGATTTACCTCTTCTCGCTTGGCCAATAAATCGGTCTTAATATTTCGGAGTTCTTCTTTAATGGCATCAATTTTCTCTTTCTCTATATCAATTTTTTCCAGTTTTTCGTTTAAAGAGGTTTCTTTTCGGTCGACATTTTCCTGCAAATCCAGAATTCTTTGACGCATTTCTCGTTCCTCTTTTTTCAAGTCTTCCTGCATTTCCAATTTCATTTTGGAAAGAACCAAATCATTTTTTTCGTACCATTCTTTTTTAAGTTCGTCTTTATATTCAGATACTTTTTCATCTATTTGGTCTTGGCTTAGATTAGTTGATTCAGACTTTATTTTAGCAATTTTTGCATCCAATTCTTCTTGGGAATATTTTTTGGATGGGTCGCCGCTTCCAGAATGGTTGTTTTTTAATTGAAAATATTGGTAGGCAAAATAGGCCGCAGCTACTACTAGCAGGGCAATAATAAAATTAGACATGAAAAAAATAATTAAAGTTGTTTTTACTTATCAAAGTATTTTAACTTCTTGCTAACATTTTTAAACATAATAACTCGGCAAAATGGGCTTGTTTCAAAACTATATCGGGATCTAAAAATATTTAAAAATAGGCTTTAATTAAATATATTACTTGGGATAATTTTGATTATTTTAGCCCCAATTTAAGAGGTTATTTAGCAAATGTCTGTTTAAAAGTATCAGAGGTTAAAAACTATAAATTTGGAGTGGTGCCACCGGAGAGACTTGAACTCTCATAGTATTGCTACCGCGGGATTTTGAGTCCCGTGCGTCTACCAATTCCGCCACAGTGGCCTAAAAATTTAACTATCGTAGAATTTTATTAAGAATTAATGATGTAAATTAACCTATCAACAATTCTTAATTTATACTAAAATAAATACCTAAAATGCAATTTCTCAATTTATTTGGTGCACCCGGCAGGACTCGAACCTACGACCTTCTGGGCCGAAACCAGATGCTCTAATCCAACTGAGCTACGAATGCAAGTGATTAAATTATTTTACTTTGCAACTAAAATTGTCAAATTTGTTAGCATAACTAGTTTAAAGTCCTGAATTTAGTTTTAAGTAGAAGTTATTAGAAAATTTGAAGCAAATTCTTGACAAAAAAGTCTAAAATAGGCTGTTATGAATATTGTTGGCGGCATAGCTCAGTTGGTTAGAGCGCGGGACTCATAAGCCCGAGGTCGCAGGTTCGATCCCCGCTGCCGCTACCAGAATTGATCGGTGTAATTGAAGATATAGGAACTATTTTGGATAATTGTGATAAATTTATTATGTTGTAGTTAATTTATTTAATACGACTTTTTTTCAAAGAAAAGCAAATAAATTAATATTAATGATGAGTGACAGGTAATAATTGTTTAAATCAATATAAACATTGGCCTGGAAACAAAAAATGATTTATACTTAAAAAATGAGAGTCGGGATTTTAACAAATACTTACCCACCAAATTTAAACGGTGTCAGCGTGGCCGTCTACAGCCTCAAACAAAATCTGGAAAAACTAGGTATCAAAGTTTTTATAGCTACCCCCGGGATAAAAGGCTACAAATACGCAAAAAATATTCTGCCACTGAGGTCAGCCAGCGTCCCAAAACAAATTTCTCCCGACCTTAAATTGCCCTATTTATATACAAACCAGGTCAAAAAGTTTTTCAGCAAAAACAAAGTTGATATAATTCATACGCACGATACTTTTTTGGGTGGACCAGAAGGTGCTATGCTTGGCCTAGAAATGAAACTTCCAACTATTCACACCTTTCATACAATCACTGAAGATTATGAATATTTCCCGATTCCTGGCTACAAACAATTGGTCAGCAATATTATTCGCGATGTCTGTAATCAGTACGACCATATTATCGCCCCGTCTACCAAAGTCTATCAATATTTACTGCAAAAAGGTGTAGGTTCACCAATCAGTAATATATTAAACGTGCCAAACTTGGAGGGCATTACTAAAGTTATTAAACCGAAGATTGTTCAGGAGACAGCCGAGAATCTGGGAATTAAGTCAACAGATTTTGTAGTGGTCACTTTTTGCCGATTAGCTAAAGAAAAAGGTATTTATGAAGGCATTCAAACCCTGGAACCTTTGTTTAAAAAATACCCGAATATTAAATATTTGTTAGCTGGCTGGGGACCTGAAGAAGATAAACTCAAAAAATATGCCCACAAGCATAAACTTCAAAAAAATGTCCTATTTTATGGTAAATATCAACGAAGTGAGTTACCGCTAATCAGCCAATTAAGTAAATTATTTTTGTTTACCTCCAAGACCGAAAATCTGCCAACCAATATCTGGGAAGCATCTTATTTAAACCTACCGTGTGTCAGTATCACAGATTCCAGTGTGGAATATTTACTAATAGATGGTTACAATTCTCTAATTGGCGAAATGAATACATTACCAGTACTGGTAGAAAAAATCTATAAGAATCCAAATCTATTAAAAGAATTAAGCCACAACGCCCGAATCTCTGCCTCACAATTAAAGCCATCAACAATTGCTAAACAACATCTAGAACTTTATAAACAAGTCAAAAACATCCATTCCTCACACATGGCTGAAACCAATTCAATTTCCGAATTAATAACTACTAGATGGAACAATCTAATCAAAAAGGGTCTGGTAAAAACCCAACAAAGCTACAAAAAATTACTTAAAGACCTGGGCCTGGGTAGTTGATAGATTCAGAATTTTAGTATTGACACGAATTTGCTTTCTTGGTTTATACTTTATTTTTGTTAATTCAGTTACAAGCTCTTGAAAATAACCTTGTAAAATTTCTACATCATTTGCAGCAAATTGTGAGCTAAGATTTAAAATTAATTCAAACTCATTTACAACTTTTAAAATTTTTTGTAACTTATTATTGGACATAATTCATTTATTTTAAAAATTTTTTTTGTGAAGTAAATTTAAATATAAAAATTTGTATCTAAAATTAAATTGTAATCACCTAGAGTTATTTTTAAAGGTTGTCAAATTATAAATCATAATAAAACCTATGAACCTGATCAAAAACATTGCTATATCCAGGAAATATGGCGTGTCACCTACCACTGTGGCTAATTGGATAGAGGCGGCTGTTAACCACAAAAACAATCTTCAATTAGGTCAAAAAGGAGAAAAATACTATATCTTGGACACAGCTAACAACCATCTTTTAATGGAAAAAATGACTGAAGATGGGAAAAAACACAAAACTCTTGATGCTAGACGAATTCTTAAACCCCTTCCCGAGTTTTACCAAATCTTTAACGAAAATCAAATTAGTGAACTCATTTTAGGCCTAGAAAACCACAAAGAAATTTTACACAAATATACTTATTTTGATAAAGGGGCCACGGCCTGGTCAGAATATGTGCACAGATCCTTTGATAAAAAAATTATCAATACCGTAACAAACACCACAGAATTAATCAATGTTGCTAAACACTATATTTATAACCTATTGGAAGCTAATCAAAAAATCAATATCATCGATGTTGGCATGGGTGAAATAACCCCTATTAAAGGATTTTTAAGTGAACTTATTGAAAAAAATATTCTAAATAATTATATCGGCGTTGATATAAGTAAAGCAATGATCGAAATAGCTGAAGAAAATTTAGATAATTGGTTTGGAAATAATATTAATTCCAAATTTTACTTAAAAGATATTAATAAGAATTCTTTAGAAGACATAATTCTGGGTTTAAACAAAACAAAAAATAATCAAACTAAAAATATAATATTTTTTCTTGAAACCACCATAGAAAACCAAAAGTTTTACACCGAGACTCTGCTAAATTTAAAAAACTCTATGGGCAAAGACGATCTATTAATCATTATGCAATCATTAAATAATTCGCAGTCGCAGTTGTATTTTGATTTGTGGAACTACGAAGGTAATGGGACTCGAAAACTGCCTGATCAAGTTGCCTGGATACCAGAATTGCTCGGTTTAAGTGAAGAAATTTACGAGACAATCTTTGAATACAATCAAAAAGATAAAGCTCGTTTTATAAAATTAAAACTAAATTATGAAGCTGATTTAGAATTTGAATCAAAAAATTTTTACAAAAAAGTTGAGTTTTCAAAAGGTGAGGAGTTGATTGTATGGAGGCATTCTCATCATCCTCTAGAAGAAATTGTTAAGTCCTATAATGAGATAGATTTAGAGGTTAAGTTTGTTTTTAACGCCAAAAACCAGGCACAACTAATTGCTGGCTGCCAGATTTCACGATAAAAAGTATTAAATTAGTTTATGTACAAATTTTCAGTCCATAAGTGAATTTTGCTTTGGCACCAAACACAAATTTTTTCCGAATAATTTCCGTAATTCTGTACCAATTTAAAAACCATCTAATTTCATAGAATGAATTTAAAATAAAAGAATGTTGTCGATATGGATCAGGTAAATTTTCAAGACTATCAAATGTTTCCAAACGATATTCTTTCATCATTTTAACTACAAATGGATTGTTACTCATGGCCAGTACATTTCTTTTTCTAGCTATGATATCAATTAAGGACATTTTAAATAGCTCTTTACCTATACCCACGCCTCTGTAGTTTTCAAGTACAAACAGAGCAGCAATCTCAGTCCAGCTTTTCTGAAAATCGTCATTCAGGCAGGCACCAAGCATTTCACCTTCGTCGTTTTGGGCTACAAATAAATTCTGGCAGTTTTTCCATTCCAATTTACTATAGGCGCTTATATGCGGGGTTTTTTTGATTTCTGCAACCATTAAAGCGATTTCATTTTCATTTAATTTACGTTTGATAATTTTGTAGTTCATAAGATGCATATAGCATTATATCAGACAATTGACCAGCAGTCAAAATCACTGCTTTTAGTCTATTTTATAGCACTTCGAACAATGTCCAACTCAACAGGCACAAAGGACATGGCTCAAGTAGTAATTATGGCTCGGATCAAGAAATAAAATGGGCACCCCGCCGCAAAGCAACGAGGTATTTTCATCTTTCTTCGAAATCTGAGCCAATTTGTTCCGTAATTTATGCGACCTAAAGGTCGAGGTATTTACCCATCGTGGAATAACTATTGATTTATCAGTAATACGCTGTCAAATTTCTTACTTAACTTTTTATCAAAAGTGATTAGAGGTTGTGCTTGATTTAATTGAGCATAATAAACTAATATCATATCGATAAATGATACCGCTAATGATTCAGGATAAACGTCAACCAACTTTGTAAAAAGAATCTTGTTTAAAACAAACTTTGGTGAATCTATTAATATTTGAATCGCCTCAACAACCTCATTTCTATTTAATTTGTATAGACTTTCCATTACCCAAACCATTTCTGCTACAACCACATCACTAATGTGAATTTTTTTAATGGATGGTTTTTCAAGTAAATCTTGAACAACTTTTAATTGTACCTGGTTATCACCCAATAGCCACCTCAATAGAACATCGGTATCCAAGCTACAAACACTAAAATTATCTGATTTTAATTTCGAGCTCTCCATAAATTATCTTTAGTTTTATTAATATTTTCTAACGAAATTGGTGGAATTTTTGATATCCCGCAGATTACGTCCAGTTTCGAGATAATTAGCATAATTTGAAGCAATTTAGATTTGAGGGTCATTAGCATTTGAACGAAGTAAAAATTGGACACTTGCATAAATGGTAACAAAGATTAAACTGATATTTAGAATTGGTAAAACCCAATTTTTTAGGATTGCAATATATTTTAAAGACATAATAATATAAATTAATATTGTAACTTTAAACCAAGTTTTTGATATTTACAAAAAACGTTTACACAATACAATTTTCAGATTTAGCTAGGTATGTCTTTACAAACAAACCAAATTCCATATTACTTTTTTCATGCAAAAAAAAGCGTTAATTATTGGATCTGGTTTTGGCGGTCTAAGTCTTGGAATCAGGCTTCAGGCAATGGGTTTTGAAACAACAATTTTAGAAAAATTAGACAAACCAGGTGGGCGGGGCTATCAAAAAGTTGTTAATGTTGAAGGCATCCCCGGAGAATTTAAATTTGATATGGGGCCGACAGTTTTGACAGTGCCGCATTTTATCGAAGAATTATTTTCTATTCAAAAAGGGGACAAATTTAGTCCAGATTACCCTCAAAAAGCAATACAACAATGGCATAATGTCAGGGATGGTTTGGTGGATAAAAATATTACCGAGGCTACACAGTCTCCAACTTTTAGCCCCAATAACAACACCAAAAAATATTTAGATATAGTACCAATTAATCCATTTTACCGTATTTATTTTGCAGACGGTACTTTTTTTGATTATGACGGCGAATACGATAATACCATCAAACAAATCAGGGAATTAGCTGGAGAAGAGGACGTTAAAGGTTTCAAAAAATTTCACAAAGAAGCCACAAAGGTCTTTGAACGCGGTTTTATGCAACTAGGCTACACATATTTTGGTGATGCTTGGAGTATGCTTAAGGTAATTCCAGAATTTATTCAACTGGATATTATCCGTAGTTTATTCAGTTACGCCGGTAAATACTTTAAAAACGACAAAATCAAGACTTTATTCAGCTTCGAAACTCTGCTTTTAGGTGGCAACCCTTTTTCAGTACCTGCAATTTATGTACTAGTTCACTTCGTTGAAAAAACTTGGAGGGTTCACTATGCTATGGGCGGAACTGGTAAATTGGTCAATAGTTTTGTAAAAAAATATCATGAACTCGGCGGTAATCTGGTATTAAATGCTGAAGTGGAAAAAATAACTACAATTGGTAAAACAGTCACTGGAGTAAAATTAAAAAACGGGGAGATACTGCAAGCAGACATTGTTTGCTCCAATAGTGATTACGCAAATACCTATTTAAAGTTATTATCTGATAAGTCAAAACTGATAAACTCTGACTTTAAAGTTAAGCAGTTAACCGCCTATTCCATGTCCTTGGTGGTAATTTATTTTGCTTTTAAAAAGGAAAAAACCAACGATCTAAGCCCGAGTCTTCGGCATCATAATATTATTATTGGTCAAAATTATAGCCAGGAATTAGATGATGTTTTTAACAATAGCGAATTAAATGACAATTATTCTCAATATCTACATGTCCCAACAATTACAGATTCCAGTATGGCTCCCGATGGTTACCACACAGCCTACACCCTGATTTGTGTCCCGAATAAGCTTAAAAATAAGCAAAATTGGACTGAAATTGGTGAGACTTTTACTGACACAGTATTGCAGTTTTTGGACGAAAAAAATTATATTCCGAACCTCAAAAAGCGTTTGGTGCACAAAAGTTATATCACCCCTGACTATTTTGAAGACAATTTAAATTCCTATTTGGGCAATAGTTTTGGAGTGGCTCCACTGTTCAGACAGTCGGCCTTTTTCCGTCCACATAACAAATCCGAGGATTTTGAAAACTTGTATTTAGTTGGAGCAAACACCCAACCCGGAGCCGGAACTCCCAGTGTAATGATGAGTGCCAAAATGACAGCTAGAATTATTGGCCAAGATTTTGGAATTGAGGTATAATTAAAAAACCAACCAAAAATTAACAATTTTAAATATGGACTTAAATTATCTGCAAGAGAAATATAATATTCACGATGGTTATTTGCTAGCTGAAGAAGTGACTAAAGATTATGCCAAGAGTTTTCATTTTGCCAGTAAATATTTACCCAAAGAGCAGAGACAAGATACCTTTAATATATACGCTTTTTGCCGATTAACTGACAATTTTGCCGATGATACGGACAGTTGGCCATTAGAAAAACGGCTGGAGCTAATTCAAAAATGGGAAAACAAAGTCAGGCAATGTTTCAAAGAAAAAACTAGTGATAATTTGATTCTAAAGGTGGCTTTTGATACTGCCAAGAAATACCAGATTCCCGAGCGATTTTTCCTTGAATTAATCGAAGGAGTCAAAAGTGACTTAACCAAAACTAGTTTCCAGACTTACGCCGAACTAGAACGGTATTGTTATCTAGTTGGAGCCATTCCTGGGCTGATGGTTACTTACATTCTAGGTTTTACGGACATCAAAGCCCTAGATCACGCCATTAGTATGGGTAAAGCCATGCAGATAACTAACATTTTACGAGATATAAAAGAAGATCTTCATCGAAACAGGATATATTTACCTCACGAGGATTTGCAGGCCTTTGGCTACTCTCAAACAGATCTAAAAAATCATCTAGTAAATGAAAATTTCAAAAATTTAATCAAATCCTATATTGAAAAAGCCAATCAAATGTATGAATATGCATATTTGGGACTCAGGTATTTATCTAAAGAAGGTAAATTTTGTGCCAAAATGTGTGGCTTGCTTTACTCTGAAATTCTAGTTAAAATTGAAAAACAAAACTACGATGTTTTTTCTAAAAGAGCCTCGACTTCGATGTTTAACAAACTAACTTTGGTTCTAAAAACTATGATGAATTCTCAAAATTAACTTTTGAATGGTTTAGTCCAATCTTCGACTACTAGGTTTGGAATGTTTTGAAAATGTCTAGTATTATTTGTAACCAAAATTAAACCTGCTTCAATTGCAGTTGCCGCTATCATTATATCAGAATCTCCAACTATTTTACCAATACTTTCTAATTTAATTTTAATTTTTGCAAACCTCTTGGCCATCTCGACTGTGTAATCAAGAATACCGATTTTACTTTTAATAAACTCTGATTGATTTACAAAAAAATCTTTTTTATGTTCTTTGCCGTGTTTACGCTGTGCATTTAAAACCCCGTGTTCAATTTCCTGAATAACAATCACAGACGTAAAAAGATCCAACTGGTTATTTTGAGTTTTCCATTTTTTTCTAAAATTTTCTATTATTGCTAACGACTCTGGACTTTCTTGAGTTGCCATGGATATTATATTTGTATCTAGTAAGTACATATATTAATAATATTGTAATACAAATATATTTTGTCAAATCTAAATATATATTATTTTTTGAATTTATCCTATTAAGATAATAGTAAGTGCTTATAACTTGACAAAAATCAAAATCATTAATATTTTTGTATTATCAACTTATTTCTTTAATCAATATGTTAACAACCATTTCACTAAAAATTCCTTCAGATTTAGCTTTTAGACTAAAGAGAACTTCTAAAATTCGTAAAACCACTATGTCGGCTTTTATTCGTCAGATGTTAGAAAATATATTATCAGAAAATACCAAGCAAGATGATAAAGATCCTGATTTTTTTAAATACCTAGGTAAATTCAAAGTAGATAGTGAATTAAAAGAGTTTAACGAAGATCTTAAAAATATTAGAACTAATTTCAAACTTAAACAAATCGAATTTTAATACCGTGAAAACAATACAAAATGTTTTATCAGAAAATACCAATCAAAAATACAAAGAACCTGACATCTTTAAATATCTTGCCAGTGTTGAGGTAAACGATGACATTTTAGAATTTGAGGATGAAATGAAAAAAGACCGAAAAAAATTCAAAATTAAAGAAATTGAATATTAATGTTGCCAAATTGATAAGGAAAAAACTATCTAAGCTCAAAAAAACTTCTAAAATTAGAGGTGTATCTATGTCAGACTTTATCAGAACCTCTTTAGAAAGTATCTTTACAAAGAGCTCAACCCTGGAAAATAAAAAAGAACCTGAAATTTTTAAGTACTTTGGAATCTTTGAAGAAAATGACGAACAACTTCAATATTTCCGCAATGGTTTAGAAAAAAGAAAAGCTGATTACAAATCCCGAAAAATTGAATTTTAATACTAACAAAATATCATATCAAAAAGTATCTAAAACTCAAGGTATTTCTATGTCTGCCTTTATTCGTGCCACACTAGAAAATCTTTTTGAAAATGAAGAAATATCGAACACTAATCCTTCCTATAACTAGACGAAATTTCAATTCTTAATTGAAATAGATTCGTAAAAAAATTCTATGCTATCAGCCAATTTCCACAACTTATTTGAGATCCATATTAACAAAGCCGAGCATGGCCTTTCTGAAGAGGAATTTACCAGTTTTAACAGTCAATTTGAGCATTATAAACAGCTGATTTTATCCAGAAATCAGGGATTTTTAGATCTAGGTGAGCAACCAGAAAATATTCAAAAAATTAACGATTACAGCAAAACAGTAGAGGGTAAATTTAGTGACATTGTCATTTTGGGTATCGGCGGAAGCATGCTTGGACCGATTACAATTTTAGATGCCTTAGTTAGAAACCAAAAACTGCCAAAAGTTCATTGCCTTGATAATATTGACCCGGTTTTAATTGCCGAAATAGCTCATAAAATAGACCTAAAGAAGACCTTATTTTTGGTACAAACTAAATCTGGTGAAACTCCAGAAACTTTAGCCCAATACCTATATTTCAGAGACTTACTCCAAAAAGCTGATTTAGATGTCAAAAATCACTTCGTCTTTATAACCGATCCCCATAAAGGCTATTTAAGGAAAGTGGCTACAGCTGAAAACATTCCAACCTTTGATATTCCGGAAAATGTTGGCGGAAGATTTAGTGTACTAACTCCAGTCGGTCTTCTAATCGCCGCTTTGGTAGGTCTAGATATCAGCCAGTTGTTAGAAGGGGCCAGAGATGCCAAAATAAAATACTTTGATAAAAACGATTTTTGCGCTTACAAACTAGCTGTCAGTCAATTTATTTTGAATTTAAAAGGTAAAAATATCACGGTCTTGATGCCGTATTCATCACAATTAAAGACCATGGCCACTTGGTACACCCAACTATTAAGTGAATCTACTGGTAAAAAGTTTAACTTAGATAAACAAGAAGTTTATACGGGTTTAACACCACTTCCGGCTCTAGGCGTCACAGATCAGCATTCTCAATTACAATTGTTTCAAGAAGGCCCAAATAACAAATTTATTGTCTTTTTGGAGGTAGAAAATTTTGATACTACAATTCAGATTCCAACAGAAAATGACTCTTTAAATACAAATCAAACCATGGGCCAAGATTCAAATTCAGATAGCCTAGCTATTTTTAATAGTAAAAGTTTTAATCAACTACTAAAAGCTGAATTGGAGGGCACAAAAGCCAGTTTAACCGAGTCTCTTAGACCAAATATTAGCCTGAGAATTAATAAAATAAACGAGTACAATTTGGGTGAAATATTTATGTTTTTGCAAATTTCTGTTGCTTTTTTAGGTGAACTTTTACAAATCGATACTTACAACCAACCTGGAGTTGAACGCAGTAAAATTTTAGCTAAACAAAATCTACTTGCTGCTAACAATTAATTGTTTAAAAAAATAATAACCAGATTTAATTGACATCACCTGCGTTGGGAGTCGATGTAACTGGACTAGGACTACTTGAGTTAACTTTGGGAGTTGGTGTGCTTGTAGCACTAGAAGACTGGTTTGAAGCATTAGCAGTATCAGATGGTCTTAAAAACATATTAAAGACGACTACTCCAAAAACTGCTAAAACTGCTATTGATACAGCAACTGTAGCAATAAATTTTACTGATCCATTAGATTTTTGATTATCAGGAACATTTGAATTTTCAGGCATAATTTTGTATTTTTTTGTATAAATATTTTTATATAAATATCTATTCTTAACTAAATTATTTATTTTGTAAATTATTTATCAAACACAAACTCATGTAAACATTCGTGACTTGAAAATCAGGCAAGTCATATCTAAAAATTAAAATTAAACTTGACAATAATAATAAAAATCACTCTGAATTAGTAGTATATTAACAGTTTATTTAATATTAGTTTCGTCAGTTTGAGGCATTGATAAGACTTTATTACTAGTTATTTTCCAAATTATGATCGCCACCTATCAACCCAGCAAAAGAAAACGAGCCAGAACTACCGGCTTCAGAAAAAGAAATTCAACCAAAAGCGGCCGTGATGTTTTAAAACGTCGAAGATTAAAAGGTCGACACCAATTGACTCCAAAATTAACTACTTATTAATCTAAAAGTGGCTTTACCTAAGTCAAATAGAATAGTTAAAAATATTGATATTCAAAGTATTTTACATAAAAGTTTTACAGCTGATAGTAATTATTTCAAAATTAAGGCTAAAATTAACCATGTTGGAAAATTTAGACTCCTGGTTGTAGTTTCCAAAAAAATTGCTAAAAAGGCTAACAAAAGAAATTTTTTGAAGCGCCGAATAGTATATCTTTTTGAAAAATTAAAACATTCCAACAAGCTTCCAGACAATCTGGATCTAATGATTATAATTAAAAATAAAGAGGTTTTGGACTTACAATTTGCAAAAATAGTTGACGACATTCTTCCTTTATATAAATATGTACTCACCAAAGCGAAAAAATCTTGATTTACCTTTAAATGGCGTGGTAGCTCAGTGGTAGAGCAGTGGCCTGAAGAGCCTCGTGTCGTCAGTCCGATTCTGACCCTCGCCACCATTTATTAACCTTGATTTGTTTAGAAATATACTTTTGAATTCTAGCCCTTTAATTATAAAAATTAACAGTTGTTTTTTGCCTATTTAACAATACTTTAATGGTTATTTTAAGTAAAAAATCAATCATAAATTTGCAAAAATATAAATTTTCAGAAATAATAAATTAATTAGTAACCTAAACAGTTCTTTGCCCTGATTTCAGCACCTGAAATTTTCATTTTGGATCTTGAAATTACTGCAGAGTACTTCTCAAATACATTTTGATAAATACTAGTAGATAGTAATAAATTTCTATTATAAAACCTATTTTAAAAGGATAATACATTATAAGTATGGTAACCAATAACCAAAGCCCTCGAGGCTCACACTCAGCAAATAGAGTAAACCGAAGACAATCAGGTCAAAATTTTACTCGATCAAATTCAGGCAGGCGTATGCCTGGACCCGCCCCAGATAAAACTGCGGCTAAAGCCAGTAATAACGTCCATTTTATAGTTCGTAATCCCGGAGTCAACCACGTTGTTGATAGGGAAAGTGGTGGCAGTCCCAGTAAACCTAGCCGAACTCAGGAAATAAAAGCCCAAATTTCTATGTTACAGGGTGGAAATTTAGCAAGCCCAGAGCTAAATTCTAGTCTTTTTGAAGGACCAAAAATTAACACTTCAAGTCCCGTGGCTTTTCCAGACGGACCTGTTGTTCGGGTAATTCCGATTGGAGGAACAAACGAAGTGGGTATGAATATGACCGTGGTTGAATGCGGTGATGATATCATTATTATTGACACTGGAATGGGCTTTGGCGGCGGCGAAAAATTCCCCGGCGTAGATTATGTAATTCCCGACACCAAATATCTGGAAATGAATAAGCATAAAATCCGAGGCCTAGTCTATACCCACGGCCATTTAGATCATATCGGAGCCGCGCCGTATATTTTGCCTAAACTAGGCTCAATACCAATTTTTGGAATGCCTTTGAGTTTGGCTTTACTTCGAAACAGATTACAAGATTTCGAGATCGACATCAAATTTTTAGCTAAAATTATTGATCTACAAAAACCCTTAAAATTGGGCTGTTTCACTTTAGAATTTTTCAGACTAAATCACTCTATTCCAGATGTAGTAGGGCTTTCCATCGATTCTCCAATGGGTAGAATTGTCTATTGTACCGACTGGAAATTTGATAATACCCCCTTTGATGGGCAATTATCTGACTACGCAAAACTGGCTGAACTTGGCCAAAAAGGCGTTCGTTTACTGATTACTGACTCCTTGGGTATTCTAAAACCTGGCTATTCAATTTCTGAAAGAGACATCGCCAAAACTGTCCAAAAAATATTTGAACAAAGCAAAGGTAGAATTATTTTTACCACATTTTCAACAACCATAGCCAGAATTCAGCATGTAATTGACGCTGCCGAGAAACATGGTCGCAAGCTGGCCGTAACCGGTAGATCGATGATTACCAATTTTAGAACTTGTTTTGAACTTGGTTATATCAGAGTTCCTAATGGACTCGTGGTCGATTTTCAAGATATTCATAAATTTGAAGACAACAAAATCGCTATTTTATCAACTGGATCGCAGGGAGAAGATGCTGCAGCTCTGTCGCGAATGGCCAGAGATGAACACCCTACTCTAAAACTTCAAGGCGGAGACTCTGTTATTTTTTCCAGCAGCCAAATTCCTGGAAATGAGCAGTCTATTCAAGATTTAGTCTCTAAATTAAGCCGAAAAGGCGTAGATGTTTATTCACCAAAAGAATTTAATTTACATGTTTCTGGTCACGCTTGTCACGAAGATCTAAAAATGTTGATTGCCTTAACCAGGCCTGATTATCTACAACCTATTCATGGTGATCACTACATGATCAAAGCCGTAGCCAAATTAGGCGCCTCCATGGGTATTCCAACAGAACATAATCTAATTGGCGAAAATGGCCGAATTATCGAGCTTCGACCAACAAAAGTAGTTGTCACCGAAGATATTGTTACCGATAGTTATTTATTGGTTGATGGCATGAGTGTGGGCTCTGTGTCTGAAGTGGTCCTAAAAGAAAGACGGCAAATGTCCACCCAAGGTAGCGTGATTGTAGTTCTGCTAATTAATAAGAAAAAAGAGCTGGTAGCTGGCCCGGAAATAATTAGTCGTGGCTTTGTTTACATGAAAAACAGTACCGAATTATTCGACCAACTAAAGATTAAAATCAGACAAGAATTTAATTCCATAGATCTAGACAGATATTCCTCCACATATTTTTCAGAGCTTCGAAATTATCTAAAGAAAATGGTTTCAACTCATATCTTTAAAATCACTGAGAAAGATCCAATGATTATTCCGGTTGTGGTTCAGATGTAGCTACCACTCTGTTATTTTCATGAAAATGGAAATCCATAATTCAATTTCCCCTTTAATTAGGGGCTTTTTGACAAATTAAAAAAGTATTACTAATATAAATAAATTATTACTTCTAAATTCTAGTATTAATATGTCTACCTATACCATAACTAAAAAAAATCAGGTTACCATCCCCGTAAGTATTATGAATTTTTTGGGTATCAAACCTGGCGAAAAAATACAATATTTAGTCGATAAAAACGGCAGAGTTGCAATTGCTAACCCTAGTCAATCAATTAAAAAAGCCAGAGGTTCTGTAATTTTACCTAAAAGGTTTGCAAATAAAGACTTAAGCCAAATTATCGAAGCTGCAAAAAAAGAATATTTTCAATCTAAAAATTAAATTGTAGTATGAAAACTTTTTGTTTGGATACAAACTTTCTTTTAAGATTTTTAATTAACGATATTGACAAGCAAGCCCAAGAAGCCGAAAACCTTTTGAATAAAGCATCTGCAGGCGAGATTAATTGCTTTGTAAGTATCGTCGTGCAAATGGAAATTATCTATGTTTTATCAAGTTTTTATGATCAAAATAAAACTGAGGTTTGTGACAAAGTCAGCCTTTTATATGATTTAAATTTTATAGATTTTGAATATTTAAATACCATGAAAAAAGCTTTGGAAATTTACCTCAAAACAAGTCTCAGTATTCAAGACGCCTTTTTGGTGTCACTATCAAAAGAAAACAAAATGCAATTCACCTCCTTTGATAAAAAAGCTGTCAATTTTTTTAATAAACAATAACCAACGTTTCAATTCCCTGCCCCATCAAAACTGCCAATGGTGGCTTTTTTTTCAAGTAATTTTCGAAATTCCATTAAGGCTGTGTAGGTACAAAGGACAATAAATTCTCCTGTTTGAGATTCAATTTTAGTAAGTAGCTGCTCTAAGCTTGGGAAATTATTTTGGGTAAATACCACTTTTTCGGCATATTCAAAACGAAGCAACATATCCAGGCCTCGACTACCAGAAGTGTAGAGTGTTTCTAGTGGTTGTTTTTTTACAAATTTTTCCAAATCTACATCCCAAAGCCAGGAAACATCCTTTCCATCGGCAATATTGTCATTAATGGCCACGGCTAAATTTAGTTTTTGGTCGGCATAATTACTGGCTAAAAGGTCTAGAACTTGGTCAAAACCAGCAGGATTTTTAATTAAAAACAGAACAATTTCGGTGTTATTGTATTTGATCCTCTCACCTCGTCCAAATGCCGGTTTAAAAGTTTTTATTGGCTCTAAAATAGCTTTTCCAAAAATAGGGTAAACCAAATTTACAGCGGCTAAAATATTGTAAACGTTATAATAACCCGGTAATTGAGAGACTACTTTTAGGCTTTTTTTATCAATTTTAACTTCAAAACTGGTCTGCAAATTTTTGGTTTGAATCTCGGTAGCCTTTAGATACTTAGAAGATTTTTTAGCTTTTTGATCAACCTTAGCTTCATATTTTGGTTTTTTATCTTCCTCTATTTCTAGTCCAAAGGGTAATTTATTCACCTCAAAATTATCCACAATACTAACCAATTTTTGGTCTTCTCCGTTATAAATAACCTGCAATTTAGGCTCTTTAGAGTCAATTTTATCTCCGACCAATTTAGCTCCCAAATTTAAAATGGCATTTTTAAAATAATCAACCGTTTTGTTTACCTCCCCATAAGCGTCCAATTGATCGCGAAATAAATTTGTTAAAATCAGTGTATCGGCTTTAATATATTTGGTTAAAATCGGAAGACTGGCTTCCTCCACTTCAAACACTGCCACTTTGGCCTTGGGTTGTAGCCAAAAATTTAGATTTAATAACAGACTGCTGGCAATTCCTCGGATTAAATTGGCTCCACCACGATTGCTACAAACTTTGATATTTAATGACTCGTAAATATGAGTAATTAGGGCTCTAGTGGTAGTTTTACCATTGGTACCGCTGATTAAAATTATTTTTTCGAACCCTGCGGTTAATTCGGTTAATAAATCTGGATATCGTTTTTCTACGCCAATTCCAGGCAGGCTGGTGCCTCGGCCTTTACCTAATTTTTGACTAATAAAAACAATCAGTTTGGCTTTGATAAAGTTGCGGACTAATCTTACACTTTTCATATTAACAGAATATGATTTAGTATAAATTTTAAAAAATCATCTTGACAAGTTCTAGTCCTTAAATCTTTATTTAAGTAATATATGGCCATCAGTAGCAGTAAAAAAGGAAACTTAGTGGAGACTGTCTTGGTAGAAACTAGCAAAAAAGACAATAACTCCCCAGAACCAAAGGTAACAAACCCTGAAAATGAACGGGTACAAGTCGAAAAAAAACGTGGTTTTCTAGCCTCCACAATTGACGAATTAAAATTAACTCGCTGGCCAAGTTTTGGCTATGTTCTGAGATGGAGCCTGGTTATCATCCTGTTTACTGGCTTATTTGCTGTCGTAATCGGCTTTTTTGATAATGTATTTACTTCGGGTATAAAATTTGTGGATTGTAGCTCGCCTCAAGGTAGAAACCGACCTTTAGCCGAATGTCGTGACGATTTCTTAAAAAACTTAACTAATTGATAATTGAATTAAATTTATGCCAGTAAAAAAATCCACTAATGAAGAACATTATGATGACAAAGTTCGATGGTATATAGTCCAAACTTATGTTGGTTTTGAAGAAGCCGTCAAAAAAGCCTTGGATTTAAAAATTGGAAGCTTATCCCTTGAAGACAGAATCGTCGAGATTTTTATCCCAACCAAAAAAGTCATTAAATTAAACTCTAAAGGAGAGAGGCAAGAAAAAATTGAAAGAATTTACCCCGGATATATTTACCTCAAAATGATTTTAGATAAAGACGTCGGTTATGTAATCCAAAATACTAACTACGTCTCTAGAATAACAGGTACAGGGGATTTTGCGGTGCCTCTTGATGATGGCTATGTAGAAAAATTGAAAGAAGATTTATTAAAACAAAGCGAAGACAGCCAAGTTACAACTTCCACAACTTTCAAACTTGGCGATTTGGTTACAGTTATCGACGGACCATTTAAAGATATGCAAGGAAAAGTTTCCGGGATTGACCCACATAATTCAACTATTGATGTTTTGTTAACCATGTTTGAGAGAGAGACATTGGTTACTTTGGACGGACTTGCCCTGAAAAAATCTATATAAAAATCCTGAAATAGTTTAGAGATCATAGGTAAATTTGATAAAGTACAACTTCTCCTCGAATTCTTAGTCATGTTTAATTTCAAAATTGACAAAATGCTGCCAATCAGACAGAATAGGTAAATTGATTATAAGAAGCATTCTATGAATTCATTTAATAAGTTTAGTTTCAAAATCATCATCATAAGTTTAGTTATCTCCAGTTCACTATTTAGCTTAAACGCTTTTGGGTATTTAGACCAGAAATCCTTTAATAATCAAAAAAAAGCCCTGGATGAAGATATTTCAATTATCAACAAACAAATTGAAGAAATTACCACCAGTTTAGAAGACGCCAGCAAACAAAAATCCAATTTACGAGATCAACAGGCTAAAACTGAAACCGATATAGCTACTATCACCAATTTAATAACCAAAACTGAAGGTGTCATTGTCAAACTAGACCAACAAGTTGAACAAAATAAAAAAGATATCGACCAACTACAAGCTCAGATGAAGGTTGTCCTTAAAGAAATTCAAATTAATCAAAACGTAAGCCCAATTCAAAAATTAATTTCCAGTGAAAATTTTGGGGACGCCATTAGTAAATTATACGCTTTATCTAGCAGCCAAAACACCGCTGAAGAGCTTAGAGAAGATTTACAAAAGTCCTTGGATCAGCAAGAAGTTGACCTGGCAAAACAAAAACAAACCAGAACCGATTTAAATACTTCAAAATCTCTTTTAGAAGGGAAAAAAGACTATTTGGCCAATTTAATCTCTAATTATAAAGGTAAAGAAGATCAATACGCTGCCGAAATAGCCAAATTACAGGCCGAACAAAAATTATCTGAAAACGAAGCTAAAAAATTACAGGATGAATGGGAAGCCGAAAAAAAACGGTTGGAACAAGAAAAAAAGAAAAATAATAACCCAGCACCTAAACCACCAACAAATGGAGGAGGTGGAGGAAATCCTAGCGTTGGCTATGTCCCTGGAAATTGTTTTTTTGAAGATGCCAGTAACCCAGGTGTACCTTCAGGTTTTTTCACTAATCCAGTAGCCGGAAGTAAATTTTTAAGAGCTTTTGGTAGTTGTAATCATGATGCAGTAGATCTTGGGGCACCAACTGGAACACCAATTAGGAGTATTGGAAACGGTGTTGTTGAAGCCAAGGGTTCCTTTAATGTGTTCGGTTTTGGTCATTGGGTTGTTATTCGCCATACGCTGCCTAATGGTTATCGTATTTATTCCGCTTATGCCCATATGAATTCACCTTCGCCAGTAGCTGTAGGTAGTAGTGTCACCAAAGGTTCAAATATTATTGGCTATGTTGGTTGTACAGGGATGTGTAGCGGTAGCCACGTGCATTTGGTTATGTTTAGTCAATCTTATGAAAGCACAGGAATAGGTTGTAGATTTGGTAGTTCAAAATGTTTTAATCCTACCCGCTTCATTAATTTTTAATTTATTTGATGTTAGGCCAAAATCTCGCTGTTCCTAATAAAATAAGAAATTCTAACCCTAGATTAATTGCTATTGGTCTTTTAATTTCTGCGCTTGTATTTATTGGAGTCCTATTTGTGCCGATAAATTTGGTATTTAAAGGCGAGTGGAAATTAAACCAGAAAGTTGATATAGCCGAAAATGTTTTTATTGATTACAAAGCCATGGGTTTATCAGGGCTTACCGATCAATTGGGTTGGGAAAGTCAGGTGCCTATTGGAACAATCAGCGTTCGATTTTATGCAATCTGTATATTATTGGGTGTTTTAGCAGGTTATTTTCTGGCTCTTCATTTGGCTAAATCACAATATATTGCCGGTACCATTATCGATAGGCTTATCATTGGTTTAATTATTTTTGGCTTAATTGGAGCTAGGTTATTTTTTGTAGCTTTTCGCTGGGAAGCCTATAGCCAAGATCCAAGCACAATTGTTACCGAACTTTTAAACGGTGGATTAGCCTTTTTTGGAATGTTCATAGCTTGCACTGCCTATTTATGGCTGTATTGTAAGCGATTTAAATTTAACTTTTTTGAATTTGCCGATTTGATTGCTCCGGCACTTTTACTTGGCCAAGTAATTGGTCGATGGGGTAATTTTTTCAATTATGAAAGTTACGGCCCAGAAACATCAGTTTTTTGGAAAATGTTTATTCCAGCTACCGCCAACTATTATCAAGACTTTAACGCCATTTATTTTCACCCCACATTTTTGTACGAAATCATCCCGAATTTTATTTTACTTATAATAATTTTATGGAATTATCAAAAATTTACCGAAAAACGATCGGGAATTGTCTTTGCCATTTATGCTATGGGCTATGGAGTAATTCGTTTTATTACAGAGTATTTTCGATTGGATGCCCTTAAATTTAATTTACCTAGTTTTTTACAGATCAAAATCGGGGCTTTCGATAAAATAGAATATTTACTAATTGCCCAAGTTTTGTCTCTAATTCTGTTTATTTTCGGCTTGTACACCTATCTAAAACGCAGAAAAATAATCTATATCAAAAAAAGCATGGAAGAGTATAAAATAGCCTAGAGAAGGGTTCTTCACAATTTTGACGATGCCGGCAGTCTATGCTATAATTTAATCATATATGAATTTAGAAAGATATCTAGTCACTTTTTACGATAATTATGTCAGATTATATGATGAAAAATATTTCTACAAAACCGTAGGTGAACTTTATATTTTATTTTTAATCAGTGTACCCCTGTCCCTTCTTCTTTTTATGCTATATAATAGGCATAGACACAAACTTCTGGTTGACCTTGGCGATCACAAATGGCTTATCAAAAATTAAACTAATTTATCTATCAGCTCTTGTTTTAGTTTCTCGGTAATTTTAGTTCCAACCGCTTCATACATCATTTCTGGATTTTTATAAAGCTGGTCAGTAATTCCAGCTACCGAACCAAATAAAGTGAGCAGTTTTTGCTTGGTTTTTGGACCAATGCCCGAAATATTATCCAAACGAGATTTGGAAGCTGTTTTTAGTCTGGCATTTTGATTATTGGTAATGGCAAATCTATGGGCTTCATCGCGAATTCTCTGAATCAAAAACTTGGTATTACCACCGACCAAAATAGACTCTGAAACCTGAGGTAAAAATATTTCTTCCTCTTTTTTAGCTAAACTACAAATCTCAACTTCAAAGGGTAAATTTTGTTGAGCAAATTGTGACTTGAATTCTTCTAAAACTACATAATCACTAGATAGTTGACCTTTTCCACCATCGACAATAATCAAGTCCGGTAAATTCCAAGCTTTATCTTTTTTATCAGTATTAAAATTGTTTAAAGCCCTATTTATTCGCCTAGTTAGCACTTCTTTATGATTAGCAAAATCATCATTTCTGTCTGGACATTTAAAGAGGCGATAATATTTTTTTACAGGCAAGCCATCAATAAACACAACCATTGAGCCGTAAACAAATTTTCCAGAAATATGGGAAATATCGTAACATTCAATGCGTCTCGGGCGTTTTTTTAGATTTAGTTTTTGCTGCAAATCAACCACAGCTTTAAAAATATTATTTTCTTCAAAGATACTAAGTTTTTGGCCTAGTTGATTCCTTTCTAAATAAATCAGGGCATTTTGTTTGGCCTGTTGCAAAAGAGAATCGATCGATTTTTGATTTAGTTTAAAGGTATTTTTAGTAAATATTTTTTCCCCAGACAATTCTTCTAGGACTATTTTATTTTCGGTAGAAACTGCAAATCTCTTTAATTTGTACATTTTGTATAGACAGTCTGAAACTGTTTTTTTGGTCAAGATAAAATTTTACTTCTTAATTTGAATAAATATAAAAATCTTCAAACCAGGTCTGCAAGCTCTATTAATTCAAATAAATCTTAAACTTGACTATTTATTTAAAAAACTCTTTATTTTGTGTTAGTTATACATTCAATTTATTTTAACACTTATGCAAAAATCTAACAGAGCAAGCATTGTGGTTGCAATCATTGCAGTCTTACTAATTTTAGGTGGGGTTTTCTTATTAAACCAAACCTTTAGTAATAGAACAAAATCCGATGATAAGGACACAGCTGCAGTTGTAAGTAGCTCCAGTTCATCTTCCAGTTCTTCTAGGTCAAGTAGCAGTTCTACATCATCTTCTATTGATGACGATCCAACCGAAGTTAGTAGTAGTTCCAAATCTAGTGTAAGTTCTAGCAGTTCTTCATCAACCAGCCAAGGCTCATCCTCTTCAACTAGCGCTTCCAACCTAAACGACGGAGAAGTGATTGTTAAAGTATTGAGTGCAACAGGTAACCAATACCAATTACAAACTATAGACTCCAAAGGCATTACTTCTAAATATTTTGCAAAAGATGCCAAAACCAAAGTAAATATTTCTGGAGTGACCCTAACCGTAGACAAAACTTATAAAGCTAAAATTAACGTGGAAGATACAGCCACAGGCTTTAGTTTAAAACTATTTCAAATCATAGGTGAAGTCTAGTGTGTCTATTTATCCAAACAATATCGCCAAAAAACTTGAATACAGTGAATATAATTTTGATAATATTGAGTTTTTAAAAAGCAAACTTCCCAAAAATCTTATTATCCGAATTTATGGATTTGCAGGGGTTGGTAAAGGCACTGTTAGTAAAATGTTGAGCCAAGCTCTAGATATTGCCAATGTTGAAACCAGTTTTATTCTTAGATGCGCCACCTATATCTATCAAGATTTAGGACTGGAACTAAATAATCAAAATACTGACTTGGTATTTTCTAAAATGAAAGTTTGGGTTGATTCTCAGTCACTTAAATTCGAGTACAAGGACAAACCTCTAACCTCGATTGAGCTAAAGACCCCACAAGTTGATCAGCAAGTCCCAATCGTAGCCCAAAATCAATACATTAGAGACAAATTTGACGATTATTTAGATAACTTGGTAAAAGACATGCAGAAGGCCTTTATTTCCGATGGTCGAGGCTCTCACGAACCGTACCTTGTAAAAGCAGAAGAACGAGGACAGTTAGTGATTAGAATCCTTTTAGATGCTAGTGACGAAGTTAAGGCTGAAAGATATTTAGCTGCTTTTATAGCCAAAAACCCTGAAGCTAACAAACAAACCCAAATTCAGGTACTGGAAGAATTTAAAAATACTATTATCGCCAGAAACAATAAGGACGCTCAAAACATAATTGAAAAAAATCTGGGACTAATCTCCAGCGATTCGGGATTAATTGACACTAGTAATTTTACCACCAACCAAGTCCTAGAAACCGCCTTGGACTTCATAAACTCTAAACTGGAAGAAAACAAGTAAGTTTGAACTGCCCTAATTTATGGTATTTCTGGAGCTTGAAAAAGTTGGTAGCGTAGGTATTTAGTTGGTGAGAACCTGTCCTGTATGTCCAGAGAAACTAAATTTCAGTAGAAAAAATTACAACTGTGTGAGGGCTTAAGATTAAATTTTAAATTAAAAAGTAACCAGTTTTGTAGTTTTTGAGACTAGATTTAGTTTTAAAAGAATATGGACATGTTCAATCATTTCTTTGACAAATTTTCAAAACTACTATTAACCTAGAAAAGTTGTTTTAAATAAACAAATGGGTGATTGGCGCAGCGGTAGCGCAGTTCGTTTACACCGAAAAGGTCGGGGGTTCGATCCCCTCATCACCCACCATAATAAACTTGACAAAAATAGTCTAATACCTGCTTTATTTTAGATAAGCCTTTTGATTGAAAGTAGGATAAAACTTTTTAACACAGTTAATGCATTTTGGCACAATAAATTTTATTTAATTGCTCGGTTCAAACCGAGTTTTTTGTGTGTCTTTTGTGTCTAATTTATAAGATAATCAAAAACTAAAAAGTTCTTTTCTATATTAACAATCTAAATAAACAACTTAATTTATAACACCATTTTAATATGCCATACGTCGCCATACCTAGTAATTTAAAAAAAGTTGACTCAGTAAGCCTGGAATTAATGTCACCTGAAGAAATGCTAAAAATGAGTTATGGTGAAGTTTTAACAGCGGAAACAATCAACTATCGTACCGGAGCTCCTCAAATGAACGGTCTTTTTTGCCAAGCCATTTTTGGTCCTGTAAAAGATTGGGAGTGTGCTTGTGGAAAATACAAAAGATACCGATACGCTGGGGTTATTTGTGATAAATGTGGTGTGGAAGTTACTCATTCATCAGTAAGAAGAGAAAGAATGGGTCATATTTCCCTGGCCGCCCCTTGCGTACATCCTTGGTTTTTAAGGGTTATTCCTTCCAGAATCGCTCTATTATTAGACATGAAATCGATTGATCTTAGCCGTGTAGCTTATTTTTCGGCCTACGTTATTACCGAGATTAATGAGGAAATGAGGCAAGATTATCTGACCAAAATTGATTTTGAAGGCCAAAATAGAATTAAAAACAACAAAGCCGATTACGACAATAAATTCCAAGAATTATCCCGACAATATCAGGTCGATAAAGCCAGTGGTAAAATTGACAGAGAGGCTTTGAAAGCAAAATACGAAACCGACAAAGAAATTCTAAAATCACAACAAGTTGAAATCATCGCTAAAATCGAAACAATTGCCGATATAGCTAAAAAAGAACTGGCTTCAATTCAATACAAAGACGTGATTACTGAAGTCATGTATCAGGAAATGGCACAAAAATTTGGTCCAGTATTCAAGGCTGGTATTGGTGCTGAAGCTATCGATACTCTACTTAAAAACATCAATTTAGACGCCGAATACGCCGAATTTAAAACCCGTTTATCTGAAACCAAAGGACTAACTAAGAAAAAATATGCTAAGAGACTGAAACTACTCAAATACTTTATCCAAAACAAAACCAGACCAGATTGGATGATTTTAAAGCGGGTAATGGTTCTACCTCCAGATTTGCGCCCAATGTTGCAATTAGAAGGTGGAAGATTTGCTGCCTCAGATTTAAATGAATTATACAGAAGATTGATTAACAGAAATAATCGTCTTCGAAAACTGATTCAAATTGGTGCACCTGAAGTTATTCTACGAAATGAAAAACGTATGCTTCAAGAAGCTGTAGAAGCTTTAATTGATAACTCTGCTAGAAATGGCCGACAAGTAATGGCTTCAACTGGAGTAAAAAGACCGTTGAAATCGCTAACAGACATCCTAAAAGGTAAACAGGGTCGATTTAGACAAAATCTTTTAGGAAAACGTGTTGACTATTCTGGTCGTTCGGTAATTATCATTGGTCCAAGCTTAAAACTAGATCAATGTGGTCTGCCAAAAGAAATGGCTTTAGAATTATTTAAACCATTTTTAATTGGCCGTATAGTTACCAAATCTGAGCAAGGCCTGCTTCCAGAAGATATTCAATGCTTTAATGTACACTCCGCTAGAAGGCTTATTGAAAGCAAAATCCCAGTGGTTTACGATATTTTAGACGAAATTATTCAAGACAAATATGTGCTATTAAATCGTGCCCCTACACTTCATAGATTGTCATTTTTAGCCTTCAAACCAACCCTGGTTGATGGTAAAGCCATTCAATTACACCCCCTAGCCTGTCAAGCTTTCAATGCTGACTTTGACGGAGACCAAATGGCTGTTCATTTACCAATTACAGTTAAAGGCCAAGAAGAAGCCAGAAATTTGATGGTTTCAACCAAAAATCTGCTCAAACCAGCTAGTGGTGAAATTATTATGGGTGGTGGCTACCAAGACATTGTTTTAGGTTGTTACTATCTAACTAAATTGGAACCAGATAGCCTAGTAACTACAGAAAAACCACCTTATTTCAGTAATGTCTCTGAGGTTCAATTGGCCTACGAACAAGGAAAAATCCGGCTTAAGCAAAAAATTCTAGTAAGAATAACCAGAAATAATACTAGTGAATTGATGGAAACTAGCTGTGGTAGAATTATTTTTAACCAATCTTTCCCGGATACTTACAAATTTAACAACGAAACCACCGACAAAAAAACCTATCAAAAAATTATCAACGAAGCATATTTTGAATTAGGCAACGAAGTGATGGCAGAAGTTTTGGATAATATTAAAAACTTGGCTTACAAATTTGCTACCCAGTCTGGAATTTCCTTATCTTGTGCCGACTTTACTATCCCTCAAGAAAAACACCAACTGCTTGAAAATTCTAGAAATAAAGTATCTCAAATTCAAGATTTATACGAAAAAGGCTTAATGGCCGCCAACGATAGACACAGACAAATTGTGGCTTTGTGGAGAGACGTGTCTGATAAAATCTCCGAAATGAGCGAAAAATCGCTAGATATTGATAACAATGTGGGAATCATGATCAAATCTGGAGCCAAAGGTTCTGTATCCCAATTAAATTTGATGGTCGGAATCAGAGGTCTTTCCGTAACTGCCGGTGGACATATCATCGAGCTGCCTGCACAACACGGCTATTTGGAAGGTTTGACAGGACTGGAGTACTTTATTGGTATGAAAGGCCAAAGAAAAGGACAAGCCGACATCTCTTTAAAAACCGCTGATGCTGGATATCTAACCAGAAGGTTGGTCGACGTGGCTCAAAACTTGATTATCACCAGTGAAGATTGTGGCACAGAAGAAGGAATTTTAATCAGTGAGCCTTTAAATCAGTATGGATCAAGACTTTGGGATGTACCAAACGGTAAAGCCTACGGCCGCTATCTATTTAAAGATGTGGTTTTAGATGGCAACATCGTAGCTCACAAAAATGACCTTTTAGATAAAAATTTGATTCAGAAATTGAAAGATCTAGAAGTAAAAGAGCTTTGGGTTCGATCTTCAACAAAATGTATTTTACCCCGTGGAGTTTGCCAAAAATGCTATGGAATGGACTTTTCTACTCATAAACCTGTTGGTCTTGGAGTACCTGTTGGTATAATCGGAGCTCAAAGTTTGGGAGAAAATAGTACTCAGCTTACCATGAATCAAGGAAAACACAGTGGAGGTATTATTATCAAAGCCGACATTACTCAAGGTCTTGCCCGTGTAGAAGAGGTTTTTGAGGCTAGAATTCCAAAATATACTGCTCCAATTTCCTATATTGACGGCGTAGTAGAGAGCGTCACTGGAACTTTGGAAACTGGATTTAATGTAAAAATCTCCAGCCACAAATCAGTTTTTGCCCTACCCTATGCTCCAGAAACTGATGAATTGATGATGGAATCTGGTAGCCAAATTAATAATAAAGATACATTGTTGATTAAAAATACTGGGGAAATTATTCGCTCTGGATTTAACGGAATACTGGAAATTGATGGTAATCAGTTGGTTATTAGACAGCCTTCTAGCGAACTGTTTGAAGTTGAAGTAAGCCCGGGATTTTACTTAAATGTTAAAAAAGGAGACGTAGTTTACAAAGGTCAACCCCTAACCGAAGGCCCAGTTGATGTCCAAGAATTACTTGATTTAGTTGGAGTTGATGCTGTCCAAAGTTACATTGTGGATGAATTAAGAGGCATTTACGCCGCCAACGGCATCATAGTTAACGAAAAACATATCGAAGTCATCATCAGGCAGATGTGTAACCGAGTGCAAGTTATCGACAGTGGTGATACAGATTTTGTTCCTGGCGATTTGGTTAGATTACCAGTAATTTTAGAAACCAATAAAGCCGTTACGGATCAAGGTTTGAAGCCTGCAACTTTCAAACGAGTAGTCACTGGTATTTCCAAATCTTCCCTATCTACTGAATCATTCTTATCCGCTGCTTCTTTCCAAGAAACTTCCAAAGTTTTGGTTGAAGCCGTAGTTAGTGGCAGAAAAGATTATCTATTAGGCCTTAAAGAGAATGTAATCCTTGGTCAATTAATCCCTGCCGGAACTGGATTTAATCAGGTTCGAGTCGAAAAAGCTGCTACTCAAGTTGAACAAGACTTTTCTGAAGGTGATGAATTATAATATTTGAAAATTCTTGCTAATTAAAGATTTTAAGAGCTTGATCATACTTTTTTTCAAGATATCAAGACAATTTCCAACTCCAAACCTTGACAAACCTGGTCAAAAGACCCCAAATTCTATTAATAATATATGTCTGAACCCCAAACCCGTCCTACAATGAAAGACCTTCTACAGAAAGTATCCATGTCCGACCAACTAAAAATTGGCGATCAAATTGCCGGAAAAATAATCTTTTTAGCCAAAAACCAATGCTTAATCGAAATCAAAAATATCGGTTTAGGAATTGTTAGAGGTAAAGAACTTTATAACGAAGACTTTTTATCAAAATTAAAAATTGGCGAAGAAATTGAATCTATCGTCATCGAATTAGACAATGAACTTGGCATGGTCGAATTAAGCTTTAGAGCCATCGGAAAAGACAAAATTTGGCAAGATATTCAACAATCTTTTGAAGACAAATCCACAGTGGAAGCTAGAATCAAAGATGCTAATCGAGGCGGTTTTTTGGTTAAAGTTAAAGGTGTTGACGGTTTTTTACCAGCTTCACTATTAGCCCCTACACACGCCATTAAAAATGCCACTGTCGAAGAAAACAGCTTGTTATCCCAAATGAAAAAATATATCGGGCAAATTTTCAACGTTAAAATTATCAACATTAACAGTGAGACAGAAACCTTGATTTTATCAGAAAAATCCGTTAGCGATGAAATAGCTAGGTTGAAACTACAAAAGTTTAAAATTGGGCAAACTATCGAAGGAACAGTTGTTGGAGTTGTTGATTTTGGCGTATTCGTCAGATTTGACGATGATTTAGAAGGTTTAATTCATATCTCTGAAATTGCTTGGAAAAAAGTCGAAGATCCTCGAAAAGATTTCAAGATTGGGCAAAAAGTAGAAGCTAAAATTATTGATATTGATGAAGAAAATAGGATAAATCTGTCTGTGAAACAGCTAATGCAGAATCCTTGGTCTGCCTTTGCCAAAGGTGCCAAACCTGGTGATAAATTTACCGGAACAGTTTCCAAAATAGTTTCTTACGGGGCAATTATTGTTAACGATCAAGACATTCAAGGATTGTGCCATATTAGCCAAATGACCGAAGAAACTTTGGACAGCCCGGCTAAAATTCACGATATTTTAAAGATTGGACAAACCAAAGAATTTACCATCCTCAGCCTTGATTCTGATGAAAAACTTTATTTAACCATGCTTGATTTTGATAAAGCTGTAGAAATTCAAAATAATATGGCTAGCAGTAAACCAGAAGCTGAAAAAACGGAAGAAGTAAGTTAATTTTATCTTTAAAACTTTAATACTAATCATAACTTAATTAATTATGGCCAAAGATCCCGTTGAAAAATTAAATTATATTAAAGTTGACCCTAGTTATAATCCTCAAAACAATTTCCACAATAATGAACTGGAACATAAGCAATTAGAAAATGTTAAATCTTTCGATTCTGAAAATGAAAAAAGTGGAGCTGACTTTTTTTCGACAATAAAACTCCCCAATCTATTTACAGCCAAACAATCAACTCAAGCCGATGAGGATTTACTAAGACTAGCTGGACCCAAAGATAATTTTAACCCAAATTCGATAAGTTCAATTTTTAGTAAAGACAGGAACGAGGCCAGCGGAATTAATAGGGTTTTTAAAAAATCGATTATTTTTTTGGCTATCCAGCTTATCACCTTTTTAGGTTTAATTTTAGTTTCTCTAAACTTTTTTTCCAATTTTGCCTTAAATATATTGATTTTGGTTACCTCTGTGGCTATTACAAATATATTTTTTATAATTGTTGCCGACAGGAGCTATGTCTGGCTGTCATTACTAAGTCAATTTTTGATGATAATCGTGGCTCATTCCTTTTTAGGCTTGGCATTTAATCCAATTACAATCGTTCTAACTTTGTTAGTTATTTTGTTCAACTATTTGGCTTATTCCGAACTCGAGAAAGTGCAATTAAGCAGCCGATTATTTTCAATTTCTCATATAACTGCAGAGTCTAGCAGAATTTTGCTCACAAGTAGTATCATTTTGCTATCTTTGGGTATATTCAACTCTATTATTTACGAGGGTACAAATACTGGGAAAAATCTTGGTTCTAGACCATTTTTAGATAGGGTAATTTTTAGTAATAAATTTATTGCTGACAATGTCTTAATTGGAACAACTAGGTCTTTATCGGTCAACAGATTTTTGGTTTCTGGAGGAATGTACAAAGAACCTGGTAGTAACCGAATAGTTTATGATGAAGCTAGCAAAACTGGAACAGTCACAAAACAAGCTACTTTTGGTTACTTTTTGGAAGAAAATTATGAGTTTACCAAGGTCTTAACAACCAAGGAGGAGGCTGATTTTAGGCAATTAAATTGTAACGATGTCGGAATTGAATCTAAAACTTGTGGTGAAAGAGTTCAGGTAGAAATAAACAAGAAATTAGATGATTGGAAAAACAAAAAATACTCCAATTTAAACTTCAATTTAGATACTCCTCTAACTACAACCAATTACCGAGTTGCAACCAAACAATTTTACTTGAATCAAGTTGAAAATTTTGAAAGCGATAAATCTGATAATACTAGTTTTATTGATAGTTCCTTGCTATTAATCCCTTTAACTAGCATTATTCCGGCTATATTTGCAATTATGGTTTTACTGCTTGGTTTTGTCTTTAGATTTATTCTTGGTTGGCTGGCTTTTGCGGTTAATTTTATTATTTGGAAAACTCTAGTATGGGTTGGCTTTGCCCAAATCGATATTGAAACAGTGGAAGCTGAAATTGTCAGTATTTAGTTGTCAAGTTGGCAAATTGATTGATTAAATATGAATTTAAATCAAATTAACTTTTTTAGCGCTGTAATTGGTTTTAGTTTAGCAAATATAGTTTTTTACCTATTTTCAGGAAGAACAGAAGGCGAAAATTCTTCCAAAAGTTTACTTATTAATATTGGGAGCTTTACCATACATCTTCATCACTGGATAATCGGTTTAATGCTTTTATTTATTTTATTAGCAATAGAGCGATACTTTGGTCGAAATATTTTTATTTCTTTATTTAAGGGAGTTGCCTTTGGGGCAATTTTTCACGGAATAAGTTACTACAACGACTATCTTAAAATCATTAAATGAGCTTGTATCAGACACCAAAGCAAGCTCTGGACACAAAACTAACGTTTTGTTAACTCGGCAAGCAAACTACGAAGAATTCTTCTACTAATAAACTGATTTAAGGTGGTTAAATTAATATTTCCAAGAATTCGCTACCTGAAGATTAGTCGTCCAAATTATGTTATTTCTGATTTGGTGGGTATGGGCAGGAATTTGATACCTGCGCACCGCAGACTTATGAGCTAAGTCTGAAAGTTTCATTTTGATTTCTGATTTGGTGGGTATGGCTGGATTTGAACCAGCGACCGCAGACTTATGAGCTAAGTCTGAAAGTTTCATTTTGATTTCTGATTTGGTGGGTATGGCTGGATTTGAACCAGCGACCGCAGACTTATAAGATCTGTGCTCTAACCCCTGAGCTACATACCCAAACTATTTTAAATTATAGATTATTTCGATAAAGGTCAAGTAAAAAGAATTAAACTGGGATCAACCATTTCGGAAAAGAATTTTAATTTTAAAATGTCAAAATTAAACTACTAAGCAACTACAACCAGCTGATTGTCATGTCTCTGCCAGTAGCGTAAAAAACTGGTTTCATCGAGATCGTAAGGCCCAAAATATGGGTCATTGATTTTGTAATATGTGGCGCCATCTTTTTGATAATATCCAAATACCACGGCCACGTGCATTTGCTGATACTCAATTACTCGACCTTTGGGAGTGGTTATCTGTAATTTTTCTTGAAAAATATCGTCTCTTCGATGCCACCAAATCACTGGATTATTAGTATTTAAAGCTGTTTTAACTTGATCAATGGTACCGTTGTTTACCAGATAGCTGTTTGGTCGATATAACTTGGCAACTTTTAAAATTGGACCATTGTTTACACCCCAACCTGAGGCGTATTTTAGACTTTCTTGGCCATCCTTTGTATTAAAAAACCAGCCTTTAGGGTCACCAACAAAACCCAAATCTGGATCACCCCAAATATATTTACCATTTTGCTCGGTTAATTCTTTAGGCTCTGAGTAGCCGACTTGTTGTAAGATTTTATCTTGATCCACATCTATTTTATAGTATTTTAAAGCCATTTGTAAGCTGGCCGCTTCACAAGAAAGTGGGTAAATTTGCTTGATATAATCTATATCTAAAATTTTTTCTGTTATATTTTGATCCACATCTTTTGTCTCTTTTTGTGAAATGCTATTAGAAACTCCTAACACACTTTGACTATTTGCATTGGCTATTTTTAGAGGGCTATAATTAAAAATGCTAACCTGCCAAGCTAAAAAAGTTGTAAAAATTAAAGCCATCGTGGGCACTCCAAAAATAAAGAAGCTTCGAAAACTGATATGGAAATAATTTAGAACACGCTGCAAGACCCGCATTCGCAATCTTTTTTTGAGTTTTTGTTTGATAATTTGGTTGTTATTTTGGCTCACAAATTTATTATAATTCATTTTTTTCAGTCTGTAAACATCTATCGTCTTTTAAATCAATTATTTGCTTGAGGGCAGTTTAATGGATCCTTCGATACCACTTTTCAGGGATTTATAGGTTTTATGTAAATTTTACCTAATTTCTAAAGATAAGATTCCTTGATTTTTGGGATCTAAAATCTCTTCTTTTCTGGATTTTAAAGTCTCATCAAATGGACTAAAGGTGTATGCTGGAGAGCTAAACATGTCAAAATCACTAGCTGGCCAAAATCTAAAATTTTCAATTCCAAAAAGTGAATATTCTGGAACAGCTCCCAGTGTTTTGTTTCTAGAATCTGTGCTATTTGATCGATTATCACCCATCAAAAAGAAGTGATCTTTAGTTATTTCTGTTTTAGGGTAGTAATAATTGCGTAGTTTTTCTGTTCTTTTGATTTCGCTAGTAATATATGGCTCGTTTAAAACCACTCCATTTGGGCTTTCTTTATTATAAATAATTACATTTGAGTCGATAATTTCTATACTTTCTCCAGGTAAACCTATAATTCTTTTTAGAAAAAACCTGGCACTAAATCTGGTAAAATAATCTGCAGTTTTGGCAACATTTTCATCGGCATAAACCGCTACTACTTGGCCTCTTTGGTGATTTTTATCTAATTGATTGACCATTAATAATTGCCCATCTTCATAGGAGGGAAGCATGCTTTCTCCAACTACCGTCACCTGTTGATATACAAACAACTTCAAACCGAGTAAAGTCACTGCAATCAGAGTTAGAATTATATAAAAACTTCCATTAGATTTTTTAACAGTTGCTTTTTTTTGGGTTGAAAAATGTCCATCAGCAGTAGCCCATCCATCTGATTTTGTAGAATCCTGATTCATAAATTGTTGCGTTTCTAAAGAATTATTAGATAATTTCAAAGTGAAAATAACCTACAATAAAATTGCCTACTTTAAAGCAATTGTCAAAAACTTTGTTCAGACTAGAAAACTACCGGGCTCATGATTTAAATTATAAAAAACTAAAAAATATTATTCCGGAAAAAGTCGACAGATTTCTATATTCCATTTTCTAAATAGATCTCTTTTATTTTCGGTAAAATCTGAATAAGTGTAGTTATTAAAATGCACTAGGGCTGTTTCTTTCTCTGGGTTTAAAACCATGGTTGGCCCAGTAAAACCGCTGTGATTAGGCAAATTCGAAAGGCGGCCGTTTCGAAAACTTAGACCAAACACTTCACCTTTTATTTCTTGATTATTTGGTGCAAAATAAGCCTGATTTAACAATTCTGAGCTAAAATGCCATTCATTGTAAATCCAATTTAGACTGCAATTTTCGATATCTTCAAGTTTGGCAAACAGCCCAGCGTGACCAGCAACTCCGCCCAATTTTTCAGCTTTAAAATCCCAAACCAAACCAGGCTGTACATTTTTTGAGGTTGGCATAATGTTCTTGGAATTTAATCTTAAACTAGGGTTAAAAAGTAAATCAAATCCGTACTTTTGATTCATTTCGTCAATTAAAGTAGATAAATTTTTTCCAATTATTTTTTCCAAAATTTTACCCAAATAGATGTAATTTAGGTCGCTGTAGTTATATTTGTTACTTTCGCGTTTACATTCCAGATTGGTAGGGCTAAAAATTATGTCTTCAAAATCGGCTTTGGAATAATCAGTAGTTACGGAAAACTTGTTGATGAGATCAAGATGGCTGGAGTGATTTAGTAGTTGATATAATTGCAGATGCTTGAAATGAGTTAATGCTGGTATTATTGAACTTACTGAGGTATTTAGCTTTAATTTTTGATATTTTATGGTTTCTAAAACCAGGTTGGAAGTAAAAATTTTGGTTAAAGAGGCAAGGTCAAAGTACAAATTTGGGAAATTGGCAACGGGATTTTTGGATAAAAATTCATATCGTAGCCACTGACTGCCATCAAACAGACTTAAAATCAGATCACTATCAGGAAATAACTGCCTAAATTCGCTGGCTTTTTTTAGAATCAAACTTCTGTGAAACAAAGACAAATTTGACATTTTTTCTCTAATTTTAAATGTCTTATATAAATTTATAGTTTAATTTTTAGTCAATTTTATGTCTTTCGGTCAAAACTTATACTTCTTACCTTCTGGAACAGTCGATGAATTTAATGTGGTTATCGAAATCCCCCACGGAAGCCAAAACAAATACGAATTAGACCCAGAAACTGGAGCTCTATTTTTGGATAGGGTATTGTACGGTGCTGCTTTTTACCCTGGTAATTATGGATTTATTCCCTCAACCAAAGCAGAAGATGGTGACGCTTTAGACGTTATCCTATATATGACCAACCCAGTTCCGCCAGCAACTGTGGTTAAATCTAGAGCTATTGGTATATTAAAAATGGAAGATTCTGGTGAAATGGACTCAAAAATAATAGCTGTACCTACTAGCGATCCTTATTTTAACGATATTATAAACTTAAACGACTTACCAGCTCACAGAATTAAGGAATTATCAGATTTCTTTGTAAATATGCAGAAATTTAAGAAAGGTGAGTGGAAAACCAATGTTAATAAAATTATTGGATTTGGAGAAAAATTAGAGGCTGAAGCTGAAGTCGCTAAATATTTAAACAATTATACAAAATAGAGTTGTTAACAATCTTCAATTTTGAAGTTTAATCTAGCCTTTGACAGAATTAATTATAGTCATTTAGATAAATCTACTATATGCAACAATTTCTTTCAGTTCTGTCACCTTATATTTTACCTGCTCAAATTGTTTGTTTGATCTGTGCTACAATCCTCATTTTAATGCAAAACAGAGGCGCTGGCCTATCATCATCTTTCGGTGGAAGCAACGAAGTTTATTTAACCCGCAGAGGTATCGAAAAATGGGTGGTAAACCTTACAGTTATAATGATTGTTCTTTTTGTTATCTTAAGAATCTTGTCTTTATACACCTAGAATTAAATTTGGGGTAAAAACTGCTTTTATATGAAGAAACAAAATCCCTTATTACAAAAAACTTTTCGCGAATTATCCAGCGATTTAACCTTGTTTTTTCAAAACTCCTGGCCGATAAATTGGGATAATTTCAAAAATCCAAAGACATTATTCAACGCTTTGATGGTCACACCTTATTTTCTAAAGGTCAGTTTGGTGGTTTTTGTAGTCATATTCATTATTTCTGTGGGCTTTTTTTCTACTGGAATGTATCAGGTTTTGACCGTTGAGGTTGCCAGTCAGGGTGGTGAATTTAGAGAAATTTTGGTACAGGAAAAAATCCAAAGACTAAATCCAGTTTTGGAAATAAATAGTGAAGCTGAAAAAAAGATAACCAGTCTTTTGTATCACCCATTATACAGGGTTGAATATGCTGATTTTAGTAAAGATGCACTAAGAGAACCTAAAATTACACCAGTTTTATTAGACAGAGCCCCAGAGTGGATTAATGAGTCAGGAACACCTGAAAATGACTTTAAAACTTTAAAATTTACCCTAAAAAAAGACCTAAAATGGTCAAACGGTGACCCAATAAAGGTAAGTGACATAATTTATTCTTTTGAAAGGCTTCGAGAAAACAAAGGTAATCAGGATTTTAATGATCTATTTAGCAATTATGAACTGGTCGCCTCTACAAATAACAAATTAGAATTTATCATCAGGCCAAATAAAAGTGGTGTGGGACCCAATCCTCAACTTAAATATCTAGCCAATTTTAGTCCTATTTCCGAGGCTTTTTACGACTCTGGTAAAAATTCAGACCTGATTTCTACACTAAAGTCCCTACGACCTGCGGTGAGTTCTGGTTATTTTAGCTTTCCATTACGGGTAAACGACCCTGACTCTGGTTCAAACACTCAAGTAGAAAACCCTATTAGTAAAAATTTTGATAGTTACAGCACTATTGTTTTAACACGAAACGAAATTCAAAACACAGGCGAACAAGTCTATCTCGATCGATATATTTTTAAATTAGTTGATAGCATCAAAGACACTGGTGGTCAAAATACAGCCTCGTTACAATTTGAAACTGAAAACAAAAAAGCTGATTTATTTGGTAGATATTTAAACCCAAATCAAAGACCTAGCTCAAAAGAAATTAAAAATTTAACCAACCTTGAACAAAAAATTATCCCCACAAATACCTATTTTTCCTTCTTTGTAAATACTCAGCCCAGTAGTGGTGGTTTGGAAGGTTATTTTGTAAATCAGGCTCTTCGCAAATTTGTGGTCTGCAAGATAATTGAAAATGATTATAGTTCAATCTCGGAAAATGTATCCATTTTATCGGAAAATAAAAGGCTTCTACCGCTCAATTTTAATCAGGAATTTCAACCAGATTGTTCGACTAGTGAAGAACAACTTTTGAATGAAAAAAATAGCCGAGGTAGCAAAATTTACTCAATTAGTTCAGATGAAAGATCGGGCATTAGACAAGTAAGAATCTTTAACCGTTCACCAAAAATAACCATGTTAGGGCTGGAGGAATTTCGTAGTTTTACCGAAGTTGTCCAAAGCAGGTTACAAGATATTGGCTTACCCACTAGCGTTACTTGGGTAGATAGTAGCAGCATTGAAACGGCCATTAAACAGAAAAATTATCACTTTCTATTTTTACCGATTACCATGGTTAGCCCAAACCCCTATCCCATCTTTGGCACCGCTGGAAAAAATGTTAGTAATATCAGTAGAAACGACAGATTTAACGGAAAAAGTGTCGAAACGATTTTAAAATCTTACTCTGATTCCAATTTTGAAAACGAAGAAAGTAAAGACCAATTAATCGAATTTTTTAAAAATCAGTTTGTGAGTGCCAATTTATTTCAGTCTTTATACGAGATAAATTATTCTAGTCGAGTTAACGAACTAAATGCCAATCTAGGAGGTCAAATTACTTTTTCTATAGATAAATATAATCAAATTCCGAGACTTTACACCGAAACAAAGCGCAATTTTAAATAAATTCTTATGACTACAAAACTACAAGATCTAATAATTTTTGAATACTCTCCTAAAAACTTGGAAGATGGTTTTTCTGCCGAGACCTTAAAAATTAAAAACGGTATTTTAGAAGAAATTGAAGCCAGTAAAATCTTGGATCAGAATTATTTTGATATCAAAAATATTATCATTTTATTAACTAAAAATCTCCATCAGGGTCATGACACTTTTGCTTGTAAAATTAGCATTGTTTCTAGCTCTGAAGACAGCGATTTTATCCACGAAGAAGAAGGCAAGGATTATTTAGCAAATATTAGAAGCTGTATAAAAGCCTTAATTCATTTTGTTCGCCAAAAAAATAATAAAAACAGTGACCATTCAAGAAACGCCAATATTCAAAGTTTTTAATCAATTACGTGCAAAAAACATCCAACCAATCAGTCGAAGACAAAATATTAGAAGGATTAAACGAAAATCAACTTCAAGCTGTTCAAAAATTAGATAATGTCTGCCTGGTCGTTGCTGGCGCTGGCAGTGGTAAAACCGCTGTTTTAACTCGAAGAGTAGCTTTATTGATTCTAAAAAAACATTTGCCGGGAGAAATTTTGTGTCTAACATTTACCAACAAAGCCGCCAAAGAAATGAATTCTAGAGTTGAAAAACAGCTTATGGAAAATGGCTATTATTTACCGCACGTAGCACCCTGGCAAAACGACTATACCAGTAGGCCGCTATTGACCACCTTTCACTCCTTGGGTGTCAGAATAATCAGGGAATTTGGAGAAAATTTGGATATCAACAAAAATTTTAGCATCTTAGACGCCGACGATCAAAAAAAGATTATCAAGGAAATTTTGAAAGAATTAAATGTGGATATGAAAAATTTGCAACCAAGTCTGGCTTTATATTTTATTTCCAAATGTAAACAAGAACTACTTCAAAGTAAAGACAGTCGCAAATTGAACCAAGAGTTTTTGCCTGTTTTTCACCAGATTTATCAAAAATACGAACAGCGCCTAACCGCCAGCCAAAGTTTAGATTTTGATGATTTAATTTTAAAAACCTATCTGTTACTAAATGATTTTGAAAATGTCCGACTAACTTTGCAGAATCGCTGGAAACACATTATGGTGGACGAGTTTCAAGACACCAACCCAGCTCAATTTGAAATTATAAAACTGCTATTACCTCAAGAAATCAGCCAAAAACCTGGTTATAGTTTATTTGCCGTGGGTGACGACGCACAAAGTATTTATGGTTTTAGAGGCTCAAAAGTGGAAATTATTCTGGATTTTCAATCGATTTATCCCAAAGCAACAGAAATAATTTTAAATCAAAACTATCGATCGACACAACCTATTTTGGATTTAGCCGAAAAAGTACTGAGTCATAACCCCAAGCAAAAAAAGAAAGAATTGTTTACCGAAAACACTGATAATCTAAGCGTAAAATATTATCTAGCCCGAAATGATCAGGACGAAGCCGAATATATAATTCGTCAATTACAAGCCCAGTATGTGAGCAAAGAGGATGCTGGTGAGCCAGAAGATGGTCTGACCTTGGAAGTAGAAAACTATTTTGAGGATGAAGCTAATTTTATTAAACCTAAACCTGAGAATAAGTCAAATAATCCCATAAGTTCGATGTTTGATGTGTATTTGGAAACAGAAGATTTCAAGCCCTCCAGCTTTACAACCTACAAACCTCAATCTTGGATTTTACCTGAAACCGATTGGAAAAAAGTCGAAAAATTGAATGATTGCGTGGTTTTGTACCGAACTCACTCCCAAAGTAGAAGCATTGAAGAAACATTTTTGAAGTACAAAGTGCCTTATAAATTGGTTTCTGGCACCAGATTTTTGGATCGTAAAGAAATCAAAGATATTTTAGCAATTTTAAAATTTGTAGCTAACCCTGAGGATTTAATTAGTTTAAGTAGATTTTTACCATTAATTATGGACGGAGTTGGCCCAAAAACTCTGAGTCTAATTTTGGCTTATATTCAAGGAGAAAAGGCCGATTTACCAGCTAAACACCAACTAAAATTAAACCAAATTTTTGAGTCTCTGCATTTACAAAGCCAAGATGATAGTCTAATCAATTTCACTAAAGACGTAATTGTTAGTAGCGGCTATCAAAGATATCTAAAAAACGAATATCCAATCAAAGAGGAGTATGAAACCAGATTAGAAAATATTGGCGAACTGTACTCTCTAATGTTTGGTTTCGATCAAGACAATCAGTCAGATTTGATCGATAGACTTTCTAGCTTTTTAAACGCAATTTCCTTGATGTCCCAACAAGATCAAGAATTGGATGGCTCGACCCCGAAAATAAGTTTAATGAGTTTACATCAAAGTAAAGGTTTGGAATTTGAAACTGTCTTTTTAATTGGAGTTGAAGACGGAATTTTGCCACACCAAAATAGTTTTTACGAATTAAAAGGCTTTGAAGAAGAAGTTCGACTGGCCTATGTGGCAATTACTAGGGCCAAAAAATACCTGCATTTAATTTCAGCAGATTCCAGAATTCAGTTTGGTCAAGTTAAGGCCAATCCCGTTAGTCGCATTTTTCGACCATTTTTAGACACATTAATCAAAAGGCAACGCTAAATTATGAATTTTCAAACAAAATATGTATATAGGTTAGGCCATCAACCAGAGTTCGGGGCCAACGAATTTAGTAAAATCTCTAAAACTATTCCAAATTTCTATAATTATAAATATTTATTTAGTGATCATTTAGTAGATATTAACCAAACTGGTGCCTTGGTTTTTAGAGCCGAAATAGTGGCGATTGAGCCTAGAACAACAAAATTCAAACACTTTCTAACTGACAGTCTAAAAGAGGCTTTTCTACAAAATCCAGATAAAAAAATTGGCCTAGCTTTACCAAATTCGGAATTAAACCAAAAACAAATCATTTTGATGGCCAAAACTATCGGTTATAAAAAAATTAATGTTTTAGAGCCTGATTTGGAACCAAATTTTGGAAATTTTTTACATACTCCCAACTGGTTTATTGCTTTTGAAATAGAGGACAATTGGCTATTAGCAAAAGTAGAGCAGTTTTCGGATCAAGAGTTTTGGTCACTTCTAGATAGGCAACTTCCGGTTACCGACATGAAAAGAGGCTTAATTAATTTAAAGCTGGCTAGAACTTTGATGAATTTTAGTGAAAATCTAAAAATATGGGATCCTTTTTGCGGAGTTGGACGTAATTTTGTGTCGGCAGTTGATCTCAAATCTCAGTTTATAGGCAGCGATATTTCTGCGGAGTGTTTAAATCAGGCTACTTTAAACTTTAATTTTGCCCTAAATTATTATCCAGATGATATTCCTAAAGCTCATTTAAAAGACATTTTTGAAGCTGATGTAACCAAATTAGAAAAAGATGATTCTGGTTTTTTTAATAATTTTAGTATTGTTTCCGAAGGTTATTTGGGACATAATTTTGTATCCCAGCCTACCCTCAAAGACCAGCAAAATGAACTTAAGAGAATTACTGAGCTTTGGAAATTGGCTTTAAAAAATTTTCAAAAATTAAAGATTTCAGAAATTGTTACTTGCCTACCGTTTTATTCTTTCAAAAATAGTAACCTTGAAGTTAATTTAGACGAGCTAATAACAGGAACAAAATACAAATATAACAGTTTTTTAAATTCCAAAAAAGCCCTGTATTATAGGAGAAAAAGTAGTTTTGTTGGTCATCAAGTTGTGGTTTTTCAATTACTTCTTGACTAAGAGAAAAAATGAAAATATACTTTTAAATGTGCTCACTTTTTGCTGCAGCAATATAGTTACCACAAACTTTAACTTCTTAACTGAAGTACACAATTAAAAAATTTTCAAAACAAAAAATTATGACTAAATCTAGTTCAATTAAAGTGCTTGCTGGTCTCGCTTCTGTTGTTGCTGTTGCCGGTTTTAGCCTTGTTCCAGTTGCCGCTCAAGATACAACTGTAACTACTTTAAATATTACTGCAGGTGCATTAACTATGTATGCTGGAGATGCCATAGACAATAATGACTTGTGTGCTAGTGGTGTTGTTACCGCTTTCAATTTTATGCAAGATAATGGTACAACTACTAACGTAACTTGTGGACCTGATGAAAGAACAGTTTCCCTTACCGGTATTTCTGTTTCTTCTTCAAGACAAAGCACTGCTCCTGCTACAATTAACGATATCCTATGTGAAGATCTTACAGGTAGCGAAGACAATACCTACAATGTCTCTGCAACTATTGGAGATCTAGTTAATCAGGGTAGTGGTTCAAATATTACTTTAGGTTCTAACCCAGATGGTTCTGGTGCAGAAGCTGCTCTTGATGCCGATGCTCCAACTGCAGCAGATGCTGGTAAAATTTTTGCAACTCTTGATCCCTTTTCAGGAACTGTTGCAATTATCGCTCCAGAAGCAGTTAGAAATGCAACTGCCCCAGGATTCACTTCTGGTGCCAAAACAACTGTTGTTGCTACTAACACAATTATTGGTGTATACGGTTCAGGTGGCGACACTGATGCCCGACGTTTCGACCAAGATGGCGCTACAATTAAGTATAGAATCCCAGCTTTTGCTGATGCCGCTACATACAATGGTAGCATTGTCTTTACTTGCGCAGCCACATAATATATTTTAACTTTTGGCGGGTATTCATTTGCCCGCCTGGGTTTTATCCTAATTAAGTCAAAATAGGTTTAATTTATTTAAATTTAATACTTAAACTTATTTAGATTTACTAAAAATCATATGTCTACAACATTTTCACAACACAAGTTTTCCAAGTTGGGTCTAAGTCTAATTTTGATTGCCAGCTTTATTCTCGGATTTATCTCCATACCAACTTCCGCTCAGAAAATTGGTGTAAAACCATTCAATGAGGCCGGCCAAAATAGAGGTATTTTTAGATATGTGGCCAACCCTGGTGACACTCTTAACGATGCCGTATTAGTTGTTAACGGTTCAGATTTTGAAGGAGGAGCTATAGTTAAAGCAAGAGATGCCGAGACCGACACTTCTGGAAATATAGCCTTTATTGGCGATAATGTGGAAAATACTAGAGTGGGAGCCTGGATAAAATTAGCCGAGGAAAGAGTAGTTGTCCCTGGTGAAAAAGCTTTAAAAATTCCTTTTGTCATTAATATACCAAAAGATGCCGCTGCTGGAGAGTATGCTGCTGGAATTGTAGTTACCCCAACTGCTGATACTTCTGATGGAGGTGTAGGTGTTCAAGTTAGATCAGCAACCACAGTTTATATCACAGTTCGTGGTGATCTAAGAATTGACAACAAAGTATCCGAATTTTCAATAGTTAACCCTAAACAAGAAGGTTTTGAACAAGAAGTAGATAACCGAGGATTTATCAAACCAGATAATATGGTTATTAAATTTAAAGGTGTAAATGCCGGAAATATCTACTCACAATTAGATTTGGAAGTAAATATTGAATCTGGTAACGGAGAGAAAAAGGAATTTAAATTAAAAAGAGTTTTGAATCTAAACAGTTCCTTTGAATATTTCTACATTAATACTGGAATGGCCTATAATCCTGGAACAACCAAAGCCACCATGAAGTTCACATCTTCAGCATATAATTTAACAGGTTCTGAAGCAGGAGAGATTAAAAAGACTTCTTCAAGCGACGGAACTCTTGATTATAGTTTTAGTCTAACTGCTGAGGATATCACAAGTTTTATCAACATCCGAGAAAAACTATTAGCTAGAAGAACAGCTGAAACCAAGCCTGCTGGAGATGTAGCAGGGACGCCTGGTAAACCTCAAGAATTTGTTGTTAAAGAGGTAGAAAAACCAGCTGAAACCAAAACAGAAAATAAGTCCGATAATAACAATGTTTTAGTAGGCTCTTTGATTGGTTTTATTGTAATTTTGATTGCTGCTTTTGTAGGTTACATTTTATACAGCAAACGAAAAGATGAGTCTGATAAAACTAAAAATTCAGAAGTTGTTGTAACTACCACAACTCCAGTTGAATCTAAACCAGCTAACAAGGCCAAAAAAATTAAGTAATAACTTTAAAAAATAACTTATTTCCCTAGATTTAATTCTAGGGTTTTTTGTTACTGGCAAAAACTTACTTGACGATTAATTCTTAAAATCAACTTCAATTTTTCTATGTGGAGTAATTTGCAGCAAAGGTACTTGGATGATTAGAACTCCTTGATTGATTGTGGCTTTAATTGAATCTACGTCGATATTTTCATTGATGGTTAATTCTCTATAAAACTCACCCCAAAAACACTCTTCAAGGAGCATCACAGATTTTTCTTCGGTATATGGTTTTTTGCGAACACCTTTGATTGATAATGTAGAATTTTCAACAGAAATATCTAGATCTTTGGGATTCACTCCAGCTACGGTTGAGACTACATAAATAACTTCTCCTTGTTTATAAACATCGACAGTTAGTTGAGGCACTTCTTCAGGTTTCCAACTAATTTCGGAATTGTTCATATTGGCTTCATTAACCGAATTGTCTTTGTTTTGAGCTGTTATTTGTGGCATATAATTTGCTTAAGAATTTTTTAGTAAATCTAATATTTGTTGATTGTCTTGCTGACCCCAATGGATAAACAAAATTTTACGATTTGTGTCAATTAAAAACACCGATCTTTTGGTGGTTACGTTGTTAAAAAATGGTTTTTCGGCGCCGTATTTGGCTCTAATGCTTTTGTCCTGATCGATTATAATTCCAAAAGGATAATTATATTTATTAATAAATTTTAAATGTGACTTGCTATCAGCGTGGTTAACGCCGACAACTTTTACCCCAAAATCGCGATACTGACTATAAATATCTCTAATTCCACACAACTGGGCGGTACAACCTGGCGTGTCATCCCCAGGATAAAAAACAAGTAGCACTTTATTATTTTGCTTTAGTGTTAATTCTAGATTAAATTTTTCTACACTTCCGTCGGGGTTTTGAATTTCTGCTTCAAAATCTGGAGCTAAATCTCCAATTTCCAACTTAACTATACTTGGTTTTTTTGCTGGTGTATCCATAGTGGAATCCAGATTATGGCTAGAAAATGTTTATGTCAATTGCAAAAATTTAGACAAACTTTAGTTTTTTACCTAAGTTAATTATATGAGCTTAGCCATGTTAAATAGTGCCAAAGAGTTTATCCAGTTTTTAAAACCCAATGAAAAAATCGGCCTTGGTACTGGACAGACTGTCGAGGCATTGATGGACTTAGTTTACCAAATGGACTTAGCTGCCAAGCTTAATTTACAATTTTGTTATACAAGTAAACGGACTGAAAAACTGGCTATCAAATATGGTTTTTTGAGTTTAAATGAATTTAAGGATTTGGATTTAGTAGTCGACGGAGCTGATATTATTTTGGAAAATGGCTGGATGATCAAAGGCAAAGGCGGGGCTTTGTTTCAAGAAAAAATAATCGCTGGTTTTACTAAAAAATATTTCATTATCGCTGATGCCAAAAAACTGAGAAAGAGCTTTGATAAGCAAATTATTCCCATTGAAATTTCCCCTATTAACTATGAAGATTGCCTGACAAACATCCTAGCTATTGGCGGTAATCCAGAAATTAGACTCGAAAACGGAAATATGTTTAAAACAGATAATCAAAATTTTATTGCCGACACTTATTTTGAAACTGTACCCGAGCCTCGGGAATTGGCCAGTAAAATCAAGTTAATTGCTGGAGTTATCGATCATGGTCTGTTTCTAGATTTTAAACCAATTTTGATTTTAGGTTCTGAAAATGAACCAACAAAAATTATTTATACCTAATTCTATGCTTAATATATTGGATATCAAAAATAGTATTGTACTTGTAAAAGTGGGTTTTGATTTACCAAGTTTAGAAGATTTTTCCAGAATTTTGGATGCTCAAAAAACAATAAAGTTGCTGATTAAAAATGGTAATAAAGTGGTTCTTTTATCTCATTGGGGACGCCCTACAAACAGTCAGGACAAAAAATACAGTCTGGAGCATATGCTGCCATTGATTAGTGATTTACTTCAAGAAAATGTTGAATTTTTGAATCAATATTCAGATTTTAAAGAAATACAAAACAGAATCAATCAGAGTAAAGACAAATTAATTTTACTAGAAAATACCCGATTTGAACCAGATGAACAGTCCAAAAATGTCAATTTAAGAGTATCTTTAGCCAAAAAATATGCCGATTTAGGAAACTATTTTGTGGATGAAGCTTTTTCTTTAAGCCATCGACAAGAGGCTACCAACACTGAAATTAAACAGTTTTTACCCTGGACTTTGGGTCTAAGCTATCAACAAGAAATTCTGGAACTAAATAAATTAAAAACCCAGCCGCATTTACCTTTTGTAGCCATCATGGCCGGGTCGAAACTGGAAACAAAATTACCAATTATTTCTAAAATGATACCTCTTTGCACCAGATTAATTATTGGCGGTAAATTGTGTTTTACATTTATTAGAGCAGCTAAAGAAATGGGATTAAACAAATATTTGGAGGTTGATTTTGGTAATTCCGAAGTGGAAGTTGATTTTTTGGATCAAGCCAAAAGCTTATTAGAAAAATATTCGGAGAAAATTATTTTACCAGTAGATTTTGTTTACGGAGATAATTTAGCTAAAAAAATATCCTCAGAAAGCCCTATAGAAAAATATGCTTTGGATATCGGCCCTAAAAGTATTCTTAATTTCCAGACAGAATTAAGTCCAGCTAAAACGGTTTTTTGGAACGGCACTATGGGTTACTACGAAAGGGAGGAATTTAATCTTGGTAATACAGAAATCGGCAAGTTTTTAGCTGAAAATCCAAGTATTTACAAGGTTTTAGGTGGAGGTGATACCACTAGTAGTCTGCCAAAAGAAGTGCTGAATAAAATGAATTTTGTTAGTATGGGAGGGGGAGCTAGCCTAACTTATTTGAGTAAGTAATTTCTTAAATAAAATGTAAAACATCTGGATAATTGAAATTCAAGTGGAAATTTGACAACAAAAATTGAAAATATAAAATTAAACATAATGAGCTTGTATCAGACACCAGGGCAAGCTCTGGACACAAAACTAACGTTTTGTTCACTCAGCAAGCAAGCTACAGAGTATACTTCTACTAATAAACAATATTTTATGGCAAACGCAAAAGCAATTACCTCGCAAGATTTTGAAGGTTTAAAAAACACAAGTGGTACTTATTTATTTGATTTTTGGGCTACATGGTGTGGTCCTTGTAAAGTCATGAACCCAATAATAGAAAGCCTGAGCCAAGACCCAGACTTGTCTGAAATAAATTTTGTCAGCATCGATGTTGATGAACAACCAGAATTAGCTGGTGAGTTTAGAGTTCAAAGTATCCCAACTTTTATGGTTATTAAATTTAAAGGTGATGGTACTTTTGATAAGGAAACAGATATTATTGCTAAAGAAATTGGAGTTAAATCAGCTTTTGATTTCAAATTATTTTTGGTTGAAGCCCTTAAAAAAAGTAATTCCTAAGCATCAGAGTAAAATCATGATTACCTTATCTGGTATTATTAGTTATTTGATTCTATTTTTAGGATTGTGTTTGTTGGTGGTTATTTTTATCGCTTCTTACAATATAATCAACAGAAGTTACCAACCATTTAATGCCTTTTTAATCTTGATCCCTATCTATTTAGTTTTAATTTTATGTGCTTTTTTTGGAGCCATTAACTATATCAATGTAATTTCCAACCTGCAGGACCAAAATTATGATATCTTAGTTACGTTTTAATTCTGGGTCAAGATTTACGTCAATCTGGCTTACGATAATTTAAAACTACAAATATATTGGCCAATAAAAGTTATTTTTGGTGTTTACATCTTGTCTGGAAATCACTACCCAACGGTCATTTAGGCGATTCAGATCTATATGTTGATTGGCTGCATAGTTGTTATAAACACACAGTAGCCTGGCAGTATTTTTATACTTTTCGTATCTAATAACTTTGGTAAATTTTAATCCAGAATGAAATTGATTACAAATAGAGTCCCCTTCTAGCTCTTTTAAGCGAAAAAAAGTGGTTATTTCGACATTTAAATAACTATAAAAAAAACTAAATAAGACAAAAACTAATAAAAACCACCGAATGATATTATTAATATTTTGAAACCTGGGGATTTCCATATTTGTTGAAGTGGTTATTCCTCTGCGGATAAAGATATTAGCTTATTTTCCATTATTTTTAACTCATCTTCGATTTCCTTTTTTAATTTAGCAGCTTCTTCTAACAAAGGCAAACTGTCGCTAAGGCTAACTTTTTTTTCTTCCAAAGTTTTCTGAATTTCCTGAAGTCTAAGGAGTTTAGCCTCTAAGGTCATAAAAATTTATTTATTCGGTTTACCATCTCTTCTTTAGTCAAAACTCCAGACCACCATTCAACAATTTTATCATCTTTAACCAAAATTGTAGTTGGTGTTGATGAGACTTTGTTGCCATCTGTAAAGCTTGATTTGGGTAGATTAATATTTTTTAAATCTTCCAAATCTGTTTCGATAAAGTCTCTTAATTCTGTACTATTGCGGCGGTTATTCCATTTTTCTAAATCTAAACCAACTGTTTTAGCCATATCCTCGTAAAGACTAGTTTTTAACTGATCTTGGAGAGCGTAGATTTGGTCAATATATTCAAAATACTTACCTTGCTCACCAGCAGCCATGGCAGCATAAGCAGCAGTTTTAGCTTGGGTGTGAATAGGTAAAGGATAATTTTTGTAAACAAATAAAACTTTGTCTTTTAGCTCCGCTTTAGCCCCGTTTATTGGATCATTATTTTGCCTACAGGCAGGGCATTGTAAATCCAAAGCATAAATTAGTTTTAACTTAGAGTCTTTGTTACCAATAGTAAAATTGAAGTCACGAATAAGTCCAGAACCGTCAACTGAACCGCTAGGTCCAGAGTTACGATCAAGATAGAACCTAATTCCAAAAAAACCAATAATTACTAAAGAGATTATTAAAACGGTTGTTATTACCAAGCCGATATTTTTTTTCAAAACATCTAAAAAGCTTTCATCATAAGTATTTATAGCCATAAATTGATTGTTAATAGTTGTTTTAAATTATGTCAAAACATTGACAAAAACCTTTTTTATAGGACAAATTGAGTCTAATGTAGCTGTAGCTCAGTGGATTAGAGCATCTGGTTGCGGTCCAGAAGGTCGCAGGTTCGAGTCCTGCCAGTTACACCAAAAAAAGATAACCTGGATGCTAACTTTAATTTAAATATAACCAGCTAATTATATTGTTGGTAAATTTTGAAAGATTCTTTAATTCAGAAATTTCTGAAGACTGATTAAAGTATTTGATAATATAGTAATTATCAGCCGTTACGGCGCTGTAATATATGTAACCAACATTTTTATCTATTGCATCAATTCTAGAAATTTTAAAATCTCTGGGTATAGTAATATCGTTGGAAGTAATCTCAAATCCTCCACCTAAAACTTTGACAAACAATTCGGCGAACTGCTGTTGATTGTATTGATTGTCGTATTCCATAACCTCGACTTCAATACCAGATTTTAATTTTCGGCCGCTTACTAATTTTTCATTGATGTAGGACGTAACTTCAGCTTGTCTGGTTGGAAAAACCGACGATTGCTGGATTTTTTTGCTTATTTCAAAACCATCGGGAGCTTCCTCCCCAGGAAGAATTGTAAAACCAAAACCAGAAACAGGTGGGTAGTTAAAGACATTTTGATCGGTACTTCCGGCAACAGAATTTTTGGTTCTTAAATTAGATATTTCTTGGTTATTTTTATTTAATTGACTCAGTGTAAATGTACCCAAAGCAACCAAGGAAAGCATTAAAATAAATACAATTACCCAAGCTGAAGAGCTGCTGGAACGTGGATGACTGTTAATTTTTTCCTCCAGTTCAGTCTTTTTTGCCTTGATAAAGTCTTGAAAACTCTCACTCTTTGGCAGATTTGGTAATTTATCAAATTCATTGTCTTTAGCCATATTATTTAGTTTGGAAGAATATTTAGTATATTAGCTATAAAAAAATAATGTGTCAAAAAAAATCAACCTGGATTAAAAAACTAAATTTGAGGTGAAAAAATACAACTGTCTGAGGAATGAATGTTTATTATATTTTAATGACGACGAGTTTTGTTGTTTTTGAGACTAAATTAAGTTTTTTAAAATAACTTGTAATGGGTTTCCTTTTTGACAGAAAATACCATAAATATATTTATAAATCTGGCTGATCGGACGGTAGCTCTAATCTTTTTGACTAGAGAGGAAAGTCGGGACACTTCAAAAAAGTTGGCGGGCTAGTAATCCGCCCAGTGTAAACTGAGGGAGCTAAATTGTAGCTGAAAAGTGCAACAGAAAAAATACCGCCTTTTGTATAAATTGGTAAGGTTGAAATCGTGAGGTAAGAGCTCACGCAGGGATTCTGGCAACAGACCTTGTGGCAAACCCCAACTGGTGCAAGCCCAAATTTGGTAGGGTGCATAGATAAATTACCGTCTCCGTTAATTTTATGGTTTTAATCGACTTTGAAATTGATGATAGACAGAATCCCGCTTACAGATCAGCCAAACTACTCCATTCCCATAGCTAATATTTTATATCAAGTCGAAATGGAGTAAAACTCTGCAAAAATCTTTACCTATAGTATTTATTAAACACTTCTGGCTCTCCCTTTATATTAATTTTAAGGGACTGAATTGGTAGAGAATTATCCATACCTATGCGCACAAGAATTATGGATTGATTGGCTTTTTGATAAATTATGATGTTCACAGCTGTGGGACTACTATCCTGAATTTTAGCAAATTTAACTACCGAGTTTGCTGGCAGATCGTTATTCTTTAAAAGTTCTAGAAAGTTTGAAAACACTGTACTTCTTCGACCGGTATTTGTATCTAATAATAGTAATTGACACTTGTTATTTGTAAAATCTTGACATTGGCCGACTAAATAAAATTTGAGATTATTGCTGGTTGATAGATCATAACTGGTAGCCTCTATAAAGCTTATTTCCGAGGGAAAAACTGGCTGAGCCAAATCAACTAAATACGGACTAAAATCTAAACCTGTGCTTTCTTGGCTAGTTTTGTACACCAAAATGTAGATATTATTGGAGATCAAAAAACTTTCTAAGTTATTATTTTGGCTCAATTTTACCACATCTTCTGGATTAAGTTTTACAATTTGCACAAAACTGAGGTTACTTGAACAATTTTGAGGAACCCAAAAACCTGAATTCAAAGAGCTAAACAAGGTCTCTTGGCTGATTGATTTCTGGCTTTGAAGCTGGCAAGAATTTTGTGAATTTAAAAAATTAATATTTTGGGATCTGGTTAAGGTGTCGGTATTACTAGTTATGGATTCAATTGTGAGCTCTTTTTTGACGGAAACAAAGGCTTCGGGAGAGGTATTTCGGGAATTAAAATCTGGAAAAGCTAGGCCTGCAATATTAAAATAAAATAGAATTAATAAAAACAAAACTAAACCTGTTAAATAAGCAATTATATTTGGTAAAAATTGTAGTTTGATTTGATTCTGACCGTAACTACCTAAACCGATGGAATTTAACTGAATTTTTTTAATTGGAATCAAGGTACATTTGGATTAGCCATCAAGTCTAAGATTGATATAAAAACTTTGTCAAAATTATTGTAAAACCCAAAACTCAAATCTGGGAGAACCGCTAAACACATCTGGTAAAGATTTTTCTAATCTATAATTTGTTTTAATAAATTCTGTAATTTGCGTAATCTCTTGCACATCATTATCTACAAAAATAACATCGGGAGGTCTTTGGTTTAAATTAGTCAAAGTTTTTGTTAAAATATCACCTTCTAAATGAAACCACAAATGACTAGTATATCCGCATTTTCTTTGAGAATAATAACACAAACCGGAAATATTGCTGTAATGCCAAAATCTCCCGTCTTCGGGAGTCAAGTCTTGACTTTGTTGGATAATTTCTGGCATCGGGTAGAACCAATAAACATTGTGTGTGACCTCTTTTTGCCATTTATTAATCGATCCAGAAGCCAGATTTAGATAAAAATCTCGATAGGTTACTTCTACTGGAAAAACATCTAAACTAATACTACTTGAACCACTTCCAGCAGCAAAAACCAAAACCAAACTTTGGACCATATACACCCAAATTAGAAAAGCACTGATAAGCGGAAAAATTTTTGAGGACCACAATTTACTAAGATTTTTTTGCCATAAAGTAACTATATTTTCGTAAATAATACCAAAACCAATGGCAATAGCTGGGACTATTTGCAGCAGATAATGAGAGTAATTTCTACCTGATAAAGTCGTTGCATAATAGCTAAAACTTAACCAAATCAAGAATAAAATGTATTTGGAAGTGCTTTTAGTTTTGTATGTAAAATAGGCAGTAATTATAAGGACTGAAATTAGAATAGCTGTTCTTAAATGAAAATCGGAAATCCCTACCCTATGTGGTTTGTTATTTTTACCATTAAAAATAGGTACTCCAAGGAGGGTTGCAAAAGTATTATTTTCAACATCAACGTATTGTGAATTGTAGGTAAATATGGAGTCAAAACTGAACTTTAGCTGATTATTTAAAGCAAAACTGGCAAACATTATTACCCACAAAGCAATCGTTGTTACCAAAATTGTAAGATAGCGAATGCTAATTCGTTTAAATATAGAAAAATTGATTAGTAAATATCCCACAAAAAAACCTACTAATTCTACTACAGCGTGAACCTTGGTTGTAGTGGCTACAAAAATTAGTACACCAATGAATAAATCTGTATAAATCGACTTTTGTTTACTTAAAAATAATAAAAATACTAATAAAATTAGCGGAATAAACAGGTTTTCGGCGTTAAAAACTATTGCTTCCCAAAAACCCAGAGACAACAAAAACGTGACTAAAATGGTTGCTATGTAAGTGAATTTAGTGGAAAGAAAATATTTACTTAGCTTATGAACTAAAATAATTGTAACAAAACCCAGGAAAAAATTAACTAAAGGTATTATAAAATAATTGCCGCTAGTTAAAAAAAGCAAAAATTGATACACCCAGTAAAGCATTGGAGGCTTATGATCCCAGGTTTGTGTGTAAATATCAAAACCTCGATTTAGGTCGCTACTAAGAGAAAGATAGACACCCTCATCAAAATTCCAGTGCGGCATAAACAGGCCAGGAAGTCTGAAAATTATGTAAAAAAGGCCGATATATAGCCAAAACTTTGACTCTTTTGATTTCCAATAATCTTCGATTTTTCTTAGTTTTTGTAACATACTTGGTTTAGTTTTAAGTGCAAAACCATTGCCTGTCAAAAATTGACCTTATCAAAATAGTAGGTTAAAATCTAGTAAGACTAGAAGTTTGTCCAAAAAATTAGCAGATCCGAATTAAATTCTGACTGTCAAAAAAAGGTCATGACTACCAAGAAAAAACAAAAAATTTATGAAAATTAGAAAACCAAAAATATCATTTAAAATATTAAAAGTATTATCTTTGATAACTGTATTTACGTTGTTAATGTTCAGTTTTAACTCGATTACACTATTTTCCAATAGTGAAACTGATGCCAAAACAACTTTAGATCAAAAATCAGCTTCCATCACTGATCAGATCGACAGTATTGATGAAGAGCTAGCCAGAATTTCAGCCAATTACGAAGACTCTAAAACTGCTTCTAAAACCCTAAATAAAGAGGTTAGCGGTAAACAATTGGATATTTCTAAAACCGACGGTTTAATTACTGATACTAGGCTAGTTATCGGGCAAATTGAAAAACAAATTAAGGCTAATCAAACCGAGATTGATAATTTAAACAAGGAAATAAAAAACCTACTTTTAGACCTGCAGCTACGACAAACCACCAGCCCCGTGAAAATTATTTTTTCATCTAGCAATCTAGGAGAGGCTTTGAGTAAAATTTATAGCCTCAACACAATTAAAGAAAAAATAGATAGGGTTCGTCAGGAAATTGCCAGCAAAACTGCTGAGTTGGAAGTAACTAAAGCACAGAATCTGGCTATTGAAAGTCAATTAGAAAAAACTCGATCGTTACTAAAAAGTCAGCAATCAAATTTGGAATACCTTTTGGCTCAAACTAAGGGACAAGAAAACGAATATCAGAAATTACTGACTTCGATAGAAAATCAAAAAAAGATTTTGGATACCCAATTAGACAGCTTGAAAGGGGAATATTTAGCTGAATTAGCTGATTTACGAAACGATGAAATTTTAGCCAACCAAGCTGGCAGCGGCTGTAAATTTGAAGTAGCCGGATCTTTAGGTGTTAGTAAAGATTATTTTGTCAGACCAGCCAAAGGTTTTTTGACTCAACCTTTTCATTGTGGCCACGATGGCATAGATATTGCTGATGGCTTAGGTTCGGAACTGGTGTCAATTGCTGATGGAATTGTGGACAGAGTTGGACCGAGAATGGACGGTTGTATCGGTTTAAAATGTAACGGTGGTTACGGTAATTATATTTTAATTAGACACGATCTACCTAGTGGCAAAAGAGTTTACAGCCTTTACGCCCACTTACACAGACCCCCAAACAAAGTTATTGGTCAAAATGTCGCTAGAGGCGAAACAATTGGCCTGATGGGTTGTACTGGCTTTACCAAGCCTTATCCTTGCGGTGTGCATATCCATTTTATGTTAATGTCAGATTCTGTTGAACAAACTGGACTAGGTTGCAGAATGGGCAGAAGTAAATGTTATAATCCTGCCAATTATATAAACATTTGATATGCTTAAAAAAATTGACTCAAAGAGAAAATTGACTATTTTAAAAGTGGTTGTTTTGTCTGTTTGTCTGATTTTGATAGTAGCTTTAGCAGTTAATTTATTGACTCCCAAAAGCTCTACTCCTACTGTCACAAAGGAAGAAACTGTTACTATTCACGATCTTCAGTTCGAGTCTCTGGAATTGGCTGATGAAGAAAAAGAAAGGCAAAGAGGATTGATGTTTAGAAAAGAAATGTGTCAAAAATGTGGCATGTTGTTTGTTTTTGAAAAGGCTAGTAACCGATCATTTTGGATGGAAAATACTTTTATTGCTCTAGACATTATTTTTATTGATTCCAATGGACAAATTGTTAATATAGCTAAAGAAACTACACCTCTTGATGCTAGTAAAAGATACAATTCCAGTAAACCTGCTAAATACGTACTGGAAGTAAATAGTGGATTTAGTGTTGAAAATAATCTACAACCTGGAGATAAATTAGATATCTCTAAGTTGATTGAAAATAGCAAAGATTACGTGGAAACTGAAAGTTTTTAATAAGTAACCTAAACCAAATACGGTTAATTTGAAACCACGTCCAATTTTAACAATTCATCATTCATTTGCCTGTAACTCCAAACAATTTCTACGGCAATCTTTTTACTTTGAGCTTTAAAATCGGCTGTGTCTTGAACTTTTCTAGCCAGACCGTCAATTCTATTTTCAATTAAATTTAGAAGCTTTTTGAAAAGCAAAATAAAGGCCTGGTGTGATTTAACATAGGCATCGGGAACAGCAGTTGTTTTTAAAACTTTTAGTAAATCCGCATAACGAGCTTGCAGAATTTGTAGTTCATTGATTTGAGTGGCTTTATAGATAATTAATAGCCCACCCAAGCTACTTTCTAGCTCATCTTGAGTAAGGAATTTATCCAAGATATCTAATCTGGTATTGATGTAAAATGTGTAGCTGTCTCGGGTATTTCTAACTGTAACAAAGGTTTCATCATCCAACTCTTGGCTAAGATCTACTAAATTACTTTCCTGATACAGAACTGGAAAATCCACCCCTTCTTTACTTGCTGATTCAAAAGATTCTTGGATGGACTCAACAATAACTGTGTCTTGTTTACGGAGGACAATATTTCTGTTCTGTTCGATGGGAAAACCAGTTAGCGGACTAATACCCGCATCCACATTTTCCTTATCTGTTTTTTGGCAACGAGGCTCACCTTCACTTTTTCCACAAAGTGTAAATTTGTTTTTAGGATCCGAGCCAAACAAATACTCGGCTTTATTGGAAAGTCCGTCTCTGTCTGGATCAGCTTCCGGTCCTGAAATTAAACTATTTCTTAACTCTGAATCGGTGAAAGTTCTGGCCACCCAACTTTGCGGATAAATAGGTAAATCTTCGTATTTTAGAAAATCGAACACAATGTCTCTGGGTTTAAAACTATCGGTAATTCTGGTTAATTTATCAAGGTTTTTTTGAATCACTGGTCCTTGAACAACGGCACTTTCATCTTTCTTTTCGGATTCAGGTTTTTGGTTAAAATTGATTCTGCCACCCGTAGAAAAATAAAGTAAACCGGCAATCACCGCACAAGTTAAAAAAAGAGCCAAGGTAACTCGAAATTTTTGATTAGAAAAAATATTATCTTGAATATACCATCCTAATTCTTTGAGTTTAATTGAGGTTTTTTGTAGTAGCGGTATTTTTTTATTTGAAACAACTGTGGAAGCTGGAGCTAAATTCGGTTTAGATGATTTTGACTTATTTTTTTTCATAAAATTCAATTTCAACTAGATTCTAAAATAAATTATTACCCTTGTAAAGGATAGTTTAAAGCAAGTAAATAGTAGTCCTGAAAAACTAAATTTGATGCGAGAAAAATACAACTGTCTGAGGGATTAAGGTTAATTTGAATTTAAAAATAAAACGAGTTTTGTAGTTATTGAGACTAAATTTAGTTGTGAAAATAAGCTATTAACAAGATCTAAACATAGCTTAAAAATCTTATTTACGGTTAAATATTAAAACAGTTAACTAAAATTTTATTAGCCCAATCTTTATAAATTTAAATCTGTCATTACTTCTCTAATTTCAGGATCTAAGTAATCAAATCTTGATTTCAGCTGTAAATATAATTTTATAAAAATAATTATGGTTAAAAAACTATACAAAAAATATAAGAAAGGACTGGAAATGATTTCTGAGCCAAAAAGCTTCACCGGATGCCAAATTTCTATAGACAAATGTTTTCTGGCTAAAATATTTTGATAATAATGGATTATACAGCCGCCAAAAATAACCTGTGTAGCAAAAAAACAAAATAAACTAAAAGCTCCTAAATACTCTAAAAATTTACCTAAATTAGGATTTAAATTTTTACCAAGAAAATAAAAACCCAGTGGTAATAGAATTAATAATAGGATTTGCAAGATTTGTATAAAATTCAACGATTCTATTTTATTTAAGCCAATTACGAGCAAAAAACTTCCACTAATTAGATAACCCAAAATGGCAATATACTTTGATTTTTGTATTGTTATTAGAGTCAAAAAAATCAGACTAGGTAGCAAAAATTGCAGATAATTATGAATTTCATCAACGGTAGTCAAAACAGTCCACCAAATCATATTACCCCCTCCTGTTTATAAAGTTGATATTATATTTCGTAAAAGTGGACAACTGTTTGAGGATGAAATACATATTTTAATTGAAATATAATTTAATGTTTTCGATTGAGAAACTCATATTAATAATTAGTCAACAGAAAGGAAATGATCTGTAATTTCATCAAATAAATAAGCCAACCAGACTAAACAAAACCAACTCACGCCAACACCAGTTACAGACTGCGACAAAAATTGAGAATTATTTAATGAAAAAGATGCCGGGTCTTTGTGAATCTTTGCAAACCAGGAAGTAACTAATCCCAATTGCTTACTTGATAAAACATCAGAGTAATTATCTAAGTTAATTTGTGGTAATTTCTGGGCATTTAAAAAATAATATTCACTCAATCTCGGATTAAGAACCGCTGTGCAAACAGGCACTCCACCTTTTAAATGGTGGTGATCTGTAATAATTAGGTCAGCTTTTTGACTTTTGTTTACAATTTTAGCTTCCTCAATCGAATTTATGCCACAATCAACAGAGATGATTAAATCATATTCCAGACTCAATTTTTCTACCGCCTCGGTATTCATTCCATAACCTTCAGTAAATCTATCTGGGGCGTAAGTAGTAAGATTTTGACTATCAAAACCTAAATTAATTAAACCCCAATACATGGTGCTAGTAGCAGTCACGGCATCGGTATCGTAATCGGAATAAATACAAATTTTTTGTTGGAGCTTTTTGGCTTTAAAAAGTCTGAGGCAAAAGTTTTCTATATCAAATAAATACGGCAGCTCGGTAGCTATATTTTCAGGCTTTAATTGTGTAAAAAACTGATTATATTTGTGACTTTGAGCTGGTTTGTATCGATTTAAATACTCTTCTAATTTAGGATGCATGTTGTGATGTTTTAGTCTTTTAAAAGTGTGAATTTTGATTTTATATATAGAAGAATACTCCGTATCTTGCTTGCTGAGTTAACAAAACGTTAGTTTTGTGGGAAGTAGCTGCTCTTGTGCTTGTTACAAGCTAATTTTATAGTTTTTTCTTGACAATTGATTTCTTGTAAAGGCTTAATGGTTAATGATTGCCTAGGTGGCGGAATTGGTAGACGCGCTAGCCTTAGGAGCTAGTACCGCAAGGTGTCAGGGTTCGAGTCCCTGCCTGGGCACCATATTAAATAATTAACAACCCGCGGTCGTGGTGAAATGGTAGACACGCTACCTTGAGGTGGTAGTACCTAATAAATACGGTGTGGAGGTTCAAATCCTCTCGACCGCACCAGATTTGCCAAAGACAAAAATCAATAGTAAAATAAATACAAGTAAAAACAAATTTTAACCTTTAAGGTGATGCAAAACCAAGGCAATAACGGGCAGGACCCAAATTTTAACTCTGGTAATTATCCTAACGATTATCCGGTTAATCCCGATCAAAACAATTATCCAGCCTATCCAGGTAACAATCCAAATTATCCCCAAAACCAGCCTCAACAAGCAAATTATAATAATTACCCACCTACTAATTATCCTCAAAATCCTTATCCCGAAGACCCAAATCAGCAATTTTTCCCTACAGGTTTTGCCGGACCTGGAGTTAATCCCAATCAGCCAAATAATAATCAAAATAAGCCAAAAATGGGTGGCAAAATTTATAATTTTTTAGTTAAAAAATGGTGGGTGGTGGCTATCGGCGTAGTGGTTTTTTCAGTTCTAGTTATAGCCGCCTTTGTGTTTTTATCAGGACCTCAACAGACAGCAGTTAGAACCACTTACCCAAATGTAGTAGCTAAAATCACAGCCCCCAAAACGCTACCCCAGGGAACTCCGGGCACATTTGAGCTCAGCATTGAAAACAAAGAAGCCGTGCCGGTTAGTAATCTTAAAATTGATTTAAAATTTGATTCTGATTTCCAATATTTACGAGAAATTAGCCCCAAACCAGATGTCCCAGAAGGAAATAAATATACTATAGCCAGACTCGACGAAAATGGGGGTAGAAGTAGTAGTGTCAAAATCACTTTTGAAGGTATCTTAACCGGTAACACCGATATCGAAGTGCAGATGAGTGGTGAAATAACCTATCAAGCAGAGATCGGACCAGGCAGATTATCTGAAGTTAATAAAACCAATATTGACGTTGTCCGCACAAAAATAACTAGTCCTCAGATTGACCTAACTCTAACCCCAACCCAAGACCAGGTTCAAAACAATGGCGAGGCTGAATTTACTGTAAAATTAAACAACCGAACTGATCAAGAGATTAGAGATTTACGGTTAAGAATGTCATATCCAAGCGGACAAAATTCATTTACTTACACCAGCGGCGAATATTCTAGTGGCAACACTGCTGCACCCAAAGTTTCTCCAGATGATGGCGATAATACCTGGCTAATTAGTAGGCTTGCTGGAGGTGCCGAGCATATTTTAAAAGTCCGTGGTAAGGTTTTAGGTGGTAGTAATATTTCCTTAACTTTTGGGGCTCAAATCGGTATAAAAACCCAAAATAATGACTATCGAACAATTCGAGAAACATTTAAGGATATCAAAATTTTGGCTCAACCAATGAAATTATCAACCACAATTGCTGGCAAAGATAACTCTAAAGTGATTGTTCCTGGCGAAACTTTAACCTTTAACGTGACATACCAAAATGACAGTCAACAGACATTTAATAACGTTCAAATTACCAGTTTTGTAACTGATATCGCCAATTTGCTTGACTTATCAACTATCAATTTTTCTGGCGGGGAAAGGGGTGACATAACGGGTAGTCAGATCACCTGGCAAGCTACCAGAGTGCCTCAACTTGCAACCCTTCGACCAAATCAAAGTGGCCAATTTCAATACACTGTTAAAGTCAAAGAGCTTAGCGATTTTATTAATGTCAGCTTGAATCAAACCCAATATACTATCAGACCTGGAGTCCAGGCCAAAGCCAATAATCTGGAACAAATAGAATTTGTTGGTGATTTGTACAAAGGCAAAGGTCAACTGGAATTTTTCCAAGACGCCCCAGTATTTAAAAACTTTAATCCTCAAACCAATAGAAATGTTTACAGTTTTACTTGGAGGGTTCGAACCTGGCAAAATGAAGTCAACGACGTCGTCTTTAAGGCCGTATCTCCACTCCCACCAGGAGGTTGGTTAAACAAAATTACTCCAGAAGCCAACTCTTCCAGCCTAAGTTACAACAATGTAAATGGAGAGATTATTTGGAATGTGGGCAAATTAAACAGTTACACCGGCAGAAGTATTCCCGAAGTGTCGATTACTTTTGAAATGGAAGTTCCTAAATCTTCAACCAAGCAATTAGCTATTCAAAAACCAAATATTACTGGTACTGATATATTTACCAGCGAAAGGTTTAATTTTACTGGAAATCTAACCGAAGTAGATAGTCGATAATTTTAGATTTGCCCTAGTTCTATTTTTTCGCGTAATTTTGCCATTAAGTCGTAATAAAATTCTAAATTGTTCAGGGTTGCCAAACGATAAGCCAAAGTTTCTCCGGCTTTAAAAAGATGTCTGAGATAGGCTTTAGAATAATTTTGTAGTTCTGGAAGTTTTGAATTGGCATTTATAGCCGAAAAATCTGTTTGAAATCTGGAGGATTGAACCTTGATAGTTTCGTATTCCAAAGTTTCGATATTTGTCCAAACATGCAACGAACCGTGGCGAGCATTTCGGGTTGGATAGACACAATCAAACATATCGATCCCTCTTTTAACCATCTCAATAATGTCCTTTGGTGTCCCTACCCCCAATAAATGCCTGGGTTTATGCTCTTCTAAAATCTCAGTTTGAGCCAGCACCTGGCTGTACATCATTTCTTCTGGTTCCCCGCCATTAGCCACTCCACCAATGGAGTAGCCTGGAAAGTCGAGATCCATGGTCATTTTAGCCGATTCTTTTCGCAGATTTACAAATTGAGCTCCTTGAGGAATACCAAATAAATACCTGGGATTTTTGGGAAAGAAAGTTGATTTGCCATCGAAGTAATCCTCTAAAACGGGAAAGGTGTTTTGCTGGTAAAATTCTGACAAACCATTTTGTCCTCGTTGACTTCGCCTGGCTTCCCTAGCTAAAGGCATTTTTTTCAAAGTGTAGTTCATCTGCTCTTTCTCGAACTCGGATAATTTTAGATATTCTAAAGGTTCTTTGGTTAACTTTTCAAAAGCTTGTTGACTTCTTTTAGCCCACTCAAAAGTTCTGTGCATGGCTGATTTTGCCGTTTCTAGGGTGACTTCTGCCGGTAAACATTCATCTAAAACCAAAGCAATGTCCGAACCTAAAATAGTTTGGATAGCCATAGAAATTTCTGGACTTAAAAAGCGTTTATGGCCGTCAACTTGAGAGTCAAAGAAAACTCCTTCATCGCTAAATCGACGAATTTTGCTGAGACTAAAAGCCTGAAAACCTCCAGAATCCGTTAAAATCGGTCTTTTCCAGTCAATAAATTGATGTAGTCCATTGGCCTTTTGAATCACTTCCATACCAGGCCTAAGCCATAAATGATAAGTGTTACCTAAAATTATCTCGGCGTTTAATCTTATTAAATCATCATTATCTAGAGATTTTACCGACCCTGCAGTACCAATTCCCATAAAAACCGGGGTTTGCACTTGTCCGTGACCCAGATTCAAAACTCCCGTTCTAGCTTTTGATTTAGTAGATTTGGTTTTAATTGTAAATAGCTTATTGTGCATAATTTGTTGTTGGTTTTATTTTGGATAATATGTTTTTAAATATTGGTAAGTTAAGCTAGTACTATACTATAAATCATATTTTTGAATTTATCAGATCCTCTACAAAATCCAAAGTACCTTTTAAATTCGGAGTATATTTACTGACATCAGGAAAATCTAAAGTGATTATTTTTTGGTAAATTATTCTGGTTAAAGTTTCTAATTTACTAGCTTCCTGTGGGTCAATCTGTAATTCTAAAGTGATTATTTGGCCGTCAGAATCTGGTTTTATAAACTCAATTTTACCCAAATTCACTTGGTATTTTTGCCCATACATCGCCGAATTTTCGATTAGTAATTTATAAAAAATTAATTGCTGTTTATAGTTCCACATTTTTTGTTTCACATACTCTTGAGAATCATCAAAACTGGCCGCAGGTTTGCCTGTTTTAAAATCGGTAACTATTATCTGATGCTTTTCTTGGTCCACATCCATTTTATCTATTTGACCCGTAATTAAAGCATTTTCAAGCACAACTTCTTGATTTCTAAAATTCATTTCCAAAACAGAATCGGCCCTAAAATTATTCTGATTGTGTACATAATACAGGCTTAACTCTTTTAAACCAGCCTCAAAATATTGCTTAAAATCTTTGTTATTTAGGTTTTGCTGTTTTAACAAAATCTCGAAACGACTCAAAAAATAGTCCTTACTGGGTAAAGATCCGGTGATTTTAAATTCTTTATACAAGTCACGAATACTGCCATGAGCCGCAGTTCCATAGCTAGCAGAAGGAGATTTGGCTTGCGGAAATTGCAACAAATTTGTTTGTAAAAAATAACCAGGCCCGCCCTTAGTTAGGTCAATAAAATTCAGTAAACCCGAAACACTGAGTTTGTAATTAGCAACAACCGGGATCAGTAAATCACGTAAATTTTGATTGATTACCAAAAAATCAGTTTTGTTTTGAAAAGATTTTAAAATTTCAGTTTTTTGTTCTGGACTACTGGTTTGGTGATTGTACTCCAAATCTTGAAAACTTAAGCCAACTTTATCTTTACCAGAACTGTCTTTAAGGCTTTTGGTTAAAATTAATTTTTGTTTACTTCTGGTTACGGCCACATAAAATAGTCGAATAAAATCATCCAGATTGTCTTTATCTGGAGCTATTTCTAGCTGATTTGGAAAAGTTATTTTCGAACTCATTCCCCGGCTTTCCCACTCAGATTTAACACAATTGACTACGAATACAATCTTGAATTCCAGACCTTTGGCTTTATGGGCTGTTAGCAAATTCAGGCCCTCCGGGTTTTTGAAAAAGACTGATTTATTGTAGATTTTTAAGTTGTTGGTGTTGATTAAATTGAGGTATTCAACCATGTCCGCAATATAAAAAACACTTTTTTGGGTGTGGCCTCTAATGGCTTCGTACAAGCTTTTTAAGCCCGATAACAGTTCTAAATCTGGTGAGCCACTTGGGAAATAAAAATCTTTAAAAGGCGATATTAGTAAATAAGAAATATTATTTTTGGAATCCAAATTTAAACTAGATGTACCAATTAATAAATCTAGAATTTCTTCAGCAGTTTTGCTCGTTGCTTGCTGGGAAATGTGAATTAAAAACTGGAGAATATTGTTTATTTTACTTTCATTTAGGGCATCAATTTGTTCTAACCAAGTTAGATTATTTTTGGATGATAAAATTGCTAGTTGCCACAACTCTTGGGTAGTTAAGCCCCAAAATTGGTAACTAAGAATTTCGGGTAACAAGGCTTGAGAGTCGGTGGAAGAAATATCGGTTAAACAGTGAATATAATTTACCATAACCAGTAATTGCCTGATAATCGGGTTTTGTAGCAAGTCACTACTTCGATCATAGTTAACGGCGATTTTTTTTTGACTCAATATTTCTTGAAAAGCTGCCAAAGTTTGATGTTTTCTGGAGATTATGGCAATTTCATTAGCAGAAACACCATTATTTAGGTAATTTTGGATTTCCCCAGACACCCAGTACACCTCTTCTTCAAAAGTATCAAAACTATTTAGACTAATGGCCATGTAGTTTTAATTTCTGGCTTTGGATTTTTAGGCAAGTAAAGTTAGGTTAAATTTACCAATTGACCCTTGCCAACCCTAAAAAACTAGCCTATACTAAGTATCAAATACACAAATAGTGGTTAATGTAGAGTCTCGAAGCAATTATCTAAGTTCTTCAGATTATCCCTAATTAACAACAAAAACAAAATTATGTCAGACATAAAAAATAAAACAGAAATTACTTCTAGTCTAAAAACTAATGGTAATTCTAAATCAGGAAAAAGTTTTAATTCAAAACTAAATTCTTTTCTATCTAAACCAGCAGGTAAACT